>Ga0302252_1000140_pt1 | contig 86723 bp, 73 predicted proteins | sample AAG_RA_Leu_MG_FD_193511 | JGI IMG/M metagenome (GOLD analysis project Ga0302252, IMG submission 193511) | Enriched activated sludge microbial communities from anaerobic digester in WTTP, New Holstein, Wisconsin, United States - AAG_RA_Leu | ecosystem: Engineered > Bioreactor > Anaerobic >... | reverse complement strand
TCGGCACGGTCAATACAGCATATGCTGTCACCCCGATCAGTATTATCGAGGCCAATATCCAGAGAACGTACACCGCGGGGACTATCCCTATCCTGTGAACAATGCGCCTTTTTCGCCATTCCTCGTTTGCCATCCACGGCTGCCTGTCCAGGTCGACGCCGTCGAGCGAACGGTCCCGCATGGACCGGACGGTATCCCGGGCTATCTTCGCGCCTAAAAGAAAAAGAAGGAGTACTACGACCCCCAGGAAACCGAATATCGCCGAAAGGGCCCAGACATGTGAAGTGTTCCTTGCTTCATAGATGAAGAGGCAGATCAGGATGAACGATGCCAGCCCGATGGCGGCGAGGATGATGCCGGCCGCAAAGCCGCAAATGTGCCAGAAGAGCCGGAAGGATTTGCGCCGCCGTTCGCTGCTCATACTTGTTGCCCATCCTCCGGGCGATTCGGCCTGGTGAGCCTGTTTCTCATTATTACGCTCAATACCCCTAAACCGAGGAACAATACGCTAAAGCCCAACAGCCACCCGATGAATCGGATCACGTCTGTCGTTAATGAGGATCTTCCCGCGTTCATCGGGTCAAAAAAGACCTTGATCGGACCGCCTATCTTATAAGACCCTTCAAGTTGTTTGATCCCGTCTTTCGATTCCCCAAAAGTGTACCAGGGGATAATGCAACCCTGACCGTGGTATGCTTTCCCGTCAACCCCGTATTTATAATCGATCCTCAACGTATAGCGGGATTCGTACTTGGCATTAAGGAGCGTATTGATCCTCTCCCGTTTGAGAACGGTTCCCTGCGTTGACGCCCAGCCCTTCTTTGCCATGCCTTCGACGATGCGGTACGAACAAAAAACCAGTATGAATACCCCTACGGCCAGCATTATATATCCGGTGAACGAAACGATACGCTGAGCAGGCTTCATGGTAACCCCCCCTGCATATACACCTTCTGTCTCATCCAAGTATAGCAAAGCTCGGTGGTTTTGGTAAAATAAATGGGGAAAGAGCAAGTCGCGTTAGTCAACTACGTCCCCTATCATTGATTATAGTTGTCAACGAGACTTTTGGCGTGATACAATCCTGTCATGATCTATGAAATCATCAAGAAAAACAGAAGCTACCGCAGATTTTTCCAAGACCGGCCCGTGCCGGAAGAGGCGCTTAAAGATCTCATCGAACTTGCCCGCCTCTCTCCGTCAGCCGCCAATCTGCAGCCCCTTAAGTTTGTTCTGTCAAGTACGCCTGACAGGAACAACCTGATATTCCCCTGTCTCGCATGGGCAGGGTACCTGAAAGACTGGGACGGGCCCGAGGAGGGTGAGAGGCCATCCGCCTACATCGTGATCTTGGGAGATACAGAGATCACTACGAATTTCAGCGTCAATCATGGTATTGCTGCGCAATCGATCCTTGTCGGAGCTACCGAGATGGGATATGGCGGATGCATTATCGGTTCAGTCCAGAGGGAGAATCTGAGGGCGCAGCTTGTGATACCGAAACAATATGAAATCCTTCTCGTGATCGCCCTCGGGGTCCCAAAGGAAACCGTTGTTCTTGAAGAGGTCAGGGATGGAGATATAAAGTACTGGAGGGATAAGGACGGGGTACACCATGTACCAAAACGCTCCCTCGGGGATCTGATCCTGAACCTGTGACCTGCCCCCGGTCGCAGAATGCAAGGTCCACCGGAAGCCAGGCAAGGCTTCTCATCGAACGGCTGCTGTTGATCTATTTTAAGGGTGCTTCATAATGCAACAAGAGGGGCAAGATCACGGACACATTAAAAGGAAGGAATCGATGAAATTAAAAGTTCCCTGGATTGCCTTAGTTGCCGTTGTCTTCTTATTCCCGTCTGTTTGTTTATCGGAAGTGAGAACAATTCAAAGTGAATACTGTGGCGTATATTCAGGCGATATGCAGGATAAGGAGGAGCTGGGCAAGTTCAGAAAAACCGTAAGGAAGAAAGCAGTAGAAAATGGCATCTATAAGATTGCCGGATCATCAGAAGGCCACTTCAGCAATGAATGTATCCGCCATGTTGTAAAGAACTATCTGCAAAAAGCAGCAGTTGCCGGCCATACAGAAAAGGACATCTTTGATTACCTGATCCCCTGGTGGGTTGACGTGATCTTCGATGACTGAAAAAGGTGCCATGAAGGACGCATATGATCTCCTCTCTTCATTTTTACATACCGGCAAGGCAAGGGTTGGTCGCGTTGATCAACCACATCCCTATTTGTAAGAGGCCAAGCCCGGCAAGATCTTTCAAGGCGTAACATGAAGCGCAGAGCGTGGTTGAATAAACTCCTGCCTCTCTTTGTCGAAACAGAAAGAGAGAAGCCCCGCGATATGCTCTACATCGCCCAGGAAACGCCCCCGCCTTCCACAATCCTGATGCTCGGGATCCAGCACGCATTTGTGGCGCTCATGCTGGTAGTCTACCTGGTGATCGTCAGCCAGGATATAGGGCTAGAAGGCGTCCAGCGAAGAGGATTTGTGTCGATGGGCATTGTGGTGATGGGCATCGGTACTCTGCTGAACAGCCTTACCACCCGGATCAGCGCCGGACATCTGCTTGTCCTTATACCCAGCCCGGTCACAATGGTGGTTTTCATCCCCGTCGTGATGACGTTCGGGCTAAGCGCCGCCTCTGGCGGCCTGCTGCTGTCAGGCTTCATTGTCTTCCTCATGGGCCGTTTCCTGCCTAATTTGCGGGTCCTCTTTCCGCCAGAGGTCACCGGAGTTTTGCTGGTGCTTTTAGGAATATGTTTGCTGCCCGGGGGCGTGCGGCGGTTTATAGGCCTGAGAGAAGGGATCGCCCTCTTCAACACGGGTTCAGTGATCATCGCCCTTTGTACACTGGGAACCATCACGGCGATCTCCGTCTGGTCTTCGGGGCGTATCCGGGTATTTGCCCTTATCATCGGCGTCGCCGTTGGTTTGCTGATTGCGTTTCTGACCGGACACTTCAGCGCCGCTGAGCTGACTGCCGTGGCGGGACAGCCCCTGTTTGCCATACCCTTTGAGGACTACAGGCCGCCTTTTCCCACATGGGTTCCCGGTGCGATCATTCCGCTGGTTTTGACGCTGCTCATCAGCGCGGTGGACGGGATTGGCTGCGGTGTAATAGCTGACAGGATGAACGACAAACAATGGCGGCGCCCCGATCTGCCCATGATCGGCCGGCTGCTGAACACGATGGGCATTTGTAATGCCATAAGCGGACTGACAGGAACGCTGACGGTCGCCTGTTCATCGGCCAACCTGGGCCTCATGCACACAACCGGTGTATCGTCCCGGCGAGTAGGGGCTGCGGTTGGCCTGATGCTCATCCTGGCTGCGTGTATCCCTAAGATCAGCCTGTTCATTATTCTTTTGCCGAGAGCGGTCATCGGGGCAATTCTGATCTACACGGCCGCCTATATGATCGTCTCTGGAGCGGAGCTAATTATGTCGAGGCTGCTTAACAGCCGGAGGCGGGCGACCGTCGGGCTTGGCCTGGCTGCGGGTATTGCGGTATTGATAGTTCCGGAGCTGACCGCGACGATGCCCTTAGCGGTTAAACCAATTCTGGGCTCGGGGCTTCTGGTCGGGGTCGTGTTCGCCATCGTTTTGAATCTCATCTTTCGTATCGGCGTTTCCCGGTATGGAGAGATCGATCTCGACCCGCAGAGGCCAGCGATACAGGCGATGCGGTTCCTGGAAGAAAACGGAGCAGATTGGGGGGCGAGGAGGGACGTCATCGGACATGCAGGCATAGCCGTGGGCGAGGCGCTGGAGACTCTGCAGGGGGCCGGGTTGAGCCAGGGGCCGATGCATCTGGCGGCCGCCTTTGACGAATACAGGCTGATATTGACACTTGACTACCCCGGGCGGGGGATTCGTCTGGCCGAAGAATCTTCCGTTGATCTGCAGGCGCTTCTGGATGAAGAGCATGACGACAAGGCGCTGGATGAAGCTATGGCCGTGGTATCGGCAGGGCTGATCCGCAACATGGCAGACCAGATCGAATGCAGCGAGCGCAACGGATGGGGTCGCATTCGGCTGATCTTCAACCATTAGCCACTTTCTGGTCTATCATGATCTGTTGCGGGAATAGTGGGGGATCGCCATAAATACAAATATGCCCGCGGCGATCAAGATCAGAAAAACGCTGTAGCGGTACATCGCTTCGAGAGATACTTTATCGAGAAGGAAGCCGATCACAAGCGACCCGGCCCCAATGCCAAGATCATAGGAAAACAAGTAGGTGGAGTTGGCTGCGCCCCTTTCACCGGATCTGACCATGCTGTTCACGGCAGCCTGGCATGTCGGCATGAGTATTCCAAAGCCAAAACCGTTGATCATGCCTGCTATCAGGAAATGAGCGGGGTCCATCGCGTACCCGAGCCACAGCATTCCTGCGGCTATCAGCGCGAGGCCGGCCAGTATGAGCTGCGAAACGTGGCCTTTATCAAACAGCCTGCCGGCGAACAGCCTGGAAACAATTATGGTTATTGCAAAAAGGACGAAGAACATCCCGACATTAGGAAAACCCTTTTGCGTTGCGTAAATGCTGACGAAGACAATGATCGCACCGTATGCGATCATGATAAAGAACATGCAAAAGGAGATGGGGAAGGCCTTCTTGTGAAACAGGCTGGGAAGGGAGAACCTCTTTCTCGCCGCCTCCTTTGAGGGCGTTCTTGCGCAGAGGGCGCCCAGCACAGAGAGGAAAGAGATGCCAAGGAGCGCATAGAACATCCCCTTTGGGCCATGGCGCTCGAGCAGCTCCAGGCCGAAGACCGGGCCCAGTGTCATCCCTACAGGAATGGTCAATGCGTACACCCCTATGCCCTGTCCCATTTGCGAAGGAGGTACGGTATTGGCGGCAATCGTCACATTTGAAGTGCTGGAGATGCCGAACATGATGCCATGTAAAAATCGTATCAGGATCATGCCTGAAACTGTGCAGGCCAGAGGATAGGCGCCATAGCTGACGGTGATTACAGCAAGGGAAATGACCGACACCGCATACCTGTTGTAGTTGTCTGCCAGATAGCCGGCAATGAGGCGCACAAGGATCACCGAGACGGAGAAGGCCGCTATTATCAGCCCGACGCTGCTGCTGCTGAACTTCAGGTTTTCTAAAAGGTACAGCGGCAGCGTCGGCAGCAAAGCGAAATGCGCCCAGGAGCTGAATAAGGTTGAAGAGGTGATCGCTATAAATTCTTTTGACCAGAGTTCTTTCTGCATTGACGGTCTGTGGGAATATTCCTTAATCTTTCATGAAGAATTTTCTTAGCTTTTGTATCATGAGGGTTTTTATAAGTCAATGAGCTTCAGTAGAACCTATATTCGAGGGACAGGGAGATGCTCTTCTGCGCCGACCAGACCTTGACCCCGTCCCCCCAGCTCATATCGATGCCAAAGGGTCGGTTCAGAAGACGATGCGAGCCGGTGGTGCTGATGCGGAGATAATCAAGGTCAACGCCGAGGAAAAGGTTTCTCGACAACCCCTTTTTCAGGCCGATCGAAGCGTGCCAGGCGTGGCCGTAGGTGTCCTCGCAGGTGAACCGGTTGCCCGGCCTGAGCAGGTGCTTGTCCTCGTTGGCGCCTTCCACGTAGGCTATGTCGAACTGAGCGGTCAGCTTCAGGTCCTCTATCCCGATGTATTGACCTGCATCGATGCCCGACCGCACCCCTATAAAGTACTGCCAGTATGTCTGCTTGAAGCGGATAGTGTTTGACGGCAGCAGATCATCGGGCGCGCCGCCCGTCAGGTCGTACTGTATGCCGTTGTGGGCAACAAGGCGGAGGTGCTGATAACGCATGCCCACAACAGGGCGCAGGCTGAGCCATCGGGGCAGGCGAAGCCAGTCGGAGACCTCCATATCAACGTCGGCGCCGGCCATGTAGCCCGGCTCCATGCGGCACCTCGACGCGCTGTAGGTGGTCAGAAAATCGGGGTTGTTGGTGTCCCAATCAGAGTCGTACATCCGTCCGCCGGCATCCCCCCGGGAGTTCGTGAGCACTTCAATGCCCATGGAGAACCGGGGGAAGCTCGCCCTCAGCACTCCTCCCGCCCACCACGAGTCCAGGGGAAATTCCAGCCTGCTGATAGGGGCCACATTCGGAGGAAGGGGATCGCCGAACTCATAGGAAGTGTGGCTGTTGTCCAAACGTTTGACCTTGACTCCAAGGGAGAGGTATTTCGACAGCCGGACAGCCTCTTCTTTTTCAAAGGCGTGCGCTATCGGATCGATTCCCGGAAGGACAAGGAAGAAGGCGAGGCAGAAGAGGCCGTGCAAGGCCCGCAGGAGAGGTATTTTCATGGGTAGAATGATAGCACGGGGTTGAAGCCTGCGCCAGATAAAAAGTAGAATAGGGGCCGGATGCTCAGAGCATCATTTTATTACCGGCTGAAATGAATAGATGCGCAGGTCGAGCTTCGGATTTTCGAATAGCTTCATGCCGTCAGGCTTCTCGGTTAGCGTTGTGCCGCTCGGGAAGAGGGTTATCGTTATGGAGCCGGGCGTTTCGGGCGTTACGAACCCGCCTTGCACTTGCATGGATGTTGTGCCTTCGCTTAGCTGGGGCGGCCTGAATTCCGCCTGTGGGGTCAGACCTATCAGTATGCGGCCGTCGGTGAATTTGGTTACCCTGCTGCCGTCCGGGAAGTCGGCTATCTGCGTCCCATCGCTCTTTTCGGTTACCAGGTGTTTGTTGGTTGTGGTCAATCCAAAACTTTCCCATAATGGCTTCGGCGTTTCTTTATCATTGGGAATTGTGCCGAACGTTACGCGGCCATCAGGGGATGTGGTCACTCTTGTACGGTCCGGAAAGTCGGCCATCTTTGTGCCATCGGGGAATTCGGTGACAGTATTTCCGGACGGGTGCATGGTGACCTTGTAACCTTTGCCCCGTTCCGTCGTGCTTGTTCCGTCCGAGTACTGGATATATGTCCAATCGTCGACAACGGTTCTATCGATTACTGTGACTGGAGGGTCGGGCACTTGAACCTTTCTTGAGCCGTCCGGCAGCCTCGTCACTATTGTGCCATCCACCTGGGTTATTGTTGTGCCGTCCGGAAGCTCGGTCACCGTAGTGCCGCCGCTGTGTTTGGTAATGATCGTGCCGTCCGGCCTTTCGGTCACCGTTGTCCTGGGCGCCAGACTTCCTTTATCGCCCATGCTCGTTACCGTCGTACCGTCCGGAAGTTCGGTCACCGTCATGCCATCCGGGGTTTCGGTCACCTTCATGCCGTCCGGGTGTTCGGTCAGTATCGTACCATCGGGGGTTTCGGTCTTGACGCTGTTGTCCGGGAACTTGGTTATGGCCCTGCCATCGGGGTAGATCGTCATCGTGGCAATGGGTCCTTCGGATATGTTTCCCCCGCCGGGTTCATAGATGGATTCTATGACTATCGTGCCGTCCGGTTTATAGGTTTTCCTCGACATTGAAACGTGTGCGTATTCTACCCTTGTACCGTCAGGATATTCGATCGTTACAACGCCGGATGCTGTCTCGGTCGTTTTTGTGCCGTCAGGCTCTATGGTAATTTTTGTGCTGTCTGATGCGCCGCGGTCGATATCGATCACCTTTGAACCATCGGAGTATTCGGTTGTAGACACCTTCGCGCCGTCATCCTGCATTACCTCCTCGGAACTCGTTACGATCGGACCGGACGGCGGTCTGGTAGGGCCTGCGAAAGGCGTGAAGATAAAGGTGTCAGGAAAAATGCCTTCCTGGTCGATTCTCGTGAGGGTCTCCTGGTCGACGGGAGTTCCGCCATCGTCCGCGGGCTGCGGCCCGGGGCCCGGCCCAGGGCCGGGATGGGGGAGCTGTTCGTTCAAGACAAGGTAGGGGTAGGATTCGTTCTGGCCGATAGCCCAATTATTGCTGAAGTCCCAACCGGGGAAGCTCCCCTGCTGCTCCATTTGCGCCGTTGTGAGGCCCGTGCAGCCGACGTCGCCGTTGCCCACGCACTGCGCCTGGCCCGAGGTCTCCTTGTTGCAATATGCATCGCTGATCGTGGCGATACTGTCGTTGTAGCCCACCAGCGAGCCGAGGTAGCTCCCGGCGCCGGAAACGCTGCCCGCCGCATAGACATAGATGATGGTGCCGTCGTTGATGCCCGCCAGCCCGCCCACGTAGCCGCTGCCATTGGTACCTATCACTTTGGTGATGGCATAGCAGTTCGATATGGTGCCGTCGTTGATGCCCACGAGCCCGCCGGCATGTCCTCCCTGCACGGTGTTCGGGCTGTAGCTGTATGAATAAGTGATCGTTCCGTCCGCGTTGTTGATGCCCACGAGCCCTCCGACGGCCGCAAGCGCAGCCGTGCCGGTTGCGCTGCTTTTGCTGTAGGAATAGCGGATGGCGCCCCCGGCGTCCATCCCTACCAGACCTCCGACAGCCGAATAGCCGTTAACCGTACCGGTGCTGTAAGCGTTGTTGATCGTTCCACCGTAGTTATATCCTACCAGACCTCCGACGAAATACCTCCCCGTGATATCGGCATCGGTCACCCCGACGTTCCGGATCGTCGCATTGCTGGTATTGCCGAAGAGGCCGACGTCGTCCGTTGTGCTGCGGTTTATGTAGAGGCCGCTGATCGTATGGCCGAGGCCGTCAAGGGTGCCCCGGAATTTTGCTGCAGCCTTGCCCACCGGCACAAAACCCTCCCCGCTGTTCCACAAGGCGGTGGCCGAGGCGTCGATATCGCTGCCCAGGGCGTATCTGCCCAAAAGGCCGCTGTTCATGTTCTGAAGGGCGTTCACATCGTTGATCACGGTATAGGCATTGCCCGCGATGAAGAGGGAAGGGTTGCTCCCTGACAGGGTGATCTTTGCCTTGTCCAGGCTGTAGCTGCCCCCGCTGCCGTCGCCGTCGAAGTTGGGGGTAATGACCATCCCGGCGGTGTTGCCCGTGGCGGTAATGTCCTTGTTGATGTATATGTTCCTGTGCGCCTCAAGGGTAAAGATGGTGTTGGCGCTCCACGAGACGGCATCGTCTATGAATATGTCGCCGCTGTCTGCCCCTGGCGCGGGCGTCCGGATGAGGATATTGTTGCTGCCAAGGTTCGTGGAGAGCTGTGGGCCGGTGATGTCCCCGCCTGTCGCCGCTACCTTGTAATTGGTGGGATCTATGAGCCATGTGCCTGTCCTGCCCGATGGTGCGTCGGTGGTGACGATTGCCCCGTCTTTAACATGAACCTTCGCCGCGGAGGTTTCTATAAACCCTCCGTCGCCGCCCTCTGGAGCAGAGGCGTCAAGAACGCCGCCCACCCTGATGCCGTTATTCTCCATGCCGCCGAGAAGATAGATGCGTCCGTTTCGGTTTTCGATCGTTCTGGCTGCGATGCGGCCTTCATTGTTGACCACCGTTTTCATCACATCGGACGCCACCTTGGCAGATATGATCACCTGCCCGCCGTCCGCGGCAATGTTTCCCTTGTTGGTTATTCCGGCATCGCTGCCCCCTTCTGCCGGACGTTCCAACACGGCCTTGTCGATGGTGAACCCGATCAGCTCGTTGCCCGCAAAGTTGAGGGTTACCTCATTGCCCGACGCCAGAGAGGCCGTTCCGAGAGGCGATGAGATCGAGCCTTCGTTGGTGATCGATGGGGCGATTAGGACGGCGTAGCCCCCTCTTTCCGCCTCGATGCTTCCCATGTTCGTTATCCCTGCCGCCGCTGCGCCCGGCCTTTCGGCCATAATGAACTTGTACCTGCCGCCCATGAAATCCTCATTGTTCATGTTCAGCGTGGAGCCGACAAAGCCTCCCACATTGATGCGCGCCCCGCTTCCCACGAGCAGCCCGTTGGGGTTGATGACCCACACCTGCCCGTTGGCGGAGAGCTGGCCGTGTATATATGAAGGGTCAACGCCGATCACGCGGTTGAGCGAGATGGAGCTTGACGACGGCTGGAAGTACTGGACCTTTTCGTTGGCCCCGATGCTGTAGCTCTTCCAGTTGATGATGGACTTATGCGTCGACTGGTTGATATGCATGGTGGCGCTGTTCGGCTGAGAGATCGTCGAGCTGCCGGCGGCCACGGTCCCATCCTTCGGCAGCGCCAGGGCGGCCTGCGGCAAGAAGAGAAAGGTGGTAAGAATGGCAAAAGCGCTCAGGCACAGGATGGCGGCTGCGGGCCCTACGCCTTGAGCCCCCGCGCTTTTGTTCTTTGCGAGAGTCGATATTATGTCCTTCATATCCTGCCCTCCCTTGTTCTCAAAACGAGGTGCCTTATTGCGGTAATTCGCCCCCGTCATTCAAAATTCACCATCGCCTGCAGATAGTAGACCGAATTGCCGGCGTTGAAGTTTCCGTTTATCCGCGGCACCGCACAGTCAACCCGAAATGAAAAGAGGTTCCCCCCATAAAGCCTTATGCCCGCCCCGGCGGAGGTAAGGTAGGCCTCCTTGTATTCCCCGGGCTGGACGTTGTTTCTGTAAACGCCGCCGTGGTCTATGAAGAGGACGAGCTTGAGCATCTCCCCTATCTTGCGGCCGAAGATCCTTTTCTCAGGATAGAAGGGCGAAAAATAGAATTCGGCCCCCAGAAGGTAGCCGCTGTCCCCGCTGTACATGGAAGGGTCGAAGCCTCTCACCGTTCCCATGCCGCCGATGCCGAACTGCTCCACCGAAAACAGCTCTTCGTTCGATAGCTGCCCCGAGGCCCTGAAAAGGGCGTAGCTGTACTCCCCGATCATCTGTGTTCGGGCAAGGTCGCCCGTGAACTTGGTGAACCCTCCGCTCGCCCCGAGCCTGCTTGTGCCTGTCCCGTCTCTGCCCGTTCCCCCGAGCAGGTAGGGTATGCCCTGGTGCCATGTTGCAGAGACGGCGTTCCTGCCCTTAAGATCGTCGAAAAAGTTGTAGCTTGCGCCTAAATTGAGGCTCCGTACGTTGTCCTTGCTGTTCAGGCTGTCGAGCATGTAATCGTACATATCCTTGTAGTCTAAGCCTGCCCTGGCCTCCAGCGTCCTGTCCCTCTGCTTTATGAAGGGGTGCGTCAGATAGATGCCTGCCGTGTGCGCCTTGCCGTTGATATCGAGCGGGATAAGGTATTCTCCCGCCTCGTATACGTTGTCGGCGTAATACACGCCGAGCCTTGTGCCGTTGTAGTTTATGGGAATGAGGTATTCAGCCCTGCCGTAGGAGAGCCTGTTGAGATCAATGCGGTCAAGCCCCGTTACGCCCCTCAGCATCAGAAGATCGCCGTCGGCAATGAGGCTGCCCGCTTCGAGCGACAGGGAGGCGCGGTGCTTGCTGATCGTGCTCGAGCCGAAGTTGTCGTAACCTAAGCCCATGGATATGTGCCGCTTGTCTGACGCCGTCGCCAGGATGTCCGTTGTTTTTGGCAGGCTGCCCGCCTTTAGGGACGTCTTTACGTTAAGGGAAGGATATTCGTTGAGCAGGAGTATCGCCCGCTCCAGCCTGTCTTCCATGAGGGACGGGTCTTTCCGCGCCTGCTCGAGGTGCTTTACGATGAATGGGCTTCCGTAGTGCTTGTTGCCTGAAACGGAGATGCTCCCGACCCTGCCTTCAATTGCCTTGATCACTACCGTATCGTCCTTTATCTCCTGAACGGGGATGAAGGCATAGGCTATGAGGTAGCCCCGCTGCCTGTAAGCGCCGGTTATTTTTTCTGCGACGGCGTTGATGTCTTCGAGGGCAAGCTTTCTGTTTTCAAAGGATTCAACAAGCGAGCGGATCGTTGGCTCATCGATGAGGGTAGCGCCTTCTACCTTGAATTTTTTGACGAATATTTTCTCGGCGTCCCTGTACTTAACCTTGGCCTTTTTCTCTTTTTCTTCCTTCTCGATAACGGGCGGCTTTACAGGCCTTGTTTCCGGCGTGACCTCTTTGCGCTCAAGCTGCTGCAGGACATCGCCGCTTCGCTCCTGCGCGCCGGCTGAAAAAACAAAGGCGATGAAGATCGACAAAAAGGCAACAGTAGCGCTTCCTCTGGACGTCATCCTGTTTACCCCCCTTTTTTCAACCTTTACATGCCTTCGGCATCTTTATCGAGAGCAATGCAGCGGTGCAAAACAGGTTTTCCGACGCCGGCACGAAGGTTTTCGTGATCAGCCCGCCATCAAGCAATTTTAACGCTTAACATGTTGATAGCATCTTGTATAAAGAACGTCAAGAGGAGATTGTTCTAAACATGCCTATGGCGCTGCCTTGCCCTTTTTTCTTACATAAAACTGGAAATAGGCGAGGTTGACAAGGCATACCGCGGCCATGCAGAGAAACATTACGGGGTAGCCTGTAAAGGGGACGATAATGCCCATGGCCACGGGCCCGACGGCCAACCCCAGATCCATGATCGCCCGGAGGGTCCCGATGGCGGTGCCGCCGGAAGAGCCCGCATAATCAAGGGCATATGCCATGGAGGCAGGAAAGAAAAATGAGCTTCCTGTCCCCCAGGTCAATCCCGCGAGAATGAACATCGGAAGATCTTCTGAAAAAGAGAGCATGACCACGGAGACCATCGATGTAAATGTGAAGATCATGATAAGCCTTTCTTTGTTGTAGACATCCATGATCTTCCCTCCCAGGACCCGGCCCACGATGAGCATTACGGCAATAGCGGAAAAGAAATGCCCGGGGTTCTTTATCCCGCAGTTCACTGCATAAAGGGGCACAAAGGCTATGAGGGCCCCCCAGACAAAGCTATACAGAAAATTCGTTACAGCAGGGACAAGGATCTTCAGGTCAAAAAAAGAGCTGCTGGCGGCGGGGGCATCCTGGCCGGGCACAGCGCTATCCTGTTCTTTTAAGGTGCACGAGCAGAAAAAGGCGCACAGCGCCAGCCCTGTGCAGGTCAAAAAGAGAAGGGTAAAGCTGTACCGGTTGATGAGGAACATGCCGAAAGAGGGGGCTACAACCAGCGCGAGGGTTGGCGCAAGCAGGAGGTAGCCAAAGCCCTTCGCCCGGTATGCCGGCGGTATAACGCTGACGATCAATGCAAGGACGGTCGTATCGACAAAGGAGAAGGCGACCCCCTGAAAGAGCCTTATGGCGAAAAAGGGCCAGAAAGGGCGAAGGACGATGCAGGCAAGGAAACAAGCAGCAGCGAGCAGGGAGCCGAACATCATAACGCTTTTTTTTGAGTACTTCAGCAGCGCCCTGCCTACGAGGAACCGGGAAACGAGCGAAGAAGCGGCGAAAACGCCGATGAGCACGCCTATCTCCGTCTCGTTGGATCCCAACTTTACAAAGAAGATGGGAAGGGTGGGGATGAGGGCATGGTTGGCAGCGATAGAAACAAATAATATGAGGAACCCGAGAATAAATTCGCGGGTCAGCATATTTTGCGTCGTACTTCGGGGGGCGCTTCCTTCGCTGTGCATGGCACCATAGTATTCCACACCACTGAAGAATCTTTCAACAAATTTGATCGCCGCGCTCATTGAGGGTCAAAATAAGATTTGTCATCTTTGCGCAATAGCGTTAATATAAAAGCCTATGCTGGCCGGCACTATAGAAGAATTGGAAAAGATAAAAAAAGAATGCAGGCGCATGTCGAACAAGAAGTCCCTGCTGTCGGCGGCAGCCTCAGCCGTGCCCGTCCCTCTTGCCGATATCGCCACCGACGTTGTCCTTTTGAAGCAGATAATACCGGCGATCAGCGAGAAGTTCGGCCTGTCAAAAGAGCAGATAGATGAATATAATCCGCAGATAGCTATTTTTATATACGATATTGCGAAGAGGCTCGGAACGAATCTGATCGGCAGGTACATCACGAAAGAGTTGATGATGCAGGCCCTGAAGAAGGTAGGGGTCCGCCTGACCGCAAAGCAGGCGGCGAGGTATGTCCCCATCGTCGGGCAGGCGGTATCTGCCGGCATCAGCTATACGGCAATGAGGATGATCATCAATGCCCATATTGGCCAATGCTACAAAGTCGTGAAGGCTGTTATTGAGGCTGACAGGGCATGATCTCATCCGAAGCCGGCGATAAACAGAAACCGAAAAAGATCACCCCCCTTGACCTGGTCAGGGCGGCCGCCACCGTCGTTGTTTTCGGCATCCCCTTGGTGGCAGGCGCTGCGGCCGTACTCGGCTATGGCGCATACAAGGTATTTAAGAAGCTGAAGCGATGAAAGTCTACTTCGCACATCCCTGCTTCAACGATGCGCAAAAGGCCTTCAAGGCAGAATTTCTCGATAGGCTCTCCTCCGCCTTAACCCACAGGCAGGACATACTTATCGTCGACCCCTTCAGCCATACCCCGAACATAGAGGGGGATCCGGAGGCAAAGCTGCAAATGGCGGAGAGCGTCAAGATCGAGTGCATAGGGCTCCTGGAAGAATGCGATATTATCATTGCCCTCGTTGACGGAGATGATACGGGCGTCGCCTTTGAGGCAGGGTATGCCCATGCGGTGAATAAGCCGGTGGTGCTGGTTTCTCAGAAAAGCTGCTCGGCAGCGAACGCCATGATGCTCGGGGCGGCGAAGGCGGCGGTCGACAATATCCTGGAAAAAGAGCAGATGGAGAGATTGGCCGGCATGCTGGAGCGGTTTGACGGGCCGCAAGGATGATCTGACATGGAAAGCGCCCGGTTACGTCATATCTACAGTAAATTGCAAAAATTCCTGGGCGGCCCGCGGGAGGTCTATCTCGTACAGTCGATCGAGGCGCAAACGCTTCTGGCCTGCGAAGGGGATGCCGTTATCGGGCGATATGACGCGTCCACCTCACGCTTTGGCTGCGGCATCCGTGAGGGCTCGTTCAAGACGCCTCCCGGCATCCATCGGATCAAAGAAAAGATCGGGGCGGGCGCCCCTGCAGGACGCATCTTCAAGGACCGCATAGACACGGGAATGGACTGCGATCAGGGCCAGGCCGGGGACAACCTGGTGCTTACCCGCATCCTGAGGCTGGAAGGCCTTGAGGAGGGGATCAACAAGGGCGGCGGGGTGGATTCCTGGGAGCGGTGCATCTATATCCACGGCACCAACCGGGAGGGCCTGGTGGGAACCCCCTTGTCCCATGGGTGCATAGCCTTGAGAAATGAGGATATCATCCGCCTCTTTGAGATCGTCAGGGAAGGCACGGTCGTATACATCGACCCCCCGCCTTTTGCGGTAGGCGGGAGGAGGTGCCGGAGCATCCACTTTACCGGCATCTTCGGCAGCGGCATGAGCGCGCTGGCGCAGTATCTGCGGTTCCAGGGGATCGAGGCCTCCGGCTCCGACCGCCTGCTCGGCAGCGAGGATACGGCCTCCATGCGGGGCATGCTTGAGGGGCTCGGATGTGCGATCGCCGGCCAGGACGGCTCAGGCATCGGCGCCTATACCGATGCGGTCTGCGTCTCAACGGCAATAGAGGAATCGAACCCCGACATCGCTGCTGCCCGCGCGGCAGATCTTCCGGTCGTGCACCGCTCCGACCTGCTTGCCGCGATCGTCGCCTCAAAGATGACGATCGCAGTGGCCGGCACAAGCGGCAAGTCGACGGTGACGGCGATGATATTCGAGTTCCTGACGGCATGCGGGAAGTCGCCCTCCCTTATAAGCGGCGCTCCTCTGCGGCGGCTCGAAAAGCAGGGGATGATCGGCAACGCATTCAGCGGCGGCTCCGACCTCTTGGTCGTTGAGGCCGACGAGAGCGACGGGACGCTGGTCAAATATTCCCCGGAGTTTGCCGTTGTGCTCAATGTGTCGAAGGACCACAAGGAGATCGACGAGATAAGGGGGCTTTTCGAAACGCTCATTTCGCGATCGGCGTGGGCTGCAACCAACTCGGACGACCCGATCCTTTCGGCGCTGCCCGCAACAATGAGATTCGGCAGGAACAGCTTCGCCTCGTGGCGGCCTGACAGCGAGCAGCTTCTGCCGACCTCGGTGAAGCTTTTTCGCAGCGGCATTGAATATCACCTGCCCCTTCCGGGAGAGCACAACCTTGAGAACCTCCGCGCGGCGCTTTGCGTCTGCGAGCATATGGGCTGCGGCGGGCCTGCCCTTGCCGACGGAGTAAGAAATTTCGAAGGAACGGCGCGGCGCTTTGAAATAACCGCAACGGCGCAGGGCGTGTACGTGGTCGATGATTTTGCGCACAACCCGGCAAAGATAGCGGCGGCGGTGAGCGCCGCGCGGGGCCTCTCGGGCCGCATCATCGCCGTGTACCAGCCGCACGGGTTCGGCCCGACGCGGTTCCTGAAGGACGAATACATAGCGGCATTCCGGACCGTCTTCCGGCAGAACGATTCGCTCTACCTTTTGCCGATCTATTATGCAGGAGGCACCGCGCAAAGGGACATCAGCGCGGAAGACATCATAGAGGGGCTCGGCCCCGTATCGTTCCGTGCCCAGGCGGTAAGGGGCCGCGACGAACTGCTGGCCGCGCTGAAGGCAGACGCGAGGCCGGGCGACTGCGTGCTTGTCATGGGCGCCCGCGACCCGTCCCTGTCTTCCCTGGTGAGAAAAGTAGCGGACTTGTGGATGCACTCATGAATGTAGGACGCGGCTGGCCGCTCATTGAGGACGCCAGGCATTCCACTGCATCGCGAAAGTTATATCTGAAGCATTAATCATTCAAAATATCGATTTGACTAATAATGAAAATGGATGTAAAAAACATTCCTGTCATGGTTAACATGCGGTCCGCTGAGAGTGATCAGGAGAGAAATAAAGAGGGGTATATTCAGCCATGGAAGCGCTCATTGACGATAAATACGCCAACAACCCGAACGAAAGGGTGCTCGATTCTGTTATCGGTAAGAGAAATGCCGGTGCGCCTGTAGTTGGAATGTACTGCGGCTATGCCCCTGTCGAGCTTATCCGGGCGGCCGGCGCGGTGCCTGTCTTTCTCTGTGCCTTTTCAAGAAAAACGATCCCGGAAGCGGAGACGGTCCTCCCCTCGAACCTCTGCCCCCTCATCAAGTCGAGCTTCGGGTTCATAAAGACGGACACCTGCCCCTTTTACGCCCTCTCTGGGGCGATAATCGGTGAGACCACCTGCGACGGGAAGAAAAAGATGTTCGAGCTTATCAGGCACATCAAGCCCACGCACATCATGGACCTGCCGCAGCTTCCAGACGAAGAGGAGGCGCTGGGGAACTGGACCGTCATGGTGCACAAGCTGAAGGCCTTCCTGGAGAGGACCTTCGGGGCGGAGATAGCCGACGCCCGCATTGAGTCAGAGATAAAGGAGACGAACGACAAGAACCGCATTATGAAGGATTTTTTCTCCTATGCGGCGCACTCCCCTCCGCTCATAAGCTGGAGCGAAATGTATGAGGTGATCGGCCTTGAGATGGTCTCGAACAGCGATGAAATGCGGCTGCTGCTCAAGGGCATTATGATAAAACTCCGCGAACGATTAAGAAAAGGAGAGCATTCCGGCAACGGGCATTCGCCGCGCGTCCTTGTCAGCGGTTGCCCGGTAGGAGGCGACGCTGCGAAGATATTCAGGGTGATCGAGGGGGCAGGAGGGGTTGTGGTCGCGATGGAGGCATGCAGCGGCATGAAGGGATATTCAATTGAAATTGAAGAGGGCACCGGCGACCCGGTCGCCGCCCTGGCGCGGGCATACCTTAAAATACCCTGCTCGTGCATGACGCCGAACCAGCGTCGATTCGATGCGATCGATGCGATGATCGGCCGATTCAGGCCCGACGCTGTCATAGATGTAATTCTTCAGGCCTGCCACTCCTATAACATTGAGTCGTACAGGATCGAACAGCACGTGCGCAGCAAACACCGCCTGCCCTTCCTGAAGATAGAAACAGATTTTACGGAGAGCGATGTGGGCCAGATCCGGACGCGCGTGGGGGCCCTTTTTGAAAACCTATAAAGATAAATACACACGTATAATAAGGAGGAGTCGATGAAAAGAACAGGTATTGTTTTGTTGATAGCGGTCTTTTGTTCCGCCCTTTGCTGGTTGCCCCTCTCTTTTGCAGGACCCATTGATGCATTCAAGGGAGAAAAGGGGATCGTGAAGATATCAGGGGGCACAGCGCATATCCCGGTAATGAAGGAAGCCGCCCGCCGGATCATGACGGCAAATCCGGATATCCAGATAACCATTGCCGGCGGCGGATCAGGCGTAGGGATCAAACAGGTAGGCGAAGGGCTTGTCGATATCGGAAACTCCGGCAGGAAGCCGACCGATGACGAGATCAAGCGGTTTAACCTCAAGCTCTTTATGTGGGCCTTAGACGGCGTTGCACTTATAGTGCACCCGAAGAACAAGGTGGCGTCGCTCAGCAAGGCCCAGGCGAGGGACATCTTTTCGGGGAAGATTGATAACTGGAAGACGCTCGGAGGTGAGGACAGAAAGATCAACCTTTACACAAGAGACGAGGCGAGCGGGACGAGGGAGGTCTTTTGGGAAAAGGCACTCGGAAAGGGAACTATCGCGAAAGGCGCAAACGTGGTCGTTTCGAACGGCGCGATGAAGTCCGCCGTATCGCAGGACCCCTATGCGATCGGATACGTCTCGGTGGGGCACATCGACAAGACCGTTGCGCCCGTCGCTTTTGAAGGTGTTGTTCCTGCCATCGAAACGGTAGTATCGGGAAAATATGCGGTGAGCCGCGGCCTTTACAGCAACACAAAGGGTGAGCCTTCGCACCTTACAAAGAAGTTTCTTGATTATCTCTTTACCGACGAGGGCCAGAAGATAGTCGCTGCAAGCGGCTTCATAGCTGTTAAATGAATTCAATCAAAGAGACTATCGTGGAGAGGGCCCTGCTCCTCTCCACGATAGTAAGCGGCGCCGTCACGCTCATCATCTTCGGCTTTATGTTTTTTATGGCGCTCCCGCTCCTGAGGGAGGGGAACATCTTTCAGATCCTCACGGGCGAATGGTCGCCGGGGGGTGGTTCCTACGGGATACTGCCGATGATCGTCAGCACCCTCGCAATATCCTGTTTGAGCGTGGCGATCTCTTTCCCGGTCAGCATCGGTTGTTCAGGTTTCATCGGGGTCCTCGGGCCGAGGCGGCTTGGCCGCTCTCTCAGGAGAATCGTGCAGGTGATGACAGGGATACCGACGGTGATATATGGCTTTGTCGGCATCTTTCTTCTCGTTCCCATAGTGCGCGAGCTTGGCGGAGGCGGATCGGGCATGTCGGTGATCACGGCGGCGCTTATGCTGTCCGTACTCATATCTCCTACAATGATCCTCTTCTTCAACGACAGCTTTGAGAGGGTGCCCGCCCCCTATCTCGATGCGACTGACGGGTTGGGCGCCAGCGCGGTGCAAAAGCTGGTCTACGTGATCATCCCAAATGCCAAAAAGGGCATTATCATCGGGCTGATCCTTGCCTTCGGGAGGGCGATGGGAGATACGCTGGTCGCGCTCATGATAGCCGGCAACTCTGCCCAGGTGCCGGGCTCGATATTTGACTCTACCCGTACGCTGACCGCCCATATAGCCCTTGTTATCGCCGCAGATTATGAAAGCCTTGAGTTCAAGTCCATATTTGCCTGCGGCATGGTGCTCTATCTTTTCGCGTCGGCCATCGTCATCGGCATCAGGTATTTTGCCTTCAGAGAAAGAGGAGTGGAATGAAGGGATACGTCGAAAAGCTGGTCATCGGATTTTCATGGTTCAGCATGATGACGCTGCTGTTCGCGGTAGCCTCTATCATTGGATATCTTTGCCTGAAGGGGTATTCCAGCCTTGATGTCCGGCTGATCTTCGGCGATACGTCGGCGCTCGATGCGCTGTTGTTGAGAAAGCAGGTCTTTAACGGTCTTTTTCCTGCTATGGCCGGCACGCTGGTCCTTGTTGTCATGTCCGTGGTGTGGGCCATACCGGTGGGCATAGCGACTGGCATATATCTGGCAGAGTATGCCAATGCAAGGATAAAGGGAGTGTTCAATCTCTTTTTTGATGTCCTCGCCGGGATCCCGTCCATAGTTATCGGCCTCTTTGGTTTTGCCCTTGCCGTTTTTCTTCACAAGCACTTTTCACGGACAATACAGCCCTGCCTGCTCCTTTCAAGCGTGGCCCTGGCCTTTCTTGTGCTTCCCTATCTTATCAGGACGACGCAGATGGCCCTTGAAGGCCTCCCGGAGAGCACCCGTTTCGGCGCCCTTGCGCTTGGCGCAACAAAGCTGCAGAATATTTACTACGTGCTCCTGCCAAAATCGCTTTCAGGGATCATGAGCGGCGTTATCCTTGCCATAGGCCGCTGCGCCGAAGATACCGCTGTAATTATGCTGACAGGAGTCGTTGCCAGCGCTGGAGTGCCGAGATCGCTTCTCTCAAGCTATGAGGCGCTCCCTTTTTATATCTATTACATCTCTTCGCAATATACCGGTCCCGAAGAACTGCTGACCGGCTACGCGGCTTCCATCATCCTTCTCATCATATGCATCGTTCTTTTTTCCGCTGCTTTTCTCATCAAGAAGCGACTAACGTATATTGCTTTCTACAGGACATGAACACGACGCAAACCGGAAATATCAAGATCAGAGTAACAAATCTGACCTTTTCCTACAAGGGACGTCGCATCCTGGACGGCATCAATGAGAATTTTGAGGAATTTGCCGTCACGGCGATCATCGGGCCGTCAGGTGTCGGAAAATCCACCTTCCTCATGACCTTGAACCGCCTTTGGGAAAATATACCTGAGGCACAGATGTCAGGCAAGGTCGAGATAAGGTTCAACGGGGGACTGAGGGACATCTATGAGCGTTCTTTCTCGTCGTCACGGCTGCGTAAACTCGTAGGGACGGTATTCCAGAAGCCGAACCCCCTCCCGATGAGCATCTTCCGCAACGTTGCATTCCCCCTCAAGCTGTCAGGAGAGAAGGACAAAGGGCTCATTGCACAAAAGGTAGAAGGTGCGTTGAGAAAGGCCTATCTCTGGGACGAAGTGAAGGACCGACTCGCACAAAGCGCGCTAGCGCTCTCCGGGGGACAGCAACAGAGGCTCTGCATAGCGCGGTCCCTTATCCTGGAGCCGGAGGTGCTCCTGCTTGATGAGCCGACATCGTCCTTAGACGAAAAAGCAGCGGAGGTTATCGAAGATCTGATCCTTCATCTCAAAGAGAGGATCACCATCCTTGCCGTTTCGCATTACCTTGACCAGGTGAAAAGGATAGCGGACAGGGTGGTCCAGGTGGATCTTTGGCAGGTGCGAAAATAGCGCCAACTTTGCAAGTATCGTTCGGAAGGCGCCGGTAATCCGGCGTTTTTTTATCTGCCGGGACCGGAAAAGGTGTGGTATGATGAAGGCATCCTGAAAAACTGCCGGAGGTATGAATGAAAACAATGTTTTTTCCCGGGAGCGTGGCTGTCTTCGGCGTTTCCGATGCCCCGGCGAATCTTGCCCGCGTAATAGTGGAGAACATGGACCGCTTCAAATTTCCCGGCACGGTCTACCTCGTGGGGGGAAAGGCAGGATCTCTTGACGGCAGAAGGATCTACTCCGACGCGTCCGAGATACCGGAGGTTCCCGACGTCGCCATCTTCCTCGTCCCTGCCCGAGGCTTGGCCGCCGCCATCGATGCCTGCGGAGAGAAAGGCATACGGCGCATAGTTATCGAGACGGGCGGCTTCTCGGAATTCGGCGATGACAGGAGGTCCCTGGAAGAAGAGGTTCTCGCTATTGCAGGGAAGTGGGGGATGGAGGTCATGGGGCCCAACTGCGTAGGCATCATAAATGTCGAGAACGGGCTTGTCATGCCTTTTTATCCCGTTCATCCCGAAGAGCTGAAGCAGGGGCCTATATCGATAATCTCGCAGAGCGGCGGCATCATACACGACCTGATGATGCTGTGCCACATGGAAAATATCGGTTTGTGCAAGCTGGCAAGCATCGGCAACAAGCTGATGCTTGATGAGAGCACCTTCCTCGAATATTGCGCCGCCGACCCGGGCACCGCGATGATCGGGCTGTATCTGGAGGACATCCGTGACGGAAGAAGGTTCATGGACCTCGCAGCCGCCGCAGAGAAGCCGGTCATCCTCCTGAAATCCAACAGGAGCCCTGAAGGCAGGGAGGTTGCCAGGCTGCACACCGCCGCCCTGGCAGGCGACGACAGGATCGTTGATGAGGCAATGAGGCAGGCCGGGGTCCACCGCGTTAATGGGCTTAAGGAGATGGTCGACTGCTTCAAGATCTTTTCTCTGCCGCTGCCGAAAGGGCACAGGCTGGCGATCATGGCGAGGTCGGGAGGGCACGCCGTGCTGGCCACGGACAGCGCCCATCGCCACGGCTTCAAGCTCGCGCCGTTCTCGGACAGGCTTCTGGGCATGCTCTCGGAGAAGACGCGGGCCGGCGTCATAAAGAGGGGAAACCCGATCGACCTCGGCGACATATTCGACATCGACCTCTATCTGGAGATCGCCGAAATGGCGCTTCGCGAAGAAGGGGTCGACGGCGTCCTCATCGCCCATTCCTATGCCCCCGGCGACGATGCTTCCCTCACGCGGAAGTTCATCCGCTCCTCTTCGGCCCTGACGGCGGCGTACGGGAAGCCGGTAGTATTCTGTACGATCGGCCACAAAGTTGATTGGTTTGATCTGCGAAACGTAGCCGACCTCCCGGTCTTTGGTAATGTCGATGATGCGCTGGCTTCGCTTTCCCTGTCCCTCGAACACTACCGGAACAGGACCGCAAAACCGCGGCCGTCCCGGTTCGCGTCATCAGGGAGGAGGGCCGCGGCACAACCCCGCCTGTCCCCCGGCTTCACGCCGATAGAGGATGTTTTCGGGCTCCTCAAGGCATACGGCCTTGCCGCGGCAGACCACAGGATCGTGGAAGGGATTGAAGACGGCCTCGAAGGCGCGCGCAGCATAGGGTATCCCGTGGCATTGAAGAGCGCCGCGCCCGGCATGCTCCACAAGACAGAAGAGGGCGCCGTGATCCTTGATATCCGGGACGACGCAGCCCTCGGGAAGGCCATTGGCCGTATAAAGACAGGGCCCTTTCTCTTGCAGAAGATGGCGCCGCCCGGGTGTGAGGTTATCCTGGGAGGACGGACGGACCCGGTGTTTGGCCCCGTTGTCCTGTGCGGGCTGGGCGGGATCTTCGCCGAAGCGTACGACGATGTGGCGATCCGCGTGGCGCCTGTTGACGCAGAGACCGCCGGGGCGATGGTCGACGAGATCAAAGGCGGCCGGATACTGAAGGGATTCCGAAGAAAGGGACCTTACGACGTGAAATATCTTATTGCCTCCATCGTAAACATCTCACGGCTTTTGCTGGAGCACCCCGAGATCAGGTCGCTTGACATCAACCCCCTCATCCTGATGGATGAAGGAAGAGGGGGCCTTGTGGTTGATGCAAAGGCGGAGGCCGGTTGACATAAGAAGGGCCGTGTGATAATGAGTTAGAAAAAACAGGGGAGGCTGTTATGAGGAACAGGTGCATGATTATTGTTCTTGCAGGCCTTTTTCTTTTGTCCTTTTTTTCCGGGATCGTAAGCGCCCAGCAGGTGCAAAGCCCATCTGAAAGGCGCGTGATAAAACAAGACCTGAAGACGGCGCCGGGCGCGGCGGCAGCGACACCTGCCACGACGACGCCTTCCGCAAGGACGCCTGCTGCAACGAGGACCGTGCCGAAGGCGGTGAAAGAGAAGCCGCTCGGGATGCTTACCATCAATCGGCCCGCAAGCGGCGACCACTTCTTCCAGGGCGACGAGTTGGTGATAGAATGGTCGAAGGCGGGGTATGTGCCTGAAAAATGCTGCCGCATAAGCCTTTTCAAGGATAACGCGGAGGTAGCGCAGATCGCGCCGAAGGTATGTGTGAACGGCTACCGTTGGAAGATCCCCGATGATCTGTGGGGACCTTCTTTCACGGTGAAGATAATGACGATAGACGGCAAGGTCTCGGCACAGAGCTCATCCTTTCCCGTTAATGCCGCAAAGGCCGACCTGACCGTGGGGAAGGTCACCGCCACACCCGCAAAGCTCAGGGCGGGCGAAGAGGTGACCATCAGGGTGCGGATCGACAATACGGGCAATACAAAGAGCGAGCCGCAGAAGGCCTTTCTCGTTAAAGGATCCTGGTGGAACACGTGGGGCAATGTCAAGAGGACCGAATATCAGGTTCCAGCGCTTTCCTTCGGCGAACATATTTACATCACCCACAAGGAGACGCTGACCCCGGGCGACTGGATGTTCGGGGCCATTGTGGGAAAGACGTCAATGCCGGGCTTCGGGGACCAGTTTGCGCCTGATGAGAAGTATGTCTGGGTAAGCGTATACGGCGACACGCTCCCCGACCTCGTGGTGTGCACGTACGCTACGGTCTATGGGGTCCAGGATCCTCCAGATCATGCACCGGGCAGCTATGCGTGGCTCAGGGCGACGATCTATAATGCGGGAGTTATGCCGGCAGGGCCCACAAAGGCCCGCATTCTGGTGGACAGAGCCGGCTCCTTCGAGTTTGATGTTCCCCCTCTCAAGAAGGACGAAAAACACAAGATCCACAGGGTGGTGAAGCTTGCAGACAACGCAGAGGCACGCTTCAGGGTAGAGGTGGATAAGGGGAAATCTTGGACCGAACTATCAGAGACAAATAACGTTATCCACGGGAAGATCATCGTAAAGCAGCATGGAGAAGAGTTGCCGGGGCTTGTAGCGAACTGCTCCGACGGGAAGCAGCGGTCCCAGCAATATCCCTGACCTCGACGGCAGGGAGCCGGAATGGGGCCCATGTTGTATCTCCTTCAATCCTCTGATACCTCGCAGCAAGCCGCGGGGCAACACCGTCCCCTCTCCCCCCGAGGGAGAGGGTCAGGGTGAGGGGGTACAAAACGGCACATGGCAAAAACTTAATAACCAATCACCAAACATCAATCACCAATTAATACCCAATAACCAATGACCGAATCACCAAGCGGGCAGCGATGACGACGTTGTCCCCGCCGGCATCCAGCAACGAGCATCCAGCATCCAACAACGAGCATCCAGCATCCAGTATCCAGTATCGAGTAACGAGCATCCAGCAACGAGTTGCGGGAGAGGGTCAGGGTGAGGGGGCTAAATCATGTTGCTTCTATCCTCTGATACCCCGCAACGTGCCGCGGGGTAGTTCATCTCTGCAGCCGGCCGGTGCAATGAGGGGTGACGGTCGCGTTGTTTCAGAGGCTCTCTGAAAAATTGGCAAGCTCCTCAGCGACCCCCTTAAAGGAAGAAATAAGGGAAAGGTACAGGTAAGATGCCTTCGGCATGCACGCGCCGGCAATGAGCCTTCCCTCATGCACCAGGGCGCACCTGTCGGCCGTCTCGATGGTCTTTTCCATATCTGACCTGATATTCTCTTTCAAGATAGGGTTTTTCGTGAGGATGAAGTCCTTTGTGTCCCTGAACTGTTTTTTCATCGCCGTTAAAAGCTCCGTGATCTCCATGGTAGCTTTCACGCTGAGCATGACATTTTGCGACAGTATCGTTCTCATCCTGGCGGTCAGGTTCCTTACCGCTAAGGCTATCTTTTGCAGAGGGACCAAGAGGCTCAGGAACCTTTTGTCTATTTCGTTCTTCTGCTCTTTGGAAGCAATTTTCTCAAAAAAGGACAGATTCGAAGAAAGTATTGCGACGAATTGCTGCTCGCCCTGCTGCAGCATTGTTTGATCCTGCCTGAGAAACCCGGTCGATATATTCTCTAAAGCGGGCGTTGTTGCCTCAAAGATCTCATGCAGCTTTTGGGTCAGTTCCCGCTCTTCCATTATTCGTCCCTCCTTAATGGAAAACCAAAACGAACATTCCTTTATTCGAAGAGGTATATACTATGGTAATAGCACGAACGACGGATTTGTCAATCCGGATGATTCCCCGCAGCGTGCTGCGGGGTGACATGTGCAACTAAGACATCCTTTACAGCTTAGACCGGATACATTCCCTCTCCCCTCGCGGGAGAGGGTCAGGGCACAGGCAGTACAGCAGTATCATTATTCCCTCTCCCCTCGCGGGAGAGGGTCAGGGCACAGGCAGTACAGCAGTATCATTATTCCCTCTCCCCTCGCGGGAGAGGGTCAGGGTGAGGGGGCTTGATCATGCCGCTTCTATCCTCTGATACCTCGCAGCAAGGTGCGGCGCCAAAAGGCCTTACCGATCATCCTTCAGCTCGTCCCACCTGTAGTCGATCAGCTCAAGGAGCACGTTGTTTGTCTTCCTGGGGTGGATGAAGGCATATTCGCAGTCCCGGAACGGCCGCGTCGTCTCTCCGCCAGGGGCGGGAATGAAGGGGCAGCCCTCCTGTTCAAGCTCTTTTACGGCCTCTCTCGTACTGTCGACGTTGAAGCTGACGATCATCACCCCTTCGCCGTTCTTTTCGATCCATTTCGCGACAGGGCCATCGGGGGCGGTAGGCTCCATGAGCTCGAATCCTATCCCGCCAAGCCAGTACCGTGCGACGCGGATCTTCTCGGGCTCGTCGGTATAGAGGTCATCCGGCCCCGGCTTTCCTATGACCGGCTCCCATGCCTTTCTCGCCGCATCCAGGTCTTTCACCGCTACGGAGATGTGGTCGATCTTGTTGATCTTCATTATATTTTAATATCAGATAGGCCGGAGAAGAACAAGCAAACATTTATTGCATAGAGAACCGGGGCCGGCTCTTCAAGCGCCAATCGACGGAATGTTTATCCGGAAGAGGGCGGGAATCGCCCCGCTTGCTAATCTGTAAAAGCGCATATATAATAAGCGATGCTGTAACCAGCGCGGAGGATGCATGAAGTGTCACCTGAAACATACGGATGCTGTTTGTGAAGAGCTGCGCACATCGCCATCGGGCATATCGACAGAGGAGGCCGCCGTACGGCTCGGGCAATACGGGCCGAACGAGCTAAAGGAAAAGAAAAAGCGGACCCCCTTCATGATGTTCCTTGACCAGTTCAGGGACTTCATGATCCTTGTCCTTATCGCCGCCGCCGTCATATCGGGCTTTATTGGGGAGCTGTCGGACACCATAGCGATCGTTGTGATCGTCGTCCTCAACGCCGTTGTCGGCTTCATACAGGAATACAGGGCGGAAAAGGCCATGGAGGCCCTTAAAAAGATGGCAGCGCTTACCGCAACCGTTATAAGGAATGGGATGCCTGAAACGATACCTTCTTCGGGGCTTGTTCCGGGCGACGTGGTAATGCTTGAGGCGGGGCGGATCGTGCCCGCCGATATAAGGGTCATAGAAGCGGCAAATCTCCGGATCGAGGAGGCCGCCCTGACCGGCGAATCGGTGCCGGCAGAAAAGCATGCCGGCGTTCTCGATGATGAAGACCTGCCCCTCGGGGACAGGACAAATATGGCGTTCAAGGGCACCATCGTCTCCTACGGACGCGGCGCGGGCATCGTCGTGGCGACGGGGATGAGCACGGAGCTCGGCAAGATCGCCTCGATGCTCCAGGAGGAGGAAGAGGTGTTGACCCCGCTCCAAAAAAGGCTTGCGGCCTTTGGCAAGAAGCTTGCCGTCGCAGTCCTCGCCATATGCGCGATCGTGTTCGGCATCGGGATTCTACGGGGAGAGCAGGTCATGCTGATGCTCCTCACGGCCATCTCGCTCGCGGTCGCAGCGATACCGGAAGCGCTTCCGGCGGTCATCACGATATCGCTCGCGCTGGGCGCCAAGAAGCTGGTAAGGCGGAACGCCCTCATAAGAAGGCTCCCTGCCGTGGAGACCCTCGGATCGGTGACCTATATCTGCTCCGACAAGACCGGGACCCTCACGATGAACAGGATGACCGTAGAAGAGCTGTTCGTTGACGGGAAGACCGTCAAGGAGCTGGATGTGAACGAGCAGGGGGACGACGGCGATCCCGGAAGGTACTCCCTGGCCGCCCTTGCGCTGAGCAACGACGCCCAGGAGGACACGGAGGGCGGCGTCATCGGCGACCCGACGGAGACCGCACTTTACAGCTTTGCGAGCAAACACGGATTTGACAAAAAGGAACTGGAGAAGATACACAAGAGAGTTGCCGAGATCCCCTTCGATTCTGAAAGAAAGTGCATGACCACATGCCACACATGGGAAGACGGGTTCATCTCCTTCACAAAAGGCGCTACAGACGTCCTCATCGAAAGATCGGAGAATATATTGTCGTCCGACGGATTAAAGGCCGTCGACAAAGAAGAGCTTCAAGCCGTCAACGCAGCGATGGCCGCCAGCGGATTGAGGATACTCTGCATAGCGAAGAAGGAATGGGACAGGCTCCCCGAGGATATCTCTCCTGATAATATGGAGAAAGGGCTTACGATACTGGGCCTCGTAGGGATGATGGACCCTCCGAGGGAAGAGGCGAAAAGTGCCGTCGCGATGTGCAGGGCGGCAGGGATAAGGCCGGTGATGATAACGGGCGACCATCCCCTCACGGCACAGACCATAGCGAAGCGCCTCGGGATGCTTGACGATGACCCGGAGGCGGTTATCTCGGGGAGGGAGCTCGAGCAGTTGTCGTTGGAGAAATTTGAGGAGAGGGTAGAGCACATCCGTGTATACGCGAGGGTGGCGCCGGAGCAGAAGCTCAAGATCGTCAAGGCGCTTCAGGACAAGGGGCAGTTCGTCGCCATGACCGGCGACGGCGTCAATGACGCCCCGGCCCTAAAAAGATCGGACATCGGGGTTGCCATGGGGATCACCGGGACGGACGTGTCGAAGGAAGCGGCCCACATGATACTCCTGGACGATAATTTCGCCACCATCGTGAGGGCGGTGAAAGAGGGCAGAAATATCTACGACAATATCAGGAAGTTTCTCAAATACCTCCTTACGACGAATTCAGGGGAGATATTGACCCTCTTCCTTGCGCCGCTGGTTGGCCTGCCGATACCTCTTTTGCCGATACACCTGCTCTGGATAAACCTGGTGACAGACGGCCTCCCTGCGCTCGCACTGTCTGTGGAGCCGGCGGAGGAGGACGTTATGAACAGGCCCCCGCGCCATCCGAGGGAAAGCATATTTGCCCACGGGATGGGCCTTCATGTAATGTGGGTAGGGCTCCTGATGGCGTGCATCATCCTTTTTGTCCAGTCGTGGTCGATCAGGGCAGGGAACGTCCACTGGCAAACGATGACCTTTACGGTGCTCTGTCTTACCCAGCTCGGCCATGTCCTTGCCATACGCTCTGAGAAAGAGTCGCTGTTCAGGATGGGCCTCCTCTCAAACAAGTACCTTCTCGGCGCGGTCCTCCTGACCTTTGTGCTCCAGATGGCGACGATCTACGTGCCTGCCTTGAACCCCATATTCAAAACAGCGCCCCTGACCATCAATGAATTGTTCATCAGCATCGCTTTGTCGTCCATGGTCTTCGTTGCCGTGGAGATCGAGAAATTCATCAAAAGGCACCGATATAAGGGATGAGCAACGGATCAACCCTGATCATGGCAAAAACTTAATAACCAATCACCAAACATCAATCACCAATTAATACCCAATAACCAATGACCGAATCACCAAACGGGCAGCGATGACGACGTTGTCCCCGCCGGCATCCGGCATCGAGCATCCAGCAACGAGCATCCGGCATCGAGCATCCGGCATCGAGCATCGAGTTGCGGGAGAGGGCCAGGGAGAGGGGGAATGTTAACCGGTTAACAGAGCTGTTGGATTAACAGACACGCAAAAAAAGCTTTGCTAAAAAGAATGCATGAAGAGAGAGGCGCCTACTGAACGAGAAGGAGGTGATACGCATGATACCAACATGGCTGCTGATAGGCGGGACGATATTTTTGGTCCTGGTCGCTTGCTTCCTGGCTGTCAAGCTGGGCACAAGAAATGATCAGGCATGAGGCGGAACGGACAGGATAATGCCGGGGACAGGATCAACGATATCCCGTCCCCGCTCATCCCCTATTTCCTTTCAACGCAGAAGTTGTGCAATGGCAGAGAAAGCGGTATAATCCTTCTGCAGAGGGATATGGGATGAGCAATGAAGAACATTACATACCCGATTCTCCCTATCTGACGGATAATCTAAAGGACCATCCGGAAGAACTATCGCTTCTTTTGTCCATTTCGGGAAGGAAACGGTATGCATCAGGCGAATTTATCTACATACAGGGGGAGGAGAGCAAGCCTTATTTCTATCTCATTGAAGAAGGGAAGGTCAAGATAAGCCTTCTCGGCAAAGACGGATCGGACAAGATCATCGTTATACAGGAGAATAACACGCTTTTCGGCTATGCCGCCGCCTTTGACGGCCACCCCTATTTTCATACCGCTACCGCAGTGGAAGAAACAATGCTGCGCGTTATCAACGTTCGCGATTTCCTCGGCCTCGCAGAGAAGCACCCGAAAGTTTCCCTTCTGATCATCGCCGCCTTTGCAAGGGTTACCAGGATGCTTGTGCTTCAGATAGAAGATTTCTCATTCCTTGATGCCGAAAAGAGGGTGGCCCACATGATATATAAGCTCGCGTGCGAAGTGGGGCAGAAGACGGCGAAAGGGCTGCTTATCGAAAAAAAGGTTACCCAGGAGGACATCGCAAGCCTGACGGGGCTTTCGCGCGTATCCGTTTCTCTTGCCCTCAATCACTTCGAAGACCTTGAGATGCTGCGGAAAAAGAGAAATATGATAGAGGTCCGGGATATGGAAAAATTAAAGGATCTTATCGGGGATATATAAGATCCTGCTTGGTCATGCCCACTCAAAATTCCTTATCTCGAGGGTATCATGCACGCTTTCATGGATCTGGCCTAGAACATTATAGACATTCTCGTCAACGAACCGCTCTTCGATGTCGTTCAGCCTGGAAACGGACTTCAGCCATGCGATCTCACGATCGTGAGCCTCCCTGTCGATGAGCGACACTTTGAGCCCATCCTTGATAAAGCACTTCGCGATATCACGGCTGGAAAAGCGGGGCGGCTCGTCGACGACATACTTGCTGATCAATATCTCTTCAATACTATTCTCGCAGAACTCCTCGTCAAACCCGAGGGACCTCCCGATATGCATAATCAGGGCCCTTTCTTCATCGTGTATCTCCTTGTCTTTTCTGATAAGGAGCATCAGGCCCTTCAGGTAGAGGCTGCGGTCAAAAAGGGTTATCTTCACATTGTCCTCCGTTTCCGTATCAGCTTATCGATCTCCACGGCTGCCACAACGGTCAGCGCCACTGCGGCGATCTGAACCCATTCAACGGGACTTATTGCGTCCGTCCTGAAGACCCACTGCAGCGCCGGCACATAGATAACGGCAAGCTGCGCGAGGAAGGCCAGGACCATGCTGTAGAAGAGGAACGGGTTGCCCAGGGGGTTCATGCGGAATACGGATTCGTGCTCGGAGCGGGAGTTCCATGCCTGGAAGAACTGAAAGAGCACCATGGTGGTCATGGCGATGGTCCTTGCATGTGCCACGGAGGACCCTCCTGCGATGGCCCCGTGAAAATTGTAGATTACGCCTGCTGAAATGATGATCCCCACCAGAATGCTTCGCTCGAGCATGAGCCTCGACATAATGCCTTCTCCGGGATCTCTCGGCTTTCTCTTGATGATGCCCTTTTCGCCAGGCTCAAAGGCGAGCGCCACGTCCTGCAGGCCGTTGGTTACAAGGTTGATCCATAACAGCTGGGCTGCCACGTAGGGGGCCGGCATGTCGAGGATCATCGAAATGATAATCGAGATGATAGCTGCGAATCCTGTGGGAATGAGGAACATGGTGACCTTCCGGATGTTGTCGAAGACTATCCTTCCTTCCTCGACTGCATGGAAGATGCTCGCAAAATTGTCGTCGGTGACGACCATGTCCGCAGCCTCGCGCGCCACGTCAGTCCCTGTTTTGCCCATCGCTGCGCCGATATGCGCTGCTTTGAGCGCCGGGGCGTCGTTCACGCCGTCGCCGGTAACGGCGACCACCTCGCCGTGACGTATGTACTGTTGAACGATCCTCAACTTGTGCTGGGGGGATACCCTCGCATAGACGGATGTTTTTTGGACGCGGGCAAAAAGCTCTTCGTCATTCATCTTTTCAAGCTCTTTTCCCGTGATCGCAGGGGCTTTGCTCTCCCCGAGGCCGATCATCCTGCCTATGGCAGATGCCGTGACCGCATGGTCGCCGGTTATCATCGCAACTCTTATGCCCGCCTCGCTGCACCCTGCGATCGCCTCGATAGCCTCAGGCCTCGGAGGGTCGATCATGCCCTGCAGGCCAGCAAAGACAAGATCATTGCCGAGATGGTCATGGGTGAACTGTCCGGATGGGCTTCCGGCTGCGACATTTTTATAGGCCATGGCAAGCACCCTGAGCCCGTCCTCTGCGAAGCGCTCGGCGGCCTCGATGATCTTCGTCCGGTCGAGGGCTTCTCCTGAGGACAGACTTTGGCACATGTCAAGGACGCGTTCCGGAGCACCTTTCAGAAAGATGACCCTTTCGCCATCGTGTTCATGGAGCGTTGCCATGAAGCCGCGGTCAGACTCGAAGGGGACTATGCCCGCCTGGGGATACCTTGACCTTTCCTCTTCCAGGTGGATCCCAGCCTTCATGGCGGATATAATGAGGGCCCCTTCGGTCGGGTCGCCGTCGATCCTGAATTGGCCATTTTCCCCGGCCAGTTGTGATTCGTTGCAGAGCAGGCCGATCCTGAGCACCGTCTCGATCCCTTTGAGGGATTCGGAATCTGTCGGCTCCCAATCGTGAAGTATCTTTCCTTCGGGATCGTAGCCGCTCCCGGTAACTTCGTAGGCGTGATGCCCGTCGTAGACGGCCTTCACGGTCATCTCGTTCTTTGTCAGCGTTCCCGTCTTGTCGGAACAGATGATCGTCGTGCTTCCCAGGGTCTCCACCGCGGGGAGCTTCCGTATGATTGCGTTCCGGCGCGCCATGCGGGTGATACCTATGGCCATGGTCACGGTGACCACTATGGGGAGCCCTTCCGGCACCGTCGCGACCGCCGCCGCAACGGCAATGCCGAAGACCTCCGCAAAGGTCATACCGAGCATAAGGCCGAGAATGATAATAGCGGCGGCGCTGCCGAGAACCAAAAGCCCTATATACTGGGCGAACCTGACGATCTTTCGCTGGAGGGGGGTCTCCGTTATCCCCAGGCCTTTGACATCCCGGGCGATCTGCCCGAGGACCGTCCTGGCGCCTGTTTCGACGACAACGCCGCGGCCGCGGCCGTTGACCACAATAGTTCCCATGAAGGCCATGTTGGCCTGGTCGCCCGGCGTAAGGCTTTCCTCGCTTATGGGCCCAGCCGTCTTTTCAACGGGAAGGGATTCTCCCGTGAGCGGAGCCTCTTCCGTCCTCAGTTCAGTGATCTCCACGAGCCTCAGGTCGGCAGGGACCTTCGCGCCTGACGCGAGGAGCACAATGTCTCCGGGCACAAGTTCCTCGCTGGGGATCTCCATCTCCTTCCCGTCGCGCACGACCCGCGCCTTGGCCACGACCATGCCCTTGAGGGCCCTGACGCTCGTCTCGGCCTTGTACTCCTGGAAGAATCCGACGATTGCATTGAGGATCACAACGGCTACGATTACCCCAGTGTCGATGTACTCCTTGAGGATGGCGGTGACAACGGCGGCTACGATCAGGATATAGATGAGCGGGCTTTTGAACTGGTGGAGCAGGACCGTAAGCCGGCTCAGGCCCTCTTCCTCGGGAAGCCTGTTGGGGCCGTGTTCCCTGAGCCGCTCTTCCGCCTCAGAGGCGGTGAGCCCCTCAACCCTGGTCCTGCATTCGGCGAGGACGGCGGCCTTGTCCAGTTGATGCCATTTCATTTTCGTCACCCCGCATTCCCTTTTTTAAATATTACTCTTTCTTACCAATTTTTCCAAATGCCGGCAGCCCCTCAGCGCAATGGCCAGAATACGGGGAGCAGCAAAGCTGCGACACCAAAGGTCACAAGGATAAGCGGCAAGCCGAGCTTTAAGTAATCAACAAACCGGTAGCCGCCGGGTCCCATGACAAGTACATTGGAAGGGTGTGACACGGGGCTGGCGAAGCTCGCCGACGCCGCAATTGCCACGGCCATTACTGCCGCGTTAGGGGCAGCGCCGAGCTCGAAGCTCGCCGAGATCGCAATTGGAGCCATTATGAGCACAAGCGCAGCGGTGGGAATCACAAGAGACCCCAGGGCTGTGACCCAGTAAAGCCCTGCGATAACCGGCCATTGGCCGTATGGACCGAGCAGTTCCAAAACCAAACCAGCGAGATATTTTGCAGCGCCTGTTTTTTCCATCGCGACGGCAAGAGGCAGCATGCCGGCAATGAGGAAAATAGATCGCCAGTGGATGGCGCGGTACGCCTGCTCCATGGTCAGGCAGCGGGTAACTACCATAAGGGTGGCGCCGGCTACAGCTGCGATGGCGATGGGCAGAAGGCCTGAGACCACGGCAGCCACCACCATGAGCATCAATATGCCCGCCAGGGGGGCTTTGCCGGTGTTCATTTCGGGTACGCTGACGGGGTTGAGTATGATCAGGCCGCGGACCTGATTCAGCGCTGCAAGCTTTTGTCGCGGCCCTACGAGGAGAAGCGCATCGCCTCTTTGCAGGGTCATGGCATTGAGGCCTGACCGGTAAGGCCTGCCGTCACGCCAGATCGCCGCGAGTTCCACCCGGTAAGTGTCGCGCAGCTTCAGGTCGGCAACCTTCTTGTTGACAAGCTCGCCGTGGGGATGGAGGGTAGCCTCGATCATCTCCAGGTGCCCGTGTTCGAAAACGCCAAGATAAGGCCCCACATCATCCAGGATGACAAGCTGCTGCAGGCCTCGCAGCACATCAAGGTCTTCTTCGCGCCCCTGGATAAGGAGCAGGTCTCCCCCCTGGATCAGTTCCTCGGCCCGGGGCATTTCGATCAAGGAGCCTTTTCTAAAAAGGGCAAGCAGACGAAAATCAAAGGCATCGCCGAGGCGGTTCTCGGCGAGGGTAGTTCCTGCGATCTCCGATTCCTGGGGAACGCGCAGAACAAAAAGGCGCTCCTCCAGGCGGTAAAGCTCCTGTACTTCGGCCTCTGTGACAGCGGTAACAGCGCTGAATTCGGAAGATTTTCGCAATGCGTCCAGGGAGTTTTCGGCGCATTGTATAAGAAGGCGGTCGCCGGCGGCGATGACCATTTCAGCAATGCGCATGCGACGGACCTCTGCAGCGCGGCGTATCGCCAGGACGTTGGCAATATATTTTTCCCGGAACTCATTGTGCCGAAGGGCCTGCCCGATAAGATGGGAATTGCCGTCGACCACGAGTTCGTACAGCCCCATCTTCTCCCACATATGCTGCTGGAGAACAGGCGTTTCCCGTTCAATACTCAGCTCACTCCAGTGGCGCAGGGTGTTGAACCTGTCCAGGCGCCCCTGGGCGAGCAATGCATCGCCCTCCTTCAGCCTCGATTCCGGGCCTGGGAGCGCTTCCGTATGACCATCACGGGTCACGGCGATGATCGAAAGCCCGGCTGCGGACGTCAAGCCTGCTTCAGCGATGGTCTTTCCTGTAAGAAGGGAATCGGCAGGAACGCGAAGCGCAAAGATCCGTTCCTGAAGGCTGTACCTCGCCCTCAGGTCCTGCTGGCCGCGCGATTGGCCAAGGAGGTCGTTGCGGGGCAGGAGGCGGCGCCCTGCAAAAGCGACGAAGGCTGTCCCCACGAGAAAAGCCGGCAGGCCTACCGGCGCGAAATCAAAGAACCTGAACCCGCTGAGCCCGGCGTTCGCCAGGGCAGTGCTTACCAGCAGATTCTGCGTGGTCATGATGGTCGTAAGGCCGCCGAGCAATGTTCCGTAGGCAAGGGGGATCAGCAGACGCGACGGTGCAACGCCGAAGCGGCGGGCGGCATCCACGGCTACGGGCATCATAAGCGCCGTCACGCCGATGTTGTTCATGAACCCCGAGAGCGCGCCGGCAATGATCATGAAGACCGCGACCATGCGTGCTTCGCTGTAACGGTTCGCCCGCAACAACCTGCGGCCGATAAGGTCGGCGATGCCGGTACGGGTCAAGCCTTCGCTCAGGATAAACATGGCCCAGATGGTGACAACGGCGGGATCGCTGAATCCGGCGACCGCCTCCTTTGCCGACACCAGCCCGGCGAGCGCAAGGGCAGAGAGGACGATGAGCGCAACCACATCCATCCGGAGCCGGTCAGTAACAAAGAGCACAAGCGCTGCGGAAAGAATTGTCAGAACCAGCGCCATATCGATGGTCATGCGCGCGCTCCCGGAAAAGGAATCATAAAGGCCACACCAGAAGCAGCATGGGAATGCTCACCGCCATCACGAGGACCTCGAGGGGAAGCCCGAGCTTCCAGTAGTCCCCGAAGTGGAAGCCGCCGGGACCGAGGATCAGGGTGTTGTTCTGATGGCTGATGGGCGTGAGGAATGAGCATGAGGCGCCGACTGCCACCGCCATGAGGAACGTATCGGCATTGGCTCCCAATTGGTTTGCCATTCCTATGGCGATAGGGCACATAACCGCTGCCGTAGCAGCGTTGTTCATTACGCATGAGAGGGAGATGGTGATGACCATGGTCATCGTAAGGGCAACGATCGCGCCTCCCTGGGCTACTCCCCGAAGTATCGTATGTGTGACCAGCTCTGCCAGGCCCGTGCTCTCCATTGCCTGCGCTACAGGTATCAGGGCGCCGAGGAGCACTATCACCGGCCAGTCGATGGCATCATAGGCCGCCCGTGGCGGCAGGGCGCGTAGCGCCATCAATATAAGCGCACCGGCAGCGAATGAAATGGCCGCAGGCAAAAGGCCAAATGCGGCGCCTCCAATCGCAGCCGCCATAACAGCGCTCGCCGTGATCGCCTTGCGTTTGTCCGGGATCCGCAGAAAGCGCTCTGCCAGAGGCACGCAACCCCAATTACCGGCAAATTCGGAAAGGACCTCAGGGGGGCCTTGCATTAACAAGACATCGCCCGCACTAAGCGCCATTGTCCTGAGCCGTGATATTGAACGATACCCCTGGCGCGATACGGCGAGCAAATTGATGCCGTAGTGGGTACGCAGCAGGATATCCGTGGCGGATCTGCCGACCAGCGACGATTCGGGAAGCACGGCAAACTCGGAGAGCACTATCTCGTCCGAAGGCGACGTTTTTTTGTCTTCGTCAGATTCCTTCGCGCCGACCGGTTTTTCTTTTTTTGCACCATCTCCGTTGTTGTTTTTCTGCTTGATATCTTCGGCCTCCTCCAGTTTCAGGCCGAGCTTCGATAATACCTCGCCAAGCGCCTCTGCCTGGGCTTCGATGACAAGGATGTCCCCGGCGCGAACGATAAGCCTGTAGCCGGGGGCGGTCATGCGGACATCGTTTCGCACCAGGCCCACGACCTGCCCGCCCGATTCCTCAAGCGCCGTGTCTATTTCGTACAGGGTCTTGCCCACAGCTTTGCCGTTTTCCTGTGCCCGAACCTCTGTGAGGTAAGCGCCCGTGTCGAACCCCTCGGCGACAGCCTGCTTTCTCGACGGCACCAAGCGCCATCCGGCAAGTCCCACGAAAACGATCCCTGCCGCTGCTACCGTCAGCCCCACAGGGGTAAAGTCAAACATGGCAAAGGTGCCGCTGCCGTTTTGGGCCCGAAAACCCGATACGATCAAATTGGGAGGAGTGCCGATGAGGGTGGTCATACCGCCCAGGATAGAGCCGAAGGCGATGGGCATCAGGATCAGCCCCGGGGGCATATTCTGGCGACGGGCAACCTGTATTGCCACGGGCATGATGAGCGCCAGCGCGCCGACGTTGTTCATGAAGCCCGACAGCAAAGCGGCGGTTCCCGTAAGGATGGCGATGATCAATGTGGGCCCGGCAGATGCCGGCAGAATGTGCCTCGTCAAGACATCCACCGCCCCCGACGTCTGGAGCCCATAGCTAAGCACGAGGACGCAGGCAACGGTTATTACCGCTGGGTGGCTGAAACCGCTGAATGCCGATGGGCCGGGGACCAGCCCTGCCAGCACGCACACCAGGAGGGCGCCGGCAGCGACCATGTCATGGCGCCAGCGCCCCCATATGAACATGAACAGGGTTCCCGCCAGAACACCGGATAGCATCATTTGCGAAGCGCTCATCCCATATCGCCCCTTAACAATATTTAGTCAAATGTCATCTTTTTATCAACTAAAAACAGGAACTTTCATGATCAGGCTTTCAGGCAAAAAGTCAGCTTCATTTGTCCTCCTTGATGATGCGGAGGGGAGGGGAGCCTCCGTCCTTGCCTTCTCCCATGTATAATGTCACGTGCGGGAAAGGGATCTCGATATTCAGCTCGTCGAACCTTTTCTTGAGGCGGCGGTTGAACTCGCGACCCACCTTCCATTGCTTGATGGGAAGCGTGGTGGTGCGGGCCTTAATGACGACCGCGGAATCGGCAAACTGGTCGAGGCCGAGGATCTCGATGGGCTCGAGGATGTCGTCTTTAAATTCAGGATCGCTGCGCAGCTCTTCATCTATGCCTTTGATGACCTTGATCACCTCGTCAACATCCTCTCTGTAGGCAATGCCGATATCAAAGACGTACCGGGAGTAGTCCTTTGTCATATTGGTGACCACGTTGATGTGGCCGTTCGGCACATAATGGACGTTCCCAGCGAGGTCCCTCAGCACCGTCGTTCTCAGGCTGACCTTTTCCACGAGCCCTCCCTTGTCGCCTATGTTTACAACATCGCCAACCCTTATCTGGTCTTCAAGGAGAATGAAAAAGCCGCTTATTATGTCCTTCACGAGGCTCTGTGCGCCGAAGCCGACGGCCAGGCCGACTATTCCGGCCGCCGCCAGGACAGGGCCTATATCGATGCCCAGCTCTTTCATGACTATCATGACGGCAACGGCAATGACGGCGAATAAAAGAACGTATCTGACCATTGCGCCAAGGGTCTGCATCCGCTTCTGAAATTCTCCGTCGTCCTTCTGCTGAGCAACGAGCTGGATCAGGCGCCCTGAGAGTTTTTTTATGATCTTTACGGCGATCCACGTGAGAATGATGACCAGTAAAATATGCAGGCCGCTTGAGAACAGCCAGTCCAGCACTTTTTTCAAAAAAACCTGATAATCCATGCTTCACCCCATTAAAAATATGTTTTTAAGAACATGCTCGACCTATCAGAAAACCAGACAGAAACGGAGAAGAATACTTTCTAATACTGCTTCCACGCTACAGATAAAAAAGGCCACCAGAGAGTGGCCTTTTTTATCTGTATTAAATAATAATCCTTTTTGTTACTTGGCGACCTTGGTTTTCAGCTTCTTGCCGGCTGAGAACTTTACGACCTTCTTTGCAGGAATCTTGATCTCTTTGCCGGTCTGCGGGTTCCGGCCCTTCCGCGCTTTTCTCTGCGATACGGAGAAGGTCCCGAAGCCTACCACTGCGACTTTGCCGCCTTTCTTCAGCGTTGCCCCGACGGAGTCAATGACAGCGTTGAGCGCTTTTTCGGCGCTTGCTTTTGATATCTTGGCTCCCTTTGCTATTGCGTCTACCAAATCCCCCTTGTTCATAAAAAGTCCTCCCTTAGCGGTTTTTTCTTATATGATACACGGAATTCCCGCGATTGCAACAGAAATCAGCATAAATGAGAAAAAAATAGCCGTCAGCAGCCAGCTATCAGCCGACAGCTATCAGCCGACAGCTATCAGCCGAAACAAAAAAGTTTTATGCTGAAAGCTGACCGCTGAAAGCTGATAGCTGAAGAAGTTGCCAGCATCGAGAATCCAGCATCCAGCATCGAGCAACCAGCATCCAGCATCGAGAATCAGTACTCCATGAAGATGCGCTGGATCTCTTTTGTGTCCTTGGTCTTTGTGAGGGCCAGCATGAGGAGGATGCGCGCCTTCTGGGGATTGAGGTTGCCGGCTACGACAAAATCGTATTCGTCGTCTTTTGCCTCCCCGTTACGGGCTACAAATCCGCTTCCCGTTCTCGAAGACCTGACAACGATGACGCCTTTCTGCCTTGCCTCGCGGTATGCCGCCTTCATGACGTCGGACATGCTTCCGTCCCCTGTGCCGGCGTTCACCATGCCGGCGGCGCCTTTCCCGACTGCGGCGTCAAGCATGAAGCTGTTCGCCCCTGCGTATCCATAGACGATATGGACCTCCGGAAGCGCCTCGAGCTTCATGATATCGAACTCGCTCTGCGAGGTGTGGCGTTTCGTCGTAGCCCTGTAGAAATGAGCCTGTCCGCCCGTTATGTATCCGAGGAACCCCATGCCGGGCGTTTTGAAGGTGTCGAGGGCGGTTGTGTTCGTTTTTGTCACCTCGCGCGCCGCGCTGATCTGGTCGTTAAGCGCCACAAGGACTCCTTTCCCCTGAGCGCCGGCGGATCCTGCGAGGAGGACGGCGTTGTAGAGGTTCATTGGGCCGTCTGCGCTGATCGACGTGGAAGGCCTCATGGAGCCGGTTATGACGACAGACTTGCTGTTCCTGACGGTAAGGTTGAGGAAATATGCCGTCTCTTCCAGGGTATCGGTGCCGTGTGTTATGACGATCCCGTCCACATCGTCCCGCGCAAGAAGCCGGTTTACCTTTTTAGCGAGGGCGAGCCAATCCCCCGGCGTCATATTCTCGCTGGCGACCTGCATGACCTGTTCCCCGCTTACCCTTGCGATGCCCGACAGCTCAGGGACTGCCGAGACCAATCCCTCCACGCCTATCTTTGCCGCCGCGTACCCTACCGTTGTTGTGGCAGTGGCGCCCACGCCGGCGATCGTCCCTCCTGTCGCAAGGACCACGATGCGGGGCAGGGCATCGCCGGCATAGGACGCGAAAGGATAGGATAGTGCCACGCAAATGACCAAAGCGCACATTGAGTATCTTTTCATGACCGGCCCTCCTCTTGACCCATGATTGCAGGATCGATAATACAGATATTATACATTAATATGATGACCGGTTGTTATATATGACGGCAAAAGGCTGAAAATGTTAAGCCCGGCAGCGTACAGAGGCCTTGAAAGGGCTGTTGTGGCTGCTTATATTGTAGGGTATATCTAAAGATCAAGCTAGTAAGGAGGGCGTATGGTCTGGAAATGCACCAGATGCGGCTACGAATATGACAACAGGGTCGAAAAGGCCCCTTTTGAAGAGCTGCCGAAAAACTGGCACTGCCCGCGCTGCAAAGCGCCCAAAAGCGCCTTTGCGAAGAAAGGCTGAAAAGATACGATACTTGATACTGGATGCTCGATCCTCGATGCCGGCCAGGTACATTACGGGGAGCGAGGAGCGCGGCGCTAAGGGCCGCGGCCTGTCAGGAATTAAAATAGTATGCCAAATATAGCTTGTTTTATGATAAGTTATGGGCGGCGAGGAGCAAGGTATGCCCTATGATGCGGACAGGATGTCTGACTGGCAGATCTCTGAAGCGGCAGAGATCCATATGAAATCGATCTGGCAGCTCCAGGAGGAACTGGGGCTGGAAAGAGACGAGATCATTCCTCACGGGAAGGTAGGAAGGCTCGGCTTCATGAAGATCATGAGCAGGCTGGGCAATAATAAGAACGGGAAGTACATCAATATCACCGCCATCACCCCCACGCCCCTCGGAGAGGGGAAAACAACAACGTGCATAGGGCTATTGGAGGGGCTGGGCAAAAGGGGCAAGAGGGCCGGGGGCGCCATACGCCAGCCTTCCGGCGGGCCGACGATGAACGTGAAAGGGAGCGCCGCCGGGGGAGGCAACGCCCAGGTCATCCCGCTCACGGAATTTTCGCTGGGGCTGACCGGCGATATCAATAACATAATGAACGCCCATAATCTCGCCATGACGGCGCTGACGGCGCGGATGCAGCACGAAAGGAACTACACCGATCCCGAGCTCGCAAAAAGAGATCTGAGGCGCCTCGATATCGATACAAAAAGCGTTCAGATGGGCTGGGTCATCGATTTCTGCGCCCAGGCCTTAAGGAATATTATCATCGGGATTGGCGGAAAGATGGACGGGTACACGATGCAGTCCCGTTTTGACATTGCCGTCAGCTCTGAGCTGATGGCGATCCTTTCGATAGCGAAAGACCTGAGGGACCTGCGGGAGAGGATCGGAAAGATCACTGTGGCGTTCGACCGTTACGGCAAGCCTATTACGACAGAGGACCTGGAGGTTGCAGGCGCGATGTGCGCATTCTTAAGGGAGAGCATCAACCCGAACCTTCTGCAGACGGTCGAGGGACAGCCGGTGCTGGTGCACGCCGGGCCCTTTGCAAATATCGCCGTCGGGCAGTCGTCGATCATCGCGGATATGGCCGGCCTGAAATTGTTTGATTATCACGTTACGGAGAGCGGATTTGCCTCAGACGTAGGATTTGAGAAGTTCTGGAACGTTAAATGCAGGATCAGCGGGCTTAAGCCGAATGTGTCGGTCATTACCGCATCGATCAGGGCGCTGAAGATGCACGGCGGAGGCCCAAGGGTGGCGCCGGGCCTGCCCCTCGCCGACGAATACAGAAAAGAGGACCTGCAATTATTGGAGAAGGGCCTGCCGAACCTTATTCACCACATACGGACGGTAAAGCTGTCGGGCATCAAGCCCGTTGTATGCATCAATAGCTTCAACACCGACACAAAAGACGAGGTGAAGCTCGTAAAAAGGGTGGCCGAGGCAGAAGGGGCGCGCGTGGCCGTTTCGGAGGCATGGCAAAAGGGAGGGGACGGAGCAATTGAATTGGCGGACGCCGTGATCGACGCATGCAGCGAGAATGTCGATTTCCAGTTTCTTTATCCCGCAGAGATGCCCCTGGCAGAGAGGGTCGAGCTGATCGCAAAGCAAATATACGGTGCAGAAAAGGTGCTATGGATACCCGGCGTGGAAGAGAAGGCGGAAAGGCTGGAGAAAGACCCTGACAAAAAGGATTACTTTACCATGATGGTAAAGACCCATCTCAGCCTGTCCCACGACCCGGAGCTGAAAGGCGTGCCCAGGGGGTGGACCCTGCCTATCAGGGACATACTGGTCTTTACGGGCGCCAGGTTCCTCTGCCCTGTTGCAGGCTCTATTAATCTTATGCCGGGCACAGGCTCAGACCCTGCGTTCAGGAGGATCGACGTTGATGTGGAGACCGGGAAAGTCACCGGACTTTATTGAGTGAATGACAATTACGTAAGGCGTAAGGCGTGAGGCGTAAGGGGGAGATACGATGCAAAACACAAGGCAGGGGATAAGCGCGGTGGATCTCTGGCGCATAGGTGTTATCATGTTTGGCGGGTGTGTTTTGTCGCTGCTTTGTATGGGGGGCATGGCGGTTGCGCAAACGGCAGAGGGAGGCGGCAGCCCCCAGGCGAAAGCCCTGCCGGTCGTCTACGTGGCAGATTTCCAGCTCGAAGTTGAAGCTGAGAACAAGGCGATCCAGCGCCCATTCCAGGTGAGGAAAAGGATAAAGGATAGAGTCGATCTGGTAACAGGCGAGGAAAGTCCTGAAAAAAAGGCAAAGGAGATCGTCGATACCCTGGCAGAGTCGATCGTTGCGGAGCTGGGCGGGAAGGGCGTAGCATCGAAGAGGCTTTACAAGCAGACGTCGCCAGCTTGTCAATGCTGGGTACTGGAAGGCGAGTTCGTGGAGCGCGACGAAGGCGATCGTTTAAAAAGGGCCGTCATCGGTTTCGGGAGCGGTTCCGCCGATATGCAGGTGGGAATAACGCTCAGCGATATAGCCGATAAAACCGTCAAGGTCTTGCTGGACACACAGATGGATGGAAAAAAAGACAGGATGCCCGGAGCGGTTGTTACGAGGAACCCGTACGTCGCCGGCGCAAAGTTTATCCTCACTAAAAATGCCCCCGACAGGGAAATAAAGAAACTTGGCTCGCAGATAGCCGACAAGATATATGAGGTTATGAAAGGCGAAGGCCTGGTCAAGCAGTAAAGAACCCGCAAAAAGACAGGGCACAACAGGCAGGGAAGGCAGGGCGCATCAGTCGCACCAGAGGCTGCATTTCGCCCCGGTATGGAGGTTTTGGATCACAGCGCTGGAACATGCCCCATAAGGGCTTCCCTGGAGGAAGACAACCCAGTCCCCTTCGTCGATCCCTTCGCAGGCCGTCATGGCCTCGTACCGGTTTCCGTTGATCTCAAAGACCTCATTGTTCAAGGCCTTCTGTACCGGATATGCGGGCGTCGCATGGCCCGTCTGGACGCATGCGGCAACGATCAGCACAAAAAAGCTCACGGCGGCTATCAGCCCCGGGAGAGTATACCGGCAAGCCCGTAGTGCCTTCGAATGGTATTTCATAACAATATAATACCACATCAGCATTGAAGAAACAGCCCCTGTACCGCTCTGTGAGAGACAATGTATTAAAAATGCTTTAAATGCTTTTTTCTCACGCCCACTCCCTCCGGTCGTTCGAGTCCACAGAGAGCGCAGAGAAGGAATATTTTCCTTTTGCCGGTATGGGAGAAGGATCCATACCGGCAAATCCGCACACCCTGCGGGTAATATTTACCCTACTGCACCGCCAGGTGCTGAGAGTGTCGGCAGAATGGTGTTTTCTCATACTTCTGCCGACAATATAAATCCTGTCTTTCGAGTAAAATCTTGTACTTTTTTGTTCTTTGGATTAGTCTATGCTGATGCAGGGTCTTTTCCTCGGTCTCAGTAACGGCGTGACGTGCGTCGCGTACTGTACGCCTGTGCTGATCCCTTATATGCTCGGCGAAGGGAAAAGTGTTGCTCAAAATTTTCTTGCCTTATCGCAGTTCCTGCTGGGGCGGCTTGCCGGGTATCTTGCCTTTGCCTTTGTTGCCTGGCTGATCAACCTGTCGGTTCTCGAGAGGCTGGGATCAAAGGGGCTGCTGATCGGTGCGCTCTATATTATCTTCTCCTGTTTCCTGATGGTCTACGCATTTTTCAAAACAGATGCCCCGTGTGCCGCCCGCAGCATCGGCTATATCGCCGGGAAGATCAAGGTTCCTTTTCTGATCCCCATACTGGCAGGCCTCTTAAGCGGCCTTGCCTTCTGCCCGCCTTTCCTCCTCGCGATGACGGACGCGGCGTCTGAGGGAAGCCTGTCCTACAGCCTTTTCTTTTTCTTCATGTTCTTCATCGGCACCTCCATATTTTTTATCCCCATACCTTTTGTCGGAATGTTGCGCTGCCTGACGGCGCTCCGGATAATAGGAAAAATGGCGGCAGGGATCGTCGGGCTATATTACCTTTATGCAGGGATAATAACCGTGATTGCAGGGGTCAAGGGCATATGAGAACGGATACACATCAGGCTCCCCAGGGAGAAGGCAAGGGCAGGACCATCATTCTCACCGTGATAATGGCGGTCATTACCGCCATCATGTTCAGCCATGGAAAGATACCGCAGGACCCGAAAGAGGCGATCGCGCTCATCGTCACATTTCTTTTTGCGAATACCCTATTCTTTCTCTTGATATACACAGGCAAAACAGACAGGTACCGCGCGGTCTATTTCAGCACCTTCGCGGTGGCGCTGATCATATCCTTTATCTCGCACATGTTCGAGGCGAGGGGGAGTATGTCCCTTTCGGAAGCAAAGGTGCTCCAGTGCGAGGTTCCTTTCTGCCATCTTGTGATCCCCATGACATTGGTCCCCATGGCCCTTACGAAGACGATCATATTTCCGGGCAGCCTCATCGGGGGATATGCCTCGATCGCCTCCATGTTTGTTCTCTGGATAGGGGCAACGCTTGCGCTTGGAAGGGGCTTCTGCAGCTGGGGCTGTTTTTATGGGGGCCTTGACGACGGGTTCTCGAGGGTCCTCAAGAGGCCGGTCATAAAAAAGATCAACCCCAAATGGATATACCTTCCCTTCGCGGTCCTCCTCTTTGTGGTGTTGACTGCGGCAGCCTACCTTTCGCCCACCTATTGTACATGGTTCTGTCCTTTTAAAGCGGTAACAGAGTTTGAGGCCGTTACCTCCACGAAGATCCTCATCCAGACGATCATCTTTGTGAGCCTCTTCATCGGCCTAGTGATCGTCCTGCCTATCCTGACAAAAAGGAGGACGCAGTGTGCATTTTTGTGCCCCTTCGGCGCAATGCAGTCGCTCACAAACAAGATAAACGTCTTTGACGTGAGGATCGACAAAGAGAAATGCGTGAAGTGCAAACGGTGCATCCAGGTCTGCCCGACCCTGTCCATGAGCGAGGAGAGCCTTGAGCAGGGCAGACCCCGCATTACCTGCATGAAGTGCGGCAAGTGCATCGACAACTGTCCGAAAGGCGCGATCAGCTACCACGTAAAAGGGACTGACGTTGCCGGAAACAACAGGGCCTATCGACTTCTTTTTCTTTTTGCCGCCTTCCTGTTCATCTCTATATTCTCCTCGCACATTATTCAGGACGGGATCATAAGGGTATTGAAGCTTATTACGACAGGGAGCATGATCCCATGAGGAGCACGTAATGCCAAAGATTCGATCGATCCTCGGATATATGTGGGCCGGCGCAGCGATCATTGTAGTATTTGCCACATTTCTGGGAAGCAGCATTTTCGGCCGCGCCCTTGTTGCGGCCTCAGGAGTAAAGATCTCCCCGTTGTATTCAGGGGGAGAGGTCGTGCGGTCTGTCGATCATGGCTCGTACAAAGCGCTTATCCACCGTCCCGTCTTCGACGCCCTCATCGGCGAGAGGAGCGAGGGCTTTATCCAGTTGAACTGGGAACCCCTTGCGGGCCTGCCGCCTGTCATTGAGGAATCGGTCGACTATAACGGAGACGGCAAGGAAGATTTCTCGGTTCGAATAGATACGAAGACCGGGAAAACCACGCTTACCCGCATCAATCCCCAGGTTGCATCAATTGAAGAATCCGTTAAACTGGATGATGGGTGGGTGGCCAGGGTGCAACTGAAGAAGGACTGATCAGGGCCGGAAGAACAGGATACAACCATTGCATAATAGGGAAACACAATATAAAGGGGTGAGGGGATGGCTTCTGCTTTTGTGCGTATGCCTCACAGTGCTTGACCCTTTCAGCGCCTTTATGACGCTCATCGCCGCAACCAACGCGGCGAAGCCTCACTTTGACCAGTACCCCGAACTGTTCCGGCTTGTGCTGATCGGCGGGATATGCAGCACCTTCCTCATAGTGTTCAGCATCTACGCAGGGCTGTCGCTTTGGAGGGTAGTTCCTAATGCGGTGACGACGGCGAAACGGTATTTTATCAGCGCGTTCATCTATGCGTTGTTTTCGATGTTCCTCCCGGTGATTGTGGGCGTTTCAGAAAAGGCTTTCCCTGAATTTTCCCAGGGCGCCTCGATAAACAATGCGATCGTCATAGTGTACCTTGCCATCTGGTACCTCTACCTGATGCGGTCGAAGAGAGTGAAGGCAACCTATGGAACAGAGAACCTTGGCTCATAGCTCATAGCTCATAGCGAACCAGATGCTGGATACCGGATGCTCGATGCTGGCGCAAACCACGTAGTGTGGGAAGATCCTTAGCCTGCGTCGCATTTGGCGTGGTCGTCCTGTTGACTTTTATTGTCGCGCCGCCGCGCGGTAACTTCCATTGACCCGTTGTAATGCTTTGAGCTGCGATAATCAACGACCTCGAACCCGGTCAGCGAAAGGGCCTTCATTAATGACCGGTAAGAAAAATAGTTCAGGTGCTCGCAGACCCTCCACATAGGATCCTTGTCTTTCATGATAAATGAAAAGGCGCTTTCAAAGTTCGGCGTTGAGATCCACAGGATGCCGCCGTCAACGAGCAGGCGATTCGCCTTTTCCAATGTCCCGAGAGGTTTTATCGTATGCTCAAGGACATCTCCGAGCATGAGGAGGTCAAAGGGATCATCTGCTGTAAAATCCATGAAGTCAACGGGGGACACGGCTATGTCAAGCCTGGCCGCCACGTTCTGCGCGTATGCCTTTCTGATCTCCACGCCGGTTATATCGAAAAGCATCTCCTTTGCCACAGAGGTAAGCTCGCCTGCCCCGACGCCCACTTCCAGCATCCTGTTGCCGTGGGAGAATCTTCTTAAGCGCGCCAGCGTATCCGAAAGCCCGGGAAGGAACTGCAGCCGGGGTGCGATGTGACTTTCAGGGGCCGTCGACGACAGCACTTTCTGCAGGTTATCAGGATAGCCGGCGGCAAAGATATGGTTGCATTGCCTGCATATACGCCATATGCGTACAGGGTTGAAACCTTCCAGGAAGTCGTTGTTCGTACACATGTTGTACACTGAATGCATCTCTCCGGGAGCATTGCAGAGCGGGCACTGTGCCACTTCGGTCTCGCCTACCTTTGTGTACCGGTAGGTGTATACGTAGCCGGAGCGCTGCTCATCAACGAACCGCGCAGCCAAATCCGGTTCGAGCTCAAAGGCCTTCATATGGCATATATATGACTCCTCCGGGTTCTTCTTCCTGTTTTCGATCTCCCCAAGCCGGAAAAAGGCAAGCGCGCCCGTCTCGGGGAACTCCGTGAGCCGGAGGAATAGCTCCCTGGCTTCGTCATCCTCTCCGTCAGCAGCGAGCTGCTCTGCCTTTCTGAAAAGCTCAACCAATTCCATGGGATGCATTGTAGCAGAAAAATGATGATAAGTCACGGGGATCTCCTGTTGTTTCTATTGTTGTCGTGTTCTATAATATATTGAAATATATTGAGGGCAACGCTAAAATGGCGCTTACGGAGAGAAGAGGATAATAGGGCAAACGGGGCATTTGGGGAACATGCAGAATGGAAGACCGTAAAAAGACAAAAGAACAGCTCGTCGACGAACTTGCAGAGATGCGCAGGAGAATTGCCGGGCTGGAGCGATCGGAAACGAAGCTCAAACAGGCCGAGAGAGCGCTCAGCGAAAGCGATTCAAGGTTTCGCGCCCTTGCCGAGAACAGCATCGCTTCTATCTTCATTATCCAGGGGGAGAAGTACGTGTACATCAACCCTGCTTTTACCAGAATGACAGGGTATGATCTTGAAGACCTGTCGTCCATGAATTTCTGGGATCTCATCCATCCTGATATGCGCGACCTGGTAAGATCAAGGGGCATGGCACGTCAAAAGAAAGAGGATGTGCCTCCACGGTACGAGCTGAAGTTCATCACAAGATCCGGGAGGGAAAGTGTTGGGGACTTCGGGGCAACGTACACTGAATTTAACGGCAAGCCGGCCATATTAGCTTCGGTATTTGATATAACAGAGCACAAGAGGATAGAGGAGGCGTTACAAAAGAGCGAGGAGCGTTACCGCAGCATTGTCGAGAACGCCATCGAAGGGATATTCCAGACTACCCCCGACGGACGTTACGTGAGCGCAAACCCTGCCCTTGCCAGGATGTATGGATACGATTCCCCCCGGGAGCTTATCGATTCCATCGCCAACATAGAGACCGATCAGTACGTAAACCCTTTAGACCGCATTACGATGAAAATGCTTTACGAAAAATACGGTTACGTTGAGAAATATGAGACCCAGCTGTACCGTAAAGACAAAAGCCGAATATGGATCTCGATGAACGCCCGGGCAGTTCGCAATGCAGATGGGGCTGTGCTTTTCTATGAAGGTACGGCCGAAGATATCACAAGTAGAAAAAAGGCCGAAGAAGAAAAAAGGAGCCTTCAATCCCAGCTCCTCCAGGCACAGAAGATGGAAGCGATAGGAACATTGGCCGGAGGTGTTGCCCATGATTTCAACAACATCCTCACGGCGCTCATCGGCTACGGGAATCTCTTGCAGATGAATATTGAAAAGGATAACCCGCTGCGGGTATATGTTGACCAGATAATCGCCTCGTCAGAGAAGGCTGCCAACCTTATACAGAGCCTTCTGGCCTTCAGCAGGAAGCAGGTGATAGAGCTGAGGCCGTATAAGGTACGGACCATTATAACGGGGATAGAGAAGCTTTTGAAGAGGCTCCTCACCGAAGACATCGAGCTCAAAGTGACGCTCTCCGATAAAAAATCGACCATTATGGCAGACATCACACAGATGGACCAGGTATTGATGAACCTTGCCACAAACGCGCGGGATGCGATGCCCGGGGGCGGGCGGCTTACCATCGGGGCGACCGAGGTAGAATTGGATGAGGCATTTATCGCCGCGCACGGCTACGGCCAGCCGGGCACGTATGCGCTTATCTCTGTTTCCGACACCGGCACCGGGATGGACGAAGCAACAAAAGAACGGATATTCAACCCTTTCTTTACTACCAAAGAGGTAGGGAAGGGGACCGGGCTTGGCCTTTCCACGGTATACGGCATTATCAAGCAGCATAACGGCTACATCGAAGTCGAAAGCGAGCCGGGCCGGGGAACCACCTTCCGCATCTATTTCCCCGTAGTACATGCAAAAGAACAGACAAAAGAATCCTTGCTGCTTACTACCAGGGGAGGGACGGAGACCATCCTCGTTGCAGAGGATAATTTGGCGGTAAGGAACCTTACCAGGGAAGTCCTCACCATGTCAGGATACAAAGTGATCGAGGCGGTCGACGGGGAGGACGCCGTTCAGAAATTTATCGAACACGGCGACGCGATAGCCGCCATGATCCTTGATGTGGTGATGCCGAAAAAGAACGGAAAAGAGGTTTACGAGGAGATAGGGAAAATAAGACCAGGCATCAAAGTTATTTTTACCAGCGGGTACACCGGGGACATTGTCCTTGATAAGGGGATCCGCGATGATATTGTCGATTTCATAAAAAAACCTCTCCTGCCGGACGAGCTCCTCCTGAAGGTAAGAGAAGTGCTGGACAGGTAGCGCTTACAGATACGTTTCAGGCTCTTTCCTTTTGCTGCAGTTCTTAAGCAGCTGTTCCGCCTTATGCAGTATTCGCGGATCTTCCATTATCCTTGCCCCGGTTGGACAGCTTTTGACGCACGCGCAGCACCTGATGCATACGCTCTGGTCGGTCGCGATCGTGCCTTCCAGGGTAATCGCTCCGGTTGGGCAGACCGAGATGCACTTTTCACATTTTATGCATATCATCTCTTGCGTAACGGGAGATATCTTCGGAAACGGCGGCGGTTCCTTGTAGGGAAAGCTCCCGGGCACCTGTATCGGGAGCATCTCGTCAAGCGGCTGCATATTCTTCATTTTCTCACGGATCATTTTCCCGAACTGGCCGGCCTTTCTCAGGTCTTCAGCATCAGGCCGCCCGGCGGCGATCGGCATAGCGCTGGTGGAAAGCGAGTGCTCCCCGATGAAGGCGCCGGCGGCGACGGGCCTGAACCCCATTCCCGAGGCAAGGTCCCTTAATTCCAGAAGGGCATCTTCGTACTCTCTGTTCCCGTATACGACAACGACGGCCGCAGGCGCGCCGTTTCCTTTGATCCTTCGCAGCCTGGAGATCGCGTCGGCCGGCAGGCGCCCTATGTACACCGGAGATCCTATGACGGCCAGCCCATCGTGCACTTCCACGATCTCCCGCATCCTTGCATCGGGCGGCGTCAGGTCGACGTGTTCAACCGCAGAGCACTGAAAGCCCTGCGCAATGCCCTCTACGATCTTTTTTGTCGTTTGGGTCGGTGAAAAGTAGATCAGTTTTAACGAGCTGATATCCATAATCGCCCTCATATTGAGATTTTTTTCACGCAGCAAGCTTGCTGATCTTATATCATGGATCGTGGATAATAACCAGAAGGCATGACGATCGACCGTTGCGCAAAAGCCGGCGGCAGCAGATAATAGGCAGGAGAATTTGAATTGACAATGCTGCAGGGCTTTTGTTAATGTTTCGTAACGTTTCATTATGCACAGAGATGCCCTATACGTCAAGCTGTTAGACAGCATAGCGGTCGGGATCTTTACTGTCAACCACAACTGGGAGATAACCTTTTTCAACAGCGAGGCGGAAAAGATAACCGGATACACGAAAGAAGAGGCAATCGGCTGTAAATGCTACGAGATCTTCAGGACAGGGCTCTGCCACGAGGGCTGCCATCTTAAACGTGCTATCAGATCGAAGACAAAGATCGTAAAAGTGAGAAATATAATTCTTACCAAAAGCAACAAAGAAACCCCGGTCGATATAACGGTCTCAATACTACGAGATGATAAAGGAAAAATAATCGGCGGCATCGAATCTTTCCTTGATGATTCTGTCCGGGTGTCGCTGGAAAAGGAGATATATAAGTCATATATGTTCGATGATATTGTCGGAAAAGATGAAAAGATCCTCAACCTTTTTGAGATCTTTTCTTGCCTGGCGCGAACAGACACACAGATCCTCATCGTCGGCGAGACGGGTACAGGCAAGGGCATCTTCGCTCGTGCGATACACAACATGAGCTCCAGGAATGATAAGCCTTTTGTGAAGGTGAACTGCGCTGCCTTGCCCGCCAACCTGATCGAATCAGAGCTGTTCGGCTACAAAAAGGGGGCATTTACCGACGCAAGAAACGATAAACCCGGCAGGTTCCAGTCGGCAGAGGGGGGAACGATCCTCCTTGACGAGATCGGCGACCTCCCCATTGAGTTGCAGGCGAAGCTTTTGCAGGTACTTGATGAAAAGATGTTTTACCCGCTGGGGTCCGCCAAACCCGTAAGGGTCGATGTAAGGATCATCGCGACAACGAATAAAGACCTGCAGCAAATGATGAAAAGCGGGTCGTTCAGGGAAGACCTGTACTATCGGCTGAATGTGGAAGAAATTAAAATTCCCCCTTTAAGGGAGAGGGCTATCGACGTACCCCTGCTCGCAGACCACTTTCTTCGCCAATATTCAAATAAATTGGAGAAGCATGTGCAAAGGGTTAGCCCGAGAGCCATGAAGATTTTGCTTAACCACCCCTATCCGGGTAACGTGAGGGAGTTGAAGCATATTATTGAGCATGCGGTCATAGTATGCAATGGCGATGAGATCAATATAGACGACCTGCCCCTTTCTATAAGGAAAAAGGTTTCTCATGCCCCTGCCCACAATGAGGAGGGTGAACTTCTCACTGTCCTGAGGAACAATGGGTGGAACCGTGGAAAGGCTGCGAAGGCATTAAAGATCAACAGGACCACCCTCTGGCGCAAGATGAAAAAGTATGGCCTTCGGCGAAAAAGTGTTGCATAAATGCAACATGTGTATGCAACACTATGCAGCAAATCCATCCAGTCCTCCTGCTTACCCAATATTAACATATTGATATAATTAGTAATTCACCAACCGCGGAAAACGGCATGTAACTTGCAAATTTTTAAAGCTATTCTTATGAAATTTGCTGTCTGCTGCCTGAATGGAAGGGTATCCCCTCTGGTCAAGTATTCAAGTGAGGTCGTGGTGGTGTCGGCCGGCCGCAGGGGACAGAAGATAACCAAGAAGATCCCTGCCATTCCCCTGAAGCCGTCAGAGCTCATCGACTTGTTGAAAAGCATGAAAGTAAGCCTGCTGGTTTGCGGCGGTATAAAAGAGGAATGTCAGCAACTACTGAGAAACAATAACATCGAATTCATAGAAAATGTGATCGGCAATGTCGATGATGTGGTGAAAAGCTACCTGGATGGCAAACTTCATGCTGATGTCGTTATCCATTCACCATAGAACATCATGAAGGCTACGGGCAATTTCCGTAAAAGGGGATGCGATGCTTGGCAGGCTACAGCTGGTGGTTTCGGCTTAATACTAAAAAAAGGAGGAAGGTATGAGTGTGCTCTTGGGTACTGTGCAAAGATTCTGGGATTGGCAATGGAAGGTGCACTACAGTGCAAAGCGATTCCTGCTATTTCGCTCAAGCGCCGTCGGTGAAGGCGGCCCCGGACCGGGCTCAAAGGACATATCAGGCGGCGCTCCCGCAAAGGCCGGAGGCAGCGTTCCGCCTCCTTCACCGGCAAAAGAGGGCGGCCCCAAGCCATACAGCAAGCGCAACATGATCGGGTTGATCGGCGGCATTGTCGTGTTGATAATAGGGCTTGCCATGCCGGCACCCCAGAGCATGTACCGCGTTGCCGGAAAGATGGCAATTGAAAAGGCTGCCCCGGAGGTGCTCAAAGCCGGGGTAGAAGCGAATGTTCTGACATTGAACAAGAAGGGAAAGGTCAAAGAGGTTGCCGATCCGGCGGCGTTCCTGGAGTGGGCCAAGAAGGCGCAGCCAAAGATTTACGCAGCGACAAAGGCGAGCGCCAAGGCCATGAAGAACTGCCTGGCGGTCATGCTTATCATGGTTATATGGTGGATATGTGAATCGGTGCCATGGGGCGTGGCAGCCCTCCTTCCCGTCGCCATTTTCCCTCTGGCGGGAGTCGCAAATGCGGCGAAAGCAAGCGCCCCTTATGCAAACAAGACAATTATTTTATTCATCGCTGCCTTTTTCATTGCTGAGGCCATGCTGAAATGGAACTTCCACCGCAGGATTGCCTTGTTCATCGTGGACAAGATCGGGGCGAGCCCCCGGCGCATCGTGCTGGGGTTCATGGTGGCCTGCGCCTTTCTGTCAATGTGGATCTCCAACACGGCGACCGCCATGATGATGATGCCTATGGCACTTGCCGTCATCCTCCACACGGTGGAGGTCGGGAAGCGATTGCAGGAACAGGGGCAATTGAAGGGAGTTAATTTTACTGCAGGCGCCTATATCTTCGGAAGCTGCCTGATGCTGGGGATCGCCTATTCGAGCAACAGCGGGGGGATGGGGACGCTGATCGGGACGCCGCCCAACCTCATCTACGCAGGGCAATTGCAGCTTATGTTCCCCGGCTCTCCCAAGGCTGACTTTGCCCGTTGGCTGGTTCTGGGAGTGCCTCTGGCCTGGATCACGACCATCGGCCTCTGGGCGCTGCTCGTCTTCTGGCTGCGGCGGCCCGAGATCAAGGAACTCCCCGGCGGCCCGCAATTGATAAAAGAAGAACGCGCTAAGATGGGGCCCTGGGGCAAAGGGGAGAAGGCGGTGGGGATCATCTTTCTGATCACGGCCCTTGCCTGGATCTTCAGCGGTGAAAAGAAGATCGGCGAGACTACTGTCTACGGACTTCAGACAATCTTCCCGTGGATCGACGATTCCACCATTGCAGTGTTTATGGCCATAGCGCTCTTTTGCATCCCTGTAAGCCTGGAGAAGAATGATTTCGCACTGACCTGGGACTGGGCAATAAAAATTCCCTGGGGGATAGTACTCCTCTTCGGCGGAGGCTTCTCTCTCGCCGCTGCCATATCATCTACAGGCGCCGGTACCTGGGTAGGCTACCAGCTGGCGGGCCTGGCTGACTGGCCCCTGGTATTGTTAATGTTTGCAGTGGCAGTTGTCGTTGCAGCATTGTCAACGGTTGCAACAAACACAGCGGTTACGGCAGTCTTTATGCCGATCCTGGGCACCATGGCATTGGCGACCTCCTTTGATCCGAGGTTCCTGATGATCCTCGGCTGTCTTGCCGCCCAGTGCGCATATGCGCTGCCGGTAGCGACGACGGGGAACGCCATCTGCTTCGGCTCAGGGTATATTGATATGGTTGACATGGTGAAGGTGGGCATCGTATGCTCGATAGTAGCGATCATCATCGCCGTATTCGGTTCCCTGGTATTTATGGGGCCGGCCTTTGGCGTATCGCCAAGCGTGGTCCCGCCATGGGTGACAGGAGGGTAGTTCGGGCTGCAGCAAGTGCGCCGGTGAGTGGGTGCGGTTTTGTTCGCAGAGGATGGAGCCGCACCCTTAAAAATTTAAAAAAAACCAGGATAAGGAGGAAACCACCATGCCAGTGACGTTGACGACGCTGAGCGAAAACACAGCGGGAAGGCCGGATTTTATGGCCGAGTGGGGGCAAAGCATTCTTGTTCAAACCGATGGATGCACGGTGCTGTTCGACGTGGGCGGCAGCAACGTGGCGCTTGCAAATGCCGACAGGCTTGGGATCGACCTGTCGAAGATAGACGCCATTGTATTGAGCCACGGGCACCATGACCACACCGGCGGGCTGTGTGATGTTTTGAAGAGGCTGGGAAAAAAGAGAGTGATCGGACATCCGGACATATGGGACATAAAATATGCCAAGCGCCCCTTCGAGGACAAGGAAGCCTTTATCGGCATCCCCTTCGCCAGAGAAGAGCTTGAGCATCTCGGGGCACTGTTCGAGCTGACAGCGGACCCCGTTTCATTGAGCGGCCGCGTGATGACCACGGGCGAAGTCCGGATGACGACGGACTTCGAGATCATAGAGCCGAATCTGCTGGTGAAAAAAGGGGGAGAATTCAGGCAAGACCCTCTGGCCGACGACCTCGCATTGATTGTGAGGATGGACCAGGGGCTCCTGGTCGTGCTCGGATGCGCCCACCGCGGAACGATCAATACGATCCGCCATGCGCAGAAGCTCACCGGGGAGGAGCGAGTCTACGCGGTTGTCGGCGGGACCCATCTTGCCCCGGCATCGGAGGAGCGCATAGAGAAAACCATACAGGAGCTTAAAGATATCGGCGTTCAAAAGGTAGGCATATCACACTGCAACGGGTTTTACGCCTCTGCCCGGGTTGCCCGGGCCTTCGGCGATAAATTTTTTCTGAACAATGCGGGGACCCAGACAACTTTCCCCTGAAAGCCCGGAGGCCCCGCTTACAGTACCCGGTCTGTGTACGGCAATTTGCGGATCAGGGCGCTCAGCGCAAAACAGACCGGTATGGCGATCATCGACAGCACGGCCCACTTGAGCAAAGGATGAAGCGCGACATCCCGGACCGAGAAGGCCAGGAGCGTGATCACCGGGGCATGGATGATATACACGGTATAGGCATTTGGCACCAGGAATTTCATCAGCCTTCCCTGGCTGTTGAGAAAGCGGCGGAAGATATAGACCAGGCCGATGCTCATGCTGAGGCAAAGGAAAGATTCCCAGAGGGCGCAGGCAAGGGCCTGCCAATGCAGTCCCCCGATAAAAGGTGTATGATCTACGAGGGCGCCGCCTGCCACTATGAGCGGGAGCCACAGAAGGATGAGGAGGACGGCAATTTCCAGCCAGAAGCGGCCCATTCTGTCAGGCAGGGCCAGGAGCCAGTTGCGCCGGTAGGCGATCAGCCCGACAATAAACAGGGCAATGTACTGGGCAAAGAAGGGGAACTGAAGATTCAGCGGCACAAAGTTCCAGCCCACAGGATGCCACAGGCGCACTGTGAACCCGGCAAGTCCCAGAAGCAGGGCAAAGAGCGCGATAGCGCCGTTGCCGGGGAAGGGGGGCTTTGCGGCGGGGCCGGCCGGGCGGGGCCGGCTGACAAGCCTCCAGAGGATGTAGCCGAAGGAGAAGATGAGCAGGGCCTCCACGAACCACAGCGGCCCGGCGCCGATCACCGGGCTGTGATGGAAATATTTGCCGGGAAAGTACTGCCAGAAAGGCATCCGTATATCCTTGTAGAAGAAGGCGTACACGAATACGGGATTGATGACCCAGCTGAACAGGATCAGGGGTATCCCGAGGCGGACCATTCGATCCTTCAGGAAGTGCCTCGCCCCCTTGCGATCGTAAGAGCCCGGCACAAAGTACGCGGAGATGAGCAGGAAAAAGCCCATGAAGTAGGCCTGGTTGGTCGCGCAGAACCAGGCGCCGAGCATTCGGGTGACCCCATCCTGCTGGCCTTCGTTATAGTACCACATTCCCGTCCCGGCATACGTGATCATCATATGGTGCGCGAGCACGAGGATGGTCAGGTAGACCCTGATATTGTCAATGAAGTACAGGCGGGCTGCCGGCTTGGGCTGGATGTCTGCCGCAGCAGGCAAGGGGCAGCTTTCACGTGCAGGTTTTGTTTCGCTGGTTGAGCCCGGGAATGATGCCTGCTGTGCTATTTTTTCTCCTTTCTTTGATTATAGTAATATCTTCATGGCTATTACAACAACTTATTTTGGGTGGCCCTATTTTATTTTGAAAAGGTCCTGGTATTTTCCGTACCCTTCTTTTTCCAGGCCCGCCCTGGGGATAAACCGCAATGCTGCAGAATTAATGCAGTACCGTAGCCCCGTAGGCTTGGGCCCGTCGTTAAACACATGGCCGAGATGTGAGTTCGCGTGTGTGCTGCGAACTTCGGTTCGCACCATGAGAAAGGTGCGGTCAGCCTTCTCGACGATATTTCCCGGCTCCAGCGGCCGGGTAAAGCTTGGCCAGCCCGTTCCGGAGTCGAATTTGTCGGTGGAGCTGAAGAGCGGTTCCCCTGATACGATGTCTACGTAAATGCCTTCCTCGTGATTATCCCAGTATTCATTTGCAAAAGGCGGCTCAGTGCCTTCCTGCCGGGCGACCTGGTACTGTATGGGCGTCAAGCGCTTTCGCAGCTCCACATCATCGGGGATCACATAAGGGGGCACGGTTTTGTCAGGGGGCATCCCATCCTTTTTCGCCTCCGCCCAGACCTCGTTCAGGAGCTGGTCGCGTCCTGATCCGGAGCGATGCCCATTGTAACAGGCCGTATTGCCTGCACAAACCTGCTCATAGGCCGGATCCGGAACGCTGCCTCCGGTATACCCCGCTGTGGCTTCAACAACACCGTCGACTTTTTCAAAATCCGATTCCATGCACCAGAAACAGCCGCCGGCAAAAACCGATGTTTTTGTCTTTTGTGTCTTTTCGTCCATCCTTCCCTCCCTTGCGTGGCTCAAACCTTTGGCCTGGAGAAAGCTTGCCAGCGTTACTGTCAGGATCAGCAGTATAATCGTTCTCTTCTTCAGGGGCCGCCTCCATCTATCGTCTGCTTACACAATATAATCATCCGATTGAAATTGTAAACTCTGCCCCGGTTGCCAGATAATGGATAGAGATCCGTTGTTGGAAAATTGTTTGTATTTTTAATTTCAATTGGATAGAATGGTTTTATAGAAGCGGGCGAGGTGTGCTGCGGCAGCTTAGGAGGCAACATGGCCGAAAGCGTGATAGAACATGTCCTCGGACGCCTGAAGAGGCTTGGCATCAATAAAGTCTTTGGTGTTCCCGGTGATTATGCCTTTGCGGTGAACGACGCGGTCTGCAACGACAAAGAGATGCGATGGATCGGCTGCTGCAACGAATTGAACGCTGCATATGCGGCTGATGGCTATGCGCGGATCAAAGGCCTCGCGGCCCTTTCCACGACCTTCGGCGTCGGCGAGCTCTCCGCTTTGTGCGGCATTGCAGGGTCTTTTACCGAACATATACCCGTTTTTCATATAGTGGGTATGCCTGCTGCAACGACCCAGCAAGAACACAGGATCGTGCACCACACCCTCGGCACCGGTCGGTTCGACCTCTTCGCGAGGATGGCGGAGCCGGCGGTCTGCGCGAGCGCCGTCCTCACGCCCGAAAACGCCGTCTCTGAAACGGAGCGCATTATCACCGCAGCCCTCATGCATAGGCGCCCCGTTTATCTGGCCGTACCGGACGACTACGCCAGGATGCCTGTTATCGATGCGGCCCTTCCGCCCCGCGCCCCTTCGTTGAGCTCTCCCGACACCCTTGAGGCTGCGGTCAACGCCATAATCGAGAAGCTCGAAAGGGCTGAAACTGCCGTCATCCTTGCCGGCTATCTCCTGAGCCGCCTTGGCCTTAGGGCGCAGGCGCAGGAACTTGTCGAGGCCACAGGCCTCCCCTTCGCCACCATGGCCATGGACAAGGCGTCCCTTGATGAGACGCATCCTCAGTTCATGGGCATGTACATCGGGGCCAAGATGAACCCTGAGATCAGGCAATTCATAGAGAGTTCCGACTGCGTGTTGAATCTGGGCGCCCTCTGGAGCGATTTCAACACGGGCTTCTTCACCGCCCGCATAGAAAAGGCCCGGACCATCGCGATAGACCATCACTCCGTAAGGGTCGGCCATGCGATCTATCCCGGTGTGGAGATGAAAGACCTTATGGCGGCGCTTGCTGCGAAAGTCAAAAGAAGGAGCATCGATGCGCCTAAGACCCATGGCCTTTCAGTGTCCGTTGCAGAACGAGGCGACAGGATCACCCCTGAATACCTCTATCCCCGATGGGAGAGGTTCTTTAAGGCAAACGATATTATTATCGTGGAGACGGGAACAGCGACAATGGGTTTGATGTGCGCATCGATGCCGAAAGGAGCAGTCTTTCATAACCAGACCTTGTGGGGATCCATAGGCTGGGCTACGCCCGCAGCCTTTGGAGCGGCTATGGCTGATCCCGGTCGCCGTACAGTCCTGATCACCGGCGAGGGATCTCACCAGCTTACCGCTCAGGAGATCAGCCAGTTCGGCCGTTTTGGCCTCAAGCCCGTTATCTTCTGCCTCAACAATGACGGCTACCTCATTGAGCGATTACTTTGCAAGGAGCCGATGAGCTATTACAACGACCTCTCATCCTGGAATTATACAAAACTGCCCGAGGCGTTGGGCTGCACAGGCTGGTTTACTGCGAAGGCCGCCAGCAGGGCAGAGCTTGAAGAGGCTATGGAGAAAGCCGGTACATGCGGCGCCGGCGCCTACATCGAGGTTGTGATGGATAAGATGGCCGGTCCCCCGCTGGCCATGAAGATACGTGAAGGCGGGTAGACGTTCAAAATCCAAGGATGAAGATAGATTGCAATCCCTGGTAAAAAAAGGAGGTACCATGTCATATCGCATCTTGTCGTTGAACGGGGCGGTAGGATACAGCTTCCCCGAAGAATCCCTGGAAGAGGCAATGAAGACCAGGCTGGATATCATTGCCGATGATGGCGGAACAATGGATGGCGGCCCTTATTACCTGGGAGAAGGGGTAACGGGATTTAAGCGCCCCTCTCTGAAACGCGACCTGTCCCTGATGATAAGGGCAGCCCTCAGGCAGGGTTGCCCCCTTGTCATCGGAACATGCATCATGTCCGGCGACACTCCCCACATGCAGCTTGCCGTGGATCTTGTAAAAGAGATATTTGAAGAGCAGGGCGTAGAAAATGTGAAGGTTGCCGTCATAGAGTCCCATATCGATCCCGCCCTGATAATCGACCGGCTTGATGAGATGGCCCCTCTGGGGCACATGCCTCCTCTCACCCGGGAAGCCGTGGAGAAGAGCAGGATAGTGGCGGCCATGGGCATAGCCCCCTTCATCACGGCATTGAATGAAGGGGCCCGGGTGGTACTTGCGGGGAGGGCATGTGATGTATCGATCTTTGCGGCCGACCCTGTGAGACGGGGGCTTGACCCCGGCCTGGCCTTTCAGGCCGGCCATGTCCTGGAGTGCGGGGCCCTTGCCTGCGACCCGGGGTCTGCAAGCGACTGCCTCATAGCTGAGTTCACGGACGATGGTGCGGTGATCTTCACGCCCCCCAACAAGGCCCGGAAGGCCACCTCCTATTCCGTCGCCGCCCACAGCCTCTATGAGGAAAACCATCCGGCCCTTCAATCGTATCCCGAGGGCGTGCTCGTCATGGAGGACACGAAATATTTCGATGTTCCCCCGCGGTCCGCGGGCATACGAAATGCCGGGTTCGTAAGCGGGCCTCTCAGCGTCAAGATCGAAGGCAGCATGTGCATCGGATCCCGGGTGGCCTCCTTCCTGTCCCTCAAAGGAACTGCAGCGCTTGACGAAGATCCCTTCCTGAGCAGGCATCTGATCTATGGGGTCAACGCGGTTGAGAGAAACAGGATCCTTCCAGGCGAGGAAGAGCTCGGCATACTCCTTACGGTAAAGGGAAAGGACGAGGAGACCGTAGCAGCCCTGGCGAGCACCCTGAAAGGATATCTCCTCCATTTCGGTTATCCCGGCAGGCTCACCACGGCGGGCAACATCGCCTTCCCTCTATCTCCGATCGAGCTTATACGGAAGGAAGATGACGGGCACTTTACGGGCCTCGTTATTGGAGGAACGAGGGAGCCCCTCTTCATAAGCGAAAAGGATGCTCTCTTCGCAAGCGTCCTTGAGCTGGGACGGCAGCAATATCCGGAGCTGATGAAAGCCTGCGAGGTTGCCTTTCTTACTTCCGACAGAGAGCACCCCATGATGTTTCTCGACACGATAGGGGAGACCCGGGAGGAAGCGGAGAAGCTTCACGGCGAAGCCCTCGCAAGGGTAAAGAATTACATCGACCCCGGCCGCCCCTCTTACCTCGCGGTGCATGGCGGGAATGCCTACATATGGAGCATTTACCACATATGGAATAACGGCGACGCTATAAAAGAGCACCTGTTCCCGATCAGGCTTTTCAATGCCCGGGGCAGGGAGTGGGAGTTCCTGAAAGAGGTAAGGCCTGTTTATGAAGAAACAGGCGACAGGAATTATGCCGGCAGCCTGGACGAGAAGGAGCTTGACGTGATCCATGAGGTGGACCACGCAGGAAAAATGCCCACCGGGGAGATACCGCTTGTTGATATGGTTAAGGTTCTAAGAAGCAAGGATGCGGGGGTGAACACCATTACCTACGATATCTTTTTCAAGGATGAACGATCTTACCGGCAGGCCCTTGCGTCAAACGTCTTTACAAAACGATCCGTGGCAAAGATCCTGAATATACCGGAAGCACACATTATCGGTACATACCGGGCCGATCCCTGCCATGCCATAAAGGTCTCAAGGTTCCGGGAAATGATATCAGGCACCCCGGGGAGCCCGGACGGGTTCGGGGCGCAGCAGCACATGAGGATCGAGAGGATCACGATACCGGTCTATGATGGCTGAGAAACAAACCGGATCAAACCAGTGTTCCTCTATTACAGAACACGTGGCATGTGAGGATAATGAAGGAAAAAGGAGGTAAGAATAATGAAAAAGACCACTTTATTCCGGCAGCTGATTAATGCGCCCGGGATCCTGCAATTACCCTGTTGCCACGATGCGCTCTCGGCAAGGGTTTTAGAGCAGGCCGGATTCAAAGCTATCAGCGCGGCCGGTTACGGCACTGCGGGCAGCACCTTGGGCCTGCCCGACATTGGATTAGCCACAGCTACTGAAATGATCAACAATTATCGTCATATATGTAATGCTGTGAATATTCCGGTTTTTGTTGATATCGATACAGGCTTTGGAGATGTGAACAATGCCATCAGGGCCGTGCAGGATTGCGAGCAGGCAGGCGCGGCCGGTCTTTTCATTGAAGACCAAACGTATCCTAAGCGATGCGGCCATATGGCCGGGAAAAGCGTTGTTCCGACCGAAGAATATCTTCCCAAGCTGCGAGCGGCATTGTGGGCGCGCAAAGACCCTGATTTTGTAATTATGGCGCGAACGGACGCAACCGCAGTGTACGGTGTCGATGATGCAATAAATCGCGCCCGCCTGTATGCGTCCGAGGGCGCAGATATGGTGTTTGTCGAGGCGATCAAGACTGAAGCAGACATGATAAAGGTTATTAAGGCCATGAAAGAAGTTGGTGTCCCCGTTATGGCAAATATGATAGAAGGGGGCGAATCACCTTTTTTGACCGCCGTTGAGCTGGAAAGAATCGGCTTCAGCGTGGTTGCTTATCCTTGCGCCTCTTTGTACGTTGCCGTTAAGGCGCTGCAAAAATGGGCTCAACACTTGAAGGGGAACGGAACAACCGAAGGCATGTGGGATCAAATGCTTACCTTCAAGGAATACTTCGATTTCATAGGGGCGACAGAGATTCGTGAACGGGAGAACATCTTTCAAAGGCCATTGAAGAAACTGTAGATGGCTGAGTGGCTGAGGGACGCAGTTGCCGTCAGAACCTGTTGCTGCGTATCTTTGCGCGGTCGAGCTGATCTCCGGGGACGGGCGCTTTGGTCTCGGCGGGATAGCCGATGCCGACGATGGATTCAACCCTCATGTGCGGCGGGATGCCGAGGAGCTCCTGCACGTATGCCTCGGCCGTTGTATCCTTTGAGTGGGGCCTTAAGCGGACCTGGACCCAGCAGCTGCCGAGGCCGAGGGAGTGGGCCGCGAGCTGGAGCACAATGGACGTGATGGAGCAGTCTTCAATCCAGACATCGGATTCTCTTTCGTCGCCGCATATTACAACGGCAAGGGGCGCCCCTTTGAGAAACTGAGAGCCGTGCTCCTTTGACCGGGAAAGCGCGGCGATGGTTTCGGGATCATCGACAAAGATGAATGTCCAGGGATTTATCCCCCGGGACGAGGGGCAGCGGAGGAGCGCCTCTTTCAGCGCTTCAAGGTGCTCCCCCCCGATCGCCCTGTCCTTATATTTCCTGATGCTCCGCCGTGTGCGTAAAATATCTATCATGGACGCCCTCCCTAAATTCTCAAGCTCTTTTTGTATATTTATATATTGAATTTGATCAAAATAAAAGAGGGGAAAAGAAGACTGTCGCTCGATACCGGATTCTCGATACCGGGCGCTCGTCGTTGGTTACTTGATACTGGTTTGGGCAAGCATCGAGTAACGAGTAACGAGGAGCGAAGAGCATACCTTATCAGCCGGACAAAAGACCCTGCTTGACATAAAAAAAGAAATGGCTTAACATCAGGTATAAGCACTAAAAATCACAAAGGGGGGTTTTATGAAAAGATCGATCTGTATCTCTGTAATTTTATTATTAGTTTTTTCCTGTCTTGCCGGCTTATCATCTGCCGCGGAAAAGAAACCCATCAAACTGGGCGTGATGTTCATTATGTCGGGGCCTATGGGCGGTTACGGCAAGCACGGGAAGCAGGCGGTCCAGATGGCCCTGGACGAGATCAACGCAAGCGGCGGGATCCTGAACAGGAAGGTGGAGGCACTTTTTGAAGACACAAAGCTCAAGGCCGATGTGGTAGAACAGATCACGAAGAAGTTCATTAACGAGGATAAGGTGGACTTTCTCATGGGTCCCACCTCCAGCGGCCTTGCGGCGGCCGTGTCAAAGCTTGCGACTCAGAACAAAAAGATATTGATCTTGACACAGGCAGCCGCAAACTCGATGACGGATGAATTGTTCAGCCCTTACCAGTTCAGCGTGCTGAGCAATGCCATGATGCACTCGCGCTCCGGGGCATACTATATGGCCTCAAAGCCGTACAAACGCTGGATGTGTATCGGGCCGAATTACAACTACGGCCATGAGTCGTGGGCCGCATTCAGGGACAAGCTGAAGGAATTGAGACCGGACGTGGAGATCGTCGGCGAATTATGGCCGAAGCTTATGGAAAAGGACTATGCGCCTTTTATTCAGAAGATCGCCGAGGCTAAGCCGGACGCGGTCTGGTCGCCGTTGTGGGGCAACGATGCAAATAATTTTATCAAGCAGGCATTGCCCTCCGGTCTTTTCAATACCGTCAAGTTCGCCTTTCCTGACGGGGCGGCGCTTGAAACGCTTATACCTCTCGGAAAGGACCTGCCGGGAGGCACATATGTGGCGGCACGTTACTTTTTCCTCACGCCCGATTCGGACATGAACCGGAAGTTTGTCAAGGACTACTATGAGAGGTTCAAGGAATATCCGGATTACATGGCGAACGAGACCTATGCAGGCGTGTATTTCATAAAGGCCGCCGTGGAGCGCGCGGGTACATTAAAGGCCGACAGGATAATCAAGGCCGTTGAGAAGGAGCCGCTGGCATGGGAAACCCCGGAAGGCTGGAAGATAATGAGGAAAGAGGACCATTCCGTTGTCGAGGATGTTGTATGGGGCGAGACGGCATACAGCGAAAAATACGGGTTCTCCATCTTGAAGAACATGGAGGCAATCCAGGCGGAGCAGATATGCCGCACGCAGGATGAGCTCAAGGCAGTCCGCGAAAAATACAACAAGAAGATAAAGGAAGGTAAAAAAGAAGGCAAGGCGAAAGAAGGTAAAAAGCAATAAAGACTTTAGCAGAGCATCCGGCCTTTATTTTACTTTTTATCTGGCGCAGAAGAGCATCTCCCTGTCCCTCGAATATAGGTTTGATGCTCCGCTGATGCAAGAAACAAGGCCGATCCATCAAAAAAAGGAGGTTCTTAACGTCAATGACAGGATTGCTCCCCGGCTATAAGAAGTGCTTCTTTTGCGGACCTGCAACCGGCGGGCTTGCCCTTGAGCTCCAGCATGCAGACGGGGCCGTATTCTGCGAATTTACTGCAGATCAGAAATACCAGGGCTACGATGGGGTGATGCACGGAGGCATTGTCTCAGGGATCCTTGACGAGGTCATGTGGTGGGCGCTGTTCATGGAAACGAGGCTCATAACGGCAACTTCCAAGATCGAGGTCGAGTTCAGGAGGCCGATCATCTGCGGGGAGGCGTACCGTGCGAAGGGCCAGGCGCTTCGTTCGGCTCACGGCACATACATCGTCTCAGGGCTCATAGAGGATGCACCCGGACGTGCCTGCGCAAAGGCGCGCGGCTTTTACCGCAAGACAAAGGGATTCACCATAGAGGATATCACCGGGCACCTTGATTTCAGGGGTGTTTCCCCGGAAGTACGCGCCCTCTTTCAGTTAACGGAGAAAGAGCACCCATAAAGGCTGTAAAGGCTATGAGAGAAGGTTCCGGGGCCAGCCCTGGGCTCGTTGAGTGTGCCCACGAGCGGACCTGCTCGGCCCGCTATTTTGGTTCCCTTTTATCGCCGCCGCTTGCGGTATCCATAAACGCCCTGATCCTCCCTGCCCAGAACTTAAAGGCCTCTTTTGCGGCCCCCAGCCCGGTGAACCGGTCGGAGAATGCGGCGGCCTGCTCATCGGCAGCCACGGCGATCACGTCGTCGCTCATGGAGTCGAGGGCCATGAACTCCGCGCTGGTAGCTCCGGCGCCGGACCAGGTGCCCGTTGCCCCCTTCTTTATCAGGCTGATCCCCAGCCCGATGGGCAGTATGGTGCTGACGGCGCTTCTGCCGGGCTTGCTCTTCTTCACGTTGGTTATGGCGATCCTGAGCCGCGCTACATCCGGCCCGGGCTCGGCCACGAGCGTGTATCTATCCTTCAGGGCATCCACGATCGCCTGGTTGAAGGCATCGCTCAGCTCTTTCATTTCCTCAGCATCAATGCCCTTGTCCGCGGAATCGTCGGCAAAATAGAAGATCACATTGTCCACCATGAGCTTCTTGTATTTGGAGAAATCGGCGCTTGGCTTCAGCCAGCGCTCCTTCACTCCCCCTTCGGGCCCCGGGTGCATATTCATGTAGTAATCGCCCAGGAAGCCGGTATATTTCTTGCCCGCCGCATGTCCTGTGGAGGCCGCGAGGACAATGGCCACCACCGCTGCCAACAAAATGCATGCTGTCTTTCTCATAGCGATCTCCTGATCTGATAAGATTTGCCGGCAACGGCATTACTTCGCTGCAGGCCCCGCCTTGGTAAGGTTATCCGCTTCCGTCACCCAGCCCCCGCCCATTGCTTTATAGATATTGACGATAGATACAAGGGAGGCGGCCTTTGTCTGCACGGCGTTCAACTCGGCGGGAAAGAGCTGCTGCTGTGCATTCAACACGGTTAGGTAGGGCGTGTAGCCCCCGTTGTACTGAAGATCGGCGAACCTCGCGTACTCCTTGTAAGAGGCAACGCGCCGCTCTTCGGCGACAAGCTGCTCTCCCAGCTTCCGGCGCGAGACAAGGGAATTCTCCATATCGGCGAAGGCGGCCTGGATCGTCTGCTCGTAGGCGCGGAGCGCCGCCTGCCGGGATGCCTCTGCCTGCCTCACCTGGCCCCTTATGTTCCCGGCGGTAAAGATGGGCCCCGTGACAGAGCCGATAAAGTTCCATGTCCTGCTTGGCCCCAGGAAGAGATTCGACAGGTCTTCGCTCGACCCTCCTGCTGCGCCGGTAAGAGAGATGCTGGGAAAATAGAGCGCCCGTGCCGCTCCGATCTGCGCATTCGCCGCAACGAGGTTCTGCTCGGCCTGCAGTATATCGGGGCGCCTCTCCAGAAGGGTCGAAGGCAGGCTTGACGGGACAACGGGCACAGTGAGCTCGTTGAGCCTTCTGCCTCTCGGGATCGGGGTGGGGTTGCGGCCAAGCAAGATAGAAAGGCCGTTCTCTGTTTGCGCTATCTGGGTTTCGATCTGGGGGATCTGTGCCGCAGCCGTCTCATACTGCGAGCGCGCCTGCTCGACGGTCATCCCGGAGACCTGGCCGTACTTGTTCTGCAGCTCAAAGAGCTTCACCGATTCGCCATAGGTCTTCATGGTGTTCCTGGCGATCACAAGCTGCTCATCAAGCGCCCGCAGCTGAATATAGGACGTTGCTACTTCTGCGGTGAGAGAGAGTATAACGCCCCTGCGCGCTTCCACGGTCGCAAGCAGGCTCGCCTGCGCGGCCTCGGTGAGGCGCCTGATCCGCCCCCAGAGGTCGATCTCCCAGCTTGCGCCGCCAAGGACCTGGAAATTATTGTACGGGTTCGGCGCCGGCGCTCTTGTCACGTTGTTGTCCGACAGCCGCTGCCTCGCCCAGTTCCCGCTGTAATTTATTTGGGGAAAGAGGGCCGAACGGGTTGTAGTGAGGATCCCCGATGCGCGCTCAACATTTGCGGTAGCGATCTGGACGCTCTTGTTGCCGGCGAGGGCTTCGGCGATGAGCTGGTCAAGGACCGGGTCGTCGAACTGCCTCCACCAGGTGCTGTCGGCAATATCGGATGCCTGGCCGCTGTCATACCGGAAGGCCTGGGGCATTTCAACGTCGGGGCGCTTATAGTCGGGGCCCACCATGCATCCGGCCACAGAGGCGGCAATGGCGACGATGATCAATAGTGTGCGCATGTCAGCCTCCCTCCTTTCCGGGTTCATGGTTTTCGCCGGGGCTTCCTCCCGTGCCGTTCTCCGGCGGAGGCCCATCGTGAGGCGCCTCTTTCTTTTTCTTCCCGCCCTCGGCAAACCTGTCAAAGAGGTAGAAGAAGAGGGGCACGTAGAGCATCGCCAGCGTCGTTTCGCCGATCATGCCGCCCATGATGCCCGTGCCGATGGAGTGGCGGGCGTTGGCGCCGGCGCCCGTTGCGATGGCAAGCGGCAGCACGCCCAGTATGAAGGCGAGGGACGTCATGATGATCGGGCGAAGCCTTTCCTCGCCCGCCTGGATCGTGGCCTCCATGATCGACAGCCCCTGCTTGCGCAGCTCAGTGGCAAAGGCGACGCGGAGCACGGCGTTCTTTGCCCCGAGGCCGATGAGAACGAGAAGGCCTATCTGGAAGTAGACATCGTTTTCCAGGCCCCGTATCCAGTTGAAGACCAGGGCGCCGAGGATACCGAAGGGCACCGCCGTCATGACGGAGCCGGGCAGGACCCACGACTCGAACTGGGCCGCCAGGATGAGGAAGACTATGATAAGGCCGAAGATGAAGGCATTCGCAGAGGTCCCTCCCGATTGTTTCTCCTGGAAGGCCATGCCGGACCACGCAAAGCTGTAGCCCTGCGGGAGCACCTCGTTGGCGACCTCTTCCATCGCCGTGATCGCTTCGCCGGAGCTGCGTCCCGGGGAGGCGCCGCCGGTGACCTGCGCGGCGGGGAAGCCGTTGAAGCGGGGCATCAGGTCCGGCCCCGTAACATAGCTCGTCCTTACCAGCGCGGAAAGGGGTACCATCTCGTTGCGCCTCGACCTGGTATATAGCTGGGTGATATTCTCGGGCTGTTTCCTATACGGGGCGTCAGACTGGAGGGTCACGTTCCAGACGCGGCTGTACTGGTTGAACTGGCTTACCACGATGGAACCGAACTGGGCCTGCAGGGCGCTGTACACGTCCTCGACGGGCACGTTGAGAAGCATTGCCTTGGAACGGTCCACGTCGGCCCGCAGCTGTTGCGATGCGGCGCGGAACGTCGAGTTGAGGCCGCTTAGCTCGGGCCGCGTCCGGGCCTTGGCGAGAAACTGCTGCACAAGTTCGTGGAGGCGCGCCGGGTCGCCGGCCGCCTTGTCCTGGATCCAGAACTCAAAACCGCCCGTCGTGCCGATCCCCGGGATCGCCGGCGGCGCTATGGGGATGGTGATGCCCGTCTCGATCTTGGCCGTCTCGGCCGCCACTGCCCTTGCCACCGCACCGGCATTTTCCTTCTTGGCCCGGTCGATGGAGGAATACCGCTCTTTAAAGTCCTTGAGGGTCACGAAGAAGGTGGCCACGTTCGGCTTGTACTGGCCGTCGATGAGGCTGTACCCGTTCACGATGGTCCTGTCGGCCACGGCAGGCTGCTTGGCGAAGATCGCGTCCACGCGATCCGATGTCTCGCTGGTACGCTTCAGGCTTGCCGCATCGGGCATGATGACCATGGCCATCAGGTATCCCTGGTCCTCATTGGGCACGAAGCTCGTCGGCGTTGTGCGGAAGAGGTGAACGAGGGCCCAGACGAGAAAGGCGAGGAGTATGAATGCGATGCTCATCCTCTTGATCATGAGGACAACGGCCTCCCCGAAGCCGACGGTAAAACGGTCAAAGCCGCGGTTGAACCAGGCGAAGAAGCGGTTGAACCACTTGAAGGGGCCGCGCTGTGGAGGGGCGCCGTGCTTCAGCAATGCTGCGCACATGGCCGGCGTAAGGGTAAGGGCCACGAAACCGGAGAGGGCAACGGAGATGACGATGGTGATGGCGAACTGCTTGTAGAGCTGGCCCGTGGTGCCGGGAAGGAATGCCGCGGGGATAAATACCGAGGCCATGACGAGGACGACCGCAACGAGAGAGGTGCCGATCTCTTCCATTGCCCTGATGGTGGCCTCCTTGGGAGAAAGACGCCGCTTCACCATATTTTTTTCCACGTTCTCCACCACGACGATCGCGTCGTCCACCACCATCCCGATGGCAAGAACAATGCCGAAGAGGGTCAGCATGTTGATCGAAAATCCCAGTATGAGCATTCCCGAGAATGTACCGATAAGGGAAACGAGGATGGCGACGGTGCAGATGATCGTTGCGCGGAAGCTCTGCAGGAAGAGGTAGACGACAAAGATAACGAGGAGAATGGCCTCGAAGAGGGTGTGAATCACCTCTTCAATGGAGATGCGCACAAAATCGGTCGTGTCCAGGGAGATAACGTAGTCCATGCCGTCGGGCATGGACTTTTTCAGCTCTTCCATGGTCTTGCGGACGGCCTTTGAGACATCGAGCCCGTTCACGCCCGGCTGCTGGTAGACGGCTATGGGAGCCGCGCTGATCCCGTTGATCCTGTTGTCGTCGATGTACTGCCTGCGTCCCACCTCGGCGCGGGCCACGTCCCCGACCCGGACAATGGCGCTGCCGTCCTGGCTTGTCCGCAATATGATGTTCTCATACTGGACGGGCGTTGTGAAAGGGGCCTGTGTTACGACCGGGAAGGTCAGCTGCACGCCCGGATCGCTTGGCTGCTGGCCCACCTGCCCGGCGCCCCAGAGGGCGTTCTGCTTGGCGATGGCCTGCTGGATATCGGACGTGGTGATCCCGAGGGAGGCCATCCTGTCGGGGTTCATCCAGATGCGCATGGCCTGGTCAGGCACGCCGAAGATCTGCGCCTGGCCGGCACCGTCGATGCGCTTGATCGCGTCGAGCACATATACGTTCGTGTAGTTGTTCACGTAGTCCGGGCTGTAACGGCCGTCCTTATTGAACACCGAGAGTATCATCAGGACGCTCGACGACTTCTTCTGCACCGAAACGCCGTACTGTACAACTGCATCCGGGAGCTGGGGCACTGCAAGATTGACACGGTTCTGCACCTGGACCTGGGCAATGTCGGGGTCCGTCTCAAGGGTAAAGTAGACCGTCAGCGTCATCTGCCCCGTGTTGGAGCTCGTCGACGTCATATAGAGCATGTTGTCGACGCCGTTGATCTGGGCCTCGATGGGGGCGGCCACGGCATCGCTTACCGTCTTCGAGTCGGCCCCCGGGTAGGTCGTTGTTACCATGATCTGGACCGGTGTGATCGTGGGGTACATCGCCACAGGAAGCGCTTTTATCGACACCAGGCCGGCGATGACAATAAGGAAGGCAACAACGGTGGCGAAGATCGGCCGCTCGATGAAGAACTTTGAGAACATGCCCTACCTCCCCTTGGCGCCGCTTTTTACGGCCCCCTTTTCGGCCGGTTTCTTCTCAGGCGCCGGGGGTGCCGCGGCAAGGGGCTTAATTGCCACGGGTTCTCCCTGCCGCACAGCGAGGGTTCCGTCGACAACCACCTGGTCGCCGGCGTTCAGCCCCTGGGAGATAAACACATCATTGCCGTGCCACTCGCCCACCGCAACGGGCCTGAACTCTGCCTTCCCTTCGCTGTTGATGGCCCATACGAAGTGTCCCTTGGCCCCCTGCTGCACTGCACGCTGCGGTATCAGGATCGCGTTGCGCCGTACCGCCCCTTTCAGGCGGGCACGCACATACTGGTTGGGGCGCAAAATGCCGTCGGGGTTCTTTACGCTTGAGCGGATAAGGAACGTCCCCGTCTTTGCATTATAGGACGGCGCCGCGAATGTGATCCGCCCGGTCTGGGAGAATAGGGAGCCGTCCACGAGGACGACCTCCACTTCATAATTGTCATTCTTTGGAGGGGTGATCCGGCCGTGGGCGATCTGGTCGCTGTATCGTTTCATATCATTTTCCGAAATACTAAAATTCACCCACATGGGCGAGAGGACCGACACGGTGGCGAGGTGGCTGTTCTGCTGGTTCACATAGGCGCCGTCCTGCACCATCGCCGCCCCGCTGATGCCCGTAACGGGGGAGGTTATGGTACAGTACGAGAGGTTAAGCTGCGCCATATCGAGCTGGGCCTTTGCCTGCTCCACGGCAGCGGCGTTCGATTCGTAGGCGCCCTTGGCATCGTCGAGGTCCTTCTGCGATAAGGCGTTCTGCGCTGCCAGCGGCTTGACGCGCTCAAGGTTCATGCGGGCCACCTCATAGGCCGCCTTTTGCCTGGCCAGCGCGGCAGCCGCCGAGTCGACCTGGGTCTGGAAAGGCTTCTTGTCCATGATAAAAAGGGTGCTGCCCGCTTTAACGATGGCGCCTTCCGTGTATACCCTCTTTTCGAGGAAGCCGGCCACCCTGGCCCTGATCTCCACCTCGTGGGAGCTTTGCGTCTGCGCAACGAATTCGAAGGTCATCGGTATATCGCCGGGCGCGACCTTTGTGACGGTGACCTCCGGGGCTGCGCGGCCCTTTTGATCGGCCCCTTTCTTGCATCCTGTATTGGAAAGGATCAAGAAAGGGAGCAGCACGATAAAGATCATTTTTATGAAAAATGTTCTTCTTACGAGCAATATCCGTCTCATGAAAGATATTCCCCCTTCATTTTTTTATTATCGTCCAAACACGGGCCGTTACGAAGTTCATCTATAAAATCGACAATAGCACAGGTACAATAAAATAGTAAATAAAATAGTAAGTAAAATAGTAAAGGCGGACGCGTGAATGAAATTATCACCTGCACGGAGGCAGGCCATTGCCTGCGGCCCCTCCTTGACATCAATTTGCCCTGTGCATATATTCCGGTTATTGGAGGAACGTTTTTCATCGTTCGAGGAGGCACCACGTGGAGCTAAGGCAAAGGGTTGAAGAGGAGGTCGATCATTTGAACCCCCGGCTGGAGGAACTCGCCGAGGGAGAGGTCGAGGTGATCTCTGTGGACGAAAAGGCAGGTACGGTCACGCTGCGGATCCTTGGCGGCCGGCTTCACTGATGCGGGCACAACGCCCTCAGTCTGTGGGCCGAAAAGCTATTGAAAGAGGCTGTCCCGGAAGTCCGCGAGGTGAACACGGTTGACCATGCCGAGGAGACCTGCCCGAAGGCTTAGGCGTTTCAGGCAGCATCCGTCGCAACTTCGCATCCCGGGAAGACCTTCATCAAAAAAAATTGGCATCCCTTGCGCCATTCCTGGCAGATACCATAATTCATATAGACTCAATATTCTTGCAAATCCCTGAAATACATAATATCTTCTGTATGGCACGGATATGGTCTCCCTTTCTTTTTAAGGAAGAGCAGATTAGACGATGACCCCGGTAGGTTTAAAGGTCAATCAATTTTGTGCTGAACTCTAGCGTAACATATGGTACAAGAATAACAACGCCCCAGTGAAAGATTGAAAAGGAGATAAGGCCATGAAGGCGGCAATGGCACCCGGACCGACCAGCACCGGTGGATGGAACAAGATCAAGCTCAACGCTCAGCTTGCCGATGCAAATGATCCGGCCCGTGCAGCCTCCATGATGCCGCGTCTCTTTCTGCCCAAGGGCAAGATGAAGCTCGATGCCTTGGTCCTGCAGTCCATCGTCGGCCCGATCGGTCCTCCTGCAGTCGAGGCGATATTCCTGCCCATCAACACAATGGATGGTAAACCGATGAACGCGCTGCATGACTATTCGATCAAAATGACCAGGGATGAACTGCCGCCGGCAAAGGCCTTCTGGTCGTTCACGCTGTACGATACCAGGAACGGCTTCTTCATCCCCAATTTGCACAATAAGTATTCCATAGGCGAGAACGCCGGCTTCAAACTCAATGCCGAGGGTGGTATAGAGATCCATGTTGCTGCCCAAAAACCCGCCGGAGTCCCGGACGAAAACTGGCTGCCGATCAACCGCGGAGACCAGGATCTCGACATTATTTTACGTCTATACCTCCCCGGTCCCATAAAGATGAAGGCCTGGAATAAACCGAAGGTAGTGCTTTCACGATGAAACTATTTTGGGACCTTTATGGACCGGACCTCTATCAAACCGGATACCCTTCTGATCCCACAAAAAGAAATAGCCGAAAGGAGGAATATTATATATGAAAATTTATATGCTGGTTGGATTCATATTCATCACATTAATGGGAACCGCCATGGCAGAGACCATATCAGCGGATTCAGGCAAAGATAATCGTCAAAGCCAGCCGGCGGTCTCCGATAAATGCAGGGAACTGACAAGCAGGCTGGATATCGATCTCAAGGAAGTCGTGCAGGCTGGTTGTCAACCTTCACAGGCGCAGATCTCGAAGCTGATGGACAATCCCGTGGGCAACCTTGTGGTCGTAGCCAACCAGTTCAATTGGACTCAGCTCAAGGGTCCCAATTTTAAGGGGAGTAAGGATGTCTATGTTTATAAGCTGACCCCCACTTTCCCGATACCCATCGGCGAATCCTGGAACCTGATCAACCGGCCGGTTTTTTCCGTGCCCAGCGTCCCGGTGAAGAGAAAGGTAGGCAAGCTGATCGGGATGAGCGCGGGAGAGATCATACACCAACCGGCCCTTTTTTCTACAGTCCGCGATCCCTTCGGCCGTACGACGGGATTCGGGGACATCGCCTATGTCGGGTTGTTATCGCCGAAAAAGCCTGACAAGGTCGGGGAGGGGATATTCATTTGGGGAATGGGCCCGGCCCTTATCTTTCCTACGGCAAGCGAAGACGTCCTCGGTCAGGGCAAGTATCAGGCGGGGCCGGCGGCGGTCGCAGCTTATATCGGGAAGGATTGGGTGTTCGGCCTCTTCCCGCAGCATTGGTGGTCCTACGCGGGCGACAGCGATCGCGCCAGTACGCGCGCGTCAAACATTCAGTACTTCATTTACTATAATATCACCAGCACCGTAAAAATTGGCATGAGCCCGAATGTCACCATCGATTGGAATGCTGCCGGGGAAGATATGGTGACGCTCCCGGTAGGGCTGGGAATCAACTGGATGGCCAAACTGGGGAAGCTTCCCGTGCGCATGGGGATCGAGGGGTATTATTCGGCTATCCATCCTGAGAACAGTATGGGTTCGCGCTTGGGCTTACGTTTTACGTTTACTCCAGTAATCCCTACTTTTCTGTTTTAACAAGTTGCTTGGGCCCTGGTAATACACAATGTAATAAGAACTTCGTATATTGTTTGTCCGGTACCGCGAGGAAGAAGGATGCAAGCCTGCAAACTCGAGGCCCGCTTATAATAGGTACCCGTGGGGGACGTCCCCCTGCTCCCTCCTTTCAGCGCAACAATATCATTGCACATACCCTGAAATATATATTATCTTCTTCAAGGCACGGATATGGACGGACGGGTCAATGTGTAAAGATGGCTCAACCGGCGAGTGCAAGCAATGAACCGGTTTATGAAAAAAGATAGATGTTCCCACAGGGGGTGTTCCATGAAAATATTCCTGCTCGTGATGGCAGCCGTGGCGATTCTATCGGTGTGTGTCTCCTCGGGCAATGCATGGGAGGTAAAGGTCAAGAACTCGTGCAACGCAGATATCGAGATCTTTGTCCACGGGCAGCACCTGTACTTTGAACAGGTCGACTGCACGATGAAAGTAGCGGGGGGTGAGACGGGGACCTGCAGGCTGCCCGGGGGGATATGCTCAAGCAAGATCTCCGGACATTATTATGTGAAAGATGTTTTTGGGAGAACCTATGAAAAACAGCTTGACCCCATCTTCTGCACTGACACCGGCGGTTTTAAAACTGCGACGTGCTGCTGGAATGTGAATGCAGAGGCCACCATACCGTTAGGCCATTGTCGTCTTGAACTGCGTTAGGCGGCCCTTTGCGGGCAGCATGGAACGACAGCCGACTACGTTCCCAGTTGTCTATGCCAATACCGCCTACTCCTCTTTGACGTCTACGCTCATGCCTCCCAGGAGTTTCCATTGGCCCTTCTGCTTGGTCCATGTATGGGTGATCCTCGATGATTGAGTTTTTACCGTTCCCGATGCTTCGGGGCATTTCACATGCAGGGTATACTGGCTCAATGCCGTATCTCCTGACCGCTGCAAGCCGGCACGTTCGATCCTGATGGCGCATGGCGTGGGCTGAGGGATCAGCCTTTTCATGAACTGTGCGCTCTCTGACCTGCCGATGGGCTTTGGCAGGTTGCCTGGCCATCCCAGAAACTGTGGGTGCACAAGAGCGAGGACCCCTGCATGGTCGGCCCTGTAAAGATTGGTGAAGTAGGCAACTTCCAGTTTCCAGATCTCATCTCCCGCGGCGTTCCCCAGGTCTTGTGCGCCCGCTGCCGGGGGTGGTGAAAAAAGCCCGAAGACCAGCGCCAGAACTGCGAGCGATGCTGCCATTCCCGCTACAGGGGGAGCGAGACCTGCCTTCGTTGGTGTTTGCCGAATAGCCATGATGCCTCCTCATGATCGTCTGACGGTCAATGTCCCGATCTGTCTTTTCTTAGATAATATCCGGGGCAGACGAAAAATCAATCAAAATATTGGTTGAACGGCGAGCCCTTCACCGGGAGATCTCCGCAACCCTCATGGAAACAAAGGTGCTCATCGAAGAATGGGGAAGGCGCTGCAATACCGTCAGACCCCAGGGCACCCGGGGTGTAAACCGCCTGCCCCGGAAGCAATACTGCCTTGCGGTCCTTTTGTTGAGAAGCGAGAGTTGGGAGCGGTACAGCGAGAGGGGCAGGTACCCTTGACGCGGTCTCGTTTCCGTGGTATAAGTGTGCGCCGAAAAGGCAAATCCCTATCCCTAAAGCTTCGGGCCTGAGGGATGCACGGGCTCGATAGAAAAGGGCGTAATGGATACAACCGACATAAACGAATATTATTGAAACAGGAGGACAGCATGAAAGAACAAGTCGCAAGAAGGTCTAAGAAGAATCTATTTTTACGAGTGCTCATTGCCTGGATGCTGCTTATGATCGTTGCGGTCTCACCTCAGGCAATAAGGGCAGACAGCGGCGACTCGCAACTCCGGGCCATGGAATCAGACATCAAGGCGTGCATGCAGTCTGGCGTAGCAGGACAGGCAGCACGGATAGCCTTCTCCCAGAAGTATAATGTGCCTTTGAGCAAGGTAAACGAGATCGTATCGGGACATTCGCAATCAAACGATGCTACGATGGCCGAGGTTCTTTGTTTACTGGAAAAGATTACCTTGATCGGGCTTCAAGTATGGTCCGATCGGGCCAAACAGGACGTCTGGTTCTTTTCGGGGGGCTGCAAAAGCGGGGCCGACTACTGCACAACATACTCTTTGCACTGCAGCCACTACAACTGGGACAAGGATTGCCTCTCCTTAACAGCAAAACGGCAAACCATACAATGCAAATATTAGAATTCGATATAAACCGGGGGGCGAACCAGCCCCCCCACTTTTTTTTATTTTAGCAGGCTTGCCCCCGGACGGGCTCCTTTGATGCAAATTGCATAAGAAAAGATCGAAGAGGGGGACGGCCGTCAATAAGCAGATGACCCTTGGCGATCTCTCATCCCTTGATAGTAGAACTGTGCCGCGGCATGCCCGTCATGGCTTATCGCTATTTTCCCCACGGTCAACTCTCTCCTCCCTTCGCATACCGGCAACAGAAGAGTTGGTCACGTTAGCCAACCACGTCCCCAATTGCTAGAAATAGCGGTTTGACACCATGCCACTTTTATGTTAATTTTGTATATGAATTGCATGGCAAAATACAGTTTTTTTTATATATGTCCACGCTCTCTGTGTATCTTTAAATCAGATTTTAAAACAATACTGTAAAAACTAGCTTCTATCGTTTCACCTCTGGCAAACATTTAGGATGTTTGCCTTTGGTTTTTGTCCTTATAGCATTGTTATGGATTCGGGAAACAAAGAAATACTTGGAAGAATAAACGTGGTAACAAGGGTTGTCTCCTTCAAAGAGGGAGAACGATTTGAACAGATACGTTACTATTGCAATGATAAAGAAATAGCGATGGAGGTATATGATAAAAATGGCATTCTTCTTTATGCGACAGGTATAATTCCTGACGGTATTGTGAGGGAGTACTACCGAATCGGTGTGTTAAAAAAGGAAATTACATTCAAAGATGGCAGAGCACATGGAAGGGGTATTGATTATTACCCAAGCGGTGAAATATTTGAGGAAAGTACTTTCATGCAAGGCCACTTGCACGGTCCGAACAGAATGTATAGACGTGACGGCGCACCGTGGATAGAAGCAAACTATAAAGACGGCAAACTTCACGGGACCTTTACGAGTTATCATGATAATGGGAACACCGAAACAAGGGCAGAATACAATGACGGGAAATTAAATGGATCATATAAAAAATACGACATATATAGCAACTTGCTGGAAGAGGGGACGTTCAACCAAGGGGAACAGCAGGGTGACCACAGGTACTATCATGTAACCGGACAGTTGGCAAGGATTGAGCGATACAGCCGGGGAAAACTAATCTGCCTTAAGGAATTTGACGAGGAAGGCAGGGCAACCATCGTTACAGAGTGTAGATAAAATACATCAGGAGGTGACATCATGAAAACAAGAGAAATATATATAACGGAATACGACATGGAAAGACTACGCTCGATTATAGAGATATATGGCGGGAACGATAGGTCCTACCTTGAACAACTGGAAGATGAGCTGGACAAAGCAAGGGTCGTGGATCCGAAAAACATCCCCGATAATGTTGTCACTATGAATTCAATAGTCCGCATCAAAGACTTGGATACCGGCGAAGAAGAGACATTCACTCTTGTCTTTCCAGGCAAAACAAATATTACCGAAAAGGCTGTTTCAATACTGGCGCCAATAGGGACTGCCCTAATCGGCTACGGAGAAGGGGACATAATAGAATGGGAGGTCCCAGCGGGAACAAAGAGATTCCAAATAATGGAGGTTATCTACCAGCCGGAAAGGCTAGGCAATTACGATCTGTAGTTCTCAACATATAATTTTACTGGATCAATGCCGATGGGGACGTCCATAAAATAATAAATATCTTTTACGCTCTTTAAAGTAACGAAAGTGGGGTCAGCCCTTGACATTTGACAAATTGTGGCAAAAGGGACGTCCATAAAATTATAAAATTTTCTGCCAGGCCAATGTGGGTCCCCGGGCGTGCGTAAAAAATGTTATTGAATTTTTATGGCCCCTGGAGGAAGATTACAAAAGGGGCGGGTTCATGGGGGATCAATCAACCGATAAGAGATTTTGTAGGATATCAATTGAAGGTTCCTACTGCCATCCCCGGGGAAAGTGTTCGTGGATATTTATAATTTTATGGACGTCCCCATCAGCCCATTAAACTTCCAACAAACGTTATCCGAAAGGTTTGAGCCAGACAACGCCATATGGTTCTATGGTCAGTGAAAGGATGCCGCCCTTGGTTGTCCATTGCCGTCCTGAAAGCAAGTCCTTCCACTGCGTCCGGTCAACCCCCAGGTCTTTCAGTCGGACACCGATCTCAATGGTCTGTCCCGTGACGCCGGTAATCGCAAGGATGTGTTCATCGCCCCCCGGTGAGCTCCGAAAAACAGCGAACACCTTTGTTGAGAGCATCAGTACTCGCTGGCCCCCACGCGGATGAAAGGACCTTTCCTGGCGGCGCGCCCGCACCTGGCCGATACCGTACATGCGCAGGAGGGAAAGCTTGGATCCCGGGTCCTGAAGAGCCTCCTCCACATCCCGGGTGTCTATGATGCCGCGGTTCACGTCCCGTTTGACGCCCGAGGCTTCAAAGGCGCCATGGTCGTTTGTCGACCCCAGCGCTCCGTGAATGTAAATACCCGGGACACCTTGAAGCACCAGTGCTATGCTCCGCGATGCAAGGTACCTGCGCACTTGGAGATCAAGGCCTTCTTCGTCTCCGCCCGGATTCACGGCGCTCCACCATGTCGAATTGATCTCATAGGGTTCCTTCTTCCGGTCAGAGGCCATCTTGTAGGAGATGAGGGCCCCCCTCTGCCGTGCGGTCTCCACGATGTAGCTAATGTCCTCTTCTGGAAGGATGCCCTTGACCCCCATCAGACCGATCCCGTCATGGGTATCGAGGATGTTGAGGAATACCGTCCGATCGGACGGCGGGGCCACGCCCCGCGCCCACAGGGTGAGGGCGCTTGAGTCCTCCCGGTAGAACGCATGCAGGACAAGTGGCGGCAGGGCAAAGTTATAGACCATGTGGGCCTCATCGAACCCGTCACCGAAATAGGATACATTGCCACGGTGAGGAACATTGGTCTCCGTGACAAGCGCAACCCCGGAGGCAACGCAGTCTACCACGTCCCGTAGGAGTTTCACGATCTCGTGGGTTTGCTTCAGATGGATCGATTCGGTCCCAGGCTCTGCCCAGATGTACGTGACAGCGTCAAGGCGCAGGATGTCCGCCCCGCGCCGCACATAGAAAAGGATGCTCTCGATAACCTGAAGAAGGACCGCGGGATTCCGGTAATTAAGGTCGACCTGGTCTTCCGAGAAAGTGGTCCATACGTACTTCGGTCCATGGATCGTCTCAAACCGGGTCAGGATATCGGAGGTCCGGGGACGGAATATCTTGCGCCGCTGGTCTTCGGTGAGTTCTTCGGGGGAATCATAAGATATGAAGAAATCCTTGTAGAGGGGATTTCCATTGAGAAACTCTTGAAACATCTCGCTGTGCGAAGAACAGTGGTTTATGACGGCATCGAACATCAGGTCATAACGGCGCTTCTTTCCCCTGATGTCGTCCCAGGAGCCGAGATTTGCGTCAACACGCCGAAAATCGATCACGGCGAAACCCCTGTCCGATGAATAGGGAAAGAACGGCAGGATATGGAGGGTATTAACCGTTCCCCTGTAATAAGTGTTCACAAAATGATGGAGGGATGCGAGTGGTGTCGGCCCGGCACCCTTTACGTTATCCCCGTAAGTTATCAGGACAATGTGTTTTTCGCAGAACCGTTCACAGGGATCGTAGTCCTTTTCCTTTTCGATCATCTCCGCAGGTTTATGGGCGTGATGGACCCTGAGTATCCGCTCGAACTCAGGCATCCATGATAAGGCCATCTTTTCTCCGTAGAGAAACTTCAGCCTGTCTAGGATACGGCCCTGTTTCTGCGGGGACAGTTCTAGACCCGGGCGGGTATAATCAGGATGCTCATCATAAAAGGTCCGTTTTCTTTCCATGTCCTGGCCGCAGGATCTCAAGTACGGATATAAAACTAAAATATTATTATTACGAATGTTTTTTGTCAACCCATTAGCCCGTTGACCGGATTTTTACGGGAAGAGGCAAAAGGGGCATCCATAAAATTATAAAATTTTCTGCCAGGCCAATGTGGGTCCCCGGGCGTGCGTAAAAAATGTTATTGAATTTTTATGGCCCCTGGAGGAAGATTACAAAAGAAGCGGGTTCATGGGGGATCAATCAACCGATAAGAGATTTTGTAGGATATCAATTGAAGGTTCCTACTGCCATCCCCGGGGAAAGTGTTCGTGGATATTTATAATTTTATGGACGTCCCCATCAGCCTTACCCAGTACCCGATCAGAAATTTTGGGGCCAAATCTTTAGTAAGGAGTAAGGGAAGTTACTTTACCGGTTCTTCTTGACCGGCGGGGGATCCCATTTGCCGTTTAATGCCTCAGCTTTCGGTGCGTACATGCGCAGCAAAACATTGAAATTCCCTTTGGGTGCTGGCAGCCAGTTGGCCTCCTTGTCGCCCCCGGGATTCTCGTTCTGCAGATAAATGTCGAGCGAACCGTCAGAGTTGTATTTGAACGGCATCCAACTACTGACCGCATAACGATCAAGCGCATTCGGCACGGGGAATCCCTCGGCGTCGTAAATGGTCAACGACCAGAAGGCATTCACGGGAGGTGTCTTGCCCTTGTCGAAATGGAGTATGTAAGCGTTCACACCGTCCAGTGGCGTGCCGGTTTCGTCGCCCAGGTTCATCGGATAGATTGCGTCGTCCGGCAGATTGGCGCCAAGGGCGGACTGGGCAATGATTGCGCGCTTCAGGTAGTAGTTTCCGTACACGCCCATTGTATCGGTGTTCATGAGCCAGTTGTTGGCAACCCTGCCGATGCTACTGAACTTCCACTTCATGAGCGCTTGCGCATCAGCCGGTGCTGAGGCCAGTGCTTTTCTCACTGCGGGATCAAGCTTCTCAAAGTCAAGGCTCTTGCCGGGCACGATGCCGATGCGCCTCATCTGCGCGATGATCGTCTGATCCGTGATGTGCGGCGGGTTCACCTTCATCAGTTCAACGGCGTAGGTGAAGAACTTTTCTGCGGGCATGGTGTCCGCCTGTATCTTCGGTGGTGTGGTCATATCCACCGCAGGATCTATTTTCACGGTTGCCGGCATGGCACGCTTGCCCCACTGCGACAAGGGCGTGATCTTGTAGCCTGCCTGAATTTTATGAACCGCTTCATAGTCCGCCAGCCCATCGGTCTTGGTACGGCCGATGATCCACACATAGGGCGTTGGCGAGTCAATGCGCTCGATGCCCTTCGGCGGTTTGCCCCGCCAACCGGGCGGGGCGACGAGGAAATTGCCCGCCTGCGTCCCTGTTGTCCGCGAACCCGGGACCGCAAAAACATCCGTCCACATGTCAAGCATCGGCAGCATGTAATACCGCCCGGCGGTATCCGGCGTGGACATGATCACCGGCTCCTTCGTCAAATCCAACCAGGCGCTGGAATAGAGCGTATCGTAGTTTGGCCGTACAACCCCTTTGAAAGTAACCGGCGGGTATTTACGAACGTTGAGGAATGTGTTCATCGGCCCCTTGCTGGGATCCTTCCCACATTCGATGTTTGTTGACTGCCTGCGGGTGAGATCCATCGTGACCAGCGGATAGAAGTACAGGTACGCGTCGACGCCTATGGCGTGCGCCTCGGCAGGGCTGATATCAGATTGGGCGTATGCAGCCGTAATCGGTAAAAGCACGAGCAAAACCAACACGCACACGAGTTTTTCCAGTTCTTTTATTTTTGTCATCTTTATCTCCTCTCATGTTGAAAGATAGGAAATACCATGATCTACATAAAGTTTAGCACAAAAGGAGGTGCAATAATCTGAAAAGTAAAAAGGGGATGTAGTTGACGAACGGACACCATGAGGGATACAGTTGACTATCCTTATCACTATTTCCCCCACAGCCAACTCTCTTCTGATCTGCCCTCTCAATAAACTTGTCCGTTCTTATCTTACCTATACAATCACCTAACAGTTTTATGCCCCGGAAACTCAAGAAGAACGCGGTATGAATGGCGGAGAGGGTGGGATTCGAACCCACGGTACGCTTATTAGACGTACAGCCGATTTCGAGTCGGCCCCGTTATGACCGCTTCGGTACCTCTCCATCTCGCCTTGCTTTAAAAAACCTCTGCAGGATGGCCTGGCATTTCTCCAGGAGAACTCCGCCCTGCACTTCAAGCTTATGGTTGAGCGGCAGCGCGTTCACGTCTGTGACAGAACCGAGTGCACCCCGCTTTTCGTCGTAGCACCCGAAGACAACCCGCCTGACCCGCGCTTCGATCATTGCGCCGGCGCACATGATGCAGGGCTCCATCGAAACGTAGAGTGTGCAGCCTATGAGGCGGTAATTGTCAAGCATGTCGGCCGCCATGTTGATGGCCAGCATTTCCGCATGAGAGGTCGGCCTGTTGGAGCGTATCGTCAGGTTGTGCGCCCGCGCTATGACCTTTTTCTGCGGCGATACGATAATGGCGCCGACGGGCACCTCCTCTTCGATAAAAGCCTTCTCGGCCTCCCTCAGGCACATCTCCATGAAATGCAGGTCGTCCATGCCAACAATATACCTGCGATAAGGGACAAAATCAATCGGAATTCCCTATTGCGCGAAATGCAAAAAGAGTTTATAACGTTTGGGGAGAAGAGATATTGATGTATAGAAAGTCTATGCCCAGAAGAGAGGTGGACCTTATTCCTTCGGAGCTCCGCGCGATCGAGGATCATAAATATTTTCTTTCCCAGAAAGAGGGCAGGGAGGTTTCGATCGAGGAAGCAATAGTGGATTTCCTTATCAACTATGAGGATGATTATCTGAAGCGCAAGCAGAGCGAGGACGTGGCGCAGCAGAACGATGAGATCATGAAATACAAATGGATCGAATCAGAGCGGGAAGGCCACGACATCGGCGAAGAAGCGGCGGCGATGGAATGGGTCGAAAAATATGGTTCTATCTGGCGGGCCGAGAGGGAGTCGCTTGAGAAGTACGGTTTCCTTGAGACGGAGCTGGTGGTGGAAAGCAGGGAAGGGGCCATCATCGATATGATGAAATTGGCCGACATAGCCTATAAAAATCAATGCGAGCTCTATATACACAAAGAGAGGATGAGATATTACAACTTCATGTTGTTCGGAAGAAAGGAATACCTGAGCGTCAAATCGATCCTTTGCCCCAAATACCTTGAAGCGGCAAAAGGGGAGAGGATCGAGTTCATCGCAACCGGCGACGGCGCTTTAAGCGCCCTGCCGGAGGTACGACGGCTTATCAATCAGAAACCTATGAATAGCGAAAAGTGAAAACCTTATACAATATACTTTTATCAGGTAGTGGTTTATATCAGCTTTATGTCCTTGAAGGAGGGGTGAGCGGAGGACTCTACCTTGTCTTTCATCTCCATCACATAAGGCGGGCGTACCTCGTCCTTCCAGCGTGGGTAGCCGCCTGCCCATACATAGCCGAGAAGCTTATGGAACTGCAGATCGCTGAAACGGTATGACCCGATCTCTGCAATGCCCGATGATGCATTAACGGACATCGGTATCGTCGACGGTCCCGAGTAGCGCCGTATCGCTGTTTCGACAAAACCCCGCGTTTTGAAGCCTTCAGGATTTTGTTTGAAGCCTTCAGCCCTGTGGGGAAAAGGGAACTCGCTGTAAATATCGCCGATGAACCCCCACAGCTCAACGCCTGCTATGGCCCCCATAAGGTTGCCTATAACCCTGTGTTCCAGGATATACCCTTCAAGGGGTACTGTTTTTTCGTCAGGCGAGCCTGCAGCGATATCAACGACCCCCCGACAGAGATCGGTTGCAAAGAAGAAATGATCTTCAAGGAGGAGCATATCCGTCTCGATATTGAAAAAGCCGAACGCCACCTCCCCGTGGCTGAGGGAATCAAATGTAAGCGGCATCCTGTGAATATAACAGAAGACGGCAAAGATGGCAAGCAGCGAAGAACGTGGAAGGTGAAAACCTCGTTCCTCGATACTCGATGCTTGTTACTGGTTCGAACCAGCATCCAGCGACCAGCATCAAATTCCGATAATCGATCATCGATAATCGAGTGTCCGGTAATTTACCTGACGTTGAACGTTGAACATAGAACGTTGAACAGGTTTTATTTACATACTATTCACTGCCGTTCTATATACCCTTATGAGGGCGTTGACTTCATCGTCCGGCGTCGGCAGCGTCTGCGCCTTGTTCTTTGCAGCCTGAGACATGGATCTCCTGAGAGGCTCGTTGTCGATGAGCTTCAGCGCCTGCCTGCAAAAATCGTCAGGGCTATGGGGGTCGTAGAGGAGGCCGCAGGGTGCGGCGCCATTGTTGTCGTGGATGAGCTGCCTGGTGCTGGGGATGTCCGAGGCGAGCAAGGGCCTTCCTGCCGAGATTGCCTCAAGGAGAACGTTCGATAATCCTTCCGAAAAAGAACAGTTGAGGACGACGTCTGCCCCCTCATAGGCAGAACGCATCGCTGCAGGCGGTATAGCCTTGATCCAGCGGGCGAATAAGCCGCCGCCGCTGACCTCCTGTTCGAAAAGCCTGCCGTAATCAGCGTCGAGCACCTGGCCTGAAAAGACGATCTTTGCTGCCGGGTTGGCCTGATGTACCTTTTGAAACGCCCTCAGGCACTCGAGGTTTCCTTTCACCGGGCGTATCCCTGCGGGCAGGAAGAAAAGGACGTCTCCTGGCGCCCACCCCCCGTGGCTGCGGAGGTCAAAGATGCCGCTGCCGGGCTGCGAAGGCGCCTTGGGTATATAGAAGATGCGGCTGCCGAGATCTGAAAGGCTGCCTTTCAGGTGGTCGATGATAACGGTGCTCTGGGCGCCAATTGCGTGAGCGCTCCGGCACACTTTTATTATGATATCCCGCCTTGCCTGCGTTGCCGTTTCAAGGTCCGCGTCTGTCCCGGGCAGGGAGACCACAATCGACAGGCCATCGCAGGCGCGCGCTATGCGCGGGTCCAGCAGCAAGACCCCGGAGTGAAAGGCGTGGTAGACATGGACGATGTCCGGCTTGAAGCGCTCTATGTGTTCCAAAAGGCCTGCAATGTTGAGGTTGCGGGTGGCCGATACCTGCACGGTATACCCTTTCTTCACCAGGGATTGCCGCCAGCGCTCCGTTGTCGCTGCATTCCCCGTTATGGAAGGATAGGCAGTGGGGGAGAGGATCAATACGCGCGGTCCTTTGCTCAACCTTTTACCTCCGGAAACGGGATAAGTATAACACCGATTCGCAACAAAGCGAGACGAAATTCTTCGCTCAGGAGGACGTGCAGTTCTTCTTCCCTGTCCATTGTCGAGAACGACGAGAATGGCCCTCCCTGTGGACGGCCTGCGGCAGCGCGTCCCGGGTGCATCATGATCTCCGTCAGCCCCGGCCTGAGCTCTTCGA
>Ga0302252_1000138_pt1 | contig 87709 bp, 63 predicted proteins | sample AAG_RA_Leu_MG_FD_193511 | JGI IMG/M metagenome (GOLD analysis project Ga0302252, IMG submission 193511) | Enriched activated sludge microbial communities from anaerobic digester in WTTP, New Holstein, Wisconsin, United States - AAG_RA_Leu | ecosystem: Engineered > Bioreactor > Anaerobic >... | reverse complement strand
GAGCCTTCGCCGCTTGCCTGTTTTTCGCATTCGCCGACGCCCTTCAAAGCGGCCTGCAGGTGATCCCCAGTATCGGAGAACGCATACCCACCGAGTTCATGGCCATGTTGCCGTACGCGGCCACGCTGATCGCCCTGGTGTTCTTTTCGAAGCAGGTCAGGGGCCCCGGCGCGCTCAACCAGTCCGGCGATTGACTGGTATTAACCACCGGGATGAAACGGGCGAATCACGCGTGATCAAACGGATTCTGACCGGTTGCGTCAAATATGACGAAAGAGTTCAGAATCGGCTATAAGTTTTCTTGACACCTTACGCGTAATTCGTAAAGAATCACTATAGGAACCTCGTTTTCCCTCGCGTGGCCTGTGGACCGGCCGCGCGATATCTTTGTAACCTTCCATTTCCAAGGAGATCCGGAATGCCAAGCGATTTGGCCAAAATCGCGGCTCCGTCTGATGACAAGCGCTGGCGTATCGTCGATGCGACGATGCGGCGGCACGGACGGCAACCGCACGCGCTGATCGAAACCTTGCATACCGTTCAGGAAGCCTTCGGGTACCTGGATGATGATGCCCTCCAATATGTAGCCGCCATTCTGCGCCTGCCGCTGAGCAAAGTCTACGGTGTGGCGACCTTCTATCACTTTTTCACGCTGAAGCCGCAGGGCAAGCACACCTGTGTTGTCTGCATGGGAACCGCCTGCTACATCAAGGGCGCGCCGCAGATCGTGTCCGGCCTCGAGTCCAAGTACGGTGTCACCACCGGCGAGACCACCGAGGACGGAGAACTCAGCGTGCTTTCCGCCCGCTGTCTCGGTTCGTGCGGTCTTGCCCCGGCAATCGTTCTGGACGGCGACGTGGTCGGACGCCTGGAACCGCCGGCGATGCTTGAGCGCATCGACGGGATGATGCAGAAAGAAGCGGTGGCCGTATGACATTCGAAGATTTTGGGAAAATGGCCGCCTCCGCACAGGAGGTTGAAGAGCAGTATACCCACCACATCAACGTCTGCATGGCCGCAGGCTGTCTATCCTGCCAGAGCGACCTGACGAAGGAAGCCATCGAGAAGGAAGTAGCCGCCCGGGGTGAGGACAACTGGTGTCTCGTGAAGGGGGTCGGTTGCCTCGGTCTCTGCAAGGGCGGCCCACTGGTCGAAATCGAATCGGCCGGCGTGATGTACGAAGCCGTGTCCGCATCGGACGCGAAGGACATCGTCGACGCGCTGGGCAAGAAACCGGTCAAGCGCATCCAGTGCGACGAAAAGGCTCCTTTCTTCAAGCGTCAGGTCAAGATCTCCCTGGAGAACTCCGGCGTCATCGATCCGGACAAGATCGAAGACTACATCGCCCGTGAAGGCTACGCCGGCCTGCTGACGGCACTCAACGAAATGACGCCGCAGGAAGTCCAACAGCAGGTCGAAAAAAGCGGCTTGCGGGGACGCGGCGGCGCTGGATTCCCGACCGGACTGAAGTGGGGAACCGTGGCCAAGATGGCCGGCGGTCAGAAATACGTCATCTGCAACGCCGACGAAGGCGACCCGGGCGCGTTTATGGACCGCAGTGTCCTGGAGAGCGACCCGCACCGCGTGCTGGAAGGCATGGCCATCGCGGCTTACGCGGTCGGCGCCAACACCGGTTACCTTTACGTCCGCGCGGAGTACCCGCTGGCCGTTAAGCGGCTGAAGAACGCCATCCGCCAGGCGGAGCGCCTGGGACTGCTGGGCGCTAACATCTGCGGCACGCCGTTCCAGTTCAACGTAGAGATTCGGCTCGGCGCCGGGGCTTTCGTGTGCGGCGAGGAAACGGCGCTCATCTCGAGCATCGAGGGCAACCGCGGTATTCCGCGGCCCCGTCCGCCGTTCCCGGCCCAGTCCGGCCTGTGGGGTTGCCCGACGCTGATCAACAACGTCGAAACCTTCGCCAACATCGCGCCCATCATTCGGAAGGGCGGCGAGTGGTTCGCGGGAATCGGCACCGAGAAGAGCAAGGGCACAAAGGTATTCGCCATCGCCGGCCGCGTGGAAAACACCGGTCTGATCGAAGTGCCGATGGGTATCACCCTTCGCGATATCATCTTCGACATCGGCGGCGGTATCCCGAACGGACGGAAGTTCAAAGCCGTTCAGACCGGCGGGCCGTCCGGCGGTTGTATCCCGGAGGAATATCTCGACATGCCGGTGGATTACGAATCCCTGGCAAAGGTCGGATCGATCATGGGCTCCGGCGGTATGATCGTGATGGACGACACGTCGTGTATGGTCGATATGGCCAGGTTCTTCATGGAATTCTGTATGACGGAATCTTGCGGCAAGTGCGTGCCGTGCCGGGTGGGAACGCGCCAGATGTATGACATCCTGACGAAGATGACCAACGGCTCCGCGACGATGGATGACCTGGCCCTTCTGGAGGAACTGTGCGGAATGGTGAAGTCCACCAGTCTTTGCGGTCTCGGCCAGACGGCTCCGAATCCGGTTGTCAGCACTCTGCGGTACTTCCGCGAAGAGTATCTCGCCCACATCGAGGGCAAGACGTGTCCGGCGGGCGTATGTGAAATGCCGGCGGGCGTGGGGGTGTCCATATGAATCCTTCTGTAAAGGTCATCACACTTGTCATCGACGGCAAGGACGTCAGCGCCCGCGAAGACCAGACCATTCTGGAAGTGGCCCGCGAGAACGGAATCAGGATTCCGACCTTGTGCCACCTGGACGGGCTGACGGCTATCGGCGCCTGCCGCGTGTGCGTGGTGGAAGTCGAAGGCATTCCGAAGCTCCTTCCCGCCTGCGTGACAAAGGTCACCGAGGGCTGGCACGTCAATACCGACAGCGAACGGTTGCAGGCGTTCCGCAAGACGATCGTCGAGTTCCTGTTCTCGGAACGCAACCACATCTGCTCGGTGTGCGTGTCCAACGGTCACTGTGAACTGCAGAACCTCGCGAAGAACCTCGGAGTTACGAGCCTGCACGTGCCGTACAAGTTCCCGAAAGTGGGAATTGACGCCTCGCACGCCCGGTTCATCATCGACCACAACCGGTGCGTTCTGTGCGCCCGGTGCGTTCGCGTGTGCGACGAGATCGAAGGCGCCCACACGTGGGACGTGATGGGACGCGGATTCGGCGCGCGCGTGATCACGGACATGAACCAGCCGTGGGGATCGTCCACCTCGTGTACCAGTTGTGGAAAGTGCGTGCACGTGTGCCCCACCGGAGCGCTCTCCGAAAAGGGCAAGGCCGTGGGCGAACAGACGAAGCGGCAGGGCTTCCTGCCGTATCTCACCGTGATGCGGGAGGAACGTGAATGAGCAAGATCAGTTTCGCGACGGTGTGGCTGGACGGCTGTTCCGGCTGTCACATGTCGTTCCTTGATATCGACGAGCGCCTGTTGGCGCTGACCGAGAAGGTTGAGATCGTCTACAGCCCGCTGGTGGACCACAAGGACTATCCCGATCATGTGGACGTCTGCCTCGTGGAAGGCGCCGTTTCGAGCGAAGACGACCTGAAAAAGATCAAAAAGATCCGCGCTCACACCACCACCGTGATCGCTTTCGGTGATTGCGCGGTGACGGCGAACGTGCCGTCGATGCGCAATCCGTTTGGCGTGAAAGCGATTCTGGACCGGGCGTACTTCGAAAACGTGACGATTCAGCCGCAGGTGCCGAACCAGGTGGTTCCGCCGCTTCTACCCAAAGCACTGCCTGTGCACGAAGTCGTCAAGGTTGACGTTCACCTGCCAGGCTGTCCGCCGCACGCAGATACCATCTTCACGGCCCTCAGCGAACTGCTGGAAGGCCGCATGCCCGATGTCGCCGCGCTGACGCGCTTCGGAGCCTAGGAGAAACATATGGCGAGTCAGATATTGATAGATCCCGTGACCCGTATCGAAGGTCACGCCAAGATTACCATATTCCTGGACGACGACGGCGGCGTGAAAGACGCGCAGTTCCACGTAACGCAGGTCCGCGGATTCGAGAAGTTCTGCGAAGGCCGTCCGTACACGGAAATGCCGTCGCTGATGGCGCGCATATGCGGCATCTGCCCGGTAAGCCACCTGATGGCCTCGGCCAAGGCTTGCGACGCCTTGCTGGCGGTCCGGATTCCGAAGACAGGCGCCAACCTGCGCCGCATCATGAATCTGGGCCAGATTATCCAGAGCCACGCGCTGTCGTTCTTCCACTTATCGTCGCCGGACTTCATCATCGGCTGGGACGCGGATCCCAAGGTCCGCAACATCGTGGGCGTTGCACAGCAGTCGCCGCAGATGGCGCTGGACGGCATCCGGTTGCGGAAGTTCGGCCAGCAGGTCATCGAGATTCTCGGCGTCAAGCGGGTTCACCCGGCGTGGGTTGTTCCCGGCGGCGTGAATGAGCCCCTCAACCAGGAAAAGAAGGACACCATTCTGTCCCAGATTCCGGAGATGAAGGCCATTACCCACCGGACCCTGGCGTGGTTCAAGAACAACATCGGCAACCACCGCGACGAGATCAGCACGTTCGCCAACTTCCCGACGATGTTCATGGGCCTCGTGACAGACGAAGGGGGCCTGGAACATTACGACGGCAAACTGCGGTTCGTGGACGCCAGCGGGCGGAAGGTTCAGGAAGACATCGAACCGGCCCGCTACATGGACTACATCGGCGAAGCCGTGGAACCGTATTCCTACCTGAAGTTCCCGTACTATCTGCCGGTTGGCTACCCGGACGGCATCTACCGAGTCGGACCGCTGGCACGGTTGAACATCTCGGACAAGTGCGGAACGCCGGAAGCCGACCAGGAACTGGCTGAGTTCCGGAACCTCGACCGGGGTGTTCCGATGTCGTCGTTCTACTTCCATTACGCCCGGCTGATCGAGATTCTTTTCGGCCTCGAGACGATCGAGCAGTTGCTGAACGATCCGGACATCCTCAGCCCGAGGGTGCGCGCTTTCGCCGGACCGAACGCGTCGGAAGGCGTGGGCGTTTCCGAAGCGCCGCGCGGAACGTTGATGCACCACTACAAGATCGACGATGACGGCCTGATTACCTGGGCCAATCTGATCATCGCCACCGGCCACAACAACATGGCCATGAACCGCGGCGTCACCCAGGTGGCCAAGCGGTTCGTGAACGGCAAGAACCTCCACGAGGGTATGTTGAACCGCGTGGAAGCCGTTATCCGGTGCTACGATCCCTGTCTGTCCTGCTCCACCCATTCTGACGGCCGCATGGCCATGGACGTCTCGCTGGTGGACGCGGGCGGCGCTCTGGTGGACCGTATCACCAGGGACTGACACGGAATGCTAACGGCCTCCGCGCCTGAAGGTACGCTCGTTATCGGCTACGGAAACACTCTCCGCGGCGATGATGGAGCAGGCCCCAGGGTGGCGGAGGCCGTTTCCGCGTCTGAAGGTCCCTTCCTCTCCGTCATTGCCGCGCACCAGTTGACGCCGGAAATGGCCTACGATGTCGCCTCGGCGGAATGCGTTATCTTCGTGGATGCCTCGGCGGACACGGAGCAGACGGCAGTACTCGTTCGTTCGGTGGAAGCCGACGGATTGCCGTTTCAGGGCGCTCATTCGTCCTCTCCCGAGGGATTGCTCACGATGGCGCGCGACGCCTTCGAAAGGACGCCGACAGCCTGGCTGGTGACCATTCCCGCGCGAAACTTCGAGATAGGCGAGGAATTCAGCGAGGTGACGGAACGGGCGGTGGACCGGGCGATTCAAGTGGTTCTTCGTCTCATTGAGGAAGCGGCATGCACGAAGTCGGGTTGATGCAGAATGCACTGGAGATTGCCTTCAGAGCCGCCGGTGAGAAGGGCGCGAACCGGGTGACCGCGCTTGGCTTGAGCATCGGCTCGCTATCCGGCGTGGTGCCGGACGCCATGCGGTTTTCTTTTGACGCCATGACGCCCGGCACGATAGCGGAGGGCGCGGAGTTGCGGATCGAGGAGATACCGGCCACGTGCTGGTGCGGGCAGTGCTCGTCTCTGTTCGAAACGGATGATATCCTTACATTGTGTCCGTGTTGCGGCACACCGTCCGCCGACGTGCGCGACGGGCGCGATATGCGCATCACTTTCGTGGAGGTTTCCGACGATGGCGGGTGATCCCGGTTCCCGGCGTACCGTTCTCAGCGTGGATGAATCGTTGTTGGGTCACAATGAGGAATATGCCGCCCGCAACCGGTCCGTATTTCGCGAGCACAGCTTGTTCGTTGCCAACGTCCTGTCCTCCCCCGGTTCCGGAAAAACCACCCTTATTCAGCGCACCCTGACTGACCTCGCGCCGAGCCGCAAGGGCGGCGTTATTGTCGGCGATCTGGCGACCGACAACGACGCGCGGCGGCTGGCCGATTCCGGAGCCCCGGTGACCCAGATTCTCACGGGCACCATGTGCCACCTGGAAGCCTCGATGGTCGGCGATGCGCTGGGCGGAATCGACTTGTCGGCGCTGGATTACCTCATCATCGAGAACGTCGGCAACCTGGTGTGCCCCGCATCTTACGACCTGGGTGAAGACGTGCGGATAGGCCTGCTTTCCGTAACCGAAGGCGAAGACAAACCCCTGAAGTACCCCGTCATTTTCAAAACCGTGCAAGCGGTAGTCATTACCAAGATAGACATGGCGTCGGCCGCCGGATTCGACCGCTCCGCCGCTCTTCACAACATCGCCATCGCCGCGCCGGACGCCGAAGTATTTGAAGTGTCGGCTCGAACCGCCGTCGGCCTGGATACCTGGTATGCCTGGCTGGAAAGCCGGATGAAACAGGAGAAGACATGAATCTGGATCAGGAAGCCCTCGAGTACCACAGCCGAAAACCGGCGGGAAAACTGGAGATTACGCCGACCAAGCCGTGTACCACACAGCGCGACCTTGCGCTTGCCTACACTCCGGGCGTTGCGGAGCCGTGCCGCCGTATCGCCGCGAATCCCGACGATGTTTTTCAATACACAGCCAAGGGGAACCTTGTCGCCGTCATCACCAACGGTACCGCCGTGCTTGGTCTCGGCAATATCGGAGCGCTGGCAGGCAAGCCGGTTATGGAAGGCAAGGCTCTGCTGTTCAAGCGGTTCGCCGACCTGGATGCCATCGACATCGAGGTCAACACGGAAGACCCCGAGGAGTTCATCCGCTGTGTGCGCCTGCTGGAGCCGAGTTTCGGCGGCATCAACCTGGAGGATATACGCGCGCCTGAATGCTTCATGATTGAAGACCGACTGCGCGAGATGATGAATATCCCCATCTTCCACGACGACCAGCACGGTACAGCCATCATCTCCGGGGCGGCCGTGTTGAACGCATTGGAACTGGTGGGCAAACGCATCGAGGATGTAAAAATCGTGTTCAGCGGAGCCGGCGCGGCGGCCGTGGCAACCGCACGGTTCTACCGCTCGCTCGGCGCCAGGCCGGACCGCATGCTTTTCTGCGATCGCGCGGGTGTGATCTACGCCGGTCGAACGGAGCACATGAACGAAGTCAAAAAGGAATTCGCCGTGGAAACCGACGCGCGAACTCTTGCCGACGCGATGGTTGGCGCCGACGTGTTCATTGGCCTGTCCACAGCGGGCGCCGTGACTCAGGACATGCTGAAAACGATGACGGAGAATCCCGTGGTGATGGCTCTGGCGAATCCAGATCCGGAGATCACCTACGAAGAGGCTATCGAAGCGAGGCCGGATGCCATTGTCGCAACCGGCCGCTCGGATTATCCGAATCAGGTAAACAACGTTCTCGGCTTCCCGTTCATCTTCCGGGGAGCGCTGGACGTTCGCGCGACACAGATTAACGAGCCGATGAAAACCGCCGCCTCGTACGCTCTGGCCGCCCTGGCAAAGGAGGATGTGCCGGATTCGGTGGTCAAGGCCTACGGGCAGGAAGCCATCCACTTCGGCAAGGATTACCTCATTCCCAAGCCTCTTGACCCGCGGGTTCTGCTGTGGGTTGCCCCGGCCGTTGCGAAAGCCGCCATGGAATCGGGGGTGGCGCGCACTCCGGTTGACCTTGACCAATACCGCGCCCAACTCGAAGCACGACTTGGCAAGTCCCGCGAAGTGATGCGGATTATGATCAACAAGGCGCGCGCCAATCCGAAACGCCTGGTGCTCTCTGAAGGCGAACATCACAAGATGATACGCGCCGCCGCCCAGATGGTGGACGATGGAATTGCCCAACCGATATTGCTGGGCCGGGAAGAGGTAATTCGGGGCAAAGCGGCCGAATTACAGATTCACCTGGACGGTGTTCAAGTGGTCGATCCCGCCGCGTCCAACCAGTGTGAGCGCTACGCCGAACGCATTTATGAACTTCGATGCCGAAAGGGAGTGACGCGGACCGAAGCGAATGAACTGATCACGAATCCGAACTACTACGCCGCGGTGATGGTCGATCTGGGCGATTCCGATGCGATGATATCCGGTCTTTCGTTCCATTACCCCGAAGCGCTAAGACCTCCTTTGCAGATCATTCGGACCCGGAACGGCTCGAATGTCGCGGCGGGCGTGTATCTCGTTACGACACGCCAACGGGTGGTGTTCTTTGCCGATACAACGGTTAATGTGGAACCCGATGCGGAGACCCTCGCCGAGATTACGATTCTGACAGCCCGTTTGGCGCGGGACTTTGACGTGGAACCGCGGGTCGCCCTGCTGTCGTTTTCGAACTTCGGCAGTGCCCGTCAGGCCCGATCCGAGGGAATACGCCGCGCGGTTGAGATTATCCGCCAACGGGAACCGGGACTGATAGTGGATGGAGAGATGCAGGCCAGCACTGCCTTGAACGAGGAGATTCTGAACGGAACATACCCGTTCAACCGACTGCACAAGGAAGCGAACGTTCTCATCTTCCCCAACCTCGAAGCCGGCAACATAGGGTATAAACTCGTACAGCGGCTGGCCAACGCGGAGGTCATCGGCCCGATACTCGTGGGTATGCGGAAGCCGGTGTATATTATGCAACGCGGCGATGAAGTGAAGGACATCGTGAACCTGGGCGCGATTGCCGTTGTGGAAGCCCAGAAGCGGCAGAATGCAGAGGATTCCGGGGCGGGGCGTGGCGGCTAGCGACCGGATACGCACCAGGTTGAGTGTTCGCGGCGCTGTCCAGGGAGTGGGCTTCCGCCCGTTCGTCTACCGGCTGGCTACTGATATGGGTCTGTCCGGTTCCGTCATCAACACGCCGCGGGGCGTGGTGATCGACATCGAGGGACCGCCGGTCCGGGTGCTGTCATTTCCCGAACGGTTGAGGTCGGAACTGCCTGCCGTCGCACGGATCACGGATCTGGAATCAGAGACCCTGGAACCTTTGGGCTGTAACGGTTTCCGCATCGAGCACAGTGAAGTCGAAGGTGTCCGAACGGCGCAACTCTTGCCCGATATGGCAACGTGCCCGGATTGCCTGGCCGAGGTATTCGATCCATCCGACAGGCGTTACAGGTATCCGTTCACAAATTGCACACACTGCGGTCCGCGTTTTTCCATCATCAAGTCGTTGCCGTACGACCGGCCGAACACCACGATGAGCGGCTTTTCAATGTGTCCGGCCTGTCTTGAGGAGTACCGAAATCCGCTGGACAGGAGGTTCCACGCCCAACCCAACGCCTGCCCCGATTGCGGCCCTCATCTCGAGTGGTGGGACAAAAGGGGGAGACGCCTGGCGGAGCGGGATGACGCATTGCTGGCTTGCGCTGACGCCCTGAGAGAGGGCAAGGTCGTCGCCGTGAAGGGTCTCGGCGGCTTCCACTTGATGGCCGATGCGTTGAACAACGATGCCGTCCAGTTGCTGAGGGATAGAAAACACCGGGAGGAAAAGCCCCTGGCGGTGATGTTTCCGTCGTTCTCCGACGTGGAGGCGGTTTGTGATGTGGACGACATCGAACGGGAACTGCTGACCGGTTGGAAAGCCCCCATTGTCCTGCTTCCGAGAGCGTTAAGGGGGCAACTGGCCTTCTCCGTGAGTTGCGGCAATCCAAATGTCGGCGCTATGTTGCCTTATACTCCGTTGCATCATCTGTTGTTGCGCGAGCTCGGTTTCCCGGTTGTGGCGACCAGCGGAAACTTGGCGGACGAGCCAATCTGTATTGATGAATACGAAGCCCTTCAGCGCCTGGGTGGCATCGCCGATGCATTTCTGATGCACAACCGGCCGATTCAGCGCCACGTGGACGATTCCGTGGTCCGCATGATGGCCGGTGGTGTTACGAATCTTCGCCGCGCGCGAGGATACGCACCCGCGATGTTGCGGGTGGAAGCGGAGCCCGGCAATGTCCTAGCAGTCGGAGCTCATCTGAAGAACTCGGTGGCGGTGTCGGTCGGCAGGGACGTCACTCTCAGCCAGCACATCGGCGACCTGGAGACGGAGCAGGCTTTCGGCGCTTTCAGCCGCGTGATTGACGACTTCGAGGCGATGTATGAGCTGACTCCGGAGGCCGTGGTGTGCGACCTCCACCCGGACTACCTGTCGACGCAATACGCCGAACGCAGGAGGGACGCTGTTCCAGTCCAGCATCACGCGGCGCACGCTTATGCCTGTATCGCGGAGAACCGGGCCGAACTGCCGGTGTTGGCGGTTGCCTGGGATGGAACGGGGTATGGGACGGACGGGACGATATGGGGCGGAGAGTTCCTGTTGGTCGGCGAGGACGGTTGGAAGAGAATCGGAAATATGCGTCCGTTCCCGTTGCCGGGTGGTGACCTGGCGGTCAAGGAACCCCGTCGCTCGGCACTGGGTGTTTTGTGGGAGATGGTAGGCTCCGAGTCGCTGGAATTGAGTGACCTTCCAACACTCGCCGCGTTCACCGGGCTCGAACTGCGCGTTCTGAAACAGCAACTGGAATCGCGTATCAACTGTCCGATGACCTCCAGCGTCGGTCGTTTGTTTGATGCCGCGGCGTCCATCATGGGATTGCGGCAGACCATACGGCACGAGGGGATGGCGGCCATGGCCCTGGAGTTCGCCGCCGGACGGACATCGCGGGCATACCGGTACCTGTTTGACGTGTCCGATGATGATTTCATCGTCGACTGGGAACCGGTCTTTTGCTCCATTGCGGACGACGTCGAGGAAGGGGTTCCCTTGGAGTGGATTGCCGCGGCTTTTCATAACACGCTGGCACGGGTCATTGTCTCTGTGGCGGAAGAGGTCGGCGCCCGGCGAGTTGCCTTGACCGGCGGTTGTTTCCAGAACCGGTATCTTACGGAACGTGCTGTGCAGTGCCTGACAGAGGCGGGTATTGAGCCGTTGTGGCATCACGAGGTTCCGCCGAATGATGGAGGCATCGCCTTCGGGCAGATTGCCGCTTATGCAATGGACCCGCGACTGCGGGGAGAAAAGGGGTAGGGTATGTGCCTGGCGGTGCCGGGTAGGATAGAAACACTGGTTGACGACGGGCCGCTCGCCCGACGGGGTAAGGTCGACTTCGGCGGAGTTCAGCACGACGTCAACCTCTCCTGCGTGCCGGAGGCGAAGGTTGGCGACTATGTCATCGTCCACGCCGGTATGGCGCTGAACGTCGTTGATGAAGAAGAGGCGCGCGAGATATTTGAACTTACCGCGCAATTGGAAACGACGGCGGAAGAGTGAAGTACGTCTCGGAATACCGTGACGCCGACACGTCGCGTCGGATTGCGGAGGCCATCGACAAGGCGGTGACGCGCGCATGGGCCGTTATGGAGGTCTGCGGCGGCCAAACGCATTCCATCGTGAAAAATGGGATCGACCAATTACTGCCGGAGGAAATCACGCTGATTCACGGGCCAGGCTGTCCCGTTTGCGTAACGCCCCTCGAGACCATCGACCGCGCGATTGCTCTGGCGAAAAGCCCCGATGTTACCTTCTGCTCGTTCGGAGATATGCTGAGGGTTCCGGGTTCGGAGTGGGACCTGCTGTCAGTGAAGGCGGCCGGCGGCGACGTTCGCATTGTCTACTCTCCGATGGATGCCGTCAAATTGTCGGCGACGAATCCGGACCGGCAGGTCGTCTTCTTTGCCGTCGGCTTCGAAACAACCGCACCCGCAACCGCCATCGCGGCCCACACCGCCCGCGAACAAGGATTGATGAACTTCTCGTTGCTCACAGCACACGTGCTGGTGCCCCCTGCAATCGAGGCAATATTGAAGTCGCCGGACTGCCGGGTTCAGGGATTTCTGGCCGCGGGCCACGTGTGCGCCGTGATGGGGTATACGGAATACGAGCCCATATCAGCCGAGTATAAGGTTCCCATCGTTGTTACAGGCTTCGAGCCGGTCGACATCCTGCAGGGCATCCTGATGTGCGTGAACCAACTGGAGGAAGGCCGCGCGGATGTCGAGAACCAGTACAAGCGGGTGGTGCAACGCGAGGGAAACCCGTCGGCGCGGGCGCTGATGAACCGCGTGTATGAACCGTGCGACCGGAAGTGGCGGGGTATCGGGACCATCCCGGGCAGTGGGCTGAAACTGCGCGAGGAATACGCGGAATACGACGCCGAGCGCAAGTTCGACCTGGATATGCGCCCCGTGGAAGAGCCTTCCGAGTGCAAAGCCGGCCTCGTCCTCCAAGGGGTTATCAAGCCGAACGAGTGCCCGGCGTTCGGCGTTCAATGCACGCCCGACCAGCCGCTAGGCGCCCCGATGGTGTCCGCCGAAGGCGCCTGCGCCGCGTATTATCGTTACAGAAGAAGCAATTCCTGAATATGGACGAACCGCTCGATTTCAACCTTACGTGTCCCGCGCCCATACGCCGCTACCCGCACATTCTGCTGGCGCACGGCGGCGGCGGCCGTCTGATGCATGACCTGCTGGACTCCGTGATAACGCCTGCATTCAAGAACGAGATTCTTAACCAGGGCCACGACTCGGCGGTTCTCGACGTTCCGACCGGAAGGCTCGCGTTCACGACCGACTCGTATGTGGTGCACCCATTGTTTTTTCCCGGCGGCGACATCGGCTCAATGGCTGTCTACGGTACGGTCAACGACCTCGCGATGAGCGGGGCCTCGGCGGTTGCGCTCAGCGTGGGCCTTATTCTTGAGGAGGGCCTGCCGATGGAAACGCTGTGGCGCGTGGTGCAGAGCATCGGCGCCGCGGCGAGGCAATGCGGTGTGCGCATCGCCACCGGCGACACGAAGGTGGTCGAACGGGGCAAGGGCGACGGGGTGTTCGTCAACACAAGCGGCGTCGGCGTTGTTCGGTCTTCGAACGTCATTTCGCCGGCCGGCGTTCTTTCCGGCGATGTCATCATTGTGAACGGCGACCTGGGCAGGCACGGAATGGCGGTGATGGCCGTGCGCGAAGGCCTGGAATTCGAGAGCGAAATTGACAGCGACTCGGCTCCGGTGGCTGAGGCCGTGATGGCGCTGATTGACGCCGGCATTGACGTGCACTGCCTGCGCGACCTGACCCGCGGCGGGTTGGCCAGCACGGTGAACGAAATCGCTAAGGCGTCGGGAACGGGCATCACGTTGGAGGAGACCGCCGTTCCGGTGCGAAGCGATGTGTCCGCCGCGTGTGAAATCCTGGGTTTCGATCCGCTGTACGTCGCCTGCGAAGGCCGGTTCGCCGCGTTTGTGCCTGAACGGGACGCCGAACGCGCCGTCGAAATCATCTCGGCGAACTCGCCGGCGGAAGCGGCCGTCATCGGGCGGGTAACAGGCGAACCCCCGGGCCTGGTCACGCTGACAAGCAGAATCGGAACACGACGGATACTGGATATGATGAGCGGCGAGCAACTGCCGCGCATCTGCTGAAAGGACAGGACTGGTGAGGATCTACATATCGGCGGATATGGAAGGCGTGGCCGGAATCTTTCTTCCGGAGCAGTTGAAACGGGGAACGCCGGAGTATGCCGAAGCGCGGCGCTGGCTGACCGCCGAGGTGAACGCCTGCATCGAAGGCGCGTTCAAGGGCGGGGCGACAGAGGTCATCGTGAAGGACGCCCACAGTAGCGGATTCAACTTCGTGCTGGACGAAATCGACCCGCGCGTCGAAGTCGTGCAGGGTGGGTCGCTGAGCCGCTTTCCGGGCCTCGATTCCTCGTTTTCCGGTTTGATTCTGCTGTGTTACCACGCCATGGCGGGAACACAGGAGGCTATCTGCGACCACACGATGTCCAGCGTGGACTGGCATAGATATGAACTGAACGGTATGGAGTTAGGCGAGGTAGGCATCGACGCCGCCGAGGCGGGCGCGCTCGGTGTGCCGGTGATTATGGTATCCGGCGACGACAAGGTGTGCGCGGAGACGAAGCAACTGCTGGGCGACGAAACGATGACCTGCCAGGTAAAAATCGGCCTTGCCCGGCATTATGTGCGGACAAGACCGCCTGCCGCGGCGCGTTACCTGATTCGCGATGCCGCGGAAGAGGCCGTGCGGAATTCCGGCAGGATGAAGCCCTTCAAGCCCGAGCCGCCTTATCTGGTTCGCCTGGAGTACAACCTCACCTCCGGCGCCGACCGGATTCGTTGCGACGGTGTGCGAACCGTTCGCGAAGGCCCGCGCACCATCGTGTTCAAAGGCGACGACCTTCTTGAGGTTATCACCCGGTCGCTGTGATGCGGGGGTCAGGATTCGGGATTCGGGGCAAACAGATCACCACAGAGGCCCGGAGGCACAGAGACGAAATGAGGCATCAATCCGGGTAGGGGCACGCACTGGTTGTGACGGAGGGGCCGTGGTAACTGTGTGAACGGCCTTGGTACCTCAAGCGTTGAAGGAAGCGGATATGGCCTAACCCCCACCCGTTGGGCACCCCCTTCCCGCACACGGGAAGGGGGCCCGGGGGGTTAGGTTATCGATGAATCGATTCGCCCATGAGTCATCGCAAGGACTGTGTCGGCGGTCCGACCCTGAATCCCGAATCCCGAATCCTCTTCCGGTTGGTTACAACGTCACCCAGCACCCCGTTTCGGCGGCGGTTCGGGCGGCTTGAAGCACCCTCACGGAGGCGATCAACTGCTCGGCGGGAATCGGCCATTCGCCGGAATAAACGCCCTCCACAAACGCGTCCAGCATCGGGCCGTAAAGGTTCTTCGGCTCCGGCCCGGGCGCGGCGTGGATTTCGGTTTCGGTGGTCACCAGGTCCAGCGTGTATTTGCCGCCGGAAACACCGCAGATGACGTTGATACCCGCGATGAGACCGTCCGGGTATTTCATCAGAATCGCCGACTGGTCTTCCGACTGCGCTTGCGGATAAACGCGCTTTGATTTGGTGCACGCCACGGCGACGACGTCCGGCCCAAAAGCGTCCAGCAGGGGATCCATCGCGTGGATGCCCATGTTCATCAGCGAGCCGCCGCACTGTTCCACGTTGTCCTGCCACATGCCGAGTCCCTGCAGATACCCCGACAGGCTGTGATGCACGTTGCCGAACGCGGCCAGGGGCTTGCCCTTCTCGCCGGTACGGGCGATGCGGGCCAGTTCCAGGAACTCCGGTAGGAAGCGGATGGCCGACGCCGCCATCAAAACGGCGCCTGATTCCTTGGCCACAGCCACCATTTCCTCGGTTTCACTGAGCTTCGGGCTGAGGAATTTGTCCGCGAATACGGCGATTCCGGCCTTCAGGTAGGGAGTCGCCAGCCTGGGGTGGTCCGAGATGATGGAAGAGTTGATGACGGCGTCCACCTGGCCGATAGCCTCTTCGGGCGTCTCCATCGCCTCGCTGTTGTGTTCCTTCGCGAACTCGGCGGCCTTGTCCTTATCAGTGTCCCACACGTGGGTAATCTTGTGGCCGCGCTCTTCAAGATACGGCGCGAAGGCGTACGGGTGGGTGAGTGACAGGCCGAGCACGGCCAGATTCAGTTTACGGTCTTTACTTACGCTCATAGTCTCCCCTGATGAAGTGATAGATGTCGTGGTAGAACTCGCGTTCCACCGGGTCGTCGTGCAGTCGCATACGCTCGATGGCGTTGTAGTCCTGGAACCACGCGCAGGCAGATTCCTTCATATATCCAAATTCGACACCGCCGTTCAGGTAGTCGCGGAAGCGTTGGTGCCGTTCCTCCTGGACCTTGTGGTGGCCGATGTTGCCGAGGTAGTATTCCATCTCCCAGCCGGCGTGCCGGATCTTCGCGTTGAGCGCGGGACCTTCGATGCCCGGTGTGTCCAGATAGAACATATGGTTCGGTTGCTGGAACGCCAGGTCGAAGTAGTAATTCTCGTAGTTGTCCAACAGGTGGACGTTGTAAGTGGCGTAAAACGGTATCCACGTCAACTTCGCGTTGACGGACTTCAGGTGCACGCGCAGATGCTTGAGGAGCCAGTGGTCGTCCACGTCCCAGCCCCGGTACACCGTTTCGAACGGCCAGTAGAAGCCGAGGAGGTTGATGTTCTCCCGGGGGCTCTCGTTCCATCGGCGCAGGGCTTCGTCCACGAACCACACCGTGGCGGCGAGCCTGTCCTCGCTGGCTTTCTGCACGCTCTGTCCAGTCACGCTGAAGTTCAAATTGCGCGTTTCCCCCGGCAGGCGTCCCCAGTGCGTTTGCTTGATGCCGGGGTAGGGGACCAGAAGGACGACGTTGTGCTTGTGCTGGGGGGCCGGCAGAGCGGATTTCAACTCGGTGATGGAGCCGTCCATGCTCTCCAGCCAGCCGCCGGGAGCGAAGTACACGTCCAGCAGGTCGTCATAGTCGCGTTTTGTGGCGGGGTTTGAGACCGGGACGGCGTAGAAGTCGCCTTCTCCACACATCGTGGTCCCGACATTGATGTCGGCCGCGAAGTGGTTTCCGGACGGCGCGACAGCCGGTGTGAAGAGCACCGAGTCGAACAGCCAGTCCAGCGGTTTTCCGGACTCGTCTTCGTAAGCCAGATAGTGTCGTGCGCGCTCCGGCGACCAGCTGTCCGCCTGCCGCCCGTACCACAGCACCATGTGCCGCAGATATCCCATTTCGGGAGCGCCCTGAGGATAGTATCCCAAGGTGAATCTCCTGTTTGTTACGTCCGCCTCCTCTTTATGCTAGCGCGTGTGGACGTTCGAAAACCCTGCCCGATGGAGTGACGAAAAATGAAAGGCGGGACCGGCATACCACCAGTCCCGCCTTCCGCTCGTTACGCCTCGGAACTACGGATTGACGTCCAGGCCAACGACCTTGCGCAGGATTCCGGTGGCGTCGATGAGTTCGACTTTACCGTTCGAGTTAAGATCCAGCCGGATTATGTCGTCGTATGAAGCCGTTGTCCGCCCTGCCGCGATGTCGAGGGCTTTGGAGAAGTCCGGTGCCGTGTACGGGAGGGCGTAGTACACGGAGATACTGGTCAGGCCGCCCGCCGAGTTGTTCAGGCTTGTCACCACGTGAACGCGGTTGGCCGTTTCGTCGAACGAGTAGGCAACCGGAACTCCGTTGGAGAGAACCTTCCACGGACGGAAGGGTGTCGGAATCCGGAGCCACGTATCGATATTGACGGTACCGCCTGTCACGTTCCGGAACACCTGTGCCGTGTGCCTGCTATCGGGGTGCTCGGCGATATTCACATTGATACGACGGTCCTTCATCGGGAGGTTGTTGAAGTTCACCGTGGTCCAACCCGTGGGCAGTTTTGGCGCAATCCGAATCGTGTCGGTATGTGCGTCCGGCTGGAAGTCCAGCAGTCCCATCACGCAGTCCACGAAGGTGGACATCGATTCCCAGGCATTGGGCCAGGCCGTCTGAAGGCGAAAATCGGCTTCGCCGGGGTATAGCAAACTACCAAGCGGGGCGATCTGTTCAGCACCGAAACCGACCGGTCCGAGTTTGTCCAGCAGAAGGTCGAACTTTGACTTGTGGACATCCGTATCAGCCTTATTGGGCGTATAATCCGCGCGGGTGAGGTAGTACAAGCCGTACCACGCGGTTGTCAGCGGCCACGGGCCGCCTTTCCAATATGTATCGCCCCAGTAGCGGTTGACGAGTTGGTCGAATTCCCCGCCGAAGTTCACCAGCGGGTGGTTGTTGCCCCAGCGGTCGGTGGCTACGCCGTTGATTCGGTCCGCCAGGTGAGAGACTTTCGGATCGATTGGACTGAAAACGTCGAACGGATAGGAGAGTCCCAGTTGCGAGATGTCGGTGTTCTCACCGTCCCAGTTCAGCCTCTCAATCAGGCCGGAATGGATATCATCGGCGCGTCCGCCGAACAACGCCGCTTCGACCGGGTTTTCCAGTATTTCGGCGATGCGTTTGGCGTCGCGCAATCCGCGCTCTACATTGGCGTTGGAGTACAGGAAGTCGTCCCAGGAATCCTCCCAGACGTTGTTGCTGTACATCAGTTTGTTGGGATCGTCGAAATACAACCGCGCGTCGATGGTGCTGTCTTCACTGCTCGCTCGGGCGGCCTCGTACACCATCTGCCAGTGGTCCTTCAGAAAGTCGAGGTTACCGGTGACGTTGTAATGGAAAAGAGCGCCCCACGGAACCACGGCGGTCTCGTCCACCTGCGGTGACGACCAGACGATATAGCCGTCGGTTGTGTACTTCTGATACCAGAAACCCTTGCCCCAGGATTCGTTTGCCCTGTAGGCGACATCCTTGAGGAAGCGGTAAACCTCGGCGGCTTCGGCTGTGTGGCCGGTGCGGTCCAGCGTGACGGCGGCGTACACGGCGTCGCGCGGCCAGATGAACGGATAGGCGCCGTTGTGGAAACCGGCAATCACGCCACCGCCCTTGCGGTCCAGGTGCAGGGCCGTGGCCAGCAAACCGCGCTTGTAGATGTTATTCCATCGTTCGTCCGGTAATTGTACGTTTACGCCCTGCGCCAGCCAGTCGCGCCAATAGTTCTCTGTGCTGACCTGGTACTCCCACATACTGCGGGAATGGAACCAGTCCAGCGCGGGGGCGATCTGGTATTCGTAGGTTCCGGTGGCTCCGGCGAAGTTGTCAAAACCGCCGACGACGGCCACATCGACTTCCTTCTGACCGCCGGGAGCGAGCGTTATCTTCGTGCCAATCCACCCTTGATCGTTGTCTCCACTGCTGTCGCGCCAGGAGTCCGGCGAAATCGTACCGCCTGCGGAACCGACCGAGTCGCAGGTCTTGATAGCCGCGGCCAGGTACACGGAAACGGCTTTCGTGTAATCGCCGAATGACGTCGGGTTGTACTCTCCGCTGGCGGATGTGTTTCGGCCCGTGTTGTCGAAGGCGACCATCGCGCCGCGCGAGGCATCGGCGAACATCATGTCGTACGAATCGCCGCCGTTCAGCGCAAAGTCCCCGAAGTAGTAGAATCCCACGGTCTTCTCGGTGTCACCGTTGTTTGACAGGATGAATCTTTTAATGTGGATACCCCGGTTTGGCTGGCCGCCCTTGTCGTTCGGCAGTTCGCCGGCGCGCGGAGAGAAGTCCCACTGCTGAACGGTGATGTCACCTGCGGTAGTGAATCGGTAGTAGGTGTTCAACACGTTTGTGTCTGTGATGTATGCCTGCGAGTGGTCCGAGTAGGAACCGTCCTGGTTTGTCATCCAGTACGTCTTCCCGTCGACCCGGAGGCCCGCGAACGCTTCGTTCAGGTTCATCTGGCCGCGGTGGCCGAGGGGAAGACCCGGCGGGAACGTGTCTTCACCGTCCACGTAACCCTCGTTTTTCGTGCCCATGCCCTGAACACAACCCGCGGAAGGGTAGTAAACGTCATACAGCGAGCCGTTCTGGTCGATCTGCGTATTGATGGAGCCGTTTCCGACAATCGCCTCTTCCTTCCAGATATGAATGGGTGGGTAGCCGTTGGCGTGGTCTTCAAAGGCGCTTCCGCGTCCCGGCCAGGCGATGTTGACGCGGTACTCGAAGGTACGGGCCGGCGCCGATGGATCGTCGCACGTGCCGTCCGCGCAACCGGTGTTGTTGGCGAATACTTCAGGGCCGCCGCCAGAGTGCCAGGAACCGATTTTGTAGCGAACCTTGACTCCGTACTGGCTGGTTCCGGGGGGCAGTGTGGCCTTCCACCAGTCCGACACGGGGCCGCCGGTGTTTTCATTGCGCACGAACTGCGGATTTCCGGTTTCTGATCTCAGAACCTGGGTAGAACCGGACGCATTGCCTTTGGAACCCTGGGGTTCGGAGCCGTCCATCGTGTAGTACACGGCAACCCTGTCGTACCAGAACTGGTATCCGATATGAATCCAAACGATTACGGCATCGCCTTCGCGCGGTGCTTCCGGTTCGCGCATGGTGATATCGGCGGTTTCCCCGTAGACGCCGAGAGCGGGATCGTGGCGAACATAATCGGGCGTTGCGCCGGCTGTTGAGGCGAGAAGACAAAGAGTGATGACGGGAAATAACCCCTTGCAAAGGTAGTTCATGGAGAGTCCTCCTAGGCGGGCGGAATTCAACGAGGCCCGCGAAATAGACAAACCGATATCGTGCTTATCAAACGGAAATGATGCCCGGCTAACCGCGGCAATGGTGCCGGTGCGGTGGCTGTCCGCTTGTCATGGTGCAAGTTCCGGAACAATTTGCTGTTATTTGCTGTCAGTTGTGTTGAAGGGGTGCGAAATGGGTGGAAACACCCGAAGATTCTTGCCGGAGATGACCCGGTCTACCCCGGAGATGGGACGGGATCATATGATGCACAGCAGTTATGAACAGGAGAGTCGGTTTCCGATAAAGCGTATCCTCGGCCTGTGGATCCTGATGGCCGTGGTGGTTGTGACGCGGCAGAATCCCTACGTGATTTCAGGTGATCCGGGGACGAGCCTTCTGATCAGTCACGGCACGGCGGCGGTGATGCTGGCCTTGTCGTTGTCACTCTGGTTCACGCGGTCTCTGTTCGGCAAGTTGAACGCCGTTGTAGGTATCGCGTATGTGCTGTGGTATTTCTCCTGGCAGTTAACGTATGGTCTGCACTAGGTAGTGACTCCAAATAGGAAAGCAGAACGGGGGCCTGCAAAGGCCCCCGTTCTGTTTGCGCTCGCTAGCCGCTTCAGTCGGGTTTTCGAAGGTCTTCCATCAACTTCGAGACGTGGCGGGCAACATCCAGGTCGTTCATCAAGAGCGACTTGACCTTCTGGCAGGCGTGAACCACCGTGCTGTGGTCCTTGCCGCCGAACGCGCGACCGATCTCGGGCAGGCTGGCGCCGGTAAGTTCGCGCATCAGGTGCATGGCAACCTGCCGCGCAAGCACAATTCCCTTGGAACGGGAAGTGCCGTTGATTTCCTCGACGCTGACGTCAAACCCCCGGGCCACCAGACGCTTGATATCGTCCGGCGTGATAGCGCGGTCGCGGTTTGGCGATCGCGAGAAGTAATTGCCCAGGACGTCTCCTGCCAGTTGCTGGGTGATCGGGCTGTGCGTAACGCTGGCGTAGGCCAGCAGTTTGATCAGCGCTCCTTCCAAGGCTCGAATGTTGCTCTGAATCAGTTCCGCCATATACATGAGGACGTCGTCGGGAATGACGGTGCCTTCCTGGCTGGCTCGATTCTGAAGGATAGCGAGTCGGGTTTCGAGTTCGGGCGGCCGGATATCGGTGATCAGCCCTGCCTCGAAACGGGAACGCAGACGCTCGTCCAGGCGCAGTTCCTTCGGCGCCACATCACTGGAAACGATGATCTGCCTTCCCATATCGCGGAGCGCGTTGAACGTGTGGAAGAACTCTTCCTCGGTGCGTTCCTTGTCCGCGATAAACTGGATGTCGTCCACCAACAGGACGTCGGCGTGACGGTAGCGGGCGCGGAAATCCTCCATCTTGCGTTCTCTGATAGCCGAGACGTACTGCGTGACGAAGGTCTCCGCGGAGAGATAAGCGACGCGGCGGTTTGGGTTGGCGGAACGAACCGCGTGTCCCACGGCCTGCATCAGGTGTGTCTTGCCGAGTCCCGCACCGCCGTACAGGAACAACGGATTGTACTGACGCCCGGGATTCTGCGCGGCGGCCACGGCGCCTGCGTGCGCCATCCGGTTACTGCGACCAATGATGAAGGTTTCGAAGGTGAACCGGTCGTTCAGCGGCACGGTGCCGAAGAAGTCCTCATCCGGTTGGCGGGGTGCGGCCGGCGGCTTGACAACTTCGACCTTTCGCTTGCGTGTGCCGGAAGCGGCGGTTTCCTTCAACGCGGGAGAAACGACGAAACGCAACTGGCGGAACGATCCGTAGGCGGCTTCGACGCATTCGGAGATCAGACCGGCGTATTTGGTTTCCACCCAGTTTCGCTTGAACTCGGTCGGCGCACCGATCACGATTTCGGTGTCCGTGATTTCAAGCGGGCGGAGTTCCGCGATCCAGGACTCAAATATGGGCCGGCCTGCCCTGTCGCGAGCGAGCGCCAGAACGGCGTCCCACGCTTCGTTGCAGTCGGTATCGTGTATCTCCAGTGGTAGTTGGTTGGCGCCTGACATATCGATCTTTGACCGGATGAGACAACCGACGGTCATCTGCGGACTTTCCGCGGCCCGTGGTTGGGGCGCCTCCTTCGGGCGGAGGGCGCCCGACATCTGGAGGCAAAGTCATGGTAATGGGTTTCAGAGACCTCTGACCAGAGTCCGCAACCCGAAATCAACGATTGTCAGGTGTTATTGTGGGCCATCGGATGAACCGAGGTCCTGACCGGTTTTTTGTCCGGCGGGGAGACCAACGGAAAGCCGCGGGAATCAAGTCTTACAGGTGTTAAATCTTGTACACTTCCGACTGATCAACGTTATAAGTACAAGATTTCGCGTTGAAATTAGTGTGATCGCCGGAAATGGAAAAAGGCCGGAGCAACCGCTCCGGCCGTGATTTCGTGGCGCGCTCGGAGGGACTCGAACCCCCGGCCTTCAGGTCCGCAACCTGACGCTCTATCCAACTGAGCTACGAGCGCGTGCCGACTCATGATAACACGCAGGCGGCCCAAAAATCCAAAGGCCGGCAAGACAATGCCACAGGAGGGCTCACGCGGTCGGACGCTAGCCCTCCTGTATCGTGTCCGTGTTTATTGTCTGCAAACGGATCCTTGTCGCCGAGATCCGCCAGGAAAGGCGGCGGTGGTGTGTCGTTTTCGGGATCCCTCAGCGAAGAGCGCAACTGCTCCAGCAGGGCCTCGGCGCGGTCCCGGGTCAGCGGGTCGCTGTCCGGCGATTCGGCCAGTTCATGCAGGCGCGCGGTTCGAGACAACAGGTCGAGTGCATCGCCCGCATCATCGGTTTCGGTGTCCTCGGCCGTGGAACCCGTTGCCAGAACCCGAGCGAGTTTCCTGCGGGTCAAGGCCGACATCAACATCACGGTGTCGAAGGTTCGGAAGAACTGATCTTTCGTCAGCAGTCCGTCCTCAACCGCAATGAACCAGTCCAAAGTCACTTCGCCGTCGCGCGGATCAAAGCCCAGGCGCCCAACCTTGACTTTGTAGTTCTCGAACAGCAGGGTCTCCAGAGCGGCTTGCTTGTGCTCGTGGTCAAGCGGGATCATCACAATCTGCGTGCGCACGCTCAGTCCTTCACCGTTTTCCACCGTGGCCTGGCGGATCACAACCTGCCCGAGCGGGGTGTCAAACGGAACCAGGATGGACTCGTCGCGCGAACTTTCGTAGTAGCGAAGTTCGCGTTCATCCAGAAACTCAATGATGTCGGAGTAGTATACCATCTGTCTTCTCCTTTCGTCGTGTTCAATCATCCTCTGCCACGGACGGGTTGCGTTGAAGTGTCGTTTTCGGAGCGGTTGCCAGGCACCGACCGAAGGATGTTTGAGCGTGTTCGCCTTACACGGCGAAGGAGGAATCCGGCCTCGTGAGCAATAAACACTCGCGAGAGCGACAGACGGGGCGGATGGCAAGCGGTTTTGGGCCGGCGTCCGACATCCGCGACCGGACAGGCCAATGCGTCTTGAGGACTTCTTATTGAATAGGACGCGTCACACAGCCTTGTTGTTTCAGGGAATGCGTCAGTTTCCTCAAGTATTGATACCATGTTGATGGCGTCATTATGCGCCGCCGGACTATGAAGGGAAGATCATGAGAAATCGCATCTGGATCGTTGCCGGGTTGTGCCTTCTGACACCGGGCGCCTTCGGCGCGCCCAAGGCCAAGGCACCTGCCTGGAAGAGCCTGCCAGTCGTTCAACCGACCGGTGTCAAGGAAATGACAGGATCCTACGTTGTTGAGGATCGCAAGAACGCCAAGTGGACGCCTCCAAAGTTCGTATACAACGAAAAAGCCGCCACCGGGCGAAAGGAAGCGCGCGTGGTTGTGGTCATTTACAACCCCGTCCTGAAATCGCAAGGCGGAAAAACGCTCGTCGAATACCTCAAGGCGAATGACCCGCGAGAGTACTCGCGCATTCTCGTGAATGTCATCCGCGACGCTTCGTGGGGATACATCAACTACAACATCGTGGATATCATCGAGGTGGACGGCTTCACGAAAAAAGTAGATGGTTTCCGCTACACCGAGGAGACGTTCCTTGATGCGCGCGCGAAACAGCAGTGGCAACCTTCCACCACGTCCTACCGCGCCGTGCTGGAAGAGAACGGGCTGATGGAGCGCATCAAGAAGGAACACATCACAGAAGTGTGGCTGTGGGGCGCTTCCGGCATGCACTGGGACGAGTTTGCCTTCTACATGCCGAACCGCTACGCCCGCTTTGCGCCGACCGACAATCCGTGGTTCTATCGGCCGTACGACATCCCCGAGGAGATCGGGCACACATTCTGGGTGATGGGCTTCAACTACGAGGTTGGCAGTGACAATATGATCCACTCGTACTCGCACCGCGTGGAGAGCATGGCCGCGCTGGCGATGGCCGAAGGCATCTGGGACACGAAGGGCAAACGCGACCCGTGGAATGTGTTTTCGTGGCTGGAACTGGACCACCCGGGCAAGCCCAGTATGGTCGGCAACTGCCACGTGCCCCCGAACGGGCAGGGCGGGTACGATTACAACAACAAGCGAACCGTGCCGTCGTGGTCCGACAACTGGGCCCGTTATCCCGACATTCGGGGAGAAGCCCGGGAAGTTCGGAGCGAGGAGTGGTGTTACAACCAGGACGGATATCAGCGCTGGTGGCTTTCGGCGTTACCGAAGTTCCCGGGGTACACAAAGTACGGTTACAACAACTGGTGGGTGTACATCGCCAACACCGATGAGGACCTGCCGGACTACAAAATGCAGGACCTGACGACATTCCGCCTGCCGAAGGATTATCCGCCACCGGAGAAGTGATCCGGCTTACGCCTCTGAGACATCGGGCCCAAGGTCTTGCACCTTGGGCTCTTTGTATTCGCGCCGTTCCGGCCCGTGTTCCAGTTGGCGGTGATACAGATGCGCGTACAGGCCATTGGCTGACAGCAGGTCCTCGTGGGTTCCCTGTTCGACGATACGCCCCTCATTCAGGACGATGATGCGGTCCGCCCTTTGGACGGTGCTGAGCCGGTGCGCGATCACGATGGCAGTGCGGCCTTCCAGCAGATGCTCCAAGGCATCCTGAATCAGGCGTTCGGAAGCGGCGTCCAGCGAGGATGTTGCCTCGTCAAGCACCAGAATTGGCGGATTGCGCAATACGGCGCGCGCAATCGCTATCCTCTGTCGTTGACCGCCGGAAAGCTTGACCCCGCGTTCGCCGACCTGAGTCGCGTAACCGTCCGGCATGGCTCCGAGAAATTCGTCGGCATGCGCGGCTTGTGCGGCGGCGGTGACTTCTTCATCGGGAGCGTCCGGCCGTCCAATCAGGATATTGTCCCACGCTGTTCCGCTGAACAGGAAGGTGTCCTGCAGAACCAGCCCAATCTGCCGGCGCCACGAGTTAATGGTAAACTTCCGTATATCCACGCCGTCGCATATCACCATGCCCTCGGTCGGATCGTAGAAACGGACGACGAGGTTCGCGAGCGTCGATTTGCCGGCGCCGGACGGGCCCACAATGGCAACCGTTTCACCCGGTGCAATCTCAAGAGATATCTCCCGTAGAACCGTCTGGTCGCCATTATAGGCGAAACTGACATTCTGGAACGAGACGGCCCCGCGGACACGCTCAACAACGTGAGCGTTCGGCATATCTTGAATCTCCGCCGGTGTGTCCAGTATCTCGAAAACGCGTTCGGCGGAGGCTAGTCCTCTCTGCAAAGTGTCATTGAACATCGCAAGCCGCCGCACGCTCATCGGGAGGAGAAGCAGAACGCCCGTAAAGGTGGTAACGCGTCCGATGGTGATGCGCTCCGCAATGAGTTCGCGCATGCCGAACACTGCCAGCGCCACCACGGCGATGATTAGGCCCGATTCCGAAGCCGCTGACCAGATGTTCTGCAGTCTCAGGCGCCAGATACCGAGCCTCAGCGCTTCCGTGTTGGCTTCGACAAACTGTTTGCGCTGGCGCTCTTCCGCGTTAAAACCGAGCACCACCCGTATTCCCGATATGGTTTCCAGCAAATGCTCGGAAACAACCGCCAGTTGCGCCTGCAGGGACCGACTGGCGACCCGCATCTTCCTGCCGAACCACGCCGTGGGAAGGAACAGGCCCGGCCCCACGATAACCGTAACCAAGGCAAGCGTCGGACTTATCCAGATGAGCACCGCGCCCAATGCGACGACCTGGACGATGTCCTGCAGGAGGTCCACCGTTGCAGAAGTGACCAGCAGTTGCATGGAATCGACGTCGCTGGTCACGCGACTGACGATTTGACCGGTCGGTGTGCGTTCGTAGAATCTCAGGGACAGCGTGGTCAGGTGTTCAAGCAAACGGTTGCGGATATCGAAAACCACGCGCTGGGCGACGGCGCCGGAGGTCACGGCCCGCCAGGCTCCGACCATGGAACGCAGTATGACCACAAAGATAACCGCGCCGCCCCACAGGAAGGTGTCTTTCAGCACGCCTTGCGCGTGCTGTGACAGTTCCGCTTCCGGGTGCTGTGTGGCGGTGAACTGCAACCAGACGGAGAACTCCTCGGTCAGGTGGCCGAGGATGCGAGCGGCTCCGAACCCGAGCGCGGCGTAAGCCAGGCTCAGAACAAAGGCGAGTACCAGAAGGTACCGGTAGGGGCGCAGAAAATGGCAAAATCGGAGAAAAAGCCGCACGAGTTATCACCCACTCCATACTATGTGACGCGTATGTATGCCGTCAAAGTATCGGTGAAATGCGTATCATGATGTGATGGCCAAATCAACAAAATTAACGCTCAGCCCCACCAAGATCTCGGCGTTCCTGCGGTGCCGGCGCTTCTACTGGTTCCGGTATATCCAGAAATACCAGACGCGTCCGCGCGCGGAATTCACGTTCGGAGCGGCCCTTCACCGCAGTCTGGACGCGTTCCACGGCGCAACGGAGCGCCCCACGGTGGAAACCTTGCAGGCGCAGTTCCGGGAAGGGTGGACCACTGCCGGATTCAAGACCCCGGAGGAGGCACAAAGGGCGCTGGAAGCGGCACAGGGCATCCTCGAGAAGTATCACCAGGAAGCGCCGCCGCCGGAAGCCGCCCCGGAAATACTGCTCCGCGAGAAGATGCTACGCGTCGACTGCGGCGAATACGTGTTGATGGGGCGGGTGGACCGTGTGGACCGCCACCCCGACGGCACGCTGGAAATCATCGACTACAAAAGCGGCCGAAGCCGAGTCACCGAATCGCAGACGCGTGCCGACATCGGCCTGATGGTTTACGAAGCGATGATCCGCCGCTTGTATCCCGATTCCAGGGTAACCGTCAGCATCCACGCGCTCAGGCCGAACCAGAGGGCCACAATTGCCCGTACAGACGGCGAGTTCGCGGAAGTGCTGACCTTCATCGATGATACCGCGCACGCCATCGCCGCCGAAACCGACTGGGAAGGCGTGTGCGATAAGGACCTGTGCGAGGACTGCGACTTCCTGCTATGGTGCCCGGACCGTTGGCCCGGGCGCGATGCCGATCAGATGTCGAACGACAATCCGTCGTGACCCACGATGATCCCGTGTTCCGAAGCCACGGCCTGCATCTCCTCGTGCGTGCCGACACCGTTGTGCGAGTAGTGGGTCATGATGTATTGCGCGTCCGGGGCCAGGATGCCTTCCGACTCCAGCCTCTGCTTCATTGCAACCAGTTCCGGGAAGCCCAAGTGTCCGTTGTACTGGCCGCAGGACCGCAGTCCGTAGGTACATTCCATCACAACGGTGTTGATGGTGAAGTTCTTCAGGAAGCGCCAGGTCTCCTCTGCGTACCAACCGGTATCGCAAGCGTAGAGCAGGGAGCGGCCGCCTCGAGAGATGACGTAATTCAGTGTGAGTTCACCCGGCCGATGGTTGCTGTGAATCGCCGCGACTTCCGCCTCGCCGGCGCGGAAGCGTTCCATTGGCCGAACCGGACGGAGGTTGATCTCGGCGGGAGAAGGGCTGTAGGCGCGGCGGATACGCTCCATCGAGTTGTCATTGCCGTACACCGTCAGGTCGCCTGCTCGTTCGTGGGCGAAGGGCGCGTGGGCATAATCCAGGTTGTCGGGCAACAGATGATCCTCGTGGCTGTGCGTTACCAGAACGTGACGCAGGCCGGTGAGGTCGAGTCCGAAGCGGTGGACGGCGTACATCAGGTCCGGGCCAAAGTCGATGATTGTGTCCGGGGGAAGAAACAGCGACGTACGGGCGCGGATCTCCTTGCCTCCCGTGGCGCGGGCGTGGCGGCAGGTTTTACACCCGCAGAAAATCGCCGGGATACCTTCCGCGGCGGCCGAACCGAGCATGATGGCTTGCATATGGCGAAGTCTCTTTCTGTGTTTGGGGATTGAGGGGCGTCATTCCGGGGGGAACAGCATTTCCTCTACATATGTATCCTGAAACGCCGGATCGGTGTTAAGGGAAACGTGTTCGGTGCGATTTCGAACGTTTTGATATCCCGCGGCGTCGCCATCTTCCGAAAAAAGCGCCAGTTTCGCGCCGAGAAGGGCAGTGTTTCCCATCGGAACGATGATTTCCGGGTCGTAGTCCAGCAAGCCGATGCGCCGCGCGGAGGCGCGGTTGATGTAATTCCCGAAGGCGCCGGCCAGGTACAGCCGCGTCAGATCGCCCGGTTCCGCGCCCCATTGGGCCAGAAGTATTCGAATACCAGCCGAGATGGCCCCTTTGGCGAGTTGCAGTTGGCGGATGTCGGTTTGAGTCAACACGACAGACGGAGCCAGCCGGAATTCCTCCAGACCCCGGGCCAGTCGGCCGCTGGGAAGTATGCGGCCGAGGTCCAGGCCTGCCGCCACGGCATCCACAAGCCCGCTTCCGCAGATACCGATCGGCGGCACATCGCCGATGACGTGAACAAACGGTTCGCCGTCGCGCTCTTGCACGCTGAAAATGGCACCTGTGGAAGCCCGCATACCGGTGGAAATCCGGGCGCCCTCAAAGGCGGGACCGGCCGCCGTGGACGCGCACAGCATCCTGTCGCGGTTTCCGATGACGATTTCACCGTTCGTTCCCAGGTCCACCAGGCCGACCAGTTCACGACTCTCTGCCAATCCGGTTGCCATCACGCCAGCCAGGACGTCACTGCCCACAAATCCGCCGAGGCAAGGCAGAAAGTGGATGCTCGCCGTCTGAACGACATCCCAGTCCAGATCACCCGGCGAGAAGACCATTTCTCCGTCGTTCACGGGCTCGAAGGGGTAATGCGACAACGGTTCGAGGTCGACGCCGCAGAACAGGTGGTGCATCACCGTGTTTCCCACAACGGTGACTTTGCGGAGGTTGCCGACGCCGGCTGGCGTTCCGTCGAGAAGAGAGCGGATCATCCCGCCCACTTCCCCGCGGATGAGCCTGGTCAGCAATCGGGCCCCATCCGTTGTGACCGCCAGCTCCACGCGGCTCATCACGTCGGCGCCGTGTTGTGCCTGGGGATTCAGCGCGGAACGGACGCCCAACACGTGTCCGGTCGATAAATCCAGCAGTTGCGCGACCAGAGTGGTCGTTCCTACATCCACTGCGATACCAAGCCCTTCGCGGGGAGTGAAGGCGAACTCGGCGTCGTTGGCGAGGATTGGAATATCCCACTGCCTCAGTTCGATGACAAGATCGCTGTCTGGTTCCATCTGGCAGGCAAGGCGCCATCCGTTCGCGATTTCATCGAGACTCAGGCGCTCACGCTGGGTGTCGTTCAAGGAGGCGGAGCCCTGCAGAACGCGGACGCGGCAACCCCGGCACCGGCCGTTCCCGCCGCAGGGAAATTCGACGCCCTGCTCAAACAGGACATCACGGAGAGGGGTGCCGCGCGTAACGGTCAGCACGGTTCCGATAGGCTCGAGCCGGATGGTGAATGTAGATTTTGACGACAAACGCTGAGTCTATCCCTTCTATTCCGGCAGTTCCGGAACGTTCAGCCAACGGCGTTCCTCCCACGACCGCAATCCGAGTTCCGCCAGTTGCACCCCCGCCGCGCCGGTGCGCAGATTCCACGGGAACGGCTCACCGCACGCCACGTGGCGCAGGAACAATTCCCACTGGGTTTTGAACGCGTTATCAAAGGCCTGCGTTTCAGGGACTTTCAGCCAGCCCTCGCGGAAGTCGATTGGCTGGTCGATGTCGGGATTCCAGACTGGCCTGGGCGTCTGCCCGGCGCTCTGGCACCAGCACTCGCGCAATCCGGCGACCGCGGAACCGAGGGTGCCGTCGACCTGAATGGTCAGCAGGTCGTCGCGGCGGACGCGGACCGTCCATGACGAGTTGAAGTGCGCGATCACGCCGCCTTCGAGTTCAAAAGTCGCGTAGGCGGAATCGTCGGCGGTGCATTCGTAGGGCTTGCCGGATTCGTCCCAGCGTTGTGGAATGTGCGTCGCGCCGAGACAGGACACGGCCTTTACGGTTCCAAACAGGTTGTCGAGCACGTATCGCCAGTGGCACAGCATATCGACGATGATGCCGCCGTCGTCCTCCTTGCGGTAGTTCCACGACGGGCGCTGGGCGGGAACGGTGTTTCCTTCAAATACCCAGTAGCCGAACTCGCCGCGAACGCTCAGGATTCTCCCGAAGAAACCCATGTCGCGCAGTGCGGCGAGTTTGCGTAAGCCGGGCAACCAGAGCTTGTCCTGCACCACGCCGTGTTTTACGCCGGCGGATCTAGCCAGCCGGTACAACTCCATCGCCTGTTCGGCAGAGGTGGCAACCGGTTTCTCGCAGTAAACGTTCTTGCCGGCGGTGATGGCTTTCGAGACGGACTCGAAGCGCCGGCCCGTGGTCTGGGCGTCAAAATACACCTCGCAGGAAGGATCGGCGAGCGCGGAATCCAGGTCGGTTGTCCACCGGAGTCCGCCGCCCATATCCGATAGGGCGCGGAGTTTGTGTTCACTGCGGCCGACCAACACGGGGTCTGGCATCAGCGTTTCGCCGTTGCCCAGCGGTACACCGCCCTGTTCGCGGATCGCCAGGATGGAGCGCACAAGATGCTGATTGGTACCCATCCGCCCCGTGACGCCGTTCATGATCACACCGATGGAGCGGGTGCCGATTTCGTTTGCCATTGTTATCCTTCCGTGTCCGTTCTCTGAGGGGCCGCCCCTACAGGCAGGGCTGGGGCTTCGATTCCCGCACGGGGCAGTGTGCCGGCAAGTTCCTGCTTCCAGTGGTCCACATCGCCCGCCGGGGAGTAGCAGTACAGCAGTTTCACCGGGGAACCCGAGAGGTTCGTCAACTGGTGAAACGTGTTTGGCGGGATATAGACGGCCTGGCCCGCCGACAGCGAGCCGAGTTCGTCGCCGACGGCAATCTGCGCCGTGCCCTCGATGATGGTGTAAACCTCTTCGTTCGGATGTGCGTGCCACGGAACCTGCCCGCCTTCCGGGTCGAGGATAACCAGTCCCATCGCAAAGCCCTTCGCGGAGATGGGCCTGCCTTCGCCCACGAAACCCTTGGTGCACCGGCCTGCAGGATAGCGTCTGCCTTCGATTTTGTTCGTATCTGCGGTAATCACTCGTGATTCTCCTCGGCGGCCATGGCGCCCTCGATGCGTTGCAGAATGTCCTGAAGGATAGGGACATCAGTGTCGGGCCGACGCAAGCCGTTCGGATGAGGCGCATCGCAAACGAGCCGACGCCTCAGCTTCAGGAACTGCGCGCACGAGTGCTTGTACGCAGGCACGGGTGGGCGGAAGGCGAATGCGCCGAGATACTGTAGGGCGTCGTTCAGTTCGTAGAATCGCGGGTCGCCCGTTACCCAACACGCGTCGCGTTTCGCGAAGGCTTCGGGGTGGAACGCGGAAAGACCCAGCAGGTAGTCGCTTCCCCACATCACCATGTCGATGGCCAGGTCGTTGCCTGTGTAGATATCAAAGTCCGGTCGGATACTGTCCCTCAGCGCCAGGCGCTCCCATTCCAAACGACGGCTCAGCGATGAATGCTTCAGTCCCTGTACATTTGGAATTTCCATAATACCTTGAAAAGTATCCAAGTCCCAGATTTCACCGAACGGCGCGAACATCTCGCCCAGTTCGAACGCCAGGATGCCTTGCGATTTTTCCGCGACGGACGCGTACAGCGCCACTTTCGCTCGCCGGTCCATCTGTTTCAAGGCGTTGCACTGGAAAAGGATGGCGGTTCCGCCGTACGATTCAATCTCGGCAACTGCATCGTGATACAGTTTCTCCGGATCGCCGTCCAATCCCTCCACGAACGCCCCGGCGATGAACGGTGTGCCCTCCAGGGCGTCGCTGGTCACCTCCAGCACCGACGTGCGCTGTTCCGGCGTCAACAGATTGGTGTATCCGGTGTCCATGTTGACCGCCGGAATCAGATGGGCATTCACCGTGTGCAGGATGTTGAATCCCAGCAGTGCGTGCACGATGTTTCCCGCCTCGTCGAACGGCAGGAGCACGGCGGAGGCGCCGGTGATGCATCGATTGGGTACGATGTCGGGAATCACGAGAGTCCTTCCAAGGCGTCAGGCCATGTGGATTTCGACGTTGTCGGCCACGCCGCCCAGCATGGTGTAAGTGCCCGGCACGGTCTGCAACAGCGAACCGGGCACGAGAGTGTTGACGGGTCCGTGCGCGCACAACCTGGCGATGAACCTCTGCCACGACACGCCGCCTCCCAGGTCGCCGTCGAGCCAGAACGACCGGTCGCGCGCGCCGACAATCTGCGCCGGGCCGATGGTGTTGGCCTTGGGCGGCACCCACGACCAGTCGCCGCCGAACGAGTGAAGTGCGTTCTGCATGATGGTCATCGGCGTCAGTTCCACGCACCGCGGCCCGGCTATCTTGTAAGCCTCCAGGTCGCCGCCGAATTCGTGTCCGAGGTCGGCTTCCCAGAAGGCGATATGGCCGCACCAGCCGATGCCGCCGTAGCAGACGTCCGCGCCGCCTTCGTCCTCGATCATACGGCCGTAGGCGTCGATCACATCGTCGGTCGGGAAATGAACGTTGCTTTCCAGCGGACGCAGATCGGAATCGAGTTTCAGGAAGAAATTCTCGCGCATCGAGCGCTGGAACGAACCGGGCCAGTCGGCCGGGGCCGTCCTTCCGTCCTGGTCGGCATATTCGTCCATGTTGAACGTAACCAGGTTCCGGCATGATATGCAGGCGCTGTTGATGAGTTCGGCGGCGACGGCATACTGCGGCATCGGACCGACCGGCAGGATCATAACGACCTTTCGGTTTTCAGCGTTGGCCTGGATAATGCGCGAAACAATGTCGGCGGCGAAGGCCCCGTAGAACGTGGATGGTTTTCGAATGACGCGGATTTGGAAGTCCGCATTCGGATGCCTGCACAGGTCCTCGGTCTTGATGGCGCGCACGCGCTCACAGACTTCGGCATCCCGGTAGGCGATGAACTTCGCCAGGTCGTATTGGAAACTCATGGTATCTCCTAAGGCAGAACCCTGCGGCTGGGTACGCGCGGCCATACCTCGGCACGTCGGTAACCTTCGGCGTATCTCGCACCGCAGGCCAAACCGCGGAACCGCGCGGTCACTTCGATGAAGTCGATGATATCGACGTCGTTGTACTCCTTCAGCCACACCATCTGGCTTTCGTGGCATTCCAACGCGCGGACCTTGGCGTCGAAGGTATCCGTAATGTCCACGTAATCGGTCGGCATGAAGCCAACGCCGCCGAGGCTGTCCATGTAGTACAGCGGCGGAATGGTCGGGGCGACTTCGGTATTGGTGAGGACATTGGGAACGGCGGCGACGAACGATGCGCCGAACACGGCTTCGCTGACCGCTCGGTGGTCCGGGTGATAATCGTCGGGAGTATGCGTGATGATCAGGTCCGGAGCGGCCTTCCGAATCATTTCGATGAACACCGGCCTCGCTTCGGCGGTGTCGTACAGGAATTCATCCGGATATCCCAGCCACAGCAGTTCGGCGCCGAGGACATCGGCCGAAGCCCGTGCTTCGGCCTCGCGAACCTTCGCCAGTTCGGGCGGTTGGAGTAACATGCTTCCCATGTCACCGTTTGTGGCGATACCGATGAAGACCTTCGCGCCTTGCCGCCGGAACTTTTCCAGCGTTCCGGCGCACAGGAGATCAACGTCATCGGGGTGCGCGCCCACGGCCAGCACCCGCTGTGCATGAGGCAGTTCAGTAGCCCGGCTCATACATCACACTCCTTTGCAGAGTCAGCCATCACGCTCATTATAGATGCGGCCTTCCGTCTTTCCGGTCCGTGTTACAATGAGTTTGGAAATCGGCGACCTTTTCGGTCGTATACTGTAAGCACTGCACCGTGAACTCGCATCAAAGCGATGGCATTCTTATGACGGGGGACACAGAAACGTGAGTCGAATCATTGGTATAGACCTCGGAACGACCAACAGCCTGGTTGCCGTGATGACACCGTACGGTCCGGAGGTCATTCCCGGGCCGAAAGGCGATGTTATGGTGCCGTCCGTTGTGCACTTCGACGGTGACAGGATTACGGTCGGCGCCGACGCAAGACAAGGGATCATTGAGGACCCCGAGAACACCATCTATTCCGTCAAACGCCTGATGGGCAAATCATACGAGGATGCCGTTTCCGAGCAGGACCTTCTGCCGTATCGTCTCTCAGGGGCCGGAACCGGCGTGGTGCGCGTATTGGCCGGTGGACGCGAGTGGTCCGCCCCGGAGGTTTCATCCATTATCCTGCGCGGTTTGAAGTACCGCGCGGAAGCGGCGCTCGGCGAACCGGTGACAAAGGCCGTGCTTACCGTACCCGCCTATTTCAACGATGCACAACGCCAGGCCACGAAGGATGCCGGTCGCATCGCGGGATTGGAAGTTCTGCGTCTGGTGAACGAACCAACCGCCGCCAGCCTGGCTTACGGACTCGCGAACCGCGACGAGGCAACCATCGCCGTGTACGATTTCGGAGGTGGTACCTTCGATATCTCCATACTCAAGTTGTCCGACGGTATCTTTGAGGTTCTGTCAACCCACGGCGACACGCACCTTGGGGGAGATGACATCGACAGGGCGCTGGCGGCCTTGTTGTTCCGGGAGATTGAGACGGAGAAAGGCGTCCGCCTGCAGGATTCGTCCGAAGGTTTGGAGACCGTGCGTCTTGCCGCGGAATCGGCGAAGCGCACTTTGACCGAAGCAGACACGGCACAGATAAGCATCCCGATTCCCGGTTCGGACCTGTGGATACGTGAGGTGTCCCGCGCCGAATTGGATGCACTGGCCAAACCTATCGTGGAACGCACACTGCTCGCCTGCCGCCAGGCACTGCGCGATGCCGGTCTGCAACCCCCCGACATAGACGAGGTGGTGATGGTCGGCGGAAGCACGCGGGTTCCCCTTGTCCGGTCCATGGTTGAGGATCTGTTTGGGCGCGTTCCCCATACGGAGTTGAATCCGGACGAGGTTGTTGCACTCGGTGCGGCAATACAGGCCGATATACTGGCGGGAGGTTCGCAGGACCTGCTTTTGCTGGACGTTACGCCGCTCAGTCTTGGCATCGAGACGATGGGCGGCGCCGTGGAAAAACTGATCCACCGCAACACCACGATTCCCTCCACAGCAACGCAAAATTTCAGCACGGCGGTGGACAACCAGACGGCCGTCGATATCCACGTCCTGCAGGGCGAACGCGAACTAGCGGCGGACAACAGAAGCCTTGCGCGGTTCCAATTGCGCGGCATTCCTCCCATGCCGGCCGGATTCCCCCGCATTGCGGTGACGTTTATGCTGGATGCGAACGGGATTCTTCAGGTCCGCGCGGTTGAGACGCGCACCGGACAGGAGGCGAGCGTGCAGGTCAAGTCCTCTTACGGGCTTACGGAGGACGAAGTCGACCGGATGGTGGCGGAATCCTTCGACCACGCGGAAGAAGACATCCGCGCCCGCCTGCTTGTGGACACCAAGGTTGAGGTGCGCACCGTGCTTCAGCAGACCGAGAAGCAAATGGAAGTATGGGGCGGCTTGCTGACCTCGTCGGAGCGGGTGAAGGTGGAGCAGGCGATGGCGGCCACGCGAACCGCGCTGGCTTCGGATGACTTTGTTGTGATTCGCCGGCAGGCCGATGCCTTGAATGAGGTTACCCGACCCTTCGCCGAGAAGATACTGAACGCCGGCATTCGGGAGGCTTTGGAAGGCAAGACACTTGAGGAGGCAGAACACACGCCCGCTGTCGCCGCACCGGGCAGGGAGACCCAGAAGAAATGAAACTGATGTGGACCGACGCTGAAGACATCGCCCTTGCCCTGATGGAATCGCACCCCGAAACGGATCCGTTGCAGGTCCGCTTTACCGACTTGCGCGACTGGGTGATGGACCTGCCGGATTTTGCCGACGATCCGGCCAAGTCCAACGAGGGCATCCTGGAAGCCATCCAGATGGCCTGGTATGAAGAGTGGCAGGACGCCCAGTGACCTTCGTGTCTCCATGCCGTTTGCACTGACCTTCACGAGGCAGGTTGGGGACGAGTTGAGCGCGCACGCCGCGGAAGGATATCCGTACGAAGTCGTGGGCGTGCTGGCCGGCGGCCGAACGGGAGATTCGTATAGTGCAGACCGCCTGTATCGCGCCATCAACCGGCTTCGTGTGCTGGAGGATACACACGACGTTCAAGCCGGCAATCAAGTGAAGAAGGAACTCGGTTTGACGCCGGGTGATTCCAGCGCCAACCGGTTTCTGATGACTGGCGAGAACGTACTGGCTATTCAGAATCTCTGCCGCCGCGATGGACGCGACGTCGTTGGCTTCTACCACTCGCATCCCGACCAGCCCGCAGAACCTTCCCAAACTGACCTCCGCCTGGCGCTAGGCACCATCCCGGGTTACGTCTATGTGATTGTTTCGGTTCGCAACGGGATTCCAACGGAAATAACCGGTTGGCTGTTGAGCGACGACAGGGCGGAGTTCGTACCGGTAACGATACGGTTCGAACCGTAAGTGGATCCCGAGTTCGCGTTACACGAGAAGCCTGAAAATCCTGTGGACATCCGCCGAACGGTGCTGTATAATCTGCTCGTATCCGGCAAGGGACGGATAATACCCCTCTATGTCCCAATTTGCGCGGGTGCCTTGGGTCGGGATTGCGTATCGGTGGCGGAATCATCGGCAATAGTTTGTGCTCACCGGGAAAGTACGTCTGGGTTCGATGGAAAACAGGTTGTTCGTGGGAAACCTCTCGTTCCAGATAACGGAACACGATCTGGAGGAAGCGTTCAAGGAGTTTGGCGGCGCCAACGGCAACATCCCCGTTACGGAAGCGGGCCGATCGAGGGGGTTCGGCTTTGTGGACGTGGACGAGGACAAGCTGGAGGAAGCCATCACCAGGATGAACGGGGTTGAGTTGAACGGCCGCGAGATCACGGTCAACAAGGCGCGGCCCCGCGAAACGCGTCCTTCACAATCCTGGGGCTGAGAGGAACCGTGTCGGCCCGCCCGAACCCACCGGCGGTGAGTGCATCGCCGCGGTGACGGTGTTCGGCGTTTGGCTTTGTCCTCTCATTTGCTCCGGTAAAAGGGCCCGGCATCCACAAGGATTCCGGGCCCTTCTCTGTGGCCAGGGAAGCAGGGGCTACATATGTCCCTCGAACTCCTTCTGAATCATGAACATATCGTTCAGTGAAATCTGCTCCGGAGTCATGTGATACCGGACGTTGGTTACCACCACGTCCTTTCTGCCGAGCAGGTGGAGTTTCAAGACCAGGGCCGTCTGTCCGTGCAGAAGGTTCTGCCACGGCTTCGCGACCACCATCTCCGGAAGGACCACGGTAATCTGCGTGTTGGGTGCTTCCCTCTGGACCTCATCCAGATAGGCCAGCACCGGCTCCACAATGCTACGGTAAGGTGACGCAAGAATCACCAGCGTAACGTTCGGGAAGTACTTCAACCACATATCGCGGAATGCGGGCGTCTTTTCCGGATCTACTTCCACGTGGATGACGCGGATGTCGCCGGCCAGTGTCCGTGCGTAGTTCACTGCCACCAGGGCACCTCGGGTCATGCCGGGAGCCAGTACCAGGACCGCATGCTTGGGCGGCACCACGTTCAGCAGTTCCTCTTCGACAACCTCCGTTTCGCACTTCACCGAGTGGTAGTGCGCGTGTATGCGAAGGAACATCAGTACCAGCAACGGAATGAGTATGACGACCAGGTAGGCGCCGTGCGTGAACTTGACGACAGCGATGACCAGCAGGACGATACAGGTGACGATCGCCCCGATGCCGTTCACCAGTACCTTCCACTGCCAGCCGGGGGTGCGAAGCCGAAGCCAACGGCGCACCATTCCGGTTTGTGAAATGGAAAACGAAAGGAAGACGCCGACTGCGTACAACGGTATCAGTTGGTGTACGTCGCCCTTTTTCCAGATGATCAGGAGGATGGACAGCAGGGTGAGGGCGATGATGCCGCGGTCGTACACAAGGCGGTCGCCCAGATTGCTGAGCTGGCGGGGTAGAAATCCGTCGCGCGCGATGATGGCGGCCAGCCTCGGAAACCCGGCGAAACTGGTGTTCGCGGCCAGGATGAGAATCAGGGCGGTGAAGACCTGTAGCAGATAGTACACGATGGTACCGACGGGAGATTGCCCCGCGCCCATCACCATACGGCCGATTTGGGACACAACCGTCTCATGCACGCCTTCCGCGGTATCCGGAAGAGCCTGAACCTGAACCGCCAGCCAGGACAATCCAACGAAGAATACGCCCAGTATCGCGGCCATCCAGATCATCGTAATGGCGGCGTTGCGCGCGGCGGGTTGCTTGAAGGCGGTGACGCCGTTGGAAATCGCTTCAACGCCGGTTAGCGCGGCGCAACCTGAGGCGAACGCGTGCAGTATCAGGAACCACCCGAGTGTTTGGAGATGCGGATGTGACACGGCGTTCTCAGTATCCGGGACCGCGTTCCGAAACGCATCACCCGAGAAGGCAAGCGGGATGGACGAGTTGAAGTACTTCCACAATCCGACAGCGATGACCGTCGTTACGATGGCGATGAAAACGTATGTGGGAGCGGCAAAGATGGCGCCGCTTTCCTTCACGCCGCGCAGGTTGATCAGCGCCACTACGATAACCGCGCATACCGCCACAGCCACGATTGGAATCATGATGTGGTACTGCGTCCAGACCAGTGACTTGACAGCGGCAACACCCGATGAAACACTTACCGCGACGGTGAGGATGTAGTCTATCAGGAGCGCGGCGCCCGCGACCTGGGCAGAAACGATTCCCAGGTTGTCTCGAGCAACGATATATGCTCCGCCTCCACCGGGATACGCGAGAACCGTCTGACGGTAGGAAGTGGCCACGATAGCCAGCAACACCACGATGCCGATTGCTATCGGAAGGGTCAAATGGAAATGCGCTGTTCCTGCCACCAACAGCGCGGCCATGATTTCGCCTGTGCCATAGGCGACCGATGACAAAGCGTCGGAAGCAAAGATGGGAAGGGCCAGAAACTTCGGGAGCCGCTCCTCCGCCGCCTGTTCGGTGCGCAAGCGGCGGCCCAGCAGGAGGCGCTTAACTGATGTAGGCATTGTGTTGAACCGGTCCTGAAATCGATTTGGAAACCGATATCCCGCGTCAGCCGGTGGATTACGGCTCGATGCTTCTGTACTGATCGACGCTCACGAGGTCGCTGAACGGAATATCTTCCCGTTCCATATGGTAGCGCACGTTTGTGACAACAACGCGCTTTCGATTCATCAAATGTAATTTCAACATCAATGCGGATTGACCGTGCAGGAGGTTCTGCCAGCGCCGCGCGGGAACGATCTCCGGAAGCACAACGGTGATTTGCGTGTTGGGAGTTTCCTTCTGAACCTCATCCAGGTAAGCCACCAGGGGGTCGATCAGGCTACGGTAGGGCGATGCCAGGATGACCAGGGTGACGTTCGGGAAGTGTTCAAGCCACGCGGCTCGGAACGCGGGGGTTTTTTCCGGATCGACCTCGATGTGAATCACCCGGATGTCGCCAGCCAGGGAACGCGCGTATTCCACGGCCTCAAGGGCGCCGCGTGAAAGTCCCGGTATGAGTACGAGGACAGCGTGCTTGGGAGGTGTGGGAGAGACCGGTTTCTGGGGAATCATATGAGCCTGGTGCTCAACAGACTTGTAGTGGGCGTGGATTTTTAGAAAAACAAATACCATCGCCGGAATGAGAATGACCACCAGATACGCGCCGTGTGTGAATTTCACAACGGTGATGACCATCAAAACTATACCGGTTACCGTGGCGCCGACACCGTTGACCGTTGCTTTCCATTGCCAACCGGGGCTTCGCAGGCGATACCATCGCAACACAAGGCCGGCCTGGGAGATCGTGAAGGAAAGAAACACACCAACCGCGTAAAGCGGAATCAACCGGTGTACATCGGCCTTTTTCCAGATTATCAGCGCAACCGACAGAATCGTAAGCGTGATGATGCCGCGGTCGAACACCAACCGGTCGCCGAGGTTGCCGAGTTGCTTCGGCAGAAAACCGTCGCGGGCGATGATTGCGGCAAGCCTGGGAAAGCCCGCGAAGCTCGTGTTCGCGGCGAGCACAAGGATGAGGGCGGTAAAAACCTGCAACAGAAAGTAGATGACCGTACCGACCGGCGATTGCCCGGCGCCAAGGATTGAACGACCAATCTGAGACACCACCGTTTCGTGGACTCCGACCGCCGTTTCCGGCAGGGCCTGCACCTGTACGGCCAGCCAGGACAGGCCGAGGAACAGGAAGCCCAGTATCACCGCCAGCCAAACCATCGTGATGGCCGCGTTTCGTCCGACCGGCTGTTTGAAAGCCGTGCATCCGTCGGAAATGGCCTCCACCCCGGTGAGTGCGGCACAACCGGAAGCAAACGCCTGCAAAATCAGGAACCAACCGAGAGGTCGGAGTTCCGAGTAACCTCCGGGCACCGCATTCTTGAATGTCTCCGCCGGCCAGGCCGTCGGGATGGTTTGGTGGAAGAAGAGCCACACACCAAAGCCGATCAAGCCCGTTACAATCGCGATGAAGATATACGTGGGAATCGCGAATATCGCCCCGCTTTCCTTGACGCCCCTGAGGTTTATTAACGCAACGACGATGACTGCCGCGACCGCCACGGTAACGATGGGGATAGTGACACCATACTGGGTCCAGGCGAGGGATCTGATGGCCGCTACGCCGGAGGAAACACTGACGGCAACGGTGAGTATGTAGTCGATTAAAATGGCGGAACCGGCGACCTGTGCCGCCACAATGCCGAGATTCTCCCGCGCCACGATGTAGGCGCCGCCTCCACCTGGATAGGCCAGCACCGTCTGCCGGTATGAGGTGGCGACGATAAAGAGAAGTGCGACAATCGCAAGCGAAATCGGGACTGTAAGGTAGAAAACCGCGGTGCCGACCAGCAGAAGGGCCGCCATGATCTCCCCGGAAGCATAAGCGACTGACGAAAGAGCGTCCGAAGCAAAAATCGGTAAGGCGAGAATCTTCGGTAACCGTTCATGCTCGGTCTGTTCCGTGCGCAAGCGACGGCCTATTAGAAGTCGCTTAAGGGATAGGGGCATTCAGCCTTCCTCGGGGAAGATCGAGGTCCACACGTGAAATTCAGGGACCATAAGACGAGAAGAAACGGACAAGGACACGCCAATTAAACGGCGGATGATCTTACGTCACCGCCTGTCCGTTCTGCCGTGCCAGGGCAAGCGCCACCGTTCCCTCATCCTCGTCCGGAATCAATGTCAGATAAACTTTGAATCCGCGTTCAGGCTCAGTGCGTCCCATATTAGCAAGCACTTTTTCCACGGCGTCGGCTTCGTCTGTGGCATAGACAACCCAATCCGAATACTCGAGATTCGGAGGTGGTTTATCTCCCTCTCGACGATACCAGGCTCTGAAGTACATCATCGGATCGTCCTCCAAAACACTCGCATACAGGCGCGCATGGCGACCATCGCGCCACCTCAATATGCGTACATGATAGACCAACAGGGGGTTGCGACGCGCGGCCTTACTTGCCGATATCTTCGTTCCAGAGTTCCGGGCGTGCGGCGATGAAATCAGTCATCATCTGTACGGCCTCGGGAAGATGCAGATCGACAACCTCCACGCCGTGCTGGCGCATGAACTCCGGTCCGCCCGGAAAGGTCTCCGATTCGGCTACGATAACTTTCGGAATTCCGAATTGAACGACAGCCCCCGAACAGAGGTAGCAGGGCATCAAAGTGGAATACAGGACCGTATCGCGATAGGAACCTGTCCTGCCGGCGTTTCGGAGGCAGTCAATTTCAGCGTGTGCCATCGGATCGCCGGCTTGAACGCGCCGGTTGTGTCCCCGTCCGATGACTTTCCCTTGGCGAACCAGCACCGAACCGATCGGGATCCCCCCTTCGGCCAGGCCCTTTCGGGCTTCTTCCATCGCCATTTCCATGAATTCGTCCATGCGTCGATCCTTTCCATGCGACATGCCCAGTGGTATCCTGACATAGTTTATGCAGAGAAACGACATGCCAACAAAGCAGAGCCTATCTCCATTGACAGGACTCGTGATGGCTATCCTATGCGTCGCGACGTCTCCCCTGCTGACTCGGGGTACGCACGGGGCGCCGGCGGCCGTTGCGGCGTGGCGTCTGGGCATCGCGGGCGTGATCCTCTTGTTTGTACCCGGAGCTTTGCGTGGAATCGACAGGGCCGGTGTGAAGTGGGCGATACCCGCGGCTGGTTTTTTGGCTATGCACTTCGGCGCCTGGATTGCCAGTATGAGGCTGTTGCCGTTGTCGGTATCTGTGATACTGGTTTCCTGCCACCCTTTGTTTGTGATGCCAGCAAGGTGGGCATTGCGGAAAGAACGCCCGACACGGGCGGAAGCGACCGGCGCGATTGTCGCTCTGCTCGGGCTTGTGGTGATGCAAAATGCGGCAGGCAAAACAGGTTCGGGAAGTGCGGCCGGTGTCGCCCTGGCGCTGTTTGGCGCTTTCTGCCTGGCGGCCTACCTTTTGCTGGGCGCCGAAGCGCGTCGCACGATGCCGGCGCCATCCTATGCGCTGTTCGTGTATGCCTTGTCCGCGGTTCTGCTGACAGTTTGGACGTTAGCGCGGCGCGAACCTCTTCAACCTCCGTCCGTTCAGGAGTGGTACCTATATGCGGCTCTCGCGATTCTGCCGACCATCGGAGGACACGGTCTGTTCGCGTGGGCTGTCGGTCACGTTCGCCCGGTCGTGGTATCCGTTTCGTTTCTGGGTGAGCCTGTCATCGCCTCACTGCTGGCGATACCCGTATTCGGGGAAATCCCCGCGCCGAGAGTTGTTCTTGGAGGGGTGATTCTTCTTTTTGGACTGGGTGTAACGGCGGCTGGCGCCGAAAGAAAAACTGCCGTGGAACCGACTGCCGGAATGTGAATCAGGAGCACTTCAGTCTGTATAATGATATCAACCATCGAGCGCGATGAAGTTGGCGTCAACGCGCAAAATCCGATGCAATACAACAACCGACACAGAGGCGCGACGCAGTTGGCAGTGCCGCGTCGTCTTTGATCGCCGCCTGCCAGCTCCACCCGAGGCCGACGGTAGCATTTCCCGAAAGGAGATTGCGATGATCCGTAAGGCTCTGCTGGTGGCCGCGCTGGGCGCCCTTGCGCTCGCCGGCTCCGGCCCCGTCCGTTCCGCAGTGGCCACCACAAGTGTCACAGTAACCGGCGCGGACCCCTACTACATCAATTACGTGCTTGCCCAGCAGGCATCCACGCTTGTCATCAAGATTTACAGTGCGTCAGGTACTCTCGTCCAGACGCTTGATCTGTCATATGATTATTCGGCCACAACCCCGGGACGACACGATGCTTCCGGTTTACCCAATCCGGCGCCTACATGGGACGGCTACAAGTCCGACGGAAACCCGGCGCCTCGCGGGACGTATTACGCGGAAGTAATCACCACGGGCGAGCCGACCACGGCGATGACCCAGTTGGGTGTCGCATACGCCTCGCACCCGCCCGCGCCTATTACGGAGGCACGACCCGTCTATTCCGGCGATGTGAACCGAAAACTGGACAGTCCGTTCCACAATACGGCTTACTTCGGTATCGCCAGCACGAACACCAGTGGTTATGGATGTTCCGGCTTCATCGCGGTGGATGCCGACGCAACCAACCGGTTCTTCCAGCAGGACGGCGCGGCCGGCACGTACGACTACGTAGCCGCCAGTGTTTTGACAGACGACACCATTCTACTCGGCGGGCAGGGCAAGAAGAAGGTTCGGAACGTGAAGGCCACGGACGGAAGCCTGATCGCCGATTACGCCGCCGGCAAGGTAGATGTGCGCGGCGCGCGCGCTTTCGGCGCCGGCGCTAACGCCCGCTATTACTTTGTCGATGACCAGACCCCCAACGGACCGCTGACGGGAAGCATCGCATTGCTGAACCCAATCAGCAACAATGTCGGGACGCCGATCTACCAGACCATCGTAACCCAGGCACAAATCGACACGGCCGCCGGCCTGGTGACGACCACGGTTCCGGGCACGCGCGACGTCACCGTGAACCGGGCCGAAACGGCTCTCTGGCTGGTCGGTTATCAGGGAGGAAGCACAACAGCCACCTCCCACTTCATCCAGAAGTACAAAAAGGTTGGTTCTGCGTGGGAACTCGATACGGCGTTCAACGTGCCGGTCGGCACCGTTACGACCGGTGTTCTGCGCGGTTGCGCGCTGACGCCGAACGAGCAGATTCTTTGGGTAACCAACGCTCATCCCAGCACTGCGTCTCTCAACCGTATATTCGCGGTTAATGCCAACACAGGTGAACCTCTGGGTTCAGACTATGAGTTCTACGTCAATGTCCCGCCTGCGCCGAACACGACATTCACTCCGCAGGCTATCACCTGCTCGGCCAGCGATATTAACAATCCGAACTCCACTTCCTACAACATCTACGTCACCGGTTTCCGGACGGTCCTCGCCGCCGTTACCACCGGCAACAGCGTGGCGGTCATCGCTCCTGTGGACAACGGAAGCGCGGACAAGACACGCAGTGATTTCTTCGACGTTGTTCTTGGCGCGACATCCGTGGGAATTACGGCCGGACCTTCCGTCTCCAACATCACGGAATCGACAGCCACGGTAACGTGGGACACGGACTTCCGCTCTAGCACGGTTGTTCACCTCGGCACAGCCGCCGGTGAGTACACCCTGCCGGATCGATCCGTCATCGGCGTGACCACCCATCACGTGGTGGACATTGCCAATCTCGTTCCCGGTACGACTTACTACTACCAGGTGGAAAGCGCTAAGGATCCGCTGACCCCCGCAACGGCGACCGGAACCTTCACAACGAAACCCGACATCGTTATTCTTTCGGAAACGATGGACGCTCAGCAGACGACGGCGACGTTGAAGCTGACGACTAATGTGGATGCCTCCGCCCTGGTGCACTGGGGAACCGCGCCGGCGTCCTTCGACAAGCCGGATATCAACGTTGCCTCCGTGGCGACCAGCCCCATCGTTTTCACAGGATTGTCCGGCGGAACGACTTACTACTATCAGATAGAACTGACCTCCCCGACGGCGAATCCGCTGACGACCACGGTTTGCGCTTTCGCGACCGGTGCGGCGGGCGGAACAGCCGGAACACTGAACTACAACGACTTCCGCCAGGCGCACAGGGTTAACCTGACCGCGGCGGGCGGCGGTATCGCGTTGCCGAATCAGGGCCTTCCCGGTCCAGTGTATTCGGGAACGGCGCTGAACACTGCCGTTTATGATGCGGGCGTGGTGGCTTACAACGGTTACCTATACTGCATCGGCGGTTCGGACGCCAGCGCTTCGGCGCTGTCGGACGTCAGTTTCATCAAAATCATGGCGGACGGATCACTCGATCCGAACGGCTGGGTCTTTGCTACCAACGCCCTGCCTCTGCCCAGAACAAACATCAGCAATATGGCGGTTGCCTACAACGGCTTCCTGTACGTTGTGGGCGGGCGCCAACCGGGCGCCGCGACGGTACCGCAGACCAGTGTGCTGTACGCGCCAATCAACCCGACAACGGGTGATGTCGGCATCTGGCAGGGTCTGGATGGAGAAGGCGCGCCAATCAATCCTCTTCCTGTTCCGCGTTACAACGGAAGCGCCGTTGTGATGGACGGCAACCTGCTTGTCAGCGGTGGAAGCTCGGGCGGCGCAGGACAGGCCACGAACTTCATCGCGCGCTTCAAGCCGGATGGAAGCATTGGTCCGTGGGCCCAGATTGGCAACCTGAATGAAGGCCGCTGGCAACACCGCACCAACGTCAATCACCACAAGGTCTATGCCGTGGGCGGCGAAAACTCCAGCTACGACCGCATCTACACAACCGACATCGCCGGTGTTATGCCCGGCGGGGACCTTGCGAGGTTCATCCGCGCCACGCAATACGACGGCCATACGGACTCGATCTTCGAAGGTTCAACTCCCCATTGGTCGTGCGCCGAAACCCTGGTCGCCGGAAAGTTGGTGACTGCGGGAGGACGCAGGATAGACATCGGTACCGGCAACATCAACGGTTCCACCCGCATCGCGGTGGCCAAGATTCTGCCGGACGGCATCCCCGGCGTGTGGCGCGACGCGGCAACGCTGGATTCGGCCGCAATCCTTCCGGCGAACGTTGCCGACCTGGACGGCGCCGCATGGGAAAACTTCATCTACGTGGTTGGTGGTCGCGGAGTATCGGTATACGGATCCGGACAGGGCACCAATCCCGAAGCCACAGCCGTGACCGATGTTACGATCATCCCGATGGTTCCGGACTTCGAAGACAACGGCTACGCAACCGCCGGTACTGTTGAGTCGAAGATTTACGACCTCGGCGCTGTTACCAACCTGAAACACCTTACGGTGGCCGGCACGCTGGTGAATGCCTCCAGCGTGGACGTTCGCTACCGCTACGCCAACGCGGACGGTGTGTTCACCAACTACTACAAACTGAACGGTGTGGACGCGGACATCAACGGTGGAGCCCGTTACTTCCAGTTCCTGCTGGTGCTGAAGGGCGACGGATCCGCAACGCCGGTCGTGACTTCTGTGACGCTGACCACCGCGGTCGGCGCCGCCGCTCCGCTGTCGGTTGAGGATACGAAGAAGGCTCTGGCGATCGCCGCCGGCCTGATTCAGGCTCAAACCGCCGACATGACACGGTTGAACGTGGACGGTGTTGGTGGAATCACCACGATCGACGCCGTGAAGATACAGCGAACGGTGAGCGGTCTGTAGTCAGGACCTCCAACTGTTCTTTGAATTATCCCCTGCATCCGGGAGACCGGGGCAGGGGATTTCTTTAGTTCTCGAAGACGAAATGGGCATGAACGCCGGTTGTCGTGTATCATGCTTGTATCTTCCGGGACAAGAATCGTAATCCCGGTGAGATACGTTCTATCCTGTCGGGATAGGGGAGGAATTACATGAAAGGGCTGAACAGCCGCTTCGCATTGATCGCGCTGAGCGCAGGTCTGGCAGTGCTCCTCCAGTTTGTTACACCGGCATATGCCGCACCACTTCCCTCGTCCGTCCAGTTCAAGGTTGACAAATGCATTGAGGCGCTGAACGACGCCGCCTCCGAGCTGGATGCCCGCAATCCGCACATGGCCCGCGAACCTCTGCGCGTGGCCAAAGACAGGCTCAATTCCATCAAGGAGTACCAGAGCGAAAACTGGGACCACCCGGATGTGGTTGGCGCACGCACCCGGTATGAAGCCCTGGAGAAACGTTACCAGGAAGCGCAGGCCAAACAGGATGCCTCCAAGGGCGACGCGGAAGACCAGTTGAAACGGTTGGCCGCGTTTCGCCAGTTAAGTACCAGCCTGACCTATCCGGAAGACATCGTCACCAGTATCGAAACCTGGAAGGGCGCCAAAGCTCTCATCGACGAAATCGCCGAATCCGGGACCGACGTCCAGTTGCAGGGCCACAGCGATTATTCGATGACGAAAATGAACGTGGAAGTCTGGGCAAAGAACCGCGACCGCGTGATCCAGAATTTCATCGATACCGGGAACCAGTACGCGCAGAAGAACACATTCCGCGAAACCGAATGGATGCAGAAAGCGGATACAAGGCTCGCGGATATCGCCAAGGTTCTGCCCGCCGATGACTCCAGGCTGGCCTCAGCAAAGGCGTCGGTCGCGGCGATGCGGACGACGATACGCCAGGAACAGCAGGAACGCGCCGCGAAAGTGTTTATGACCCCGGACAGGTACAAGGGCAAGGACGCGGCGGCCTTGCGCGCCCTGGCCAACAAGGCCGTGGCCACGAAGTTCCCCAAGGCCAGGATTCTGAAGACCAACCTGACCAGCACCGCATGGGGACCGCCGGAAGGCGGTTTGCAGTGGACGGACAACACGCGTTCGGCTGTGGAGGTTCGGACCACGATGTACTTCAAGGCGGAAATCGCGGCGAAGGAAGGCGCGGACGTGATGTTGCACCGCGTGTATCTGTACAAGGAGAAGGTCAACGGCAAGCTACAGCCGGCCAAATCCTACGTCGTCGGCTCGCAGTTGATGCTGGAGAAGAACGTGAAGTAGGGACCGGGTCCCAAATCACGGCACAATAACGAATCCCCCCGCTTTCCGGTTCGCGAAGACGGGGGGTTAACTGTTTCCAAGTATAGTCAATGCTTAGAAATATCCACAATTCATCATAGATTGGGCTCCTTGCCTAACGCCCAACCAATCATATCTATGATCTTGGCCTTCGTGTATCTCTTACCCTTACGCTCACCTGAGGCAAAGTCACAAGCTGAAATCTCTATTTCGTCTATCAACGACTTGTGCTGATTGTAAAAAACGGAAATATTGCGCAGAGTTCGTGCTCCATCTCCGTTCCAGTAGATTCTCAATCCCTTGACGAAGTAGTCGTCAAAAGCTGGAACATTGGCAAATACGCCTAGCATTATCTTCGTTACAAGCGTTGGCGAAGCCGTTCCTCCAGGCTTGAGGACGTCCTTGATACGCGCACCACATTCCACAAGACGTTCGATGCTCTCGTCGTCGTAATGGTCTACATCAATCTTCCACAGCCTAGAATCAGTCGAAGAGATGAACCTAATCAAGTCTACGTAAAAGTGAGCGCTATGTTGTAACAGAAAAGATGAACCTCTATACATACCCCAGCTAGCAAGAAAAAAGGCAATGTGCAAGCAACTTGCGTGCAGGTTATTCGCTTCGGCTAGGGCTGGAACTCTACTACTTTCATTGAAGGATTGAAAGTAGTTGAAGCAATGGTCGAATGATGCATCACGACTGTCATTTGCACTCCCATTGCTTGTCGGAATCGAAGAAATGTACCGATCGAGAGCCGACTTTATCTTGGCATCCGAAATGTCACGAATGGCCATTGTATCTATTACCCCTTCACGCCCGTGAGAGTGATCGCCTGAACGAAGTAACGCTGGGCGGCGAAGAACAGCGCCAGCACGGGGACAAGGGACATTACCGAGCCGGCCATCAGCAGGTTGATCTTGGTGGAGTAGTAACTGCTGAACGATGCCAGAAGTAACTGCAACGTGAACTTGTCGGGGTCGTTCAGATAGATCAGGGGGCCCATGAAGTCGTTCCAGCCGCCCATGAAGCCGAAGATGCCCAGCGTTGCCAGGATCGGTTTGCTGAGGGGAAGCATCAGGCGCCAGTATGTCTGGAACGGATTGCACCCGTCGATGCGGGAGGCGTCCTCCAACTCGTCCGGAACGGTCTTCATGTGCTGGCGCATCAGGAAAATGCCCCAAGCGCCGCCGAACAGGGCGGGGATGATCAGCGGCCGGAACGTGTTGATCCAGCCTGCCTGGCGGAACAGCACGAAGGTGGGAAGCATCGTGACGACTCCCGGTATCATCATCGTGCCGAGAATCACATAGAACAGAGCGTCACGCCCGGGAAACCTGAGTTTAGCGAACGCGTAGGCAGAAAGACTGGTCGTGAACAGACCGCCGAACAATCCGACAAGCGTGATGATCAGCGTGTTGGCGACTCCGCGGAAGAACGGTACAGTCTGAATGACTTCCTTGTAGTTCCTCCATTCAGGGGCGACGCGCACCTCCTTGTGGACGTCCTTCGCCGGTATCCAGATCGGGTCGGAATCGTCGCTCAGACGTATGTGCGCGCGCCCGTTGTCATTCTCCACAATCGGTTGGGCAATCTCGTGCCGTTTACCGTCGATCACCGCCGACCAGTACGTCTGCCGCGGAATCCATTCCGGCATAGGCGTAAAGATATTGCCTTCGGTCTTCAACGACGTGGAGAGCATCCACACAAACGGCGCGATCATCAGCACCGAACCGGCAATCAGGACGATATGCGAAACGATGTCGAGGAGCAGGGTACTGCGCTTAACCGATGTGGTTGTCGTTGCCATCGTCGTTCTCTCCTATACCGTTTCGTAGTAAACCCATCGGCGTGCGAGGCGGAACTGCACAATGGTGACGGCGATGATAACGATGCCAAGCGCCCAGGCCATGGCGCTGGCGAAGCCCATCCGGTAGTAGGTAAAGGCCTGTTGCCACAGATAGAACATATACGTGGTGGAAGCGTACTGCGGGCCGCCCTGGGTCATGATGTAGATTTGTCCGAAGTACTGAAGGGCGCCGATGACGCTCATCACGGTGATAAAGAACGTGGTCGGTGTCAGCATCGGCCAGGTGACGAACAGAAACTGTTGCCATGGGCGCGCCCCGTCGATGGCGGCCGCCTCGTACAGGCTCTGCGGGACTCCTTGAAGGCCGGCCAGGTAGAGAATCATATTCGGTCCCATTCCGCCCCACACACCCATCAGTATCAGCGCCGGTTTTACCCAGGCGGGATTCTGCAACCATTCCGGACCGACGATGCCGAAATTCAGCAGATACATGTTCAGCAAGCCCTTTTCGGGATTGAATATCCACTGCCACAACAGGGATATGGCCACGATACTGCTGACCGCCGGCAGGTAATAGATCGCCCGGTAGAAGTTCACGCCGCGAATCTTGCGGTTCAGCGCCATCGCCAACCACAGCGACAGCGCGATGCCGATGGGAACGCCGAGGAACAGAACCAGCGTGTTGGCAACGCTTTGCAGGACGATCGGGTCCGAACCGATGCGCTCGAAGTTGCTGAGTCCCGCAAACTTCGGCGGCCGGAACATGTCCCACCGCGTAAACGCAAGGACGAGGGACATGATGATGGGCACGAATCCAAATATCAGGAAACCCAGCAGGGGAGGGGCGACGAACAGGTAGCCCCAATAGGCTTCCCTCCGGGCCATGCTTCCACGCCTCGGTGAAGTTTGCTGGTTCATTGCTCCTCCGACCACGAGTTGTCCAGGCCTTTCTGGACATACGGTTGCATCTGCTTCAGGCCTTCCGCCGCGGATATCCGGCCTTCCCAGATGGGTGTCGCCCGTTGGGTGAACTCGTTCAGCCATTCGTTCGTTGGCGCCAGGGTGTGGATACCCGGCCGCTGGGCGAGCGCCGCGGGAATAAACACCTCCGCGTGCTGGGGGCGTTTGTCGCGCTGAAGGAAGACATCCGTGTAAGCCAGTTTCATCTGGTTAGGAATCTGGAAACCCGTTTCCGACTGCACGCTCTGCCCGCGCGGGCCGCCCAGGAACTCCAGGAACCTCCACGCGGCTTCCTTGTTACGACACGTGCGCGACATTGCCAGGCCCACCGAACCGGACCAGCCGGCGAGTCGGCGCGTCTTTGGATTCACGGGAATCGGCGCTACGTCCCAGTCGAAGTTCAGCGTGCGGTAGTGCGGAACATTCCAACGACCGGCGATCAGACAGGCGAGTTTGCCGGTGTCGAACATCGGTCCGGGGTCAAACGACCGCGCCTGACGCGGAGAGGGAGCGCATTTCTGTTTGATGGCCAGGTCGACGACCCACTGAAAGCCTTCCACGGATTTCGGGTCGTCCGGCATCACAAACCGGCGGCCATCCTTGCTCAGTACTTCACCGCCCAGCGACCAGACGGCGGATTCCCACGTGAAGCCGGCCACTCCGAACTGGTCTATTACGCCCGGGTGGCGTTTATCCTCGATGGTAAGCGCTTTCCAAACCCTTATCGCATCGTCCCAGGTCATCGGTGTTCCCGCCGAGGGGAACGGCAAGCCGGCCTTGCGGAACAGGTCCTTGTTGTAGAACATCGCGAACGGGCCGATGTCCTTTGGAACTGCGTAAAGGTCACCCGTGCCCAGTGACTTGCCGTCGTATCGGTAACGGCTGAGGGCGGACGGCCATATCTCCTCTGTTTTGAAGACTTGGCTCTGCTCGATGTACTTCGTCAGCGGTTCCATCGTCTGCTTCACGACGAACGCGGGGAAGTCGCCGTCGGGGATATAGAACACATCGGGCGGGGTGCCGCCGGCCATCATGATCTGCAGTTTCTGCATGTAGTTCTGCGGAACGATGACGTAGCGTACCTTGATGTCCGGATTCTCGCGCATGAACTCGTTGACGAGTCGAGTGAACGTGTCTTTTTCCTCGGGGCCTCCCCAGCCGGTGAAGACGATTTCGTTGGGCGCGCGTCCCCAACCGTCAGGGCGCGCACGGCCGCCGGTCCACATAAACGCAATCGCCGCGCCGGCGAGCACAAACAGGAAAGTGATGTAGAGGCCAAACAGAGATCGGTCGGAGATTTTCATAACGAAAAAGACACGGTTGATGTAAGGAGCCTAACCAACTGCACCCACCCGTTCATATTCCGTGAAGGTTATTATGATACAGTATAGTGCATACTGACGCCTTCTCAGCAACGGTGAAAAGAGGGCATACCGTATGTTGACGAACAAAACAGAACGAAACCGCGTCATTCGCGTTGACGAACCACGCTTAAGTAGCGAAGAGGGTCCGACGATGACATCTGGGTGTGGCGGTTCTGCACGTTTCAAGTTTACCCGGAGGTACCTGATGCATACTGCCCGGATTGCGACAGTCTGCCTGTTCGGCTTGCTGGGAGGTACCGCCACGGCGTGGCAACCGGTACCTGGAAACCTCACCACTCCCTGGACATCCCGTGTGAATCCGACAAATCCGTTACCGGAGTACCCGCGTCCCCAGATGATGCGCGCCGACTGGATATCGCTGAACGGATTGTGGCAGTTCGCGGAAGCCGCACAGGCCGAGGCGCCGCCGGTGGGTCGCAACCTCGAAGGGGAGATTCTGGTTCCGTTCCCCGTGGAATCGGCCTTGTCCGGAATCGGGCGCCATATCGAGAGGGTCTGGTACCGCCGTATCTTCCAGGTTCCCGCCGGCTATCAGGGAAAGCGCATCCTCCTGCATTTTGGCGCGGTCGACTGGGAAGCACGCGTATGGGTGAACGGAACTCAAGTGGGAACCCACAGGGGCGGATACGACGGCTTCACGTTTGATGTCACCGATGCTTTGCGTCCTTCGGGAGACCAGGAGTTAATTGTCGGCGTCTGGGACCCCATGGATCCCGGCCCGAATCCGAGGGGCAAGCAGGTCCGCGATCCGCAGGATATCTGGTTTTCACCCGTGACGGGTATATGGCAGACCGTGTGGTTGGAACCGGCGCCGGTAGCCCGTATCGTGTCATACAAGGTAACGCCCGACATCGACGCGGGCGTTGTGAAGCTTCGTGTGCAGACAGCCAACGCGCCAGAAGGAACGATTGCCCAGGTCAACGTGATGAAGGGCTCGGCGGTTATCTCGTGGAACCGGGGACCGGCGGATCAGGAGATAACGGTGCCGGTGCCGGACGCCCTGCACTGGACGCCCGAATCCCCGCACCTGTACGATCTTGGGATCAGCCTCTATTCCGGAGTATCGGAACTGGACGAGGTTCGGGGTTACTTCGGAATGCGGAAGATCAGCCTGAAGAAGGACTCCCAAGGAATACAGCGACTTGCGCTGAACAACCGTATCGTCTTCCAGATTGGTCCCCTTGATCAGGGTTACTGGCCGGATGGATTGTACACGGCGCCCACGGACGAAGCGCTGAAGTTCGACATTGAGATGACGAAGAAGTTCGGATTCAACATGACGCGCAAGCACGTCAAAGTGGAACCGGAGCGCTGGTATTACTGGTGTGACAAACTCGGGCTTCTCGTCTGGCAGGATATGCCCAACGGCGTCAACTCCACAGGCGAGTGGCGGACGCAATTTGAGGTTGAACTCGCGCGGTTGATCGAAGGCCGCTACAACCATCCGAGCATTATCACGTGGGTTGTGTTCAACGAAGGATGGGGGCAGTATGACACCGTTCGAGTCACGAATTGGGCAATGTCGTTGGATCCGTCGCGCCTTGTGAACAGCGCCAGCGGATGGGTGGACCACGGTGCCGGGCATATGGTGGATATGCACATCTACCCGGGGCCTTCGTCGCCGAATCCGGAGCCGAACCGCGCGGCGGTGCTTGGCGAGTTTGGCGGAATATGGTCCTACGCTCCAAATCACGTCTGGTTGCGTTCCGGATACACCTACGCCGTGACTCAGTCGTTCAGCGAAGTCACCCGGGGTTACGAGCAGATGATGAATCAGGTGTACACTCTGCGCGACAATCCGGGTATGTCCGCGGCGGTGTATACGGAGATCACCGATGTCGAGACAGAGCAAGCCGGCTTGATGACCTACGACCGGCGCATCGTCAAGGGCGATTTGAACCGGATCGCCGCCGCGACGAAGGGGAAGCCGCTACCCACTACCGGCTATGTCACCATATTGCCGACCTCCGAAGCCGGGCCGACACAGTGGCGATTCACATACAGCACGCCTCCGGCGCGGTGGATGAAGCCGGAGTTCAACGATTCTGCATGGTCAACTCGCAATGGCGCCTTCGGAACGCCCGGCGGTGTTGTGCGGACGAACTGGTCCACGTACAATATCTGGTTGAGACGGGACTTCTTCGTGGATCGGCCGGAGAGGCTGAGGTTCTTTCTGCGGCTCAATCACGATGAAGACGTTGAGGTTTACATCAACGGTCGGCTGGCACTTTCCGAGGCGGGATACAATCGGGCGTACGATTACTACCCGATTACCGGGAACGCGGCAAATGGAATCAATTCCGGACGAAATGTGCTGGCGATACACTGCCGCAATGCGGGTGGCAATCAGTTCATCGATGCGGGGATCGTTTGCCGGCCGGCCGTGTCACTCACGGGTTCGGGAGAACCGTTGATGTGATCCCCCGAACCCGCCGAAAGTGAACCAGGTCAATTCAATGCGGAAGTATCGGTCATTTCCCTGGCCTGCTTGATCCACTTTCCGGCGATTTCCGGATTCGCCAGCAAGGGCATGTACACGCCGCCGATTACGCTTCGGGCCTGGAAACCGGATTTCCTTGCGTCGGTGGTCTCATACCAGTCCGAGAACGGTACCCGGTCCGGAGTTTCGTTGGCGAAATCGAACATGCGGCTGACGATTTCATCGAGAAGCGGAGAACCGCCCAGCACCCCCGTCCAGACTTGCCAGTCGGTTTTGGTATAAGTTCGACGATTATCGAGAGGGAGGCCGTATCTCCGAAGGCGCGCGGAATACGAAGCCGTTTCTTTCTGGACCGCCTCTTTGGGAAAGATATTCAGTCCGAGAAGCGAATCCCACACGAGGTTGTATTTCTGGCTCCACGTACCCGGCTGATCGAAGGCCAGGCGGAAATGACCGCCGTCGTCCCCGATTTTCATCCACTCGGCGGCCATCTCCCGACCCTTCTCCTCGTAGCGCCTGGCGACGTCGTTCCGCCCGGTCATGGCGCACAACCGGGCGAATCCGGCGATGGCCATGATGGCTTTCGCGGAGAGGTTGGCGTTGTGGGCCAGGTGTCCCGCGAAGTCGTCGGTGCAGAGTTGATTCTCCGGATCGAGTCCCTTTGCCAGCAGGTAGTCCGCCCAACCGGCGATGGTGTCCCAGTGCCGGTTCGAGAAGTCCGAATTTCCTTCCACATTCGCAAGCGCGGCCAGCATGATCAGCATATTGCCGCATTCCTCGACGGGCATTTGATTCCGCTCGGACTTTTCGCCTCCGCCGTACACCTGTCCGTTGGCCAGCGGATAGGTGCCGAGATCGTGCGGGGCAAACGCCCACGGCCATCGGGGTGAAGCCGCGTAGTCCAGAATCGGTCCGAGTTGGGCCTTCAGCAGTTCCGGCTGGAACAAAAGGAAGAAGGGCGATGAGGGGTAGGTGACATCGACGGTGTTGATACAACCATTGCTGAAGTTCTCCTTGGAGAAGAAGATGGGCGTTCCGTCCTCTTCGGCCGCGAGTTTGTGAGCGGCGAAGCACTGCCGGTAAGCCAGCGAGGCCAACCGCGCGTACTTCGCGCCGCCGACTGTGGTCAGGTCCAGTACCAGTTCTTCGTCGAACGCCTTGCACTGGGCGGCGAGAGCGGGGTAATCGGCGAAAGCCGTTTTCAGCAGTTCTTCGGCATCGGCTCCATTTCGCCGCCAGTACGGCCGCAGGCGATTCTGCATGTGCTCCAGGCTGTAGATGTCATCGTACGCCAGGACGGCAAAATCCGATACCGTGTCCGAACCGACCGTTCCCAGACTTTTCACGCACGCCAGGACAGGGGTGTCGTCCGCAACGGCGCGTTCCCTCAAGTCGTCGTTACCCGGCAGTTCGCCGGACGCCACAAAGCCATTCCGAGAGGATATGCTCCCCGCGTGAATCGTTCCGCCTTTCTGCGCCAGGTAGAAATGGCCCCAGTCGATACGGAGGTCGTCGCCCGCCTTCGCGAGGATGGGTTGCTCTGTCGTGCCGATGCGCGCGGCGTTCAGGTCGCCGATACGATAACGGCCCCAGGTGACCTTCTGGTCCGGCTTGTTCACGGCTATGTGACTTGTGATGTCCAGATAAGCCTTTACTTCGTGCGGTTTGCCGTCTGTCGACCGAACCGACCATTGGACGTATGTCGCCGGCCTGGACAGAAGATCCAGGTTGTGCGGCAATGACGGGGTGATAAACGAGAGTGCCAACTCAATCCCGCCACCGCGGAACACATAAACGGTTCGCGTAGGCCACACATCCAGCGTGATTTGCTCCAGCGCCGGAACGCCTTCCGGGTCGGAGCCTGCGTAGCGGTAGGTTACCCCGTCGATGCGAACAAGGCCACAGATGGGTTGCGGCGCCCCCGTCCAGTGCCGTGTCGGTCCATCGGTGAGCCGGTCGGAGAAGGACCAGACGCTGAAGTACGGATCGTGTGTGATCAGTGGCGTGGCGGGCGGGCGGAAAGGTGTATCGTTCATCTTCGTTGCGGGTTTCTCACTTTCTGGGCGTGTTTCGGAAATAGGATTGGTCGCGGGTATAACGGAGACCGCCGTGTCCACCTTGAAGGGCGGAAGCGGAATGGACAGGACGCCATCTTCCGACGCTATGTCTTTGCGTGCCAGCGGTATCCCCGTCGTGGTGTCCCAGACGGTTGCACGGTAGTTTCCGGGGCTCATCTTGCGCATGCGGACCGAGCCGTCCCGAATCGGACCTTCGGGCGTTTCCGCATTCGAGCGTATCCAGATGACGGCCTGGTTTCGATCAGCCGAACCGATAGCCAGCAAGCCCTTGGAAGGATGAAGCCTCGCACCGGCATCGCAAGGGAAGAAGGTCTGAAGATCGATGTCATTCGAAGCCTGGGCGACCGCGCGCTGGTTGCGGTGCATTCCTTCAGTCAGATTGTGCGGGTGACGGTAGGGCCATCTCATACCGGTTCCGCAACCGCCGGCCGCGAAATGCGCCCAGGTCATCTGGCGGTGGACTTCATTATCGAAGGATTCGTCCGACACCCATCGATCGATAGGCCCGCTCTCGGTGTCGGTATACGGCCTACCGTCGCGAATCTGGCTCAACGCGTAACGCACACCCTTGGCCATATCGAGCGCGGGATCGATCGTGTTGTTCGGAGCGTTGACCGTGCCCCGGTAGTACAGGTGGGTGTTGGCGAAGTCGAACAGGGGATAGTTGAACACCATATCGCCGATACTGCCGGACGGCTCGGCGATTGCGGAAGACACCGTCAGCATGTGCGCGTGGCCCCACTTTTTCAGTTCATAATCACGGGTGAAGGCCGCCATATCCCGGACCCAGGCGACGCGCTCGCGCGGCGGGGCGTCCCACCAGATGTCGAACTCGTTCAGCAAATCGATAGCGAAGATAGCCGGGCTGTTTCCCCAGCGGTCGATCATCATCGCGATGCGCTGTTTCTGGAGTCTGCGGGCAGTCGGATCCGTAAGGAAGTCGCGCGGGGTGGCGCATGGACCGCCGTTGGCTCTGTTGTACGGGCTACGTGTCCACGGCTGGTTCATCCAGAACGTGTCCCACGGCGTGATCAGCACGGTCATGCCGTGTCGCTCGCAAAGAGGCAGGAACCGGTCCCAGAACCGGAGAGTTTCCGGGTTCCATGTGCCAAGAGGATTTTCGATGAACTCCATCGGCCGTCCGGCGGATTCCAGCATCATCCGCAACACGTTTACGCCGTGTGACCGCAACATCCGTAGGTATTCTTCTGCTGATTCAACGTTGCCCTCGCGCCACAGCGGGTACAGCGCGGGGAACGTGTAGGAATCGTTCTCTCCAATCAGCACGCCCGCTTGGCCGTCCGGGAAAACAAATGCGTGCCCTTGTTCGGTTGGTCTTGCGTTCCTGCCGTAAAGGTTGCGCTGGACGCGCACATGAACGGGTAACGTGTAGTTCTTCTTCCCGTCCGGTGTGATCACCACCGCCTGAAGAGTCAGGGGGCCATCTGCGTTCGGAATGATACGGGCAAAACCGCGGCCCTCCACGGCCTCCGACATCAACTTGCCGTTTCCGAATACCACAAGCCTGGCGCCGGGCGGCATTGCATTTCCGAGAGCAACGGAAAACGCCGGTCCGACGACCTGGCCGTTCATCGGACTGCTGATGGCATTTCTTCCGGAGGACACCGTGCGCCAGACAGAACGCCCGTAACCATCCGCGTCGACGGCGGTTATCCGGAAGATAATCTCACCGGCGGCGTTGGGAGTTGGTGTCCATCTACCCAGAACGCCGTTCGCCGGGCCTTTGCCATTCGCTACAGGAAACCATTCCACGGGATACGGGCCTTGCGCCCACTCGAGTGTCCAGGAGACGGCGCCGGAGGAAACGGAACCCCGAACGTCCAGGCTTTGCTTCGGGGATGTTGGGAATTCGGGCCTGGCCAGTGTTACCGGCGGACCGCTGATGCGAAGGTCGTCCCATCGGCTGACACTGGGTTCGAAGCCGTACAGGAACACCCGCGCATGCTCATCAAGCGCGCCGGAATTGCCCTCAAATACACGGGAATTGTTGACGAAGTACTGGAAGTGATTTCCGTCGCGGAGGATTCGAAGTGTAACGGGGTGTTCGGGGGACACAGGGCTCGCGAGCGCAACCGGTCCCTGATATCCCTCTCCGTTCGACCCCCACACATGCACTATCGGTTTGCCGGATGCATCAACCCCCTCCAAGCCGAACTCGACAAACTCGGAGTGACTGCCTTCACCGGACGTCAGTTGCAGAATCTGGTTGGTGCCGGTGTAGCCCAGTGCGTCCACCTGCACTTCGGCCTTGCGTCCGATCCGCGCCGTCGTCGCCAGGCCGGCCCGGTTCGGCGCGCTCGTGATTATCAGGCTTCCGTCCTTGATAGCGGCATCGGCTTTTCCCGTGCCCTCTTCTGTCAGCCATTCCCAGCGGTCGGAATCTACTTTCGCTGATGAAAAATCGTCAAATACAGGTGGCGCGGCGGATGCGGAGAGGACGCGTAGAGCCGCCAGGAGCAGAATCAACGTTGTTCTTGATGCTTTCTTGCCGAAGTTCATGCTTTGTTTCACTTCACCAAAAGGGCTATGGCGACGGCATCCCGCAGATCAATAAGGCCGTCGCCGTTCATATCGGCGATGACGGTTTGAGCGGAATCGGCGCCGGAAAGGCCGCCCGCGATCTTCAGTGCGGCGGCGGCGTCGGACATATCAACAACCATATCAATATTCAGGTCGCCGTCCGGAATGCGGCGGACGGTTACGGCAACATCAAGCGGAATGGTCGGCAGAGGAACGATCAGGTTGCCGGCGTAGGGTTGGCGTTGTGTTCTGGTCTGAACCGATCCGGTGACGGGATTCCAGCAGGTGACGATATAGCGGCCGTCTTCAAAATCCGTTAACGTCAGTTGTGCTCCGTTGATGTTTTGGGCCGGGGCGACCCGTACATCCTGGGCAATCCATGCAACCCCCTGTCTGGAATCCGCGCAACCCATCAGTATCATGCCGGTCTTGTTTATGCTTAACCGGGAATCCGCGTTCACAGGGTTGAAACGAAGCCAGTCCAGCGCCTTGGAAACACTGGAAACGGCCAGTTGGGCATCGTGCATGCCGGCTGTCAGGTAGTGGGGCGTCCGGTAAGGCCAGCGCATTCCCGTGCCCGTTCCACCGGAAGCAAAATGAGCCCAAGCCATGAACCGGAAGTACAGATTGTCCCACGATTCGTCTTGAATCCAGTTGTCGATGGGGCCGCTTTCGCTGTCCGTGTAGGGACGGCCGTCATAGCACTGAGGCAGGCTGTACTTGATGCCTCCGTTCACAGAGATCGCGGGGTCGATGATGTTCTGCGGATTGTTCACCGTACCGCCGTAGTACTGGTGCGTGTTGGCGAAGTCGAACAACGGGTGCCGGTAGATGATTTCACCTATGATACCGCCCGGTTGGGCCGCGGCGGACGAGACGGTAAGCATATGCCGCCTTCCCCACTTTTGACGTTCGTAGGATTCCACGTAAGCGGCCATTTCCTCGATCCAGTCGGCCCGTTCCTCCGTCGATGCATCCCACCAGATATCAAACTCGTTCAACAGGTCGATGGCGAAAATAGCCTTGCTGGCGCCCCACCGGTCGATGATGAACTTGAAACGGGCCTTCTGCCAGGCGCGGGCCTCCGGTTTGGTGATGAAGTCCCTCACGGTTTCGCACGGACCGCCGTTTACGGCATTGTACGGATTCGCCGACCAGGGCTGATTCATCCAGAATGTATCCCATGGCGTCATCAGAACGGTCATTCCGTTGCGTTCGCAGATGGGCAGAAACCGGTCCCAGAAGTTGACGACCGACGACCTGTACGACCCCAGTGGGTTTTCGAGCAACTGGGAGGTACTCTGCGCGTACTCGACCATTATTCGCATCACGTTGACCCCGTGAGCGCGAAGATTTTTGACGTAGTTTTCAGCCGATGCGACATCCCCGTACTGCCACAACCGGTCGAGGCCCGCCCATGGGTATCCATCGTTCTGGCCCACGGCGATTCCCACGGAACCGTCCGGAAACACGAAACCCTTACCGTCGTCGGCCACGCGGGGGTTGGAACCGAAAAGGTCGCGCTGAATGGTGACACTGATTTCAGGTACGACGGTGGCGACGCCGGCGGACGTGTACAGAATGGCGCCCAGTGTGCAAGGGCCGTCATCTCCCGGTTCGGTGATGATGCGCCAGGTAAACGGTTTCTGATTCGTTTCACCCACGACCTGGCCGTTTTTGAAAAACACGGCGCGCACGTGCTCTTCCGACTCGCGACAAAGGACGGCGGAAAAGGCTGTCCCGACCACCTGGCCGTGCAATGGTTGCCGGAATCCGGGAGACGTGAGTGACAGCGTTGACCGAGCGGACCGGCTGAAACCTTCCGCATCCGTGGCGGTCAGGCGCAGTGTCACTTTACTCTGCGATGTGATTGGAACACGGTAGTGGCCGAGTATCCCGGAGGCGGTTCCCGTTCCGCTGGATATCTCATGCCACGTCAGCGGTTTTTCACCGAGGCCGGCTTCCAGTTTCCACGAAGCCGTGTCGTGACCTGTTTCGCCGGTGATGTCAATCTCGTTGGTCGCCGCCGTTCCGTCAACAGGGGAAATAATCTTTACCGAGGGGCCTGTCATTCGTATGTCGTCCCAAATACTGACGCTTGTTCTCCAACCGTAGAGGACGATGCGCCCGTCGTCCGGAACGGGTTCTCCGGTGTAGGTGTGTATATGGTTGCCGTTAATGAAGAATCTCCACGTGGCGTTGTCCCGTTCTACCCGCAGAACGCTTGGATTCGCCGGGCTGACTCTTCCTTTCACTGGAGATGGTGCCGAATATGTTTCCGCTGTGGGCGTCCAGATGTGCGCAATCGGCGTTCCGTCCGGTTCCGTGTTCTCCAGGCCGAACTCAAGGAAGTTGGTGAAATCGGTACCGGAACCGGCGTAGAACTGCAGTATCTGGTTGGTGCCCGTCCAACCCAGCGCCGTCACTTCCACAACGCATTTTCGACCGGGTCGCATCGTGGTGGCCGCGCCGGTGCGGTTGGCCTTGCCCGTTACCGTCAGTACGCCGTCTGCCGTTGAAACGTCCGCTAAATCCGTACCGGCTTCGTTGATGACGGTCCAAAGGGCTGGATTGAGCGTTGCCGCAGAGAAGTCATCATACACGAGGGGCGTTTGAGTAAACGCCGGGGCGACCAACAGCAGTGCGGCAAGCAGGCTCAATAAGTGTCGTTTTGGCAAGTCGATATTCCGATCGGGTCAGGCAGAATGCCGCTTCGTTTGAAAGGAGGTCCCGCCCGCGGGGGACGGGACCTCCGGTGAGTTGCCGGCGAAGCGCTTTACAGCGGTGCGCCGTTTGCGGCTTGCGCGATTCGCATCGCGTCCAGTATCGAGATGACCGTGTCGGCTCCGGCGACGTTGCCGACGGCCAGGTCATTTGGCGTGGCGGTCAACAGCCCCGCCGCGATTCGAAGTGCCGAGAGGCTGTCGCCGTTGTCGACAATGCCGTTGCGGTTCAGGTCGCCCGGAACCGGTGTTTCCGGCATCACGCCGCTGAACTTGGCCCAGTCGGCTGTGATGGACGACGAGGTCTGGTAGGAGTACAAGCCGATCTTGTGATCAGCCATCGGCGACTTTATAAAGTTGCCGCCGTATACGTGTACTCCGTTGATATAGAAATCCCAGAAGGAACCGGTTCTCGTCATCGTCAGGATGATCGGGGAATCGGGTGAGACTTCATAGAGATTCTGGAAAGTCGGGGCCGGACCGAGCGACATATTGTCGCCAATCATATCCGACCAGATCATATACCGGGTGCGCTGTTGTTCCTCGCGGATGGCATACCCTTCGATGTCGAGTTCGACGTGCGAAACAAACGACCAGTTGCTGACGTTCGGTTCCGGATTGCCTGAGGCGTACAGAATCAGGTTCGGCAGTGTGCCGGTAGGTTCCGGTGTTGCCGGTAGTGCGGAAACGAACTTCGCCGAAGCGACTGAAGCGAATTTGTTCAACCGCACCTTCGAGAGCAGAGCGCCGCGGGGTTGAAGGCCACCGTCGATTGTCAAGGTTCCCGGGATTTCAGGCCGTCCGGGATTGTTGACATCCACGCCCGGCATTGTAATCACCGGCGCGTTGGATGGATCCGGAGCGACAAGGCTGAGCGCGTCCCACTTGGTTTGCCAGTCCGTTCCGGTTCCGTTGAACTCATCGTACGACGGAGCGGGATCGGCTCCCAGGGAGGTTGTCAGCAGGTCTATGTTGACGGTTGCGCCTTCTGCAAGGCTTCCGGCGTTCGCCATCACGGCGGTGTAGCCGGGTTTGACGGCACCGATGATCACCGGGCCAACGGCCACGTGAGAGAGCGTGAACGCTCCGTTTGCGTCCGTCAGCGTCCAGTCGCTTGAAATGCCCGTGGGATCGTTTGCGGCCACCCGAACGTTAGGTACACCAACTCCGGCGGCCTTCACCGTACCAGTTACAGTTCCGGTTGGCCAAGCAATTTCCAGCCTCGGAAGACCTGTTATTCCTCCGGGTGAAGCGTGGTCGTAAACCTTCACGGCAATCACGTTGTCGCCGGAGGTCAGCAGGGAAGCCGGGAAGTAGTAGCTTCTCTCTGTCTTGTTGTCAATCGTCAAACCGGGAGCGTAGTTGGCCGGATTGCCAAGGGTGTGAGGATCCGGTTGCGGCGGTTCAACGGCGGTTGGGAAGGAACCCGAACCGCCAATGCGCGTGCCGTTGATCCACACCTCGTCTACATCGTTGATACTGCGGGCGTTTGTGGTCGGATCGTAAACAACCCGGAAGACCGCCTTCCGTCCCGGCATCAGAGATGCAAAATTGGCCGGCGTGGCAAAGTGCATGCGGTACCAGGCATACACCTCATCGATGTTTTTAACCGAACGGAAATCACCGGGCACAGGCACCGATACAAACGCGCTTTCATCAGCGCCGACGGCGCTGTAGTCCGCGGCGCTTCCGGTGTTGACCAGCACCTTCCAGTTGTGTCCGGCATTTGTCGACAACTCGATATTCGGACGAACGGTCAAGACCACGTTCGCCGTTGTGGTGGCGTTGGCGGTTACATCAACGATTACCAGCGCGGAAGACTCCGCGAATGGATGCGTTACCGTCAGTTTCTGACCAGTCCCGGCATTGGCAACCATGACGAACTTGCCTGTGGTGTCACTCTTTACCGTGTTGCCGCCTAGAGTTACCGTGGCGCCGGCGACCGGACCACCGGTGACTCTGTCCGTCACGGTTCCCGTCACGTTGCCCAGGGTGGGCACATCGGGCAGCAGTTGCAGTTTGAAGCCGTCCTGGTCGGAGTTGCCGGACAACAACGTCTGGGTGACGATGTTTGACCCGGCCAGAAGGTAGATGGAGTTGGGGTAGGTGATTTCCAAGCGCCGGCCCCAATCGTTAGCCGTGTTGGGTTGATCGGCCTCAACAGTCGATCCGAGGTCTGTTGAAACCCGGATATGTCCCGTGCCTCCGCCGTTGAAGTAGGAGGATGTGACCTGATAAAGGCCGGTCTTGGGCACATCGACAATCATCGAGGTGCTGTCATTGGTGTCAATCCAGCCGACCTTGAATCCGTTCCATCCATCCACGGGCAGAAGGCCCATGTTTCCGTTTTTGTAGTCGAAGTACTCGTTCTGGATATAGGCGTAGTCGAAACCGTCTCCATCGTCCAGCCAGATGGATTCCAGCGACAGATTGGCGGTCTTGGGTGTTGTCGCATCGACGATGACATTGACAACTTCCGAGCCGTCACAGCGGTAACTGCTCGGCCGACCGGCCTTGATGTCGGTGGAGCCGATGGGCGCGGTAATCGTATAGGTTCCGCCGTCGGTTGAATAGGTGTAGTATCCGGACTTCCAAAAGTTGGAAGGCTCCGCCGGTGAAAGCCCCGGAGGATTGGCGCACACGATGGCGCGCTTCACGGATACCCCGGCCGGTTTGTTTCCGGTAACCGTGCCGGTAATCGTTCCCATCGCGGGAAGGTCACCCACCCGGTTCAGCGTGATGGCACCCAGATGAAGGTTGCTCCAGAACTGTCCCCACGGACGGTTGTTGATGTCGTTCAGGCTGGGCGGATAGGTGTAGGCAGTCGTATGCCGCCCGGTGATGTTCTGGACGCGGAAAACGTTTTCGCCTTGCCACAGGGGAACGGTGATCACGTTGCTGTCCGCATCGGTAACGGTTCCCAGTGTGACGAATCTCCACCACGGATCACCGCACCCCGTATTCGGATAAAGGGTTGTTTCCCGGGAGGCGAACCGCGTGGCGAATACGTCCTCTGGGTTCGTGTACTTTCTGGTTTCGAATGCCAGGCTGAATCCGGCATCGCAGTCCAGGTTGTAGACCGGGATGTCGATGCTGTACAGGCCCGGGGTGGTGCAATTGACGCGCCATTCAATGTAACTGCACGGTTGGAACTGTTCCGTGGATTCGCCGGTGGGAAGCCAGTTCAAGTCCGTCGTAACGAGCACAATGGGTGAGTCGCCGCCGGAGCCCAGGCTGACGGACGACGAATACGCTCTAAGTGATAGCGGAATGGAATTCTGCGCGATGGCGCTTGTTCCGATAATCGCCAGGGTGGCGAGAACCGTCAACCTGAAGATATTGCGCATATTAACTACTCCTTGCGAGAGAGCATCTTTCGAACTCTCGTTGGCTCGCGGGAGAGCCTGTGATGATGTGTCAGGCAAACGTCGGAGTTCCGCGCCGCCGTGTCAGGGCGGCGCGCACTCCGTAACGGCGTTTGCAGGACTGTTATTCAGTCAATCTGCATTTCGTGCTTCATCGCACTGCGGTTTCAGGGGGTGGAACGAGTCCCGATAACCGCGTACAAATGAATTCCGAAGCGCCTTTGGTCTGGTTACAGCCGGCAAGCCGGCTTGTGATGGTCATCACGCGACAAAAGCGCGGGGAAGGGGCCAACGATCCCTCCATGCGTTTCTGCGCGCTACTTGGTGCTGTTCCACCAGATATTGCCGCACGTTCGGATACCACATCCGTTATGCCGGGCGGCTTGTTATGAACTGCGCGACGCGGCGAATTCGGCCACTGAAGCGCTCCGGTTGTTCTTGTTGGGACCAACGTAGTGGTAACGCATCACAAGGTCCTGCTCGTAATTGCCGAATCCGCGTCCGAAAAGGTTAAACCCGCCTTTATGCTCGGCGTCCGGCTTGACGCCAATGCGAACCAGCGCCGGTTGCTTGGGCAGAAGGTAGATATCCTTCAGAGTGACGTCTGATACCTGTGTCCCGTCCACGAAGGAACCATCCGCATCGACCGACCAAACCTTGAGCATGCCGAACTGGGTGCCGTGCTCGAACCACCAGGAGGGATTGAGACGTCCGTGTTTTCCGCCCAGGTCGCCCGGGGATGTCCACGTTCCGATCTCGACTCCGTTGATCCATACGGTGATGTCCGACGGAAAGTCGTTGTCGTAATCCGGCGCCTCGGAACAGATCTCCATGGCGATCTCCAAACGGTAGATGTCCATGGAACTCGGCAAGGTGTTGGCGAACACGTATTCAACAAAACCGTCAGACATCCAGAGAAGTTGCGCCGTGCCCCGATCCGGGTGGAAAAAAGCCTGCGGTTCGTCCAGGAAGTCGATGATACGCTCGGAATTCGCCAGTCCGCACGTGGGCGTGGGATTGGCAAGTGTATACAAACCGATGGGCATCGACACGATTTCTACGCGGTCCTCGGTGTCGGGAATGCCTTCCAGCGAGACAATCAGGCGGTCGTAAGCCAGACTGCATAATTTCTGCATGCCCTGTGAACCGGGTGTGTACTCCGTTGTGACAAGGCCCGCCTGATCCAGAACCTGGATATGCTTGGTAATACTGGGTTGGGCGATGCCAAGCGTCTGGCCGATGGTGTTGATGTTCATCGGACCGTTGGCGAGAAGGCCAAGAATTGCCGCTCGCGTGTCGGAGGCCAGAGCTTTGAACAAGTCCGCGCTGTCGACGCCCTTCAACTCGAGGATACGGGATTTCATGATTGCTCGTTACATTCCCTGTTGGTTACTATTATATAGACCTTGGAATGCAAAGGCAAATCCACCGTTGATTACTCACCGGCTTGACTTCGTTCCAACGCAGGCTCTGCCAGATGCTGTTCGCCGAGCGCATTCGTGCGCGTGAAGTATGCTATGACACCGATGTTAATATCCCCGAATGAATATCTGCGCTTGTTTCTCTTGCCGATGCTTATGGTCTTGATAGTCGGATTTGCTTTCGGCGCAACACAGTCGTGGAAACCCGTGGAGGGTCGTATGTCAACGCGCTGGGCCGGTGACGTGAAGCCCGAATCTCCTCTGCCGGAATACCCCCGCCCGACGATGGTCCGCTCTCAATGGAAGAGCCTGAACGGGCTGTGGGAGTTCGCCGATGCCCGCGAAGGGGAAGCGCCGCCCATCGGGAAGGCTTTGCCGGAACGCATCCTCGTGCCGTATCCCGTTGAAAGCAGTCTGTCCGGGGTAGAGCGCCACGCCGAGCGTGCGTGGTACCGCACGAACTTCGGTGTTCCATCCGGATGGAGGAACCGCCGCATCCTGCTTCACTTCGGCGCTGTCGACTGGGAGGCGCGCGTGTGGCTGAACGGACGCGAACTGGGCGTGCATCGCGGCGGATACGACGCCTTCACTTTTGACATAACGGAAGCATTGAACGCGAAAGGCCCGCAGGAACTGGTCGTTGGCGTGTGGGACACGATGGACGAGCCGGGTCCGAACGCTCGCGGCAAACAGATACGGGAGCCGAAAGACATCTGGTTTTCGGCGGTCACCGGTATCTGGCAGACAGTGTGGATCGAGCCGGTAAATGACGTTTCGGTGGACAGCCTGAAGTTGACGCCGGACATCGATACCGGTGTTCTGAACGCCACGATAAATGCGCGAGGAGACGTTGCGGGCGTTGAGGCCGAAGTGGTTGCCTTGCACGGCCGACGGGAGATTGCCCGCGTGAAGGATCCAGTCAGCCAATCCCTGACACTGGCTATTCCAAAAGCGAAACTGTGGACGCCGGAGAATCCCCATCTCTACGACCTCCGAGTGGTCCTGAAGAAGGACGGCAAGGTCGTCGACAAGGTGGAATCCTACTTCGGTATGCGCAAGATATCGGTGATGAAGGATGCACGGGGTGTCCTGCGGCTTGCTTTGAACAACGAGATCAGGTTCCAGATAGGGCCGCTGGACCAGGGATACTGGCCGGACGGGCTCTACACGGCGCCGACCGATGACGCCCTGAAATACGATGTCGAGATCACTAAACGTCTTGGCTTCAACATGACACGCAAACACGTGAAAGTGGAACCGGAACGCTGGTACTACTGGTGCGACAAACTCGGTCTGCTGGTTTGGCAGGATATGCCGAACGGCTTCAACTTCACTCCGGAGTGGAGACAGCAGTTTGAAACCGAGTTACGGCGAATGGTGGAAGGCCGCTACAACCATCCGAGCATCGTGATGTGGGTGGTGTTCAACGAGAGTTGGGGGCAGTATGAGGACACCCCGCGTGTGACGGCGATGGTGAAGGAGTGGGATCCTTCGCGGCTTGTGAACAATGCCAGCGGTTGGAACGACCACGGAGTCGGCGACGTTGTCGACAAGCACATTTACCCGGGGCCTTCAGCGCCTCCGATAGAGAGAAACCGGGCCGCCGTGCTCGGCGAGTTCGGCGGAACCTGGGCCTCCGTTCCCGGTCACGTCTGGAAGCAATTAGGAATACGTTACCGGAGCCGGCACGGCAAGGAGACACTGACGCGACGTTACGAAGACCTCCTCCATCAAACCTACGCCCTTCGAGACACCGCCGGATTGTCGGCCGCCGTGTACACCGAACTCACGGACGTTGAGGTCGAGTTGGCCGGATTGCTGACCTACGACCGCGAGGTTCTGAAGGTTGATGAAGCCCGTGTCCGTAACGCCAACAAAGGCATCCCGCCTGACCGCCGACCCGCGGGGATGGTTCTGCCAACCTCCGAAACGCACCCAACGGAGTGGCGGTATACCACGGAGAGTCCTGTCGAAGGATGGGAACAGCCCGGTTTTGACGATTGCCTCTGGAAGACCGGAGGAGGCGGTTTCGGGATAGACGAGACGCCCGGCTCGCTGGTCAAGACGAGGTGGGATTCCGGTGACATATGGTTGCGGCGGCGTTTCGACTGGCACGCATCGACATCCGGTCAACTGGTCATTCGCATACACCACGACGAGGACGCGGAGGTCTGGCTGAACGGGACACACGTCCTGTCCGATCCGGGCTTCTTGAACGAGTACTTGGAGATACCGTTGCCGGCAACAGCCAAACGCCTGCTGAAGCCGAAGGACAACGTTCTGACTATCCACTGCCGTCAGACCGAAGGGGGCCAGTTTGTTGACGCGGGTCTGGGCATTCGGAAGTGATCTCGCGACAGGTTGGCTGAAGCCATAAAAACCGGACCGGATTGACAAGACGAAATGGCACAGGCGTTTGGGACTGAGGGCCTGAACGTGCGATAATGTATACAGGAAAAGCGTCGCCGCAACCTGTCTGCGTGCTCAGTCGGCCCCGCAAGGGGCCGTTGTGTCGCCTGCCAGGGTTTGATTGAGGGAAGGGGTTACATGGACATCGCGAAGGAAATTGTGCCGATCAACATTCAGGACGAGATGAAGCAGTCGTATCTGCTTTATTCGATGTCGGTCATTGTGGCCCGCGCGCTTCCGGATGTGAAGGACGGACTGAAGCCGGTCCAGCGCCGAATCCTTATGGCGATGCACGACCTGAACCTCGGACCGACGGCCCAGGCGCGAAAGTCCGCCAAGGTCACCGGCGATACCTCGGGCAACTACCACCCGCACGGTGATCAGGTCATTTATCCGACCATCGTGCGCATGGTGCAACCCTTCAACTCCCGGTACCCGATGATATTGGGGCAGGGCAACTTCGGCAGTATCGACGATGACCCGCCCGCGGCGCAGAGGTACACCGAAGTCCGCATGTCGAACTTCGCGATGGAAATGCTGGCGGATATCGACAAGAACACGGTCGATTTCATTCCGAACTATGACAACACCCGCACTGAACCGACAGTCCTTCCCGCCAAGTTCCCGGCTTTGCTGGCGAACGGGGCATCAGGCATCGCGGTCGGCATGGCCACGAACATCCCGCCGCACAATCTGGGCGAACTGTGCGACGCCATCACCTTGATGGTTGACAATCCCGAAGCAACCATCGAGGAAATAATGCAGAGGATGCCGGGACCCGATTTCCCGACGGCAGGCCTTATCCTCGGCACCAAGGGAATCTACGATGCCTACTCCACCGGTCGCGGTTCCGTTATCATGCAGGGCCAGGCGATCATTGAGCCGATGGAGAACGGCAAGAACCGCATCATCATCAGTGAACTGCCGTACCAGGTCGTCAAGAACCGCCTGATCAGCCATATCGCCGATCTGGTGAAGAACCGTAAAATCGACGGGATAACGGACCTGAGGGACGAGTCGGACCGGTCCGGCATGCGCATCGTCATCGAACTGCGGCGCGACGTTCAGCCGAAACGCATCCTGAACCACTTGTACAAGCACACTCCGTTGCGTCAAACCTTCGGCGTGATCCTATTGGCGCTGGTCAACGGCGTTCCGCGCGTTCTGACGGTCCCCCAGATTATCGACGAGTACCTGAAGCACCGCATCGAAGTCATCCAGCGCAGAAGCCGGCACGACCTGGAAGGCGCTCTTCAACGGGCGCACATCCTGGAAGGCCTTCGCAAGGCACTGGACTTCATCGACGAAGTCATCGCCACGATCCGGGCTTCGCGGAGTGTTGACATCGCCCGCACAGCCCTGGTGGAACGCTTCGACCTGAGCGTGCTTCAGGCCCAGCATATCCTCGATATGCAATTGCGCCGTCTGACCGGACTGGAGCGCGAAGCCATTGAGGACGAATACCGCGAGCGCCTGAAACTGATTGCCTACCTGGAGGATGTGCTCAGCAATCCCGCCCGGGTACGCAACATCATCAAGGCGGAACTGAAGTATCTGAAGGACAAGTACGCCGATCCTCGCAGAACGCGCATTATCCAGACCGAGGCCTCCGACATCGGCGACGAAGACCTGATCCCGCAGGAAGATGCGATCATCACTATAACCAAGGACTCGTACATCAAGCGCGTGCCGATTGACACGTACCGCACGCAAGGCCGCGGCGGCAAGGGTGTCATCGCGCTGTCCACCAAGGAAGAAGACCAGGTGGAGCACCTGTTCATCGCCAAGACGCACGATTATGTTTTGTTCTTCACGGACCGGGGACGCGTATACAAGCTGAAAGCGTACGAGATTCCCCAGACATCCCGCCAGGCGATGGGCACGGCTATCGTGAATCTCATCAACAAGGAAGCCGACGAAAATGTGCTGGCGATACGCCCGATGGCGGACCTGGCGTCCGACGGCTACCTTGTGATGGGAACCGAACTGGGCGAGGTGAAACGAACCGCCGTATCGGAGTTCCGCAACCTCCGCAGTCAAGGCCTCAAGTGCTTCGATGTGGAAGAAGGCGACACGCTAAGATGGGTGACGCAGACCAACGGCAGTGACGACATCCTTTTCGTGACACGCGAAGGCATGAGCATACGATTCCCCGAGAGCAACGTGCGGGTGTCCGGAAGGGTATCGGGCGGTGTCCGGGGAATCATGCTGGATTCGGCGGAGCGCACCAAGAGCGGCCTGCCCGACCGGTGCGTCGGCATGGGCCGTATCCGCGGCGAGGATGGATATATTCTGGTCGTCTCCGAAAGGGGTCTCGGCAAGAAGACACCGGTCAGCGAATACCGGGTCCAGAACCGGGGCGGCCGCGGTATCCAGACGATGAAGGTAACCGGCAAGACCGGATCGTTATTGACCGCACGGTTCGTAACCGATGAAGACCGATTGCTCATCGTCAGCGCCAGCGGTGTTGCGATTCGAATGAAGGTTGAGGATATCCGCAAGACCGGCAGGTCGGCCCAGGGTGTTATCCTCCAGAGGCTTTCCGAAACCGATTCGGTACAAAGCATTGCGCCGATCGTGAGGGGCGCCGAAACCCTGGAAGGCGAAGAAGAGATCGAGATGCCGGGCGTTGAGATAATGGAGTAATCTATAATCCGGATGCCGCCCGGGCTAGCGACACGGCGTCAGACAGATCGATCCGGCCCGATGAACGCCCGTCCGTGACGACATCCCAGCGCGATATTTCAGACGGCGTGGGGGAGTACAATCCTCCCGCCGTCTGAAGGGCGCGCACGGTTTCCAGCCAGGTTCCCGGAATCCTCAACCGGGCAATGTAGATATCCCGGTGTCCGTTCCACGTCGTGTCGAACGCGTTCGGCGTCACCGGAGCGTCCGGAGACATAAAATCCCCTGTCACAAGCACGCCGTCCGGGACGACGGCCAGTCTTGAACCGTAATCATCGGCGGTCCCGCCAAGCAGAGTTGAGAATATCAGTCGCGTTCCATCCGGAGTCCACACCGCGACCCAGGCGTCGTCCCCTCCGCGGGAAACCCCGTCGATGGCACTGGACGTCAGCGGGAAGTTCGAGGAATGGGTCGAGCCGGACGCCCATACGATTCCCGAAGAATCGCACCCGATGGAAGAAGCGTAATCCGCGCCCGAACCGCCGACGTACGACGCGGATACCAGCGACGAACCATCCGGCGACAGTCGCAGAACAAAACCGTCACGTGCTCCCCCGGAATGCCTCTGAGCCGCGTTGATCGTGGTCGGAAAGTGCGTCGAGTCGGTCCAACCGGCCACCAGAACCTCACCATTCGGCGCGAAGCACAGGCCGTTTGCCACGTCATAGCCTTCGGCACCGATCAAGGTCGAAAACTCAAGGGCCGAACCGTCGGGATTCAGGCGCGTCACAAATGCGTCGTAGTACCCTCCGTTGTGCGTGGTGTCGAAAGCGCCCGGGGTGGTAGGGAAATCGGGGGAGTAGGTGTAGCCGCACAAGGTCGCCCGGCCATCGATCGAGACGGCGATCCCGTAGGCTTCCTCGTAATTCTTCCCGGCGAGGAATGTGCCGTACTCCAGGGCCGAACCGTCCGCTTTCAGCCGGGCGGCGAAGGCGTGGTACGCGCCGCCCGAGAACGACGTCTGGAACGCGCCCGGAGTCGTCGGGAAGTCGGCAGACCACGTAATCCCCGCGAGATACACCGATTCGTCCGCTCCCAGCGCCAGGTCACTTGCCCCGTCGAAACCGGAACCGCCCAGCCGCGTAGACCAAACGAGGCCCGAACCGTCGGCTTTCAGGCGAAGGACAAACGCGTCGGAATCTTCTCGGGAATCGGACTGAAAGGCTCCCGGAGTGGTGGGGAAGTCGGGGGAGTTCGTGTCGCCGGCAACGATGACTTCGCCATTCGCCGCGACGGCCAGTCCCCAGCCGGTATCCGATTTTGAGCCGCCAAGGTAAGTCAGCCATATCAGCGTTTTTCCGTCCGGGCTCAATTTGGCGATGAATACATCGGTTTCGTCCGTGCTTCCTCCGTGTGTTGTGTCGCAGGCTCCTGCGGTTACGGGCAGGTCTTCAGAGTACGTGTGGCCTGTGACGTATACGTATCCCGCCGCGTCGGTGACGATGTCGTGCGGTTCGTCTTCGTGGAGGCCGCCGATGAAGGTCGCCCAATCGATGCCGCGTCCCGGCAGGGCGTCGGACTGAGAAGCGAAGCGGAGCAGAACGAGGATGGACAGCAGGGCAATGCGGAGGAGAGTACCAGGATACCGATGCAGGATCACGACGGTCGGCTCCAAGGTACCCGGCACCGCCCCGTGCTAGACTGAATGGGATAATCCCGAGGGGGTCTGCGCCCCGTCATGACAACCGGAAATGAGCACATGATTCGCCTTCAGTCTTCGAATGATCTAAGAAAAGCCTTTCTCGACTTCTTCGCGTCCAAAGGCCATTATATCACGCCCGGCATTTCGCTGGTGCCGACCGATCCGAGCATCTTTCTGACCTCCGCCGGTGTCGTTGCCGTGCGAGACGTTATCGAGGGGCGCGAGGAGCCGGAACACCTCCGCGTTGCCGGATGCCAGCGGTGTGCACGCACCACCGACATCGAGAACGTCGGGCGCCACGGACGGCATCACACGTTCTTTGAAATGCTGGGCAACTTTTCGTTCGGCGATTACTACAAGCGCGAATCAATCGTCTGGGGCATGGAATTTCTAACGGATGTTGTGGGATTGGACCGCGACCGGATCTGGGCGACCATCTATCCGGACGACGAGGAGGCTTACGGAATCTGGACGCGCGAAATCGGCCTTCCCGATGAACGCATCATCCGCTTGGAGGACAACTTCTGGGGACCAATTGCTGTTCCCGGGGCGTGCGGACCGGACAGCGAGATGTACTACGACATCGGTCCCGAGTTCGAGGGCGACGCGCCGGGCGACGACGGCGACCGCTACCTCGAATTCTGGAACCACGTGTTCACCGAACTTCAGCAACAGCCCTCCGGAGAGCGCGTGCCGCTTCCACGCAAGAACATCGACACCGGCATGGGACTGGAGCGTCTGGCCCGCATCGCGCAGGGCGTGCCGACGGTGTACGACACGGATCTGTTCGCGCCAATCATGTCCGGAGTGGCCGACCGCGTTCGCGAGGCAGGCGGCCGGATCGAAGGCGAAGGGTTGTTCCGACAGCGCATCATCGCGGACCACGCCCGCGCCGCGGCGTTCATGATCATGGACGGCATCCTGCCGGAGAACAGCGGACGCGAGTACATCCTTCGGAGGCTTATCCGCCGCGCCGACCGCGAAGGCAAGATGCTTGGCCTGGACGGTCCGTTCCTGCACACGCTTGTCGCTACAGTGGTGGCCGGGATGAAAGATGCGTATCCGGAACTGGCGAAGAAGCAGGACTTTATCACAAAGGCCATCCGCATCGAGGAAGAGCGTTTCTTCCAGATGTTGCCGCAGGGAATGGCCGCGCTGGAGAGTTTGCTGGAAGAGCCCGGCAGACATCGCCTGACCGGAGCGGAAGCGTTCAACCTGTGGAGCACGTACGGATTTCCAGTGGAAATGACCGGAGAAATCCTCGGTGAACGAGGCCTGCCTCTCATCGACCAGAGCGAGTATGAAGCGGCGGCGGAGGAGCACTCCGGACTTTCCGGAAAGCACAGCGCCGGTTCGCGAGCCATGGGCGATGACCTGGACGGATATCCGGCCACCGAATTCGTCGGCTATGACACACTGGAATGCAAGGCAAACGTTCTGGGCGTCATTTCCGGTAATCGGGTGATACTGGACCGCACCCCGTTCTATGCCGAATCCGGCGGCCAGAGCGCGGACCACGGTACAATCAACGACATCCCCGTTACCGACACGCAGAAGGTCGGCGGCGTTGTCCTGCACACGGTTGAAACGACCGACGGCCTGGAGAGCCAGGTGACCGCCAGGGTGGACCAAAACCGGCGCAACGCCATACGGCGCGCCCATACCGCCACGCACCTCCTGCATTGGGCTCTGCACCAAGTGGTCGGAAGCCACGCCACACAAAAAGGATCTCTGGTGGAACCGGACCGCCTGCGGTTCGACTTCAGCAACCTGCAGGGACTAACGCTGTCCGAGATTGCGGCAATTGAGACACTGGTGAATGAACGGGTACTGGCCAACGAACCGGTTGACGCACGCCAGATGCCGATCGCCGAGGCCCGCAACCTTGGCGCGATGATGCTGTTTGGGGAGAAGTACGGTTCCGAGGTTCGCGTGCTGAACGTCGGCGGATTCTCGAAGGAGTTGTGCGGAGGGACGCACGTATCGGCCACGGGTGACATCGGCCTGGTCAAAATCATATCGGAGTCCTCCATTGCATCCGGAACCCGGCGCATTGAAGCGGTAACGGGTATGAAGTCGCTGGAATACGTGCGAGACAAGGACGCCCTTCTGGCGGAATCGGCCTCGAAGCTGGGCGGGAGTCCGAACGACGTTCCGACGCGTATAGATGCGTTGAACGGTCAGATAACGACGTTGAAGCACGAGATCGCGCGTCTGCGTAAATCCGGCGGCGCGGGACAGATAGACTCGCTGGCGGAGTCCGTTCAGGAGGTCGAAGGCGTCAAACTGGTGTGCGGATCGATGGATGATGCCGACGCGGATCAACTGAAAACGGCCGTCGATACCCTCGCGGAGCGCATCGGTTCGGGTGTCGTGGCGCTGGGTTCGGCACGGGACGGCAAGGTCATCTTCGTCATCAAGGTTTCCGCCGACCTCACCGGCAAGGCGCACGCGGGCAATCTCGTGCGGGAAGTCGCGAAAATCGCGGGCGGTGGAGGCGGTGGAAGGCCGGACTTTGCACAAGCGGGAGGCAAGGATCCGGGCAAACTCTCCGAAGCTCTCGACGCCGTGCCGGAGCTTCTGCGGGCGCAGGTTTCGTCAAGGTGAACCTGTGGCGGTTGACGCTTGCCCTTTCCGTGCTACTGGCGTGCGCGGCCGGTTGGGCGGCGGAACCGCTGATCGTTTTTATCAGTTCGGCCCGGACCGTTGACGAGGCTGTCCGGATGGACCTTCCGAACCATCGGCGGCTACTCGACGAGAGGGGTAGCGCCGCGATGGTGTGCGGCGTGTTTGATGGAGATCCTCTGGGATCGCTGTTCGCATCCGAATACGCTCCGCTTGAGCCGGAAGATACTCGTGATGTCCATCCCACATCGGTTCGGGATAGGATTCGCTCTTCGTGGCTGGCGAAACGGTTGGGCGGACCCGATACGATCGAGTTCATCGATGAGGTTCGGAACCCGGATGTTTTCGCGTCTCAACTTGCGAAAGCGGCTGAGACGGCGAAAGTGATCGTCATCGCGCCCTTCGATCTGGCTCCAGGAATGTCACTGTTTACCGAGGATGCGATTCTCGGCGCCGTGTTGCGGTCTCTCCCCCGGTCCGATCTCATCGTCTTGAATCCCTGGCCGTCGCGGGTGGTTGAGGTGATGGGAAGAGCCCAGCACGTTCCTTCCTGGCTGGCCGTTTCGTGGACGGACGGAGACCTGACCAGCGACACGACACGAACGGCGGGACTGGTCCACAACCTCGACATCGCGCCGACCATCTTTCAGCGCATCACGGGCGAAGAAGCCGGGGAAGCCTACGGACAGCCTATCCGCTCCACCGGTTCGGATTTGATCCCCGTGTCCGGAGCGTATAGGGCTCACGTGATACAGACCGGGGTAGGGACCATCACTGACGTCACAGGAACAGCGATCGCCTGGTTTGCGGGATTGGGTGTCGCCTTTCTGGTTATCGGATTGATCTTGTCCCTTCCCCGGATACGGCCTCCCCATTGGGTACGTGCGGCCGTACGCGTGGGATTCATCGCGACACTCCTCACACCGGTGGCATATGCGTGGTCCGCGAGTCGATTTCCCGCAACGCCGGTTGAATTCACGATTGGAGCGTTGCTGTCGCTGGCCGGTATGGTTGGTATCAGTTTTCTTCTCTCGAGCCTGTTCAAGACCTCCGCTATCGGCCCGGCTTCCCTGATAGCCGCTGTGTACGTGGCTGTTGGTGCAGTTCTGCCGGGACCGGCGCTCGGTTTGCGTTTGTCGCCGCTCGGGTGCCTGTATGCCAGCGGAGTTCGGCTGTACGGGCTTGGCAACGAGCACGTGGCGTTCTTCCTATCATTCGCGTTGTTCGCCCTCCTTTTGTCGAGGCAATACGAGCACAAGAACGGCGGTTTCAACGTTGTGTCGTCGGCTGTTTGGTTGGTGATGATCTGCCTGGTGGTCGGTTCCCCTTTCGCCGGAGCGAACTTCGGGGGCATGATATCGGCGGTTGCCGCCGGTGTAGTCGCGTGGAGCCTCACGGCGAGACACGCCCGGATACGGGTTCCCTGGCTTTGGGCGCTTGTCGTCGGGATGGTTCTGGTGGTGAACATCGTTCGACTGGACGTGCGCTCCCCGCATCCGTCCCACATCGGGCGTTTCGCACAGCGTTTTATTGAGCATGATGGAGGCGCTATTGATATCCTCTCCCGCAAGGTGGTTATGAACCTGGGCCTTCTGACCAGTCCGGTCACCATCCCCGCCGCGGTTGCGGCGGTCCTGCTGATCTGGATGTGCGCGGGTCCGCTCAAACCGGCTCGCCAGAGGGCTGTCCATGCGAATCCCGGACTCGGCACGGCCGCCGTGTCGCTGTTGACCGGCGGAGTCGTCGCGGCTCTGGTTAACGATACCGGAATCCTGATGCTGGCTATCATCGCCGGAGAACTGGCCGTTGCCTGGGTGTATATGATGGTCGATTCGACAAACGCGCCCTTGCGTTCCGTTTCTCCCGACGGAACACCATGAATACGATGAAGACGTATCTTGGTCTTGACGTGGGAGACCGGCGCATCGGGGTGGCCGTGAGCCGATTAGGTACCGTGGCCATGCCGCTCGAGGTGATCGAACGCGACGGGCACGAGATGGAACGCCTGGCGTCTCTTGTTCACGAACACGAGGTTGAGGGAATCGTGGCCGGCATGCCGTACAGCCTTGACGGCGCCGAGAAGGTACAGGCGGAGAAAGTCCGCGCATTCCTGGCACTTTGGTCGGAGGTCAGCCCGATTCCGGTGTACACCGTGGATGAGAGGCTGACAACGGTCCAGTCGAACCGCCTGCTGATCGAAGCCGGACAGCGCACCAGGGAAAGGAAGAAGGTAGTGGACCAAATGGCCGCCGCGCTGATCCTTCAGTTGTTCCTGGACCAAAAGACCGCAAACATCGGAGGAAGTTAAGTTGCGTTTGCGTCCGAAGGCCAAAGCCTGGCTGATTTTCACTGCGTTCGGGCTGACCGTCGCCGCCTGGTGGCTGTTCGTTCCGCCGTCTTTCGACCGGAAGCCGGTGACGGTTGAGGTGCCAGGAGGCGCCGGTATCGTCGCGGTGTCGCGAACTCTCGTATCAGCCGGACTGGCGCGGGACGCAAACGCCGTGCGCGTGCTGGCTCTGCTTACAGGCAATACGCGACCGCAAGAGGGAACCTACCGGTTTCGGCGAGGATCGTCCACCATCCGCATCTTGACCGCCCTTCAGCGCGGCAAGTCACGGGCTACCGTGCGCGTCACTTTCCCTGAAGGACTGACTTTGAGGCAGACAGCGGAAAGGGCGGCGAGTGAAATCCCGGGTATCAAGGCGGTGGAGTTTGAACGCATCGCCTCACGCGAGGGGGGCTCGTTCACGTGCTCGGTGCGTCTTCCCGACAACCTGGAAGGTTACCTTTTTCCGGATACCTATGTCTTTCCGATTGGCATCAGTGAACGCGCCGTGATTCAGCAGATGGTGGAAGGATTTGACAGGAAAGTGGTAAAGGAACTGAGGCGCCGCGAGGGAAACCATGAAGACCGGTTGCGGGAGGCTGTGATTATTGCTTCTTTGATTGAGCGCGAAGCCGCCGTGGCCGAGGACCGCCCGCTTATCTCCGCCGTGATACGCAACCGGATGAAGATCGGCATGCGACTTCAGATTGACGCGACGGTGCAGTACGTCATCGGTCACCGCTCACGTCTGCTGTATCGCGATCTGGAAGTCGATTCGCCGTACAATACATACCGGAAAGCTGGCCTGCCGCCGGGACCGATTTGCAATCCGGGACTTCCCTGCATCGAGGCCGCGTTGAATCCTGCAGACGTGCCGTACCTGTACTACGTCGCGCGTCCGGACGGCTCGCACGTCTTCACCGAAACACTGAATGATCACAACCGCGCGACGGATAACGTTCGCAACGGAGCGGGGAACTGACGTGGCAGGCCTCGCCGACCTCTTCTGCCCGGACCTGTATTACGACCGCATCAGTTCGGTCAATCTGGACGATCTGCGTTCGCGAGGGATACGCGGACTGGTGATCGACCTGGACAATACCCTGGTTGCCTGGCGCTCATCGGAGATTCCGCCGGACGTTTCCGAGTGGGCTTCGAAAGCGAAGAAGATGGGTTTCACCCTCTGTATTGCCAGCAACACACGCCGGTACCGACGTCTTGCCGGTGTGGCCTCGGCGCTTGGCGCGTCGTATGTGACGGGCGTGTCGAAACCAAGACGGGCCGGCTTCCGGCGCGCGGTTCGCGAACTGGACCTGCCTGCCGAATGTGTTGCCGCGATTGGCGACCAGTTACTGACCGACATCCTTTGCGCCAACCGCGCCGGCTTGCTCTCCATCTTCGTGGAACGAATCAGCCAGCGGGAGTTCGTTGTTACAAAGTTCAACCGCCGCCTCGAGCGACGTATACTGGACAGCCTGCGCAAGTCCGGAAAACTGCCGGAACGCAGAATGGCGGGATAAGCCTTGATCTAGCCCTCCACCGCCGGCGGAGCGACGGACTGAAGGTACATTATCCGCGCGGCGTCCAGGATGTCGATGATGTTATATGACGGCTGGATGATGACGACGTCCAGCCTCAGTCGTTCGTCCGCGCCGGATGGATTCAACCCCGCCGCGATGCGCAACGCTTGCGTTATCTCCGCGAAGGTGTAGGGCGTCAGGTAACTGGATACTTCTCTGCTGACCGCCTGGTTCTCCGGTATCAGGACAAATGGATCGTTGTTGAATGAGACCTCCCTTGAGATCGCCGAATTGACCGGAAGTTCGCCGGCAGGACCGGCATAGATACTCACTTCGCGCGACAAGGCGGAGTTAACCGGCAACGATTCTGTCGGATAATTCAATACGCTCACCTCGCGTGAGATGGCGTTATTGACCGGTAAATCCCCGGATTGTCCAACATAGGTGGTCACTTCCCGCGATACGGCGTGCTGGGAGAAACACGGGCCTCCGCGACAGGCTAGAAGGCATACGATGACGGATAGGAGTATTCGTTTCATCGCGGACCTCATTTGGGATCAACGCGGGCTTGGAAGGCGGTATAGCCCTGTGGTATCGTAAGCTCAACGGTCCAAAGCGCCGTGTTGTTGTCGCCGCTGGTGTATGAGGCATCCAGATTGGACCCCGATCCGTGTCTTGGCCGCACCAGGAGCGTAACTTTGGCGGCGGATGTATCAACGTTCTTCGTCTCGATAACCACCGGCACGGGCGCCGCGGAATAGAAACGGATATCGGCCGGCAAAGGCCCCAGTTCCGAGCGCGGGTCCGCGGGCGCGGCATTGGAGCCGATGGACACGATGCGGCACTGAGGTCCCGTTTCGGGTAACCATATGATCACCGGATCCGAAGCCTGTTCGATCACCGAAAGTGGAGTCATCTGAAGATCAGCTCCGCCTGACAACGTTTCCAACCGGATCCGGCCTTCGCCACCGGAGTCGTTTCCCAGGGCCGACAGCCTTCCGGAACCGGCGAGAGCGGTCGCGACAAGGCGAATCGCTCCGCCACTGCCATCGGTGGATTCATTTGCGTTTCCCCCGTTCGCCGTGATCGTTCCCGTAAGCGATATCGTGCCGGAGGCGGCAATCAAAATGGCGCCTCCTCCTCCGCAACCGTTACCGATATCGTATATGTATGGTTGATCCGATCCGCCTGAACCACCGATTAGAGGAACAATTAATGTGTTGCCGTATAGCCGCCCGATGTTTGCCGTTTTGCCCAGAGTGGCATAGCTCCCTCCGGAGCCACGAGCGTCGGAATGAGGATTGGAACCTCCCGGACCGAACCCCGGCCCTCCTGCCGTCGCCAAAGACGAGCCGTGAGCTCCGCCCCGGAAACCACCAGGTCCCGGTTCAGCGAGAACGGTGCTTCCCTGGATGCCGTTGGCGCCGTTCAAATTCACCGTACCGGCGATGGTTACGTTGCCGTTTACGAGCCATACGACAGGTGCGCGGGAACCGTGATTCTTGAAGGAAACCGTTGTTCCGTTCGCGATATTTACCGACGAGTACTTGAACACCACGGCCCACTTGGTAGCGTCATACACCCCCTTGCCGGGTTGTGGGCTGGGTGTGTCCCAATTTGCGGAAACTGCCTCTGACAGATCGATGGTCGTGTTTGCGGTGACGTTCAGTGCGCCGTCACTGCCGTCTGCGCCGGGGATGACGATGTCGGCCCGGGCGGGGACGCTGATCAAAGCGGCGACCAATATCAGATGGATAACTGATCCCGCCGTTCCGGACCATCTGGACACCAATTGATTTCCGTACATGGAACGATCCTCCTTTTCGAGTGCTCGCAATGATATCGCGATAATCTAAGCATAGGTCATCTATTTCTGTTCGCCCACAGGTTTCTTGATCGAATGACTTACCATGGAAGGGATGTCCAGACCTCAAATCAGCCACATATTGGGAACCGTATTCGCCACCGCTTTCGTGGTGGCGCTGTCCTTCCTCGTCGCGCGCGGGCCGAACGTGTCCGCAGGCCACAAAGCCGAAGGTTCCAACCCGGGTCTCCTTGCCTTGCGCGATATCAAGCCCGTGGGAGGACCGAAATCGTATTCAGGGGAAATAATCGCTTCCGTTCGGATAGACCTCGGTCACGAGGAAAGTCAGATGGTCAACGTTGCCGCATGCGTTCTCCGTATGGACGGCAAAGTGATACAACCGGGCGAGGTGTTTTCGTTCAACGAAGTGGTTGGTGAGCGGACCGAGGAACGCGGATTTGTGGCCGGCCCGATGTATTCCGGGGGAGCCGTCGTGTCCGGCATCGGGGGCGGCATCTGCGTGGCGGCGATAGCGGTGTATCACGCGGGTTTGCTGGCGGATATGGAGATCATTGAGCGTCACCGTCATTCCGGACCGGTCAGCTTCGCCGATCCCGGGCTGGATGCCGCCGTTGTTTTCGGTCAGAAGGACATGCGTTGGCGGAACAAGTCGAATGGTCCGGTGACGGTGGCCGCGAGGATCGACGGGAGATATCTGGTCGTGGCGCTGTACGGAAAGCACGTTCCGGGTCGAGAGGTACGCCTGGTTTCGGAAGACTACCGCGAGATTCCTCCGGTGTATGTGCCAGAAGGCCAGGAATTGCGCTCCGGGTATGAAGTAACCATCTACCGGGAAGTCCGCATCAACGGCAAGATTGTGCGCCGCGAGGAAGTAAACCACGACGTGATGCCGGCGCAGAGGCCCGGGACTGTCGAACCGGCGGAACCGATTCAGGAAGGGGAGGAGTTGTTTGGTCCGCCGGCGCCGTCCTCGACTCCCATTCCTGCGTTGGAGGACGCAGAAGGATCACCGGAGCCCTCACCGGTAGAAAAGGTTCCCGCACCTGGCAGTGCGACGACGGAAGCCTCGCACGTCGACAAACCGGAAACACCGCCGGAAAAACCGTTGCCGGACAAGGTCACTCCATGACATAGTGCAGTATGAAATCCTTATCCGTGCCACTTGCCGCCTGCCTTGTGTGGGCGGCGTTATTGTGTGTTCCTACGTTTGCCGGCTCCACAGTGAACGGCAAGGAACCGAATCCGCGCGTGCCAGCTGTTCGCCCTTCCACGCCACCGGTTATCGACGGTGACCTCGGCGACGCCTGCTGGGAGGATGCGCCGGTCATCACCGGATTCCGCCACGATCTGGAGCCCGCGTCATTTGAGACGGTAGTTCGCGTGCTCTGCGACGAGAAATATCTCTATGCATCCGTTCACTGCCACGATCCCGAACCGTCGAAAATCATCGCCAATCAGCGCAAACGGAACGGAGGGATGTGGTCGGACGATAATATTTCAATTGGTCTCGATCCCGCTTTCGACCGCCAGAACGCCTACTGGTTTACCGTCAATCCGCTGGGTACCCAGGCCGAGGATATTCCCGGCGGCGCCGCCTCGAAAGTGGAGTGGCGCGGAGACTGGCACGCGGCGGCGAGAATTGTGGCGGACGGCTGGACCGCGGAAATGGCGATTCCGTATTCCATTCTGCGCTATCCGAGGGGCCAGCGGACCTTCGGGCTGATGTTTTCTCGTGAGATCGAGCGGCTTTCGGAAGGAACCAACTGGCCGGCGCTGACGCATTATTACGTGCACACCAACCAGGCGCGCTGGGAACCTATCCCCGCGCCTCGCTACAAGCCGAGGCCCATCGTCATGCCGTATGCCCTGGCCGGCACGGGAACGATCGACAGCAACGCCGGTGTGGACATCAAGTACACGGCGGAAAACAACCTGACATCCATGCTGACCGTCAACCCCGACTTTGCCACAATCGAGGATGCCATTGATTCGGTCGACTTCTCTTACAGCCCGCGTTATCTTAGCGACCGCCGTCCGTTTTTTACCGAGGGATCCTCGTTTTTCGGTCCCAGCGAGGCATTCTATTCGAGGATGATTGGCCCGTTGGACGCCGGTTGGAAGTCCTTCGGCAAACTCGGACCGTGGTCGATGGGAGGCTTGGCCACGAGCCGACTGGGCGATGAAACGAACTACAAGGGTCAAGTGGGATACGACCCGTCGCCTATCTGGGGTGTGTGGGGGGGAGCAGTTGGTCACGATCGATCTTCGGAAGAAGGGACTCCGGCCGTTGACAACGGTGTCTGGTATGTCGGAGCACGGCACTTCCTGCCTCTTGAGATCAGCGGAGTCTACTCTTCCGTACAATACCTGCGAAGCCACACAGCGGGTGCGGAGAAGGACGGCGATGTGCTGGAGGCACACATCGAACGCTACGCGGGTGACGGCGTTTTTGAGTGGCAGGTTCATTACAAGGGCGTGTCACCGGATTACGATGCGCGTCTGGGATATATTCCAAATGTCGGGTACCGTGAAGTCAGCGCTTATACCAGCATCGAATGGCAGAAGAAACAGGGACCGCTGACCAGGTGGGGCGTACACAGTTCATCCGATTACGCCGGTTGGTGGAACGGTTCAATGTGGCACCGGGCTTTCGCGCCAAACGTAGGTCTGGTGTTCAGAAACAACACCTCACTCAACGCTGGTGTGACATTGGAGGACAGGCGCGATCCTGATTCCGGTTTACTGTTCCGGGACCGGGTCCTGAACGTGAGTTACACCTGGCGCAGTTCCGACATCTACAAGCGAGGAAACGTGTTCCTTCGCTACGGCGACCTTGCGGGAGGTCCGTACTGGTTCGTCGATGCCTCACAAGGATTTCGCATCAATTCACGGTTTTCGGGCAACGTGGGAGGTAGCGGCGTCCATCTGGAAGGAGCCACCGGGAGACTGGACGCGGGACGCATCATTTTAAGCGCGGTATACGAGTTCTCGCCGGAAAGGAGTCTTCTGGCGCGACTCATCGACGGTCGACAGAACGACGGATCATCGAGCGTCAGCCTCAGGAACGCCTATATGGCGTATCGGCAGGAGTTGCGAAAGGGCGCCGATATCTTCGTGATTCTTGGTGACCCCAACCGCCCGGGCATCCGGGGACAGGCGGCCGTGAAGTACGTACGCACGTACTGATAGTGCCTGCGATTGAGTTCGCTCATACTCAATCGGTCAACCGACCGGGGGCGAGATCCGGGTCACGCAACCACCCCCAACCCCTCCTTGAAAAGGAGGGGAACAGGAAACGCCCGGCGATCTCAATGAGGTTGCCGGGCGTTTTTTCAGGACGGGGCAGAGGCGTCAATCGAACGGTTTGCCGACATACACGCCGTTGCGATACATCGGGTCGTTCCAGGCCTTAACATAATCAGCCCAACTGACGTTCCGGACGTGACCGTCCGCGTACAGCATATCAAAACTTCCCTTGTTGTAGTCGTTCATGTCATTGGCTGTCGTACCTGGCCGGCGGTGAAGGCGTGTGTGCCAGTAGTGGGAGCCATCCATGAACACGTTGGTTTCGGCCGGTATCCTGAGGCGCGAAGCCTGCTTCATGTGCAGGCCCAACTCGGTGCGGTACGCGTAGCTTGTGCCGCCCCACGATCCGGTTCCCCGGGTGATAACCCACATCTTCTTGCCTTCCAACGGTTTCCCGTCGATGGTGGTCGATGTGGCTGTGGTCAACCCGGCGACGCCGGTGTCACCCGGGCACTGCCATATCTTGTCCGAGGTGGTCCACGGTCTCAGAACCCGGTCAATCTGTCCGCCGAAGGGAGTGCCTTCCGCATCCTTCCGATTGGCAAGTACCTGAACCCAGTAGGAAGCGTTGGGTATGTAGTAGTCCCACGAGCGCCAGACGTCAATCTGATAACGGTCCCAGTAATCGATGGCCAGCGGGAAGCGGTCGTCAAAATCCGCCTGGTAGTTGCGGATGGCTGTGCCCAACTGGCGAAGATTGGAGAGGCATTCGCTGGTGCTGGCGCTGTCTTTGGCGCGCGCGAAAACAGGGAAGAGGAGGGCGGCGAGGATCGCGATGATGGCGATTACCACCAGTAGTTCGATCAGCGTAAAACCGCGGCGGTTGCTGTTCACTTTGGACCTCCCGGCAGGACTCTCATGATTCCCAGGGGTGGGAGAGTTCGGAACAATGCGATGCGAATTGTGCCCTCGTTTGCTTACGACGGCACAACCATGCGAATTGGAGTGACCTCCAAAGCCCGTAGGCGCGAGGCCCTCCGAAACTACGCCGGAGGGCTTCGCGTATCAGTATGACCGGCTTACTTGAACGGCGTGCCGTAGAACATGCTACCCGGGCTCTGGTTCACGGCTTTCCGCCAGGCGTCTTCGTACTCCTGGTAGGTTCGGTTCACAACGTGTCCGTCACCTAACAGCATGCTGAAGGAACCCTGTTTCTGGTCCTGAAGGTCGCGTGTGGCGTCCGTGGTCCAGAACGGCTTGCGCTTCAGCCTCGGGTGCCAGTAGTGCGACGTGTCCATCAGTACATTGACGCCCACCGGGAAGACGAGGTTGTTCTGACCCTTGCCATACTGGGCACCGTAGATACCGAGTTCCGTGCGGTACACGTAACTGGAACCGCCCCACTTGGCCTCCGTGCCGGAAACCTTGCGTGAGATCTGCCACACGGGTTTCTGGTATGCGGCGTTGGTGAACGTCTGGGCATATTTGTTATCCGTGGCATAACCCACGCCGCCGGTGCCGGTATCGCCGGGACATCGCCACACCTGCTCGCTGGAGACATACTTGCGCAGAACGTGGTCGATCTGGCCGCCGTTGGGGCCTCCGTCCATCGGGTCCGGCATCGTCTTCAGTTTGCTGACGTAGTATCCCGCATTTGTGATGTAGCTGTTCTTCCAGGAGTCTGCCATCAGGGCATCGGTAAAGTCGATGGCCAGCGGGAAGCGCTGATCGTTGTCATCAGCATACAACTGGACACCGGTGCCGATCTGCTTCAGGTTTGACAGGCAACTGGAAAGTTTGCTGTTCTCGCGCGCCTTGGCAAAGACGGGGAACAGGATCGCCGCCAGGATGGCGATGATGGCAATCACCACGAGCAGTTCGATCAGTGTAAAGCCATGTGAATTTCGTCGCATAGAGCCTCCTACATTGGTTACGGCGAGCGCCCCGTCCTTGTCGAGAATCACCCTTGCCGTGATATGGTTTCCTGTCCACCGAGGTACGGTCGCAGGA
>Ga0302252_1000137_pt1 | contig 88357 bp, 82 predicted proteins | sample AAG_RA_Leu_MG_FD_193511 | JGI IMG/M metagenome (GOLD analysis project Ga0302252, IMG submission 193511) | Enriched activated sludge microbial communities from anaerobic digester in WTTP, New Holstein, Wisconsin, United States - AAG_RA_Leu | ecosystem: Engineered > Bioreactor > Anaerobic >... | reverse complement strand
CCAGTTTCATGGCGCTTTCTCCTTTAGCTTTGGTTTGTGGGGACAAACCCTTATAAAGGAAAAGCGCCTTTTTTCTACCTCTTTCTATGCCCTTTTGAATTTACACAAAAGATTTTACACTACCGACAGGAAAGTTGTAACTTTTTATCGGTATTCAATACTTATACAAGGTTGTCAAGGATAACGCTTTGCAGACGAACAGGTGCCAGAGAATACGATACAGAATTGAAGATCAGCTTTACTGATAGCAAATACAAAGCGACAAAGGAAAATTTATTTCATATCGCTGAATTGCGATCGAAACCTGCATAGTTTGGAAGCTGATTTTTCTGATGATCGAGGGTATCGTTAGCTTCCTGAAGTCAACAAGGTGGATATTTCCCTGCATATGCGAGCTTTCGATCCGAAAGGAATGACGATCATTTCTATGGAGCCCCCCAATACTCATGGGACGATTACATCCAGGCATGACGCTTTGAAAAATTGAGGCGTGCAGCAGAGGTCTGTCCGAAAAGCGCCTCAAAATACCTACCTGACGGGCAATTCGTCCGGAAACAGAGCCGATGGCGCCAGAAGGACCTCCGCCAATCAACATACACTGCCCGACCACATCACCAACCCCTGATTTCCGGTGAAAATTACCCCTTGACACAAGAAAATGGCTTTCCTATACTCCGAACCGTCAAAAGTAAGTTCTTATCAATTACTTCTCCCAGCAAAATAAAAGGGTATTCTCCATATGACTTTCTCAGAACATAAAGTCCGGGGAACCTCTCCTTCAGACCCGCAAACACGGCCACAGCGGCTGGTGCGCATGAAAGCAGTGGCCATGCTGTTGGTGCTGCTGGCTTTTTTTGCCCTTTTTGACGACAAGCGGGAAATCATCCTGGCCAATCGACTGTTTGACGCTTACCAAACCTTGATGCCCCGGCAACGGGCTTCGGCGCCGGCGATCATTGTGGCGATCGATGAGGCGAGTCTCAAAGCCCACGGTCAGTGGCCGTGGCCACGGACGGTAGTGGCGCATCTTTTGGATATGATCAACACCGCTAAGCCGGCGGCGGTGGGAATTGACATCATCTTTGCGGAGGCGGACCGCTTTAACCCGGAACGGCTACCTGAGGCGCTTCCGGACCTTGCCCCCGCCCTGCGCGAGGCACTGAAAAAGCTTCCCAGTCCTGATGAAAGGCTGGCGGCCGTCTTGGGAAAAGGACCCTTTGTCCTGGGCATGGCGGGACTGGAGGAGGGGAACGGCCAGGTCCCTGCCGGAGCCGCCCCCCTGCGGGTCGAGGGAGGAGATCCGGCGCCTTGCCTGAGAAAATACCGGGGACTGCTCCGCAGTATCGATGCCATCAATGCCGCCGCCCGTGGCAGAGGTCTGCTGAGCGTCGATATCGAGGAAGGCATCGCCCGCCGGTTGCCCCTTTTGGCTGACGTCGGCGGGCAACCGACACCGACGCTGGGACTGGCCATGTTGCAGACGGCCGCCGACGCCCCGGCAATAGACGTCCGCGTGGGATCACAAGGAATCGCCGGCATCGGCATCGGCGATCTGTTTGTGCCCACCACAGCCGACGGTCGCCTCTGGGTCCGCTTCAGTCTCCGGGATGAGACAAGATTCGTTTCGGCGGCGGATGTCCTGGCCGGGCGCATCGCGCCGGAGATATTCGCCCGCAAGCTGGTGCTGATCGGTTTTACCGGGCTGGGCTTACTCGATTTTGTCGCGACCCCGGTGGGAGAACGTATGCCCGGCATCGAGATACACGCCCAACTCCTGGAGAATATCTTTGAATCCTCGTGGTTGTCCCGACCGGCGGCGCTGCGGGCGGGAGAGCTCGTCGTACTGGGCGTGATGGGCCTGGCACTGGCCCTCCTGACCCCGGTCCTCCGTCCCGGACATTCCCTTCTCATCTGGATGGGCATGACAGCCATTGAACTGGCATCAGGCATCTTCCTTTTCCGTTCGGGTGTCCTCTTCGACGCACTCACCCCTGCTTTGGGGGCCACGGTGATTTATGGGGCGGCCCTCGCCATGACCCTGGTTAACACGGAGCACCAGCGGCGGGAACTCCAGCGGGATCTGGCCGTCCAGCGGGAAGCGATGGCGCGCATGGAAGGGGAAATGGCGGCGGCGAAGCAAGTGCAACTGGGGATGTTGCCGGCGGTTTCCTCCCTGCCCGCAGACAGGCGCTTGGAAGTGGCCGTTTTCATGGAACCGGCCCGGGAGGTGGGGGGGGACCTGTATGATTTTTTCCCTCTGACCGGGGACCTGTTGTATTTTCTCATCGGCGATGTGTCCGGCAAGGGAATCCCGGCCAGCCTCTTCATGGCCCTGTCCAAATCCCTGTGCAAAAGCATCACCTTGCGCTCTTCCGACACCACTCCGGCGCCATCACAAATCCTCACGCAGGCCAATCTGGAAATCGCCCGGGACAATCCGGAACTGCTCTTTGTCACGGCCCTGACCGGCATATTGGAACTGGATACGGGGATGGTTTCCTGGGGAACGGCGGGTCATGATCAACCTTACCGGCTGCTGGCGGCGGAGAGGCTGGTGGAGCAGCTGGAAGGCGAGTCAGGAACGCCTTTATGCGTCATCGAGGACTACAAGTATGAGACCGCGGACACCCGACTCGCACCGGGAGATATCCTCTTCATGTTCACCGACGGGGTAACCGAGGCTCAGGACGGGAACGGTGATTTTTACGGCCCTAACCGTTTGGCCGCCTGCCTGTCCCGGCAGACCGGCGAAACATCCGCCCAGGCGGTTACGGAAGCGGTAATTGCCGATGTGCGGGCCTTTGTGGGGAACGCCGAACAGGCCGACGACATCACTATCCTTGCCTTGCGCTGGCTGGGCCCCGCATGCTGACGAAACCGCGGGCCAACGACTTCAAAAAATGTATGCGTCAGCGGACGCTGACCTCCACCCGGCGGTTCTTCGGTTCCGGCGTTTCGTCTTCCGTGGGAACCAGCGGTTCCCGCTCCCCCCGTCCGGCGGCGCTGATCGCGCCCGGCGCCACGCCGATGCCAACCAGTTCGTCAACAACCCGCTTTGACCGTTGCAGAGAGAGGCGATCGTTATACTCCAATTTACCCACCCGGTCCGTATGCCCAACCACTGTTATTTCCGAGATGTTGCGTCCCCGGCGGGAGATCTCGGCAAGAATGGCGGTAAGGCGCTGCCTGGATTCCGGCGTCAATTCATCTTTTCCCTCGAGAAAGTAAAGGGTGAAGGAAAGCGGCGGCTCCGGCTTGACGGCGATGGCATCCTTGAACATGGTCGCCACCTGTTGCTCATTGAGGGCTACCGGTTCCATAGCGCCAGCCTTGTTCGCCCTTACGGCGGCGTAGGATGAATTGAGGATCGTCTCCCCCCGGGGCGTGGCAACAGAGACCGTACCCACTTTGCCTTCCTTGTCCGGTGCGACGACGACCAGGGTCCTAGGGCCGCAGCCGCTGAACATCAGCACCCATATCAAGAGGGGGAGATAAAACCGATAATCAATCATTTTCTCCACCCTCCACACTTACATAGAACTCCGTCCCCCTTACACCCAGGAGAGCGGCGGGAGTCTTCACCCGCACTGCCTGGGGCGACTGTTTCGCGAGCTTGCCGGAGACCATGGCAAGGGTGCCCCGATTCATTGTCGCATCAAATTCTCCCTGGTGGGTAGTGGAATTGAAGGCATACCGGGAAAGGACCAGGACGCTTCCCGGCCCGGCGGCAAGCATGGTATTGTCCGTAAGGGTGATGCCGACCGAACCGTCCTTGCCCGTTTTCACCGTGTCCGCCGCCTGCACCTTCATGCCGGCGGCGGCAGGCATACTCTGTCCGGCGCGGACAACATGGACGTCGCCCCGGAGTTTCTTGATTTGCCCTATTTCCTGAGCCATCACTGGTCCGGAAAAGCATAAAACCAGCAATATTAATAAAATTATAGTTTTTTTGATCATCGCTTGTCCTTTCCTGGAGCATTGAATTTTCCACTGTCCCCATTTTGCATTTTATGTTTCTGATTTATATAGGAATATATTCTAAGTGTCAATATTCGCAAAATAAGATCAAGCAAACAAAAATAATTTGCATCGGCTTGACCCTTTTGCTATCATCCTTGCCAGTGTCAAAAGCAGGTTCAATTCGGATTGCAGGTCGCAGTATAGCTGTCGCTGACCGAGGAATAAGACTCGAAGCGGCATGGCTTGTAGTCCGGTCAGGCGTTGAGTACGGTTTGTAACTGGCGAGTTAATTGTTGCCAGTTACAGCAACGATGGAGGGAGGTGTACTTCTCGTAATCGTGATTTTCCCAATCAGCCCTCTCATGCACCCTTTCCATCGGAGGCCGGGTTTAAGAACAAAGCAATGTTGCCATGAGCACGCAGGTGAAATTTGTACAATCTACCCGGCCACCTGTGAACCATTAACAAGCTTTTTAAGACAGATTATTATTACAATAACTTAGAGGTGCATTTTCAGGTGAATATAAGGTATTTTCCACCGACAGGAGGCCGTTGGTTGCTCATGATCCCGACATCACCGCTGTCTCTGTCCGCATCCCCAAAATGAGAACCCTTCCCCATGTTTTCAAGGGGTCCAAAATCCTAACTATAATTTATAGGGATAAAGTTTAGGTTTCGGCCAGCCGTTCCAAAAGATTCCACAGTCGTCGTATGGCGGGCGACTCAAATCCAGGCCGAGGCAAGTCAACTCCCATAAGCAGTATCCGGGCGGATCACATCTTCCACAGCGGCCAGAGACAGTTCTGGCGCTGTTTGCAAATGCTTGCGGGCAACTTACCGGGGGCCCATTATTGAGGATGTACAGGCCAGAGTGATGATCATGGGGAGTATGCCGCCCATTGTCGAGCTTTCACAGGTACTGACGATGATAATCATGAAAAATTTCATGACGTGTTGCTACCTGCCCCTGATCATCATGAATTTTGTATAATCCCATTCCATTTTAGATGGTCGAGATCTTAAGCACACTGTGAAGGCAGTGTATTATTGACGAGGCGTTTCATTTTACTTATAGTCTTGCCGTTCCAAAATAAAACATATAGTGAATCAAGATGACCGTTAATGGTGAATCTCTTACTTTAGAAGGCAATAACTGGTGGCTGGAAATAGGACCAGTCGATATGAATGGTGCCTTGGTGACCATTCAGAAGAACGATCATCTCGTCGCAGCTATTGCACGTCGTAGCGATGGCCGTTTACGTGTATCGGTTTTTGAACTGCTTGATGAAAAAGCAGCCACAATCTTGACGGCTCTTTCTTTGAACCCTCATCCCGTTCATGGTGTGGCGATGCGGAAAAATAACTGGGATTATGCGATGGACAGCTCGGCTGGTATTGGTCAAGCATATGCGGCCGAACGGGGAGAATCCTATACATCCTTCTGGGAGAAAGGGATCGGCGTTTTTCTTGATGGATCCGTTAGTGAGTTGTATCGGCCCTATAAAGATCTTGTAGCGAGACCCCCTCGAGAGGTGGCGGCGGAATTGCTATCCTATGATTCATCGAAGGAAAGGGGTTCACGAAACAATAGGAGTTTACCCAAGAAAAAAGTTGCATCTGCAAAAAGCACTTCCGACTCCCTTTGTCCTCTGTGGAAATCAAAACGTCAACAAAGACGTACCATCCTCAATCGTTTCCTGGGGTGTATGTTGGGAGGCGCGGTGGGTGACGCCCTAGGGGCACCCGTTGAGTTCTTGAAGCGATCTGAAATTCTCACTCGCTTCGGCCCATATGGCATTACAGATTATGTACCGGCGTACGGGATTGTCGGAGCCATTACTGACGATACTCAGATGACCCTGTTTACCGCTGAAGGCCTTATCCGTGGTTGGGTCCGAGGGTGTTTCAAAGGTATCACCACCTACACAGGGGTGACAGCGCATGCCTATCTGCGTTGGTTGCGTACCCAGGGCGATGCCAATAGCTTCAATATTGATTTTTCGCTGGATGAACCAGGATGGTTGTTTCAGCAGCAGGAATTGCACCATCGGCGGGCACCGGGCAATACCTGTCTCTCGGCGCTACGGATGATGAAGGAACTTGGTCAGCCGGCTCAGAATGACAGTACGGGCTGCGGTGGCGTGATGCGTGTCGCGCCTGTTGGTCTGTTTGGTTGGCATTTTCGGCGACAACAACCGATTCAAGAGACATTCCGGTTGGCGACTGAAATTGCAGCACTGACCCATGGGCATCCAACAGGTTCATTACCTGCGGGTGTTCTGGCGGTTCTGGTGATGGCGCTGACCGACGGAGCTACATTACGGGAGGCGCTTATTTGTGCCAAGTCCTGTTTGCAGGTTAATCCTGCCTCTGGCGAGACGTTATTCGCTATAGAATTGGCTGAAGATCTTGCTGCGTCTTCATCAGTACCAGAGTCGGCAATCAAGCAAATCGGCCAAGGGTGGGTTGCTGAAGAAGCCCTTGCCATATCGATTTACTGTTCCTTGATGGCCAAGGATTTCCGCCAAGGTGTTGTCATGGCTGTGAACCATGACGGAGACTCAGATTCAACAGGAGCCATAACGGGAAATATCCTTGGGGCCGCTTATGGTGTGAAAGCTATTCCGAACGAGTGGTTGGAGCCGCTGGAACTTAAGTCGGTAATAATTGAGTTGGCCGAAGACCTCTGGGCGTTTTCTACTTGGAACATTGGCGAGTACTCAAAGAACGAGGAACTCAATCAACGCGTATGGAAGAAATATCCCGGTTTTTAGCGAAGAATAGACATTATCGGTCCGAGGAAAATGGAAATAGAAACTGCTTGGGTAAATCCCCCTCTGGCGATTGGTGGCCTGGATCATTTGTTGGCGCAGGCACCCTGCATCAACATTTATGGACAGAGCGTTCACTCTCCGGCTTATTTATTTGTTAGCCAGACATTACAAATAAGTCGAAAGGACGCACCATGGATACCAACAAACCGCTAGATATTAACTTCGACTTCCGGATGGACACACCGCAGGGGAAAGACCCTGACACCCTAAGTCCCACGCTCCGAAGGTACCACAAGCTTCTGTGGAACAAGCCGCTGCCGGGTGGTGTGTTGTTTGAGCTAGTGGACACGACGCCCGGTGTCTACCTGAATCACTGTTCTCAATTGGGCGCGTTCTCTTTGGCGAGCGATACAGTGATTCCCGATTTCAGGAAAGAGGCTCGGATATCGCACGTCATCAATCAAATCCCCGAAGAGGTGGCAACTTTCATAAGAAAGAGCTACACGATTGGCGGTATGATATTGTTTCCCGGAAACCGTGTGGGGCACTATATGACAATCAACGGTGCACGCGGGTTTCATCCACGTATCAAGAACAGGTTCGATCTCACGGTTGAGTGCATTCGTAGGTACCACTTCAACGAAACCAGTCCTTTGAGCACAGTGCTTGCGAGATACGCGGGCTTCTTCCGGCTATTTCACGATTTTCGAGGATACATTGAGTTCTTCCTTCTGCAGGATTTGGTTACTGATGATTGCTCGGCGGTGAAGTTTTTCTCGCCATTCGAGGACTTCAACCCGGCACCAGTGCCGGATAGCATACCCAAGTACTTAGCCTATCGAGAACTCGCGGTTGGCTTTATCGAGGCACGGAACCAGAGGATTCAAACGTGGTGGACAATTAATCGGCTGTGATTTTTTTGTTCGCCTATGGAACATACAATGAAACAATCCCATCAGCAGGGGGGAATGAAATGAAAGTGACTGTCTTTAACGGAAGTCCTCGCGGACGAACGGGCAACACGCATCTGATCGTCGAACCGCTGCTGGAAGGAGCTATACAGGCGGGAGGCGACACGGAGGAAGTATTCCTGGTAGAGCACGATATAAAGCACTGCCTGGGTTGCTTCAGTTGTTGGGGAAAAACGCCGGGGAAATGTGTTCATAATGACGACATGGCATCCTTGATCGCGCTCTTCATTGATTCCGACTATGTCGGCTTGGCCACCCCTGTGTATGGAATGTTTATGACAGCGCTATTGAAGAAGTTCACCGAGCGACTCATCCCCCTCAACATGCCGTATATTAACAAGAATACAGATGGAAGCTTCTTTCATGACGGTCGAGTAAAGCGGTTTCCTCGTCAGTTTATGATAGCGAATGCAGGCTTCCCCGGTGAGCATAATTTTGACTTGTTAAAGGCATATATGGCTCTTCAGAATCCCGTACTGGAAATCTACCGAAACTGTGGAGAACTTCTGAGAAATCGTGAATTGGTGACATCCCCGGTTACACAGAAAAAGATATCGGATTATTTTCAAGCTCTTCGTGATGCCGGAAGTGAGATCGTCAATCACGGCCACGTTTCAGTAGAAATAATGAAGAAGATCAACGAGAATCTGATCACTGATGAGGAATACATGGCTCTCGTCAATCAGGGTTGGGATGAAGAACTCAAGGGCATCTGAATGCAGTGAGTATTGGGCGAACAATCGGCTGGTGCGGGCTAACGCGCGCCACACAGCCGTACTGTTCTTTCTTTAGATCCGTAATGTTCACATCTGATTGCCTGCCTCCACTACACTTTTGGTAGGTGAACAGGTGCCAGGGCATACGATACAGAATTGAAGATCAGCTTTACTGATAGCAAATACAAAGCGAGGGGGTGCATGACCCTGTCAGGGCAATGAATGCTGGGAGAAAGGCGCTAACTTTTAGTCGTGATTATTTTGCCAGGAGGTGGTACCTTTTCCTTCCTGAAGTGTTGTTCACCAAATTGAGACCATTCATACAACATTCCCGGCCGAAATTCTTAGTTTCTGGTCAGATTATTAATGGGGTCATCAGATAGTTTACGTTCACGCAGTATAGAAGACCTATTCTCCGGGGAAGTACTTCTTCACAGTCTCAGGCCGGCGTTGTTGGATGTAAGAAAGCATCGGATGTTGGACCCGATCCCATAACATTCTTTGCAGGTGTAATCTATTTACTGACCTCATTAATAAATATTCTTGACATGAAAAGTGGCTGTGCAATCCATGTTATTTTTGTCATCGACCTGTTTAATATTCTGAGGTATAGTTTACTCTAGTAGATATCAATGGGTGGAAACCACAGACGAGGAAAGCACCTGGAAAACGAAGTATTCGGAGCCGCGGGAGATCCCCGCGAAGGACAGAGGTTGCTGAAATTGATTCAGCAACCTCAAGATTTGGCTTAGTTAGACCAAAAGCGCTCTTACTGGTTCAGGCCGCGGTACCTTTTCGAGATCAAGTGCATCTCCTCAAGAGCCTGTTACCAAACAGGATTAAAGGAGAAGACCATGAAAAGATTGATCCTCTCTTTTTTTGCCGCTGCAACGCTTTTGGCGCCGGCCGGTTTGGCCTGTGCGGCCAAGGCCAAGTGTCCGGAGCTTTCGGTCTACCTTGAGGGAACTTCTACCTTTATGGGCGCTGTTTACAACGAACGGCTGACCATGCACAGGGTTTCGGGCGGGAGGGGTTACGACGGTAAGTGGCTGATTGACGAATTCGAACAGCAGATAGACTATCCATGGGTAGTCAGCCCCGCTATACCCCCTTCCAACATCCGGGTGGATATGGGTCTCGGCATGTGGATGAACACCTTCTCCCGGCAGGTGGGACCGCGCACCCTGCTTGTTACCTCGACTGCGGGCAACTACCAGTTGGATGTTGTGGGGGGCAAGGTCGGCCTAGCCGCTACCGGTCGTTTTTCCGGTTCCGTCACCGGAGATGAGATGACATTCAAGTTCGACCCGTCAAGCCCCACCGAGCCTCTGCTCAAGGGCAAGATAGTGCGCGGAGGGCAGGCCGAAGAGTTGGAACTCGGCATTTCTGTGATGAACGATTTTAACGGAGGGAAATTCTGCTATTCCGCCGACACCACGGCCACCTTGAAGCTGGTGCTCGAAGCGCGGGTGACTCCTGCCGACCGGGCGAGGAGTGTAGAATGGACCCTGCCCGAGATCCCCGGTTCTGTTCGCATCGTGGAGCCGGTGGACAGCCGCGGCCCTTACGTGACCGTAACCTACAAGCTGCTACCGGAGGAGAATTTCTCTTTTGGAGAGAAGACGATCTCGGCACGCATCCGCTCAGGCGCCTGCAAGGCCGAGGATAATAAAACAATAAGGGTCTTCTATCCTTCCAAGGCCGAGAACAATCCCGGCGGCCGAGACCCCAACTGGTTTTACTACTGGGGGCAGACCCCGGCAGCAAAACCGGGTGGGCATACGGTCAACCTGGTTTACGGTGGGCATCCTTACAGCTTCTGCCACTGGGAAGGTGAAGGAACGGCGGGGTTTTTCGCCCCTCAGCATCACCAGCACCGCACCTTCTATATCTGTGACCTGACCGCGGTCGGAGGGAGCACCATGTCGAACCGCTTTCCTCTCCTCTCCCGTACCCAACTACCGAACGCCACCGGAATGCTCGTCGGCTGGCGAACCACCACCTTTATCGATACTTTCGCTGCCATAGTCATACACGAAAACGAACACATCCGAATGTATGAGATGTGGAAAATGGGCAAGACAAATGCGCAACTCGAGGCTGAAGACAGTGATAAGGATGGTGTGCCTGATGACAAGGAAGAACAATTAGGTTTCGACCCTAACAAGAAACAGACATGGCTATCAGAAGGCGAGACTGCCAAGATCAAGTATGACGAGGAGTGGCTGTGCTATGAGGCCATGCAAGGCCACACGCCGGGGTCCCTGGACAAGTACGACTGGTCACACCCTGGAAAGCAGTGGCCTTGATCCTAAGGAGGCAATGAGCCGGAATAGCTCACTTCAATAAATAACGTTTGCATCACATTCCTATAGTTCTTGCCTTGTCTGTGAACACTTTTCACTTCCAAACCCTCTTCCCACGCGGCTCTCCAGCCCAACGCCCATAAATGCGCTGTACGGCACTTTCTCGCGCACGTATAGGCCATCTGATTACTATAAAATACCGCTATGGGTAAGGAAAACGTTCAGAGTATCAATGCTGCAACCAGGTTCCACAAAATCCCGAAACCCCGAAAATTTTTGGTGCGCATTGCAGAGGGGGCATTTCCTTCATGTCACATAACTGCAATAAAACAGGTGCCCCAGGTTGGTTTGCGACCGAGATTAAGGCAACATGTTCGGTCCTGTTAAAGTGCGGAAACACTGGGAAGATTGGGAAACCTGCCACAATGAATCCATCGGGCTCCGCCGGGGTTTGAAGGATCATGTGTTGCCCACGATTTGAGCGACAGATACCCCATGTCGGGGCATTTTGACTGCCAGAATCGATTTTCATAGGCACGGATGATGGATGATCCATGTTCCCGAAGAAAATAAAAAATCGGCTGCTTTTTTGCCTGATCAGGTGCTTCGCTTCCATGACTCAAAGAGCAAAGAGATGGGCGAAGTTACGGAAGGTTGAAAGAAGGTCAATGACGATGTGATGTTCTTCCTGTAATTTAACTTCCAGTCGTTTTGGCGGACATCAGCCGATTCAAATGGTTATCAATGAAACATCTCCTTGATTTTTTTCTGGGTTAGTCACAAAGAAGAAGGAAAAGAATCAGGTATCGTCGAAAGGTTCACATCTCATTTCAAGCCTTAATTTAGTGTGATGCTGACCTGTTTGGAACGGCTGAGCAGGAGGCAGATAGGTAATTAATCCTTTTGAGGCGATGGCATACCTATTTGTGATCCTTTGGCAGGTGATGTCGATAACTGCTACCCTTGATTTTTTGCTCGGTTTCGCATGATCAGTACTGGTTGAAAGCCGCTACTCAATCCCATTTCCATCATTTGTTGATTACAAGAAGGACACCGCGCAACATAATCCATAAAAAATCGCCGCTCATGACACAGCACCTTTCTTACCGCATTCATTGCCCTGACAGGGTCATGCACCCCTCGCTTTGTATTTGTTATCAGTAAAGCTGATCTTCAATTCTGTATCGTATTCCCTGGCACCTGTTCATCTGCAAGTCATTGTCCTTGATAAACATGTCGGCGCATTAAATACAGGTCGTACTGTGAAGATTTTTGAACGTGAAATTTTCTTTTTGCTCTGCTATTTTTATCTTCCTGTACTACACAACCAGGCAAACTCGACAAAAATTCTTGATTTAAAGTAGTTATCAATAATGTCATTTCCTCGACAAGTGTGATAAAACTACAGGTACGAGGTTAGGGGCTGGGGCCAACGGATACATGGTTGAAATATCGTGTGGCATCACCGGGAAACCAGGCAGCAAAAGGAGAACACAAACTGCAACCTAAATATTTGAAGAAACCGGCCTACTCGACTCAATTTTAACTGGAATTTACCTTCCCTGCGGACTTGTACAATAAAAATCTTAAATGATATGCTATGTGATCTTTATGAAGATTTGTATCCGCATCACTTTCATTATACTGTTTATATTTTCAGCAAACGGTCTGTATGCGCAGCCCACGCCTGAAGCAGCGGCGACAAAATTAATATCGACCTTTGAAAAAGGCAACCTGTATCGGAGCGGAAGAATCAACGTCCTTGATCTTCACGGCAGTTATTATCAGATGGGGCGCCAATACGGATATTTGCTGCGCGGCCAATTGAAAAGCTTTTATCAGAGTGCCGTGGTGGACTATTTCCAAAAACAGAAGGGTCTTTCGGCGGACTTAATGAAAGAGACCGCCATGGCATTATACGCATCTTATCCGGCGCGTTTTAAAGATATGATCAGAGGAATGGCGGAAACTTCCGGGCTTCCGCTTGATGCTCAAATTATGCTCAATGCTCTTGAGTTGTATGGCTCGATGTCGGGATGCTCGGGAATCATTGCCTGGGGGGAATATACCGGTTATCAACCCCTGATTGCGGGCAGAAATTATGATTGGTTCGATAAGTATCTTGAATTTGCACAGAACCTGACCGTCACGATTTTCCATCCTGAGTCCGGCATTCCGAACGCGATCATTACCTTTGCCGGCGTCATTTACGCAACCACCGGCTTAAATGCGGACGGCCTGTTTCTGGCGCTCAATAACGGACGGCCCTCCGGCGGTGCGCTCAGCTACGCCAATCGCGTGCCGGCGATGGTGAGCTTACTTGCTTTCCTTAATGATTATAGCACCATGGATAATCTGGATATTTTTTTTAATACAACCAGAACGGATTTTGCCTTTATCATCAATACGGCCGATCAGTCACGCGGCATTTCCTATGAGTGGGCGCCTTTTGAGCATCGCCGTCGCAGCGGTGATGCGGATGGGCTCTTGGTAGCAACCAACCATTTTGTTGATCCGTCATGGGGGATCGTGATGAAGGACAATGTCGGTTTTGAAACGCTTCGCCGCAGGGGAAATCTTCTGGCGCTGGGGCATAATAATAAAGGCAAAATCGATGTCCAAAAAATGAAGGAGATACTCGATACGACGATGAAGGACGGAGGTGCCACCTGGCCTCTGAAAGGCAGTGAACCGGCAGCCGCCTATCAAACGGTGTATCAGGTGATCGCCGTTCCGGAGTACTTACAGATATGGGTGAAAGTTCCCGGGTTTCAGGACTGGACGAAAGTTGAATTAAAGAAGATCATGGCAAAGTAAGAAGATCCGAATAATTATTAGGTCTTGTAATATCGGTTTTTATCTGAGCCCCGTTTCTTTGAAGACTTGAATCGGTAATCCTTACCTCAATTCAAAATCGAAAACTGCTGACTTGTGCTAGACGCACGATGTTCTTCTTGAAATGAGCGAACGGCAATTCCGTTAGAGATTCACCATTTCAAGCTGTACTAACTGATTTTAAGATTTGCATTTTCAAGGAGCAGTAGGTGACAGAAATTTTTGAACTCCACAATCATATTGCTTGCTGAAATATTCGACGATTCAGAGAGCAATTTTCTTTTTTCGCAACAATTTCATTTGACATTAATCATACTTTAGGGGACATTCGTAATCATATGGTAGTATGGACATGATTGAGAAACAACAGATGGTCATTGTGCAGTCCATGTTTAATCTTCCCACCTGCTTGGTAGAACTCAACCTATGCGGGATAACCTTATGAAAGATCAGTACAAGACAAAGCAGGATTTGATTAAGGAACTGGATTCTCTAAGACAGGAGATTGAGAAGCAGAAAAAGTCGAAATCAGAGTGGGAGAATGAAAGGGACGGGTTAAAACAGAGTGAGGCCCGCTTCCGCAGTTACTTTAATCTGCCTTTGCATGGCATTGCCATTACATCCCCGGAAATGGGATTGATGGAGGTAAACGACAGAATCTGCTCCATCATGGGCTATTCCCGGGACGAGATCGTCCGCATGACATGGGTGGAAATGACCCACCCCGATGATCTTGCCGCGGATCTCGAACAATTTAAACGCGTTCTGTCCGGCCAAACAGATCACTATAATATGAAGAAGCGTTTCATCCGGAAAGATGGTAAGGTCATCTGCACCAATCTCTCTGTGGGGTGTGTACGGAAACCCGATGGCAGTGTCGATCATATCATTGCCGTGGTCGAGGACATCACGAGCCTAAAGCAGGAGAAAATGGAACTGCCGACAAGTGAGGAAAAGTATCATTCGCTCTTTTACAACAGCTTTGATGCCGTCTTGCTTACGATGCCGGATGGAAGAATACTGGCAGCAAACCCGGAAGCATGTCGAATTTTCCAGCGCAGCGAAGAGGAAATATGCCGAATCGGAAGGGCAGGTCTGATTGATCCAACAGATACACGTCTGAATGCGGCGCTTGAGGAACGGGCGCACACTGGCAAATTTCAGGGCGAAGTCACCTTCATCAGCAAAGACGGCACCTCGTTTCCCGGCGAAGTCTCATCGGTCATTTTCAGGGATCATGAAGGCCAGCTCAAGACGAGCATGATCATCCGCGACATGAGTGAAAAAAGGAAGAGAGAGCAGGATTACCAGTTACTCTTTCGGGAAATGCTGAACGGCTTCGCGGTTCATGAAATCATTTGTGACACGCAAGGGAACCCGGTTGACTACCGTTTCCTGACCGTCAACCCGGCCTTTGAGCGTATAACCGGTTTGAAAGCCGAACATATCGTTGGCAGGACGGTTCTCGAAGTGTTCCCGGATACCGAACGGTACTGGATCGAGACCTATGGCCGCGTGGCCCTGACTGGAGAACCAACCCTCTTTGAAAACTATTCAAAGGAGTTGGACAAATACTTTGAGGTAACAGCCTTTCGTTCCGCACCCAACCAATTCGCATGCAATTTCACCGATATTACCGAGCGCAAGCGGACCGAGTTTGAACTACAGGCCAACAAGGCCCAACTGTCCAACGCCTTGGAGATGGCCCATCTAGGCCACTGGGAGTATGACGTTGGCACCGACATCTTCACATTTAGTGACCAGTTCTATAAAATATTCCGCACCACGACCGAGCAAGTTGGCGGTTATACTATGTCTGCCGACGAATATGCCGAGCGTTTTGTCCATCCCGAGGACATGCATAGGGTCGTGGAAGAAACCCGGCAGGCCATCGAAACAACCGATCCCCATTACAACCGGCAGCTTGAACACCGCATACTCTATTTAGACGGTACGGTCGGCTACATCACTGTCCGCTTTTTCATCGTTAAGGACTCGAATGGCAGGACGGTCAAGACTTATGGTGTGAATCAAGACATCACCGAGCGAAAGCGGTCCGAGGAAGCTTTACGAGAAAGTGAGAAGAAATTCCGGACACTGACGCAAAATACGCCGGATATTATCTCCCGCATTGATAGACAAGGGCGTCATATCTTTATCAATAAAGCCATCGAAAAAGTCGCGAACCACACCGTTGAAGACTACCTTGGAAAAACAAATGAAGAGCTTGGTATGCCGGAGGAAAGTCTAGTGCTTTGGAACCATCAATTCAGAAAGGCATTTGAAACGGCAAAGCTGGTGAATTTTGAATTTGATTTTCCATCCCCCGACGGTATCAGAAACTTTTTTTCGACAGTAGTGCCGGAGTTTGACGAAGAAGGTAGAGTATCTACCTTATTGATATTGGCAAGAGATATTACGGACCGGAAGAAAAGCATGGTGAAGCTGAGGAAGGCCCTTGAAGCCACTGTGCGGGCCATCGCAGTAACGGTTGAGACAAGGGATCCCTATACGGCGGGTCATCAGCGAGGGGTGGCTGACCTGTCCCGTGCCATTGCCATGGAACTAGAACTGACCTCCGACCGGGTTGATGGTATACAGATGGCTGCACTTATTCATGATCTTGGAAAGATTTCGGTTCCCGCGGAAATTCTCAGCAAGCCGACAAAATTGACAGAGCCTGAGTTCGGACTGATCAAAACCCATTCCCAGTCCGGTTACGACATCCTCAAGGATATCGACTTTCCCTGGCCCATTGCCAGAATGATCCTGGAGCATCATGAGAGGATGGACGGTTCGGGATATCCAAGAAACCTGAGGGGGGATGACATTCTTCTGGAGTCCCGTATCCTCGCTGTGGCCGATGTGGTAGAATCAATGGCTTCCCACCGTCCTTATCGTCCAGCAATGGGATTGAATGCAGCGATAGAGGAGATCGAGAAAAATAGAGGAACTATTTATGACGCAGATGTGGTGGATGCCTGCCTGAGGTTAATTCGGGAAAAGCGATTTCTATTTGGATGGACTTGAGTTTAAACGGTAATCATCACCACAGTGATGAACCAAAAGTTGCTGCTTTGCAGATGAAAGCGAGTAGTCAACAACGCGATTTTTGCCCAAAGTACGCATCAGCCGGATGAACCAAAAAAAAGAACGGTTCAAGGCACTCCATTCCGATCCGTTCAAAAAAAAATGCAGGAGTCAAAAAATACTGTGCACTTCCCTTCAGGAAGTTATGTGACGATCAAATCAGCCTTTTTTATCAGGCTTACGGTATTTTGAGATGTCTTTCGCTTCGCCAAACCCTAACAACTCTGACCTTGCTTTCATCAAGACGATAAATAATACGGAAAGGAGGAAAGATAATCTCTCGTAGATTCGCAAGTCCAAATTCCGGAACAACACGTCCACTTTCGGGAAAAGCGCCAAGCCTTTCTACCTGAGAAACAATTTCTCTTAATAGCTTATCTCCCCCCGCAGGAACCTGTTGCTCGGCATACCAGGCACGCATATCATCCAGATCATTTATCGCCGAGATGGTAAAGGTGATCGTTTTCTTACGCTGCATGCCTATTCGCTCAGTCCGAAACGTTTTTTTACATCTGCCAGACTTATTTCCTTTCCCTCTTCAATATCCATCAAACCACGTACAACGCCGCGTAAGAATGCCTGATCTTCTGCTTTTGCTTCATAATCTTTTAAAGATTCTACGATGGCAACACCTCTTCCTCGGCTGGTCACAAGTACAGGTCGGTGAGTTTTCTCAACCTGATTAATGATCCTGCCAGGGTTAACCTTAAGATCACTAATCGGGATAATGTCTTCTGAATATTTGATACCCGACTGCATAGTAACCTCCTAAATGATCTTTTTATAGCATGATTGATAACACCTATTAAATGACCTGTCAAAGATTTTATCATACCTATCAAAAAGTACGCTTCCGTCGGATGATCCTTTTTTTCTGAGATTCCACCCCCGCAGCTACATACGTTCTATCTCCTTGTGTCGTTCCTGGCGTCTGCCTTCTCCTCGGTGGCCAGGAACAAAATTAAATGGCGGGCAACTAATGGCATTCACTTCTAGCGATCTTGCGAACATTCAAAACGCGATCATGGCCCTGGCCACGGGAATGCGCAAAGTCTCCGTAAGCAGAGAAGAATTCGAAATATATAATCACCAGGTGAACTGGATTCTGCTTCATTATCAGATACTGCACTTCGATTGGTAATCGTCACCGAAAATGATCGCTGTGGGGCAGCCTATTCTGACCGCCGGTCATTTTTTTGGGGGTAAAATTTTTTTCGATTCGTCTATTCCATAATGATAACATAAGGTTCCTGAGCGTCGATTCTCGTCACTCCGCGCGGCAACCGCCGAAACGGCATATATAAAGATAGATTTATATATTTATAATAGTAGATTAAAGCCTATATTATATTTTGGGCAGCTACACCCCAGCCAACCGCTGAATCGGTCGTTCAACTGCGGGACGCCGACCAGGCAGCCGCCGCTCGGCAGCTTGTCCAAACATACGTCATTTCTGCAGAGATGTCGGAAAAACTCTTTAATCTGGTCGTTTCCCAACTCCAGTTCGACCACCCCATGGATAACAAGGGCCTGTTCGTGGTCGGCAACTACACCACGACCGGCAAGCTCAAGAACTTCCGCTATGACGCCACGGAAGTGACCGAGCACCGGGAAGGGCTTGCCGCCTTTACCGAGATCAAATGGCTGGAGGAACTGGTCGCTGATCTTGGTACGACAGCGGCGTACCTCTCCACGGCCGAGGCGGTCCTACCAACGGGCCACGACTGGATCGGCAAGATGAAGGCGGTAAAGGACGATATGCTGACCCGGATTGTCGATCCGGATTGTCGATCCGGAAAAACGCCGGGCCGCTGCGTTCCGGCAGCAAACCCAACGAAAACTGGTCGAACTGACAAACGAGGGGACGTGGCTGATCTCTGTCGTTTAAGTCCGCCACAAGCTTACCGACTACTCAAGCGCCTTAAAGAACAGGGGAAAATCCAGCAGGCTGGGGAAAGGCGCCATGCAGTCTATACACGGAACGCTTAACCTATACACGCGTGGTTTGACTCTATACACCGTGCATAGAACCGTGTATAGAATAGAGGGGAAGATAAATAAAACCGATTACCTCCAGCTTGAAACAGGTAGAGCGACAATGTCAGGTGATTCCAAGACGGTACCATTACAAATATTCTCGGTTAGCCAATCCAATGGGCCGGTTGAATGCTTCGGCATGACCTTCCCGAACGACGAAGCCCGACGGGAATATTTCACTGAGAAGCTGCGAGAGAAGTTAAGGGACGCGGAGTTTCGCAAGATCGAGGGATTTCCGTTAGGCACGGACGAGGACATTCTGGCTATGTCCGATCCACCGTATTATACGGCCTGCCCGAATCCGTTTCTTGCAGAATTTGTCAAGCAGCACCTGGCTGACCGAAGCAGCGCTTTACGCACGCGCCAATGGGGCGGTCCCGCTTAAAGACCTGTTCGACGCCCCAAGTCTGTTTCCCTTTCGGATTAAACAGATTCATGCGGAAGCACTGGTCGCCGCCTCATCCAGGCTCGACGTGCTCCGCCACGGGCTGAATGACGATTTGATAATGCTAAAGGCCCGAGGGGATGCGGGGCATCCCTTCGACACCCATGTCGCTGAATGACGATTTGATAATGCTCTAAGGAGGCGGCTTCATGGTCAGGGTCCTGCAAACCTGGGACGACGGCGTGGTCACGGACATCGGCCTGGCGGAGGTCTGCCGCCGTCATGGGGCGAAAGCCACCTTCTGCCTCAATCCGGGGCTCCATCATGACGACAGATCCTTCGGGTGGCGCCGCGGGGACCGGGACATTTGGCGGTTGCGCCGGGGAGAACTTTACGAAGTCTATAATGACTTCGAGATTTGCAGCCACTCCCTGACCCATCCCGATCTCACCGCCCTGTCACCGGAGGCTCTGGCCTGGGAGATAAGGGAGAGCAAGCGGCTCCTGGAAGAAATCTTCCGCCGGGGCGTCCTGGGGTTCGCCTACCCTTTCAACGCCGCCGACGATAACGTCCGGGAAGCGGTCCGGGTCGCCGGCTACCGGTTCGCCCGGGGCGTACGGGAACAGGCGGAGGTCATTCCCTCCGGGAGTCCGTGGCACGATGACTTCCGGGAATTTTACCCCTCCTGCCATTTTCTCGCCCCCGATTTCTGGGAAAGATACGACCGGCAGCGATACGAAAACGGCGTCTTTTTCTTCTGGGGACACAGCTATGAGCTGGACGGAAAGGACGGGTGGCGGGAGTTCGAGGACCGCGTCCGGGGGATTTCCCTCGATCCCCAGTCCCGGTGGTCCTTTTTTCACGAACTGCTGCCCTGAGTTTCGGTCCAGCGGCGTCCGGAGATCGGGGGCGGATCGACGCCGGCGGGGTGGCGCTTCGTTGTCGCGGTGCGGACTTCCCCGCCCATCCACCCGGGGCCGCCTCCGACGAAAAACCTCCGTTCGATCACCACGGGCATGGCGCCTCTGCCTCCTTGCGGCGCTATCCGGCGTGAAGATGATTCCTTCCGATTCGCATTAACAACTTCCAGTGGCGACTTCTCGGTAACTTCACTCAAGTCGCTTCTTGATACAGGGCCGCCAGAGATGGTGTGGGACGCTTTTAAGTGACTTCACTCGATCCGTCACATGATAAGGCGCCTTAGGCGCTAGAGTCCCTATTCGATATCGAAATCGTAATAGGTCTCCGGGAAGGGCTCGTCCTTCAGGGTGAAGTGCCACCACTCCTTGTCGTAGTTGACGAAGCCGTATTTTTCCATGAGGGTCTTGAGGAGGGCGCGATGGAGCCGCGGCGTGGGTCCGAGGGTTTTGTTCAGGGTGTGCGCCCGGCTGTCGAAGCAGTCGAAACCGGTGCCCATGTCGATGCCGTTGTCACCGAAGCGCTGTCCGTAGGGGCGATAGCAGGCCCGGAGATTCTTGTGGGGCCGGTAGCGCTCCTGGGATTTAGCCGGCAGGGCGACGATGGTGAGATCCACGGTGCTGCCCCGGCTGTGGCCGGACTTCTCGGCGATGTAGCCATCCCGGAAGAGATGGCGCTTGTCCACCTGGGGGTAGAACTCGGCCTTCGTTTTGACGTCCTTTATGTCCGCGGCCCAGCGGACGAAATGGTTCACCGCCTTCTGGGGGCGGTAACAATCGTAGATCTTCAGGCTCAATCCGGAAGCGGCCAGTTCCTGCTGCACCGCCCCCAGGGCCTGGGCCGCCGGACGGGTCAGATAACATTTGGGGGCGAGGTAGCCATCGACCCTGGCGCCCACGAAATTATGGGGGGTATAATACCGGATGTCCATGAGCACGTCGGGAATTGCCTCCCGGATCTCCGTGAACTCCGGGGGGATGCCTTTTTCCGCGCCGCCGGCGCTGCCCGCCGAAAGGAGGGACAACAGGCACCAGCCGATGAGAAAAGATTGCCACCGCCATGCCGAACCCGCCGCCAGTTTCGTCTTTATGGTTCCGATCATGTTTACCGCCTCCTTTAAAGTTAAGATGAAAAAGTCCACAAATGGCCGGATATTTTCATCTTTCGCTCTGCCCGGAACGGGCATGACGGTTAATCCGCCCTACCGGCTCATGACTGGTTCTGGCCTTCCCCGGTCAGGAAGTTATGCCCTGTGGCGCGCCGCCGCGCCCCTCGGTGGCTCTCGGCGATAAATTACACAACGCGGACCGGATGGCAAGACTTTTCCACCGGTATTTTTCTCTCTCCGGCCGTTGACATTTCCTGGCGACACCCTAACTTACCTATATATCCGCCGCTGACGGGGAAGTCTCTCCTCGTCGGTTGTTTTAGAATGGCACCCCCACGCCCCTTGAGCGCCTTATCAGGCGGTAATTTTCGCAAGATTGCTCATATGGTAGACGCACGGTAGGGACGGACGTGAATCGCCTGCGCTGATATGCCGACGTGACATAACCGGGCCGACGGCGAAAGGCGAAGGGAAACGAACGAGAATGAGAAGGATTCTTCTTTGGACATCGATCATGATTGCCGTCCTGGTGGGCGGCTGCCGGGGCGCAGGCGGCGACGGCGGCGATGGACGGGATCTACGAGAGGAGGCGAAAGTTATGGAAAAGGACAATACCCGTCTCAAGACCGCCGTTTTTGCCGGCGGCTGCTTCTGGTGCACCGAGGTGGATTTCGCCAAGGTCCCCGGGGTGGCGAAGGTGATCCCCGGTTACACCGGGGGAACGAAGGAAAATCCAACCTATGAGGAGGTCTGCGGGGGGAGGACGGGACATGTGGAGGCCGTTCAAATCCATTACGATCCGGAGCGGACCACATATGAAAAACTGCTGGTGGTCTTCTGGCGCCATATCGACCCCACCGATCCCGGCGGGCAGTTTGCTGACCGGGGGCCCCAGTACCGCGCCGCCGTCTTCTATACCGACGAGGAGCAGCGCCGGGCCGCCGAACGTTCCCGGGAGGAGTTGAACCGTTCCGGCCGTTTCCCCCGCCCGGTGGTCACGGAGATCCTCCCCGCCGGTCCCTTTTACCCCGCGGAGGATTATCACCAGGATTACGCCCGCCGGAATCCGTTGCGCTACGGTTATTACCGCCGGGGGTCCGGCCGGGACCGCTTCCTCAACAGGGCCTGGGGAGACGAGGCGGCGTCAGGGTGCAAATTGCCAAGTAAAGGTAATATTATCGATCGGCAGACATCCCGGTCGGCATCGGGTAAGGAAAATGGTCCGGCTGCCCCGCTCCCCGGGGCGGCATCGGGGGCTCCTCATGGGGGGGAAGGAGAATACGTCAAGCCCGACCGGGCGGCCCTGAAGCAGCGCCTCACCCCGCTCCAATTCGCCGTGACCCAGGAGGAGGGGACGGAGCCCCCCTTCCGTAACGAATACTGGGACAACAAGCGGGAGGGGATCTATGTGGACGTCGTCACCGGGGAGCCCCTCTTCAGCTCCCGGGACAAGTACGACTCCGGCACCGGCTGGCCTTCCTTCACCCGGCCCCTGGAAGGGGCGGACCTGGTGGAACGGGAAGACCGACGTCTGCTCATGAGCCGCACCGTGGTCCGGAGCCGCCGGGGGGATTCCCACCTGGGCCATGTCTTTCCCGACGGCCCGCCGCCCACGGGGCGTCGCTACTGCATGAATTCCGCCGCCCTCCGGTTCATCCCCAAGGAAGACCTGGAGCGGGAAGGGTACGGGCAATACCGCCGCCTCTTTTCACCTTGACATCCTCAAAGCGTACACCTTGCCGCTTCAGGAGTCAGCGCAAAGGCCGCGCCGTACCAGACCAGCTTGTTGTCTTGCGGACATTTCGGAAACAGCGGCCAGACAGGCGCAGTCGGTTGCGGTCGAAGGAAGGTCAAACCATATGCAAATGCCAAATATAATTCGATATATCTTCATTACCCATGAACTTGGGCTACGGCCGGTGATTACTCGGGAGCCACCGATTATCGAGCCCTCGCAAATGGGGGGTATGTCGGAGCTCCGACATAGGTAAAGTACCTGAAATCATAAGCGAAACAAACGAGGGCCAAAAAGTTTTGCCTTCCAGATTGGGGTGGTTTTTTGGGAGGATCTGGGGGGCATGGGGGATGTTGGCCCAGCCATAGAGGGGGGATTTTCAAGAGGCCATCGGGGATAATGAAAACGATCGTCAAATGTTGGGTTACCGATGCGCCTGCCGTTTCGGCCCCCCCTGCATCTGTATTTAAATGAGGCGGGCGACGATGATGCCGGCGTGGTTCTCCCGCTTCTGGAGGTAGGTGGCGAGGGTCTCCGGGGAGACGATGACCTTTTCCGCCTCGGAGGAGGCGTGGAGGAGATGGAGGTGGTGGCCGGTACTGCGGATCGCGATGCCGGCGTGGGTGACGTCGAGACCTTCCTCATGGGTGGCGACGGCGAGGATGTCCCCCGGGGCGATCTTTCCTTCCCAGTCAGCTATTTCCTCCTTGGGGAGAACATGACGGGGAAGGGCGGAGATCTGCGCCTCTATTTCCTGCAACTGGCTGTACGGGGTCTCGTCCTGGAGGGACGGGTAAAGTTCCCGGTGCTTTGTCATGAAATCAATGACCTTGGGGGTGGGACGGCCTCCCAGCGCGGTGGTCATGTCCCGGAGCAACCCCTGGCGGGCGTTGTTTGCCAGCCAGTCGGAAAAGTAGTGGAGACGGGAGGGATAGCCGGCGATGACCCCGTCGCGATACCGGAGGGTCCGGAGCAGGGCGGTGAAGTAGGTGGCGAGCGCTGCGGGGGAGTGGACGGAAGGCAGCGGTCCGGGATGTGCCCCTTCGGATCGTTCTGATGAGGAGATCACGGCCGGGGTGGCGGGATGTCCTTGCCGGGGCGCGGGGATGCCTCTTTCCGGCCGGAAACCGTTATCCTTTGAGGCTCCTTCATTGGTACCGGCAGGTTGACGGTGGCATTCAGCCCGGTTGTTCACGATTATTTGGCGGACCAGGAGGGCCAGGGCGCAGCAGTTCTCTACGAGGGTGAAGCAGTCGAAGCGCCGAAGATTGACGACCAGGGCCTCGGGACGGGGGGCCTCCAGGGTGTGGGCCCCGTAGGGGGCGTCCAGGAAATAACGTCCGGCCCGGAGGACAATGTCTCCGGGCGTGCCGGTTTCCGGCGGTTGCTGCTTACACACTGACGTTAGAAAATCTGTCAGGATTTCTTGGTCCTTTGGTTCGATCATAACAGATTTGCCGATCACATCTTCCATCCTGAGGGTTTTCCCGCAAATATACCGGACGCCCGAAATGACGCCCCGGGCATGTCCCCGGTCATGTGAACCTTGTCAGACTTGACCTCGATGGCGGTCTAAATTGTCGCCAATCTCTTTCCCCCGCACCGGAAGGAATAACTACTCTTTTTATCGTTGTACATCTAACCCTTACATCCCCCGATGCTTGCCGCGGGGCGGTTCGATGCGGGTAATTAATCCGCCCTCCGCGCCTCCTCTTCCGTCTGCTCCAGGACCGCCGGGATGAAGGCCAGGAGATCCGCCACGATGCCGAGGTGGGCGACCTGGAAGATCGCGGCATTCTTGTCCCGGTTCACGGCGACGATGCAGCGGGAGTCCCGCATCCCCGCCAGGTGGGGCATGGCCCCGGAGATGCCGCAGGCGATGTAGAGGGGCGGCGCCACGGTACGGCCCGTCATGCCGATCTGACGACGGTATTCCATCCAGCCCCGGTCGCAGACGGCCCGGGAGCACCCCACCGCCGCCTTGGGGAAGAGCCCCGCCAGGCGTTCGATCAGCGCCAGATTTTCGGCGGCGCCGATACCCTGGCCGGCGGCGACGATGACCTCCGCGGTGGAAAAATCATAAGCCGCCTCCCCGGCGGGCAGCTTTCCCAGGGGCCGGCAGCGGGGGTCGGGGGCCGCGGGGGCGGCGTAGAAGGCGGTCCGGGACGGAGATGATGATGAAAAGGTTGCGGGAGGGGTGCGAACGGGCGCATGGCGCGGAGAAGAGAGAGAAAGGTTCGTGCCTTGGGGACCGGAACCGGTTTCGCCGCGGGTATCTCCGGCGGCGTTAGCTTGGGCCTTTGTGTCGTCGGGAGCCGCGTCGCTATGGGATACGGCGCCGGCGGCGGCTGCCGCTTCGGGAAGCACCGTGAGGACGACGGGCCACCTTTCCGGACGGACTTCCTGCTGCCACTGCCCCTTCAGGATGGAGCGCCGGAAGAGAAAAGCGCCATCCGCTTCCTCCCGGCGGAAGCCATCGACGGCGCCGATCAGGGCGGCCTCCAGGCGGATCGCCAGCCCCGGCCCGTAATCCCAGCCTCGGGACGTATGGGGGAGGCAGAGAAAACGTGGATCAAGGTCCCGGCACAGGGGTGCCAGGGTCTCCATCCAGGCCTCGGCGCTGTAAGCGGCTAAGCTTTCGCCGGAGATAAGGATCGTCTCCGCCCCGCCGGTCCGTTCCAAAAATCTGGCAACATTTTCATTTTCATTGTCAACATCGCTTGTTGAATTTCCTCTCCCTGCCGGTGGGGAGATAGATGCCTTGCCCTCTTTTTCCGACATATTTGACTTCTCTCTACCCGGAGGGGGGAATACGTCGATATTATTCGCGACACCCACACTTACCGATGCGACAGCCTTAGCCGTCATGTTACCGCCTGAAGCTGTCAAGGTCGAATCTTTCGCGGCGATCGGTGCCGTCTCGGGGAAACAGCCGGGGATGAGGACCCGCAGGCCTTCACCTGTGGCGTCCGCGAGGCGGCGGGCAAAGGAAATTGTCTTGACGCTGGCGGGAGTCAGCCCGGCGGGCGATGCTTCGGCAATGACGACGACGTCGGCGCTCATGCGTTCAGAAACCCCCGCTGGCGGCAGAACCCCAGAAACTGCCGGGCCTGCTCCGGAAGCGGCCCGGGGAGGAATTCACATTCGGAGGAACTTTCCCGGCGGCGGCTATCGACGACCCGCTCCCGTGGGGTGGGACGCAATCCGGAGGCCGCCACGACCACGATCTCCTGGGCCCGGGCCCTCAGGACGTGGGAGAGGGCCGGATAACGGGGCCGGTTGATTCCCGACTGGATCGTGAGCAGGGCGGGGAGGTCGATTTCATAGGCCGATCTTTCCCCGCCGTCCTCCTCCCGTTCCACATAGACCGGGCCGTGCGGGGAGTGGAGCTGTTCACTGATGACGGCGGTGGCGCAGGGTAGCCCCAGGAGCTCCGCAAGCAGTTGCCCCGTCTGGCCGGCCATGCCGTCTTCGGCCATGACGCCGGCAAGGATCAGGTCATGGGTTTTATCCCGCAGATAGGCGGCGATAATGGCGGCGGTTTCATAGGGTGTCAGGTCTTGGGGGGGGGAGGTATCACCGGGGTGGGCAGGCTTGGAGTCCGATCGAGCATGCGGCGGCACCGGCTCCCCCGAAGACGGTGACACCAGCGCTTCCGAAGCCGGCCATCCCGGCTCTCCCCAGGACGACCGTCCCGGATCTTCTGAGGACGGTGACACCAGCTCTTTCGAAAACAGCAGTCCGGCCCCGCCGGCCGCCGTCGCCGGCTCTAAAGAATGCGGCGATACCAGCTCTTTCCTGGGCGCTGACGCCACCTGGAGCAGGACGGCCCGGTCCGCCCCCATCTCCAGCGCCCGGCGCAGGACCTGGCGGCAGCGGTCCGGTCCCACGGTGAGGGCGTCGATCTTCGCCTCGGGAAACCGTTCCCGGATCCGCAGGGCCTCCTCGAGGGCGTGCTCGTCGTAGGGGTTCATCCGGTAGCAGTCGTCGGCAAACGACGGCTCGGGGAAGTTCCACGCCCCCCCTTTGGCGGCCGGGTCTTCATTTCCCGCTACGTTGCTGCCCAGACTGCCTGGACCTTCCGAAACCGCCTCCGGCACCAGGATCTGTTTAATGCAGACCAGAATGTTCATGCTGTATTTCCTATGTTTCATTCCATTAATCCATATTTTTTCAGTTTCAGGTGGAGGGTGCGGCGGGTGACGCCGAGGCGCCGGGCCGCTTCGCTCTTGTTGCCTTTCACCTCGGCGAGGGTGCGGATGATCGTCTCCTGTTCCACCTCGTTGAGGGAGACGGGACGTTTTTCCCCGGCCGTCGTTTCGGCGCCGGGGGCAGACGGAAGTGCGGCGCCGGGAATGCCGATGGCGGTGGTGGTTGCCGCGGTGCCCGTGGCAGTGAAGGCACTGCCGGTGGCGGCTGGCGCGAACAGTTCCGGCATGCCGGCCGGTGCGGGCGGTTCCGGAACGGCGCCCGGCGCCGGGCTCAACGACAGTTCCGCCTCCTCCAGATAGTCCCCCCGGGACAGGACCACCCCCCGTTCCACGGCGTTCATCAGTTCTCGGACGTTGCCCGGCCAGGAGTGGCGGCGGAGACGGTCCAGGGCTTGGGGGGTGAACCCCTTGATCTGCTTATGGTTCTTCTCGGCGAAGTGGGTAAGAAAGTGCTGGGCCAGGATGGGGATGTCCTCGCGGCGCTCCCGCAGGGGCGGCGCCGTGAGCGTCACGACGTTGAGGCGGTAGAAGAGGTCCTCCCGGAAACGACCGGCGGCGATACCCGCGGCCAGGTCGCGGTTGGTGGCGGCGATGACGCGGACATCCACCTTGACGGCCTCGCTACCCCCCACCCGGGTGATCTCCCGCTCCTGGAGGACCCGGAGGAGCTTGACCTGCATGGCCAGGGACATCTCGCTCACCTCGTCGAGAAAGATCGTGCCCCCGTCGGCCTGACGGAACTTCCCCTCCTTGCGGCGGTCCGCCCCGGTGAAGGCCCCTTTCTCATGGCCGAAAAGCTCCGATTCCAGAAGGGTTTCCGTGATGGCGGCGCAGTTGATCTTCACGAAGGGCCCCTCCCGGCGCTGGCTGTTGAAATGGATGGCCCCGGCGAGCATCTCCTTGCCGGTCCCCGATTCGCCGGTGATGAGGACCGTGGCCTCCGAGGGGGCGACTTGGGCCACGGTTTCCAGGAGCCGCACCATGACCGGGGCGCTGCCGATGAGGTTCCGACGGTCGAAGCGGGCACCCAGGCTCTCTTTCAGCAGGGCGTTTTCCTCCTTGAGGCGGCGGTGTTCCATGGCCCGTTCCATCTTGAGACGCAGTTCGTCGAAGTCCAGGGGCTTCTGCAGATAGTCGTAGGCCCCTTTCTTGACGGCCTCCACGGCGGTTTCCAGGGAGGCGTAGGCGGTCATGATGATGACCGGGATGGCGGGATTGATGGCCTTGATCTCCACCAGGGCCTCCAGCCCGGAGATCTTGAGCATCCGGATGTCCATGAGGACCAGGTCGAAGGCTCGCTCCCGGACGGCGGCAATGGCCGTCTCCCCGTCGTCGGCCTCCCGGATCAGGTATCCCCACCCGGAAAGCAGGGTCTTCAGCATGGTGCGATGGGCCCGGTCGTCGTCCACCACGAGGATAGTGTATTTTTCCGTCACCAACAATCCCTCCTTAAAATATCAAATGAATTGTCATGTTTATCCAACACCCACGCATGATGAAAAATGTTTGGGGGAGATCGCGCGGATGTATTTTCATCTTGCAAATACGGGCAGTTTCCTCTCCTTCAAGGATTAAGGTGGGGATGGGTTTCGTATTCTCATTTCTTTTCCTTTGGTAGCGGCACGCCGTCAGGGGCGCTACGTTTAATGGGCAGGCGGATGATCGCCCTGGTTCCCTTTCCTGGAGCGCTTTCCAGCTTTATCTCCCCGTGGTGCGCCGCCATGATCTTCTGGACGATGGCCAGGCCCAGACCCGTTCCCGCGGGTTTGGTGGTGAAATAGGGGTCGAAGATCCGCTCCAGATCCGCCGCGGCGATGCCGGCGCCGGTGTCGGCGATCTCGATCCGTATCCATCGTTCCCCTTCCTCCCGGGCTGTGACGGTGAGGACGCCGCCCGGTTCCATGGCCGCCAGGGCGTTCAGGAAGAGGTTGAGGAAGACCTGCTTCATCCTGTCCCGGTCATAGGAAACGTCGGGCAGGGGAGGCAGTTCCTTTTCCACGGTGATCCCTTTGGTTGCCAGGTCGCCGGTGACGATCTTCAGGCATGCTTCGATGACCGCCGCGATCTGGTCCGGGGTGGACTGAAGAGTCGTGGGGCGGGCGAATTCCAGCAGTTGGCCGATCACCCGGTTGAGGCGTTCCACCTCGCCGATCATGATCTCCGCCGTCTCTCTGTCGTCTGGAACGTCGCTGTATCTTTCCCGGAAGTAGGTGGCGAAACCCTTGATGGAACTCAGGGGGTTGCGGATCTCGTGGGCAACCCCGGCGGCGAGACTGCCCAGGGCGGCCAGGTGTTTGGTCCGGGCGATCTCCTCCTGTAGCGTCCGGAGGTCGGAGATGTCCCTAAAGAGGATGACCAGCCCCATCAATTCGCCTTCGGGCTCCTGGAGACGGGAGGCAATGATCTCCAGCGGCGCCGTCCGGCCGTCCCGGAATCGGCACGTCACCTCCCGGACGATCGGTTCCCGTGCCGTCGTCGCGCTGGCGATGATTTCCCGGCAGGCCGGCGGGAGGAACGCCGCTGCGGGCCGCTGCCGTGCCTCCGCTTCGGGAACGGCCAGGATGACGGCGGCGGTCTTGTTATAGGCCATGATCACCCCCTGGGGATCAATGGCAATAAGCCCCATGGGCATGTTTTCCATGAGATGGGCCGAGAAGGCCCGGACCTGGAACAGGGATCTCCGGGTCGCTTTGTAGCCCTGGGCCAGAAGCAGGGAGATGACCCCGGAAAGTCCCACCATGATGAGCACCACCCCCATCCAGATGGTATGCTGTTCATCGGCCTTCCGAGCGGCGAGGACCGGACCCATATCCAGGCCGACGAAGATCACCAACCCCGGCGGCGTCCGGGGATCGGCATGCCTTTCCTGCCAGATGGGGAAGGGACCGGGGGTAGGGGTGAAACCCCGGTACACCTCGAAGGTATCGGCGCCCTCTTCGTTGGCCACCTGGCGCCATTGGGCGGTCTTGACGGCGACGAGACGGGCCAGATCGAGGTTGGCGCCGTAGAAGTCGCCGATCCGGTACGGGTCGCTGTCGGCCAGGATTACCCCGGTGGCGTCGGTGATGATGAAGTAATCGATGCCCGGTTGCTGTGCCGTTTCTATGAGGAGTTTCTGGAGCCGGAAGGCGTCCCAGCGCAGGCCGGCGCCGGTGCGTGCCCCGGCCTCGAAGGAGCGGATCAGGGCGTCGCCCTTTTCCAGCAGCAGGCGGTTGGTTTCCGTTTTCTGCCGGTTCAGGCTTTGCATGGTCATGAAGACGAACAGGGGCACCAGCACCAGCGCTGCCCCGATGATGAGCCATGGGGAGATGATGGTCCAGGACCAGCGTTGTTTTAGCGAGGGTGCCTTCTCCATTCCTTGCCTGCCGCGGTTGTTGAGCGGATACTTTTTAGACGTTTGGATAGCATAGGCGGATAATTATTAGCCAGTTTTTTCTTTACCGCGGCGACGAGGCGAACACTTCTGGGTCGATCGGCAAATAAATAAGTATAATTAGTTACATGTAATGTATGTGGCATGGTGGCACGGCAGTTGCAATCCAAGAGGGCAAAGAGAAGAAGATAAGGTAAGCAACGAAAATAGAAAATAAAGAGATCGGAAAGGAGAGAAAAAAAATGAGAAAGGCAACATCGACAATTTTTGCGGTCCTCGTGATTCTGGCCCTGGCGACGACTTCCTTCGCCTACGGCTGGGGACAGGGACCCCGCAGCGGCAGGGGACCCGGGTATGGTCCCTGTCAGAGCGGCGAGGTAAGAGGTCTGGCCGGAGTTAACCTGACGGCGGAACAGGAAAGCAAGATCAAGTCCCTGCGGGACGCCCATTTAAAGGAGATCAAGCCGCTTCAGGATCAGCTTTTCAGCAAACGGGGAGAGTTAAAGCTCCTGTGGCTCCAGCAGCAGCCCAGCGAGGAGAAGATCACGGCGGTGCAGAAAGAGATCCGTAACCTGCGGGATCGACTTCAGGACAAGCAGACGAGTCACCGCCTGGCCGTCCTGAAGGTCCTGACCCCGGAACAGCAGACCAAGCTGCAGACCTACGGCGCCATGAGAGGCTTCGGCCCCGGTAAAGGATTCGCCCGCGGTGGCGGCTACGGTCCCGGCGGTTGCGGCGGTTATGGCCCTGGTCCCCAGGGCAACCGGTAACCCGAAACGCCGCCATCGGCCCCGGGGCGACGGATAGAGAAAGATCCCGCCCCCCCAACCCCTTCCCAAGCCCTCCCCTTTCCGGGGGAGGGCTTCTTTTTAGGTCGCCGTTCATGTCGTTGTCGCCGTGGGCCTCCCGCTATTTAAATAATGATAATGACTCTCCCCAGTATCTTGTTAAAAATATCAAATTAAATTCTCATTATTATACAATAAATATCAAATGCAATACGCATAAATAAAGCTGAAAAAACGTGAAATTACCCTTGACACAAGACTTTCGCTCTTTTATAATCGGCCGCAAAAAGTGATAACTAATTGTCAGGTCGTTGAACCGTGCAGGGCGGTGGACGATAAATAAAAAAGGAGGCAAGAGATGAACAAGGGAGATCTGGTAAATGCGGTGGTTTCAGTGGTAGGGAAGAAGAAAACGGCGGAGGAAGCGGTCAACTGTGTTCTGGAAACCATAACCGGGGCCCTGAAGAAGGATGAAGCCGTTACCTTGGTCGGCTTCGGAACCTTCAAGGTCTTTAAAAGAGCAGCCCGCACCGGAAGAAATCCCCAGACCGGCAAGGCCATCAAGATCAAGGCCAAAAAGGTCCCCAAGTTTACCGCGGGGAAAAAGCTTCGCGATGCTGTAGCGGCGGCAAAGAAATAATCGAGCCTTCATATTCAGGAGAAAGCCCCCCCTCCGGATTCGGACTGGGGGCTTTCTCGTTTATAATTATATTGACAGGGCCTCCATTCCCCTTTTATATGTCGTCCAGATATGGCAGTGAGGAGGGAATCATGAATAATATGGGCCGGCTCATCAGGACCATCGCGATCATTGCGCTGTTTTTCTCCGTAATCGCCTGTTCCGGAAAGGAAGCGCCGCCATTGAACGGGCAGGCGGCAGGGGATTTCCGCCCCGAAACCCTCAAGGTGGCCGATACCGCGGAGAATAAGCTCCGGGGGCAGGTCCTCTACGTGCCCATTTATTCCAACATCCCCTATATCGAGAGCAAGAAGTTCGATCTGAGCGCCTTTCTTGCCATCCACAACACCGATCTGAAAAATCCCATCAAGGTCACAAAGGTCCTCTATTTCAACAATGACGGCAAGCTCGTCAAGGAATTCCTCGTTGGGGAACACCCCCTGCCTCCCCTGGGAGCGGTGAATTATTTTATTCCCCAGTCGGACACCAGCGGTACGGGGGCCAATTTCCTGGTGGAGTGGCTGTCCGATGTACCGGTCAGTGAACCGCTGATCGAATCCATCATGTTGAATCTCGAAGGCAATCGGGGCATTTCCTTTTTGAGTCGGGGCAAGGTCATTCGGGAGATGCGCTGAAGCTGCGCCTCATCGTGAGGAGCGGACCGAGCGCGGATTTTCGGTTTCCATGTTTCGATCGACCGTCGCGCTTAAAAACAATCCCTTCCTCATTACCCGCCGTACACGGCCCAGATGGCGGCGTAGATCAGGGCGGGGATCAGGTTGCCGATGCGGATTTTCGCCACGTTGAGGAGGTTGAGCCCGATGGCGACGATGAGCAGCCCCCCTGTGGCGGTGATGGCGCCCAGTACCGCGGGTTGCTGCAGGAAGCTCAGGTGCGCCGCCAGCAGCGTCAGGACGCCCTGGACGCACAGGACGCTCAAGGCGGAAAAGGCGACGCCGATGCCCAAGGTGGAGGCAAAGGCTATGGATGCGACTCCATCGAGGAGGGACTTGATATAAAGGGTCGTCGCATCCCCGGTGGCGCCGTCCTGGATGGAACCTACGATCACCATCGCCCCCGTTACATAGAGAAGTGAAGCGGTTACGAAGCCCTCCACAAAGGTCGATGATTCGGAACGGGCCCTAGCCTTCAGCCATTCCCCCAGCCGGTCGATCCCACTTTCGATTTTGAGCAGCTCTCCCGTTAGGGCGCCCAGCAGCAGGCAGCCGATGGCGGGGATCACGTCCCGTTCCGAAAGGGCCATCTGCAGGCCGATGAGGATGGTGGAGAGACCCAGACACTGCATGAGGATCGTTTTGAGGCCCGGGGGCATGCGCTTTCCCGCTGCCAGACCGATGAGGCTCCCCGCGATGACCGCTCCGGTATTGACGATCGTTCCCTTCAAGAGAAAGCTCCTTTCCCCCGCCAAGGCGGTTTCCTCGCCCCGGCGCTTTGATGATCCTGCGGGGACGGCCGCGCCTGGCGCCGCCGCCGCAAAGGCGGGAACGACCATCGGTCCCGCCATGCTTTGATTAGCTTCGGTTATAGGGAGCACCGTTATCGCCGGCGTCTTCCGCTCCGGATTCCCCACCTCCATCCTCCGGCGCCGGAAGACCCTGGACGTCCCGCAGCCTTCTCTCGATGGCCCGGGAGCGGACAGCGGCCTTTTCGATCGTATTGCCCGCCTCCATGATCTTTTTTCGTGTCTTTTCCAGGATGCCGCCGAAATTGGCAAATTCCGTCTTCACCGCGCCCAGGAGTTCCCATACTTCACTGGAGCGCCTCTCGATGGCAAGCGTGCGGAAGCCCATCTGCAGGCTGTTCAGGAGGGCGGCCAGAGTGGTGGGGCCGGTGATCACGACCCGAAATTCCCGCTGGAGCTGCGCGAAGAGTCCGTCCCGGCGGAGGACTTCGGCGTAGAGGCTCTCCGTGGGCAGGAACATGATGGCGAAATCGGTAGTATGAGGCGGCGCCAGATATTTGTCCCGAATGCTCTTGGCCATGTCCCGGAGCGTCCGTTCCAGTTGCCGGGACGCCTCCTCCACCTGCCCGGGATTTCCCTGCTCCTGAGCCTCCAGGAGCCGCAGATGATCTTCCTGGGGGAACTTGGCATCCAGGGGGAGCCAGACGACCTGTCGGGGATCATCGTGCCGCCCCGGCATCCGCACGGCGAATTCCACCCGGTGGTCGCTGTCCGGTTTGGTGGCCACATTGACGGCGTATTGGTTAGGACTGAGTATCTCTTCCAGGAGGGTGCCCAACCGGATCTCCCCGAAGGTTCCCCGGGTCTTGATGTTGGTAAGGACCTTCTTCAGATCCCCGACGCCGGCGGCCAGGGTCTGCATCTCCCCCAGACCCTTCTGGACCGTTTCCAGGCGTTCGCTCACCAGGCGGAAGGACTCCCCGAGGCGCTTTTCCAGGGTGTCCTGAAGTTTTTCGTCCACCGTGGCGCGGATCGCCTCCAATTGCCGGCGCTGGTCCTCCTGGAGATTGCGTAACTGAAGAGCGACGCTTTCGTTTATCCTGTCGAGCTTCTGGATGCTCTGGACGGCAAGGTCCGTCAATTGCCGGGAGAATATCTCCCACTGGTCCTTCTGCAGGGACATGTTTTCCGCCAGCCGGACCAGGAGCGACTCGCTCACGTCCCGGAGGGACCGGTTCAACTCTTCCCGATCTCTGGGGCCATCCTCCCGGAGGGTCCGCTCCAGCCTTTCCTGGAGCGTTTCCATGCCTTCCAGGCGGTGGTCGATCGCGGCCAGCGGCCGGGACGACGATTTGAACAGCAATGCGACGAGGAGGACCAGAAAGAGGCCGTCGGCGGCGAGAAGGGCATAGAAAAAGACGTCGGTCATCGAGGATTTCCCCCTGGGATTGCCGGCCATGATTGATGACGTGGCGATAAGGTGGGCATCCGGCATGGGCCTTCAACCTTCGCAAAATCCTCAACGTAGCGCCACTACGCCTGCGGTTTTGCTTAATCGGCGCGGCCAAATCCGGCATAAATACGAGCGCGCCCTATCGCAATGTTATTTAAGAACAAACTCTAAATCATGACGGCATCGTAAAAAGTCCGGATGCTTCGTTGCGCTTCATCCCTCGTCACTGCGACGTACGTCCCAGTACGCCTCATTCCTCAGGATTCGCGCGCCTCGCCTGCGGATCTTTTTACGATGCCGTCCCAAATGGAACATTTTTTGACCTTTTACGATGTCGTCAACCATGACTCACTACGAAAAATATCGTCAATACTACTGTTTGTGCTTCGTGACGTTTCAACAGGTTTTTTCTGTTTAGAGGAATCCCTGCCGGCTTGTCAACTCCTTTGAAGGGCCGACGGCGCGATAAGCGGGAAGAGGCGGCCGCGGCCGGCGGATAGTAAGTCGGTCCGCCGCCGGGATTCCTGATTATCATGATTCGGGATTGTCGTTGACATGGCGGAAACGCTCCGCTACGCTACGTCCGGTCTGTTTGCCTGAAAACGTTTCCTGACCGGCGAACGAGCGCTCACGATCAGGCAGACGCGTGAGCCGCAAGGCGCCCTCCCGGCAAGGATAGCGCCGGCGTAGGGGGGATCCGGGACGGCGGGGTCGGGACGGAGAGACGAGGATGTTAGAGATGCCGCGATCGCAATTCCAGCACGGGGGAGATATCCGCCGCCTGGCCGCCCGGGCCGGTGTTTCACAGGATGAACTGCTGGATTTTTCCGCCAACATCAATCCCCTGGGGCTGCCGGTGGGCTTTCGGAGCCTTATCCGCCGCCGGCTCAACGAAATCCTTCATTATCCCGATCCCCGGGCGGCGGGGGTGATTGCTGCTGTTTCCCGGCGCTACGGGATTCCCCCGGAGGAAATCATCGTGGGCAACGGTTCCACGGAGATCCTCTATGCCCTGCCCCGGGCGCTTTCCCGGGGCAGGGCGGTTATCCCCGTGCCGTCTTACGCCGATTATGCCGTCGCGTCGGCATTGGCGGGCATGGAGGTGGTGAAGGTCGCCCTGAGTGAGCATCGGGGCTTCATCCTGGAGATGGATGAACTGGAGGACCATCTGCAGGGCGATGAAATCGTTTTCATCGGCCGGCCCAACAATCCCACGGGTTTGAGCTGCGCGGCCGTGGCGATCCGGGCCGCCGCCCGGCGCCACCCCGATACGGTCTTCGTCATTGACGAGGCGTTTGCCGATTTTGTACCCGCCATGGATCGCCTCTTGGTCCGGCGCCCTCCCAATGTCATCGTCCTGTGTTCCCTGACGAAGTTCCATGCCATCCCCGGCCTCCGTCTGGGGTTCGCGGCGGGAGCGGCGGCGGTGATGGAAAAGATCGGCGGCTTCATTCTGCCCTGGACGGTGAACGCCCTGGCTCAGGCAGCCGGAGAGACGGTTTTGGACGATGACGATTACCGTCGCCGGACACTGGCCCTGATCGAGAAGGAACGGCGCTTCCTGAGCGAAGGTCTGCGGGATCGTTTCGCCTTCCATGTCTATCCCGGGGAGGCCAACTTCCTTTTGGCGCGGATCGACGGCCGGAAAATGGACGCTCCCGGGCTGGCGGCGAAACTGCTGAAGAAGGGGATCGCCATCCGCCGCTGCGACAATTTCACCGGTCTGGACCGGCGTTTCTTTCGCGTTGCCGTTCGGAAACGGCCGGAGAACGAAGCCCTCCTGGCGGCCCTGCAGGACATCTGGACAGCACTGGACTGACAACTCGCTGATTATTCCTGAATGATAAAGACCGATCTATGTTGTATTCTTGATTGAGGGAGACGACCTTGCCCAATCCCCTCGCGCTTCCCGGAGATATGGGTGGTGAGGGTACCCATATCTCCGGGAAGTCATCCCGGCTCCGGAGCGATGAGCAGCGGAGGGATCTTTTTGAGTGCCATTTTCATCATGCATTCCATCCCGACGGAATAAAGTTTCAGGCATTGTCCCTGATCGATTTTCCGAATGTCTCTCTCCTTTCCCGAACTCAGAGGAATCATTTTGGAATAAGGAAGCTCCGATTCATGCCCCGAAGGTCAGCTTCGTTCCCGCCATGTTGAGGATGAACTTTTCCGGCATCGCCCTTTCAAAGGCCATGATGGCGTTGCGCCCCGTGCAGTGGCAGGGGATGACATAGTCGGGATCGATCTTTTTCATCTCTTCCACCGTCCGGTCGATAATCCCCTCGAAGTAGATGCCGGAGAGGTGAAATCCACCCATGACGGCGTGAACTTTATCCACGCCCGTGATCTCCCGGGCGTAGTTCACCGTGTTCACGATACCGGCATGGGCGCAGCCGGAGAGTACCACCAGCCCCTTGTCCTTCAAGTGCATGACCACGGAGGTGTCGTCTTCGATGGGGTCCCATTTTTCCTGTCCGTCTTCCTGATAGCGAGCGATGGGAAATCCCTTTTCAAAATCCGTCCGGTGGGGGACCTCGCCGAGAAACAGGACCGTATCGTCGAGGAAGGTGACGGGTTCCGAAGTTTCGATGAGCTTCAAGCCCGTTGCGGCGATCTGTTCCCGAGTCAGGGGCGAGAAGTGGATCTTCATGTCCCGCACGGGTATCTTCAGGTAGCGGGGTTTCCGAAAAACCTGTGGATGGACGAAGAAGGGGATCTCTCTTCTGCCGAGCAGGGCCGCCAATTGATCGAATCCACCGGTGTGATCATTGTGGCCGTGGGACAGGGCGACGGCCTCCACCGCGCCCAAATCCACTCCCAGGATTTTGGCGTTGTAGGCGGCGCCTCCTTCGGAAAAACCGAAATCGAACAGCAGGGTATGCGTCTTGCCGTTGACACCGGTCTTGACAACGGCGGCAAAACCGTGTTCCGCAAGGACCGACAGGCGGAAACAACCGTCCTTAAGGGGGATGGCCCTGGTCACGACGGCGCTGTTGTCCGTGGCTGTCATCTCGATGTAGTTGTCCTGAAGGGACAGGATCTCTATGTTATCCACCGGTTTCAAGCTGGGAGCAGCCATTTCTCAATCCTCCTGTCTTCAATGATTACCTGCTTCCCAAATCTTGTCGACGAGGTCCGACCTTACAACTAACTGCACTCAAGTTACTTCACTACAGGGCGCCTTAGGGGGAGTGGATCGCTATTTTTCCGCTCGCCTTGAGTCTTTGAGGTAATTCTCGCAGGCGGCCCGCATGGTATTGGCCGCCAGGAGGGCGCAGTGTTCCGCCTCCGGGGGCAGACCTCCCAGGGCATTAAGAATGTCTTCCTGGGAGAGGGCGGCCGCCGCCGCGACACGCATGCCCCGGACCAGACAGGTAGCTATGCTCCCGCAGGCCAGAGACGTGCCGCAGCCGGTGGTATAGAAAGAGGCATTTTTCACCGTGCCGTCCTTCACCTCCAGCCAGAAGGCCATGGTATCGCCGCAGGGTCCTGTTATCTGGCCTTCGGCGTTGTACCCCGGCAGGATTCCCTTGTTCCGGGGCTGCCGGGCGTGATCGATTAACTGTGGAGATAGAATTTCATTGCCAATGTCTTCCATTAATGCTCCCTGTATCCTTCTTCATATTACCGCCGGATTTCCTCTGCCCAGTGTCGAGGCGGAAAGTCGGGATAAAAGACGTTTTCTTATCGCTCCGGCGTCATGCAACCGGCCGTCGGTACCCGGAGACCTCAGGGGTGGGGAGGAGGCAAAACGATGCCTCCCCCCTGACGGGGTTGCCGGTGTCTTCGGACGGTCTGGGGTCGTTTCCCCGTCACTCCCGATGCGAGCCGGCCGGGATCCGGATGTTTGCCGGCTAAGCCGGTTTGTCCTCCGGGAGGGTCTCCCCCAGGGCCAACCGGCAGATGTCGCTGATCATGTAGTTCTTCATCCCCGCTTCCCGCGCCTTTTTGTTCAAGGTCCGGAAGCACATGGGACATAGGTAAACAATCGCTTCGGCGCCGGAGTCCTTGGCGTCCTGGATATTCTTTTCCTGGAAGGGGGCGAAGTTCTTGCCCCTGGGGAAGAGCTTCAGGTTCGGACCGGCCAGTTCTACACCGCAGCAGATGGCGTTGATCCCGTCATACTTCCGGGCGACGCGCTCTACGCCGATGAGGGAGAAGATCTCAGCGAGGAAATGATCCTTTTCCGGGGTGTACCGGGAGGCGCAGGGACGCTGGTAGGCGACCTTCATATTCAGTCTGGTAATACGGTCCGGGTGATTTTTCAGGTACTCCGCCAGGTATTCCAGGATGGAAATGGGGCGGAAGGGCAGCTTGATCCCGAATTCCGGTGCCATGCCGGCCAGGAGGGCATAGCAGTCGTCATGGACGAAGACGATCTCCTTGGCCCTCGATTTGGCCAGATTGTTCACCAGCCCCTGGAGGCGGTCCCGCATGATGGATTCGTCCCCCATGTGGGCGAACAGGACGTTGCAGAAATAATGGCGGCCTTTGAGGATAGGCAGCTCCTGGAAGAGACTGCCCTGGATCGCCCAAGGCATGCTCCCGTCCATGACGCAGATGGACATTACCCGGTCTTTGGGTTCCATGGGCCGGGGCTCGCCCTCGGCCTTGAAGCGGTCAGCCATCTGGGCCTTCAGCTTCGGATCCGTGAAGTCACCCGCCTCCTCCATCCGCCGCAGGATGAGATCGAAAGGCCGGGCATCCTTGGGACAGTATTCGTTGCAGGCAATACAGGTCACACAGTCGTATATCCAGTCTGATTTTTCTCCCCGGACGAGTTTTTCGAAGGCCTCACCGCCCGTCTTGTTGTCGAAATCTAGGTAATGGCACCGGGCCAGACAGTCGCCGCAAAAGTCGCATCGCTCTTCATGAAACATCTCCTAACGCCTCCTTATATATTATCAATATTATTCAGCTTCGCTGAATTTAACTGCTTGATGTGATAAAGCTTGCTTAAGTTTATCCCCCTTTTCCGGCCCCATCCACCGGGTTTCACCGGGGCTCGGAAGCCGCGTGGAAACGGCCGTCGGAGCGCATTACCTCTACCTCTTTCTCCTTACCCTGAGTCCAGCCGCCCGTGGCCTCCGTAACGATATCGAAGGCCGGCACATAGGGCTTGATGTCCAGAAGGGGAGTTCCTGTTACAATATCCACATCTTCGATATGCAAGACACCACCCTCGATGCCCGTGAGCTTCACGATGGACAGTCCGAGGGGATTGGGCCTCCGGGGGGCCCGGGTGGCAAATAGTCCCCGGGGGACGGTGTCCAGGAAAGGTATAACTTCGAGATGGTAATCCTTCGAGAGGTGGAAGTGATACAGAAGGATGATATGGGAAAAAGATTCCAGATCCTTCAGAGCCTGGCGATAGGGAGCGGCGATTTCGACCCTTCCTTTGACGCCCCGGGCCCCCGCCGGCTGGATGGGCATACCCCGCCAATCGCTGAAGGGGGAATGGATAATGCCGATGGGATGATAGATCACCGCCGCTCCGGTCGCCGGGCAATCCGTGCCGCTTGCCGGCATGGCCGGCATGGCTTCCACCCCTTTTCCCCTTGTTTTTCTCATCGTTATGCCTGCAATGGCCGCCGGTTACCAAGTTCCGGGAACAATGCCCCGCTGGTGATAATCCAATACGACGGCCGCCGTGTTTATTAGAAGACGATCAATTCATAACCGGCCTCACGGTACCGGGCCATGCTCGGGTGCCCCATCATTTCCCCACACACGGGCAATCCCTGCGCCGTCGCCTCGTCGTAGCTCCCCGTCTTTTTCGAGCAGGCCTGGCAGACGCAGTCAATCAGGCCGGCGGCCTTCACCTTCTCGTACAGAGGGGTAAAGGGTGTCGGAGCAGCCGTCAGGTCTCGGATTAGTTTGGTGGCCGTTCCTTCGATGATCACCTTGACCTCGTAACCTTTGTCCTTCATCTCCAGGGCGTTGAGCAGAACGTGGACAAGGCACATCGCTTCGCCGTTGAAGGCGAACAGGGCGACTTTTTTCATCGGCATCCTCCTTGGCCGTAAAGCGGCCGCTAATTGAACAACCCTGACCATATCGCTACGGTGAGGCGATTATGGCCGATAAGAAATTAAATATCAAACTTTCTTTTATCCGTTCCATCCTGATTATGTCTGATTATGACTTATACGGGGGCGTCAATCCTTTCTGGCCACATAGAACTGCCGGAGATAGAATTCATCGTAGTCTCGGAAGATGTTCTCCGGGATGCTCTTATTGAGCACCGTCAATCCCTTCTTCTTGAGTTCCCGGGCGCAGAAGTGACAGGAGGAGTAGCCGGTGATGATCACGAGTCCCCCTTTCGCCAAGCGGGTCAGGCTCTTTTTCAAAATCGTCCGGGCGCTGTCGCCATCCATGATCTGCCGGTTCAGGATCCCACAGAAGATGATCACGTCGAAGGGAGGCGCCATGGCATACACCGTGGCGACATTTTCTCCTTTTTCCTCGCGGATATTTTCTAATCCCTTTTCTTTTGCTGCTTCCACATTGTCCGGGCCGATGTCGAAACCGGCGTAATAGGCATGGGGATTATCCCGGCGGATTGCCGCCAGCAGATTCCCCGACCCGCACCCGACGTCGAGGAGACGCTGAAACGTAATTTCCGACAGGGCCGACAATATCCGTGGGTGGATATGGGCGGCATAAAGGGGATACTCCCGGGAATCTTCGAATCTCTCCCAACGGACCGGCAGGGCACGATTGCGTAGCGGAACGATCAATTCTACGTCCCGGCCGTCGAGGGAGGATATGAATGCGGCGGCGGCATGACACTCCTCGGGGGCGAGGAGGCGGCCCGTCGTTTCCGGCCAGAAGCCGGCGATATCCTCGGTGCGGACCAACCGGGTGATATAGGCCAGCCCCCCGTTCCTCCTTTGCCCCCGGACATCCGTGTTCAGGGGCCCTTGAAGAAAGCGATGACCCGCCGCCTCCACGATGTTGAACCAATGCCCCGATATTTGCTGCCGCGGCCGGCGGCGGATCTTCATGATCATGGCCTGGAAGGTTTCACCGTCGATCTCCCGCCGGTTTGCGCTGGGTTCCGGAGCCGATTTCCCGCTGCTCATCTCCGGCAGCCTCCGCCGCCCGCGCAGGGCGGGGCGTCACAGCGCTGTTCGCGGCCGCAGCATGTCCTGCCCGCCGGGGAAGCCGAAAAGGCGCCGCTCCGAGGAAGAATGCTGGGGGACATGAGGCGGCGCAATTCCGCGCCGCCACAGAAAAGGCACCGGGGCGCTTCTTCTTGGCCGCTTATCCCTTCAAGAAATTCGGAGGTCTTCCCGCAATCCGCGCACTCGTATTCGTATATCGGCATGTCTGGATTCCCACCGCAAGGCTCAGTGATCGCAGAGATTTTGGCCGCAGAACAATGCTCCCTGGAGATAGTCGCCGACGATCTTTTCCGGGGTTTCGGAGGGGGCGCCAACCACGACGCCGATCCCCCGCTGGTTGAAGAGATCCTGGGCACGGGCGCCCATGCCGCCGGCGATGATCAGGTCAGCTCCCTTTTCCGCCAGCCAGCGGGGCAACAGGCCCGGTTCGTGCGGCGGAGCCTCATGAATTTCCGTTTTCAGGATCTTTCGTTCGTCCTTGTCCACGTCGACGATGACGAAGGCGCCGCAGTGGCCGAAGTGGGGGCACAGATAACCGTCCACGGTGGGGACGGCGATTCGCATCAATTGCATCTCTTTTCACCTCATGGTTGTTTCTTTAAAAAAAAATTATTCAAGAATATCAGCCGTTGGGCAAAATGCCGCTTGCTGTTACGGCTGATACCGCCATTTCCTAACGGTCGTCAAGGGCCAGGATGGTTTTGATGATCCCCTCGCGAAAGGCCTGGGCCGCGCCGGTTTGATTGTAGTGGTAAATGAACGGAAGACCGCTGTCCGAGGCCTCCACAACGGCCGGTTCCAAGGGGATGCGCCCCAGAAAGGGGACCTTCAGCTTCTTGGCCATGGACTCACCGCCGCCGGTTTTGAAAAGTTCAATTAGTTTTCCGCAGTGGGGGCAGTTGAGGCCGCTCATGTTTTCCACGACGCCGAGAACGGGCACCTTTACCTGGCGGCAGAAACTGATGGACTTCCGGACGTCGGCCAGGGACACCTCCTGAGGGGTCGTGACGATTACGGCCCCATCGCTCTCCGGAAGCATCTGGGCCACGGACAGAGGTTCATCGCCTGTCCCCGGCGGGAAATCGATGATCAGATAATCCAAATCCCCCCACTGGATGTCCGCGAGGAACTGCCGGATAACGCCCATCTTCAATGGACCCCTCCAGATGACCGCCTCGTCTTGGTCAGGCAGGAGGAGGCCCAGGGAAACCACCTTGATCCCATATACGTAATCCAGGGGAAAGGCGTTTTTGCCGTCGGTGCGCAGGGTCTGATTGCCGAGCCGGAGAAGCGTGGGGATGCTCGGGCCGTGAAAGTCCACATCCAGCAGACCTACCTTCTTTCCTTCCATTCCCAGACCGACGGCGATATTGACGGCGATGGTGCTTTTACCCACTCCTCCCTTACCGGAAAGGACCAGGATCTTGTGGCGAATTTGCGCCATTCTTTCCCGGAGCTGTTTCTCCTCCTGCTGGTGTTTTTCCGTCCGGTCGCGGTTTTCCTGTTGCTGTTTCTGCCCTTTCCCGTACAGGGGAAGGGCATCTTCTGTATTGCTCATCTATTCGTCAGCCTCCTGAATCGTTTTTTCTCAATAAATTTAAAACGTTTTTCCACAGGGCCTCGATATCCGCGGCCGCCGGACTGGCGGGATAATCCATTACGGTGCGACCCTGAAGTTGGGCCTCGACCGTTGTCAGATCGAAGCGGATTCTGCCGACGGCGTGCATGCCCAGGTCGCGGCCGGCCGCCTCCATCCGGGCCGCCATTTCGGGATTCAGATCCCATTTGTTGAGACAGAGCCCGGCGGGTATCTTGAACAGGGCGAGCAGTTCCGCCAAGCGTCGGAGATCGTGTTCTCCCGCCAGCGTCGGTTCCGTGACGATGAGGACAAAACCAGTCCCGGCCAGCGAGGCGATTACGGGACAACCGATTCCCGGAGGACCGTCGGTAAGGATAAATTCGGCCTGATTCGCCGCGGCGATTTTTCGTCCTTCCTCGCGGACCAGGCTGACCAGCTTCCCCGAATTACCCTGAGCGGGGTCCAGACGGGCATGCACCATGGGGCCATAGGCGGTATCCGACACATACCACTCCCCGGTGCGGGCTTCCGCAAACTCGATGGCCTCCACGGGACATATCCGGTAGCACATGCCGCATCCCTCGCAAAAAATAATGCAGATCTCCGGAGGCTCGCCCGGGGCAATGGCGTCAAAACGGCAGGCGCCGACGCAGAGGCCGCAATGGATGCAATCCGCCGGGATTGTCTTCGCCTTTTTGGATCCGTAAAAGATCGTGCTCCTCCTGATCCGTGGCTGGAGAAGGAGGTGAAGATCCGGGGCGTCCACGTCGGCATCTACGAGGACGGCATTCTTTTCCAGGGCAGCCAGGGCGCCGGTAACGGTTGTCTTTCCTGAGCCACCTTTGCCGCTGAGAATGGTGATTTCCTTGGTCATGGAGGCGCCCCTGTTCATTCTCGTCCTTCCCGGTCCGGCCGGGAGGGCAGCAATGTCAATACCTGTTTCCAAAGACCGGCAAACAGCTCTCTGTACTCCGGCAGTGCCTCGGTAATCAGGGCGCCGCGGGAATAACACTCCGCGATCCGCCGATCATGGGGGATCTCGGCGAGGATGGGGAGGCCTTCCCGGCGGCAGAATAGATACAGCTCGTCGTTGCCGATATCACAGCGATTGACGACGACCCCGCTGGGAATGGCCAGGGTTTTCAGCGTTGCCGCCATCAGCGTCAGGTCGTAAAAACCGAAGGGAGTTGGTTCGGAAACAAGCACCACCAGGTCCATATCCCGCACCGCTTCAATTACGGGGCAGGATGTTCCCGGGGGACAATCGACAAGGGTGACGGCCGCCGCCGGAACCTTCTCCTTTACCTGGCGTATGAGAGGCGGGGCCAACACCTCGCCCACATTGAGGCGTCCCTGTAAGAAACCTATCCCCCCGGCGGCGCCTCCTTCGATTACCCCGATGGCCCGGTCGGATTCCGTGATGATCCGTTCGGGACAGAACTCGGCGCAGACGCCGCATCCGTGGCACAGTTCCGGAAATACAATCACGGTATTCTTGAAAACCGTGATGGCGTTATATTGGCAGAACTCGGCGCAGACGCCGCATCCGGTGCAATGTTCTTCCGCGACCTCAGGAATTCTCACGGTCGCCGGAATGCTCCCGTCGATCCGCGGCAGGAGAAAGAGATGGGCGTTTGGTTCTTCAACATCGCAGTCGAGGAGTTGGACGTCCACGCCGGTCTGCTGGAGGATATTCGCGATATTGACGGCTACGGTGGTCTTGCCCGTACCGCCCTTGCCGCTGGCAAAAGCAACCTTCACGGGTTCTTTTCCAGTTCCGTCAGACGGGAACGCAACTGTTGCGTTACCCTTTCGTAGTCCTGCAACTCGTCCTTGAGAGCCTGTATTTCCATTTCCTTGCTCGGGATCGGTCCGGAAGCCGGGGCATAATAATCATAGGCCCCGACCGACTGTCGGCCGAAAAATCCGGGCCGATGGAACCTGCTCCGGTTGCCCCGACCATACCTCAAGAAACCTGAAAACCATTCTGCACCTCTAACCGGCCCCCTGCCGGCATAACCGGGCATGGCATATCCGGCGCAGTAACCGAAGCCCCTGCCGCTCATGGGACCCATTCCCGCCGGGCCCGTGCGATCTCCTTTAGGCATATGCAGTATCTCCTTAATAAAATTTATTAGTCATATACTGTGACCATCCACGGTGGCCGAGCTGATTTCCTCTAAATCTTTCCGTTCCCAGGCGACGAAGGCGTCGGCCACCGTCTGCTGCCGGCCGGATTCGGCGCGGTACATCTTTACCCCCGCCGCCTGGAGTACCTTAAAGGCCTTCGGACCTACATTGCCGGAAATCAGGGCCTCCACTCCCCGGTCAATGATGGTCCGTGCGGCCTGGATGCCCGCACCTTGGGCCGATTGGCGGTTCTGAAGGTTCTCCGCGGCCTCCCACTTTTTCGTCTCCGTATCGATAATTACAAACCAGGAGGCCCGTCCGAAACGGCTGTCCAATGGTTCCGTCCAGCCGGGTTTTTGCGCCGTTACCGCTATCTTCATGATATTCCTCTCCTTCGCTGTCCTTTTGTGTTGCCCGCCGCCCCGCGTCGGCCTCTTCCCGTTCCGCGGCCGCATGGACCCATACCGAGACCCACCCATCCCCGGCGGCATCCGGGCAGGTAAAAAGCCGGATCATCGAGGTGGTTGGAGAAAAATCCGGTTTCCACGTCGGTAAGATTTCCCTTCAGGAAAGGGATTACGACAATCCCCGCCCCCTCGATGAATTGCCGGGTGGAAGTGGCAATAGCCCCGCAGAGGAGAACGTTCACGCTCAATTCCATCAGCTTTTGCCGCATCTGCATCATGGTCAGTCCCGCCGGGATGGCTTCGACGCGCCGCTGCCGGACAACGCCGGATTCGATGACGACGAAAGAATCGGCGGAATCGAAAACCGTGGCGATATGATCCTGTGATGCTGCCAGCGCGATGGCCATATTCCTGCCCCGTGAAATAACGATCCTTGCTGCTCCTGACAATGTAGCGTTTGCAAGGGGTGTGCCGATGGCGTCCGTAAAGCAAAAGCCGGTGTAAGGGGCGACATGTGAGCTGACCGCCGCCCCCATATCCATTCCTTATGGTAGTGATTGTGCGACTACAGGGACGGTCAATGGTCGCAAAGATGCGTTTGTTGGTCGGCGCCAACTGCATCTATTTCCACATATTCCTTTCGTTCCACGGTCTTGTTGGTCGTGCGTCCGAGGTGGCAATAGATGCAATCGTAGGTGCAGGTCTTGAAGGGGACGAGATCGACACCCAGGGATCTTCCCAGTCGCCGCGAAGGTACGGGGCCATATACATGCTTGAAGGTGTAGGCGGACATTGTCCCTATTCTCTGATCATCGCTGTCCCGCAGTTCGGGCACTGCTTCTGATAACAGGGGATGCCCCGTTCATGGGACTGCCGCTGCCCGCAATTGGGGCAGACGCAAAAGCCCACCGCCCCACCGGCCAGGGGACCGCCCATGCGTCCCAATCCCTGACCTTGTCCTCGGCCTTGTCCTTTTCCCTGACCTCTTCCCTGTCCCGTCCCCGGTCCCTTGCCGGCCGGTCCCGTTCCGTCTCCTCTGGGCATTGTCGTTCCTCCCCCATGTTATTAGTTGTATGCAAGCCACAAGACAGTATTGATCTTTCCTTTGATCCGTGTCGGCTGAAAGCGATAGTGCCTTGTATCGGCAGCGATATCCGTTTTGCGGTTGATTGCGGCCGAGACGATCATTAATGCAGCAAAGCTTGTGCCGTTCAGCAGTGAGACGGAAAATATTTCATGAAGTCAAACAGATGGGTGCGGAATGGACGTTCTATGCAAGGACTGGCATCGCAAAATTGCTTCGGTTATCAGCTGATGTATTGCAAAGCCCCTTCCATCGTATTGCCGCCGCTCTTATTACAGGTCATAACCGCGGTCGACTGCATGCTCGCTGGTAAAAACCGACGGAGGGACCGCTGCGCCGCCGCGCCGATTCTCCGGAAGACGGATTGTCGGTCCGCTGTTGTCAGGATCTTCCCGGTCGGGGCTCCTTGATCCCCAGGGCCTTGATCCGGCGGAAAAGGGTGCTTTTGTGAATGCCCAGCTCCCGGGCGGTCTGGACCCGATTACCCTTGTTTCTCTTGAGGGCGTTGATGAGAAAGGCCGCTTCCATCTCCTGGAAGGTCGTATGATCCGGAGGCGCAACCTCTTCTTCCCTGCCGGACTGGAGAAATTCCGGCAGATCCTTGCGCTTGATAATCCCCGACTTGCAGAGAATGAAGGCACGTTCGATGATGTTTTCCAGCTCCCGGACATTGCCGGGATAGTGGTATGCCATGAGGCAGGCCAGGGCCTGGTCGTCCACGCCTTGCAGGGATTTGTCCTGCAGCGCATTGAAGATCCGGATAAAGTGATCGATAAGGAGGGGGACGTCCTCCATTCGTTCCCGGAGGGGCGGCAGCACCAGTTTGAGGACATTGATGCGGTAGTAGAGGTCCTCCCGGAACCTGCCCTCTTTAACCAGTTCCTGGAGGTTCTGGTTGGAAGCGGCAATGATCCGGGCGTCATGACGGATGCTCTCCACACCCCCCAAGGGTTCGTAGGTCTTTTCCTGAAGGACCCGCAGGAGGCGAACCTGCAAGGCCGGGGAGATGTCGCCGATTTCGTCGAGGAAGAGGGTTCCCTGATCGGCTAATTTGAAACGGCCGGGTTTGTCTTTTTTGGCATCCGTGAAGGCCCCGGCCTTGTAGCCGAAGAGTTCCGCCTCCAGGAGGGTGTCGGGCAGGGCCGCGCAATTGACGGCGACGAAAGGCCGCCGGCTGCGGGGGCTGAGGTTGTGGATCGCCTGGGCGAAGAGTTCCTTGCCGGTGCCGCTTTCTCCCTGGAGCAGCACGGTGCTGGTGCTGGCGGCGACGTCGGGAAGAAGATCGAAAATCTCCCGCAGCTTATGGCTCTTGGAGACGATGTCCTGAAAGGTGTACTTTTCTTCCAGTTTCTTCCGGAGATCCTCCTCCCGGCTGATATCCCGGAAGGTTTCCACTGCCCCGATCGCCTGCCCCGTTTCGTCTTTAAGAATGGCCGTGGAAATGCTTACGGGCACGCGCTGACCCCGGGCGTTTATGATGTGGACCGTCCGGTTCACTACTTCCCGGCCCGTTTCTTTGGTGTAGCGGAGGACACACTGCCGGTCGCAGACGTCGGCTTTAAGGACCTCCCGGCAGAACTGGCCGACGGCGTCCTCTCTGGGCACGCCGGTAATCTCCTCGGCGGCGCGGTTGAAGGAGGTGATCCGCCAGTCGTGATCCACGGTAAAGACACCGTCGGCGATGGAATCAAGAATCGTGTCGATGCGGATGGGCATTTTCATGGGTCATGAGCTTATAAATGGCTCCCGTCTGGACAGTGGAAAAGGGAGCCACCGTCCCGCGGGCGTCGTCCGTCTTCTCCCGATTGATATTGCTTTCATTCTTATAATGATGATCATTCGGAAAGCAACTCATATTTGATAACCTCTTAACAAGTTCCAAATATGACACTTCTTGGCGGTCCCGCCGCAGCGGGAATCAGGTATTTCATGAACAGTAATCGGTTTTTGCCTGCAGGCACGGCGGGTAGGATGAAATAAAAAAAACTTGACAAACCGGGAAATCCCGATAATGAAAATGCCATTCAATGAAGAAAAAACTAATAATTGAAAAAGGAGGAAACAAAGTTATGAAGTGTTTCAAACATTCGGTATGCTTGTTGATGTTCCTGGCGCTAGTTCTGGTGTTCGTCGGCTGTGCGAAACCGCCGGAGGCGGAGAAAGCGGCGGCCAAGGCGGCGATGGACGCCGCTGTGGCGGCCGGCGCCGACAAGTATGCCGCCACTGATTTCGCCGCGGGCAAGACGGCCTGGGACGGCGCGGAGGCGCAGATGAAGGACAAGAAGTATGACGAGGCCAAAAAGGGCTATCTGAACGCCAAACCCGCCTTCGAAAAGGCCGCCGCGGCCGCCGCGGACGGCAAGAAGGCCGTTACGGACGAGGTGACGGCTGCCATTGCCGCCTTGGAAGAAGGATGGAATAAGCTGACCGCCGCGGCGCCGAAACTCCAGAAGAAGATGAAAGACAAGGAAGAGGCGTGGACGGCGGATGTCAAGGCCATCGAAGATGGTTTGAAGGCGACGAAGGATATGCTTGCCGCCGATCCGCTGGGCGCCAAGAAAAAGGCCGGGGAGCTTAAAGACCTGATCGACAAATGGGACGCCGCTTTCCAGGAATTGGCCGCCATTCCCGATCCGCCGGTTAAGAAGGCCAAGAAGGGCAAGAAGTAGCCATTAACCCGCCCCAACATCCGGATTTATGCCGGATGATGTTCCGAATATTTTCGGGCGGATCTTCTGAATACGCAGAAAAGCGCCCCACCTCTGAAGGTGGGGCGCTTTTCTCCTTTTTTCTCGGTAAGGATGAAGCGCTTTCGAAGTATCCGGACTTTTTACGATGCCGTCAAAATTGATCGAGGTGATTTATCTCGGCAACCACGAATGATCGCCAGACGGAAGGCATTGAAATTCACCTTCTCTCCCAGCTTGACCGTATCCGTTTTCCCCTTACGCAGGAATTCCCCTCCAGATAGGCGCCGCTTTCCTCCCAAAGGGAAATTATCGGAATTCCGATAATTTCAACCGGTCCGATAAATTTCAACACATTGATATTTATCAGTAATTATGAATGACTTAATCATGTCGATCTTTGGCGCAAGGCAGGTCTCCCGGGCGTGATCGTTGGACGAGGAATAAAATCTTGCCAAGAGAGGACATTCAGCGGTAAATTGTAGTAATGAAAATTTAATGGCGGATGGGAAAATGAGAAAAGCACTAAAATACCCTTTCAGGAGGAAAAAATGACGACAACCGTGGATGCCCGGGGGCTGGCCTGCCCGCTGCCGGTGATTATGGCCAAGAAGGCCATTGAAACTCAAGACCGGATCACCGTCCTGGTGGACAACGCCATGGCGGTGGAAAATATCCGCCGCCTGGCCGTAAAAACGGCCTGTGGCTTTGCGGTGACGGAAAGAGAAGACGGTTTTTGGGAGATCGCCCTGACGAGAACGGGTCCCCCGGAAAATACACCAGTAGGCGTTCCTGCCGCTGACGGCGAGGATTTGCCCGTCTGCGACGGGAGAGGGGAGAAGAATGCGGAACCCCTGGTCGTTGTCCTGTCCGACAATCGCATGGGACGGGGTGACGATATCCTGGGTGATATCCTTATCCGGGGCTTCATCCACACCCTGCTGCAACTCCAGCCCCCGCCGGTCCGGATTGTCTGCTACAATGCCGGCGTCAAACTGGCCCTGGCGGATTCCACCGTTCTAGATGACCTGCGGGATCTGGAAAAGTCCGGTACGGAGATCCTGATCTGCGGGACCTGCGCCAACTTCTTCGGCGTCACGGATCAGGTGGCGGTGGGGCACATCTCCAATATGTATGACATCGTCGAGATCCTAGCGGGTGCCGGGCGGGTGGTGCGTCCTTGACGGAGAACCCCGATAACGATTACCTGGTGTTCATTTTTCCTTCCGTCAGCCACGCCCTGAAGGCGGAAAAACTTCTCAAGGCGGCCGGGGAGGCCCATAAGCTGATTCCCGTGCCCCGCCACATCAGTTCGGATTGCGGCGTCTGCCTGCGGATCGCCAGGGCGCAGCGTCCCGGAGTGGCGGCGCTGCTCCAGGGCAAGGTGACCTGGGAAGGGGAGGCGCCCCTGGGGTAGGTCAAGAAGTGATGAGCAGTTTCTCCAGGGCGTTCCGGGCCTTGAGGAGTTTCAGTATATGGGTCCCGAAGCCGCTGCAGTGCAGCGACATGCTATCTCGTAAGTTCAGAACATGTGGAAATGAATATGGTTCGCCGTGCCCGCAGTGTTGCTTTGCCGCCCGGCGATGGGTAAAGAGGGGGGGATACCGAAGGATGGCAATGCACGAACGGACAGGGCGGGTGATCTATTTCGACCATGCCGCCACATCCTGGCCGAAGCCGCCGGTGACAACGGCGGCCATGGTAGAATACGCCGAGCGGATCGGCGGCAGTCCCGGCCGTTCCGGACATCACCTCTCCCTGGCGGCGGGACGGGTGATCCTGGAGGCCCGGGAGGCCCTGGCGGCGCTCTTCGGCATCGGCGACGCCCTCCGTATCGTTTTCACCAAGAACGCTACGGAGGCTCTCAATATCGCCCTTTTGGGGCTCCTCCGTCCCGGCGATCACGTCCTGACCTCCGGGATGGAGCACAATTCCGTCATGCGGCCCCTGCGCCATCTGGAGACCCAGGGGGTAAGCTTGACCGTAGTTCCCTGCAACGGCGCCGGCCTCCTCGACCCCGACGACGTCCGGAGGGCCGTCAGGACCCGGAGTCGGCTCCTTGTGGTTACCCATGCCTCGAACGTGACGGGAACCATTCAGCCCGTCGCTGCGCTGGGTTGTATTGCCCGGGAGTACGGGCTGTTGCTCTGCGTTGATGCCGCTCAGACCGCCGGGGCGCTGCCCATCGACGTCGAGAAAATGGGGATCGATCTGCTGGCCTTCTCCGGGCATAAGTCCCTCTTCGGCCCCCAGGGAACCGGCGGCCTTTATATCCGGGATGACCTGGAAGGGCGGATCCGGCCCCTCATGTTCGGCGGGACGGGAAGCCGCTCGGAGCACGAGGCCCAGCCCGATTTTCTTCCCGACCGATATGAGTCGGGAACTCCCAATACGATCGGGATCGCCGGCCTGGGAGCGGGAGCGGGTTTCGTTCTGGCGGAAGGGGTGGATCACATCCGCCGCCGGGAGGAAGAGATTACAGCCCGATTTCTTGCCGGAGCAGCCTCCTTCCCAGAGGTCAAGGTTTTCGGCCCGCCCGGTGCAAAGGGACGTACGGCCGTTGTCTCCTTCCAAATCGCCGGTGTCTCCCCCTCCGCGGCGGCCCTGACCCTGGACGAGGAATTCGGGATTCTCTGCCGTCCCGGCCTCCACTGCTCCCCGGCCGCCCATCGCACCATCGGAACCTTTCCCCGGGGGACGATCCGCTTCGGCTTCGGTTACTTCAACCAGGATAAAGAGGTGGATCGAGCCCTTGCTGCCATCCAAGCCATCGCGGGGCGATGAAAGTCCTCGTCGTACTGGCCTAACCGGCGGGCAGGGAACATCTGGTCAGGATCGTCCAAGATAACGACGTCCGCCCTCAGTTCGCTGCCTCCCGCGATGCTGCCTCTGACCGCGTCCTTCTCTCGAATCACACCGTCCACGCGGTCCTGCATGCGCAAAAAAAGGCAGGATCCGTGGGGGATCCTGCCTTTCCTGGATTGATGATCGTCACAGGACGTCGATGGATTATCTTCCCATGAAAATCGGTTTTCTTTTCTCCGCGAAGGCCTTCATACCTTCCTTGACATCGGAAGTCCGGCCGGCAATGGTCATAGACTCCTTCTCAACTTCGAGCTGCCTTTCCAGCAGAGAGAAAAAGGCATTGTTGAGATTCTCCTTCACGAGGGCAAAGGCGACGGAGGGGCCGCTTGCGAGATTCCGCGCGATATGGAGTGCCGTATTTTCAAGCTCGGTGTCTTCCACAACTTTTGTGACGAAGCCGTAGTCCAGGGCTTCTTTTGAGCCGAAGAGCGGATCCATGAACGCCATCTCCGAGGCCTTTCCGAATCCCATCAGAAGCGGCATCAGAAGCGCCCATCCCCCGTCGGGAACCAGTCCCGACGCCGTGTAGGCCGTCTTGAATTTGGCGGAGGAACCGCATATCCTCAGGTCGCACGCCGCGACGATGCTCATGCCCCCGCCCGCCGTCATGCCGTTGATCATGGCGATGATGGGCTTCTGCATCCGGCGGATCGTGATGATGACCGTGTTCATTAACTTTATGAGCTGTCTGAGTGTATCGCCGGCGTCCTCGCCCCTGAACAGCGACACATCTCCTCCTGCACAGAAGGCCTTTCCTTCGCCGGTGATCACCACGGCCCGGGTCTCCTTGTCATCTGAGCAGAATTCCAGGGCCCTGGCCAGATCGTTGAGCAGATGGAAATCGAGGGCATTGAATTCCTTTGGTCGATTGAGCCGAACAATGGTCACGCCGTCCTCTTTATTCAAAATAATGGTTTCAAGATTCATGGAACGTTCTCCTTTCCAGTTCCTGAGGACCGCGACGACTTCGCCGCGTCATCCCGACTATTTTCCGGTCTGGTAGGGATCCCAGTCAAATCCCCACAGCTCACTGTTGAAGGGAGACTTGTACGTTCGTCTCTCGTCATAGGACGGATAACGTCTGGCACCGCCTTCTTTCGGAAGCATCTTCACGGGAAATTCCGGCGCCAGGAGTCCATGCTCGCGAGCTTCCTTCTCAAGGGCCGCCCGGTCATCGGGATGGGCGATCGATATGATGGCCTCCGTCCGCTCGTAGCCATTCAGACCCCTCAGATTGACGATCCCATGCTCCGTGCAGACGTGCGAGGTCAGTTGCGCCGGAAGGTCCACGGTGGTCCCCACCGGGAAAAAGGGAACGATTCTCGGTGTCCCGTGCTTGCTCCGCGACGTCAATGAGACCACGCCCCGGCCCCCTCGCGACTGCGAGCAGAACCCGACAAACTGGAGAAATCCGCCCGTACTCGAAATGGCACGCTTGTCATAGAATCCGCAGCAGACTTGGCCCAGCAAATCAACGGCCACGGCGTTGTTGATGGCGATCAAATTGTCCAGACGCGCCAGGTTATGAAGGTTGTTGGTATAACCGATATCGTACACCGCAAGGTTCTGATTCCGATGGACCGTTTCGTAATACCATTTCGTGTCAAAGGGGAACGCCAGTGTCCACACGCTCTTTCCGCGGTCGGCGGGGAGCGTCTTGTAACGGTTAGTCACCTGACCCGATTCGAGAAGATTGATGAGGCCGTAATTCAGCATCTCGGTGTGGATGCCCAGGTCCTTCAGGCCCGCACCGGCCATGGCCGTGGCCACCGCCGAGGGTAACGTGCCGATCCCGAGCTGAACAACATCCCGATCCCTCATAATGGTAAGAATGTTTTGGGCAATTTGCGCTTCTTCCGGGGAGGGTTTGATGGCCTTTTCGTTCATCTGTGGCCACTTGTTCTTTTCGACGTCCACTTCAACCCAGTAATCAATATCGTCAATGTGCACGGTATTGAAGCGTCCTCCCTCCGCCCAGGGGAAATCGGAGCGGACTTCGACCACGATCTTTTTTGCTGTCTGAGTGTAGATATTGCAATTGTTTGTGCCGTAGGACCAATTGAAAAATCCCCTGTCATCGGGAGCGGTCGCCGCATTCCAAAACCAGTCGATTCCCCTTTTCTCCTTTACGGCATTGACGAACCGATAGTGATGGAAGTACTGGCCCATGGCCCAACCCCACTGCGCCCAGCTGCTGACACCATTCGCATCGCGGGCTTTTCGGTTCCAGGGGAAGAAGAAATAATCCTGCATGCAGTGGTATTTCTGCCTGGAGTCCGCCTGCTGAAAATAGGGGTGGGGGTAAATGTTGCCGTAAAGCCAGAACTCGATGTCTTTTAGGCCGGGTCCCAAGCGGCCGGCGATCTCCACCATACACTGGGTCGCGTCTCCCCCAGCGGTACCCGGCTGGATCCAGTCCCCCGACTTGACCATGTCGACGATCTCCTTGGCTGTTTTTTTCTTGTCTCTTATCTTCTGTTGAATGGGTGTAGTCATACTGCTCCTCCTTTCGGGAAATATAGTTTCGATGAAATCGCCGCTCATCGTTCAACGATAAGCCGTTTCACTTTTCGGTTGCTCCGATGTATGGGGAAAGAGGTGAAAAAACAATATTGGAAGAATGGGGAATCATTGTGGAGATAACAACACTACTCTTGTGAGCCATTGACAGGGAAGCGAATGGCAAAAGTCACCGAAAGAAAAACCAGGCGAGACGGAGCTTGTTTAATTGAGGAAATTTCTGGTCAAGACAAAAGTGCAGAAAAGATAACCTTAGATTAACTGGCAATTCACTGCCGGGGATGCCGGGATAAAACTATGCCGCCTCTATCCGACACTTGATGGTTGACGAGACACTGCTACATCAGAGTGGACAGGTAGGACTGGAGATTCATTTTCTTGTTGAGGATGCCCATTTTCTTGCGGATGTGGTACCGGTGGGTGTCAATGGCGCTTTTTGAAATATCCATATAGTCCGCTATCTCCTTGGTGGTCTTTCCCTCCCGGATGAGATTGGCCACCTGGATCTCTTTCGGTGTGAGGCTCAGGTGCCGTGCGGTCAGCTTCTGCGCAAAGGGAGAGACAATGCCCATCAAGTTGGATTCGATGATGTTCAGGTCCGTGAGCGCCTTTCCGTTGGACCCGTTTTTCTTCAATTTCTTCACATAGGGGATGACCAACTGCTTGATATTGGACAGGACATTGTCCTCCAGTTCCCGCTTGTCCTCTTCTCTGCGTTTGAGCAGTACCCTCAGGGCGGCGTTGAGCTCTTCGAGTTCCTCCGTTTTACTCTTCAGTTCCTGTTCCCTCCTGATCAATGCTTTTTCGACCTGCTTGAGTTCCGTGATGTCCAGTAGAGCAATGACGCTTCGCGATGTTCCCGGGATGAGTTCCGCGTTGATGAGGACATCCCGGATCTGTTTGTTCTTGGCCACGATCCGGGATTCGTACTGACGGGGAGTGGATGCCGGATCTTTCCGCCGTGATATGTGGTACATCTTCAGCCTTTCAATATCATCCTTGAAGATAAATTCGGTCCAGCGCATTTTGTTTTCGAGTTCGTCCTTGCCGTAGCCGTATGTATTCTCAAACTCTGTGTTGGCCAGGATGACCGTCATGTCCTCCTCGACCATCAGCATGGCACTGCCCGTCGTCTCAAAGATCGTGCGGTACCGGTCTTCTGACTCTCTGAGGACAGTTTCGTCCCGCTTGCGATCCGTAATGTCGCGCAGGCTCTGGATGGCGCCGATGACACGGTTGTTCCGGTCGTAAAGTGGCCCCGCCACCCCCCAGAGGTGCGACTTGATATGCGGGATGTAACGCTCTGCGATGAGCAGATTCCCTTCCCGCCTGAACATGGAGTAATTGTCTTCCCTGATTTCGGCGGGATTCAGCACCAGATCGACCAGCATGGGCCTTCGCTCGCCGTCGAAGTGCAGGGCGTGCTCGTAATTTCCCTTGCCGAGAATATCCTTTGACTTGACTCCCATCAATTCCTCCATGGCCCGGTTCCAGACGATGATCCTCCCTTCCAGATCGATGGCGTAAGTCGGATCGGGAAGAAAATCGATTATGTCCGCCAGCCGACGGTCCGATTCCCGCAGCGAATCTTCCGTCCGCTTGAATTCAGTAATATCCCGTAAGGTCTGGATGGCGCCGATGACACGGTTGTTCCGGTCGTAAAGTGGCCCCGCCTTCCCCCATAGATAGGCCTTTATATGGGGGATGTAGCGCTCCGCGATGAGCAGTTCCCCCTCTTTCTTGAATAAAGAATAATCCTCTTCGCGGATGCGACCGGGGTCCAGTACCAGATCGAGCAGCATGGGTCTTCGGTCCCCATAGAAATGCAGGGCGTGCTCGTAATTCCCCTTGCCGAGGATATCCTTCGCCTTGACGCCCATCATCTCCTCCACGGCCCGGTTCCAGGCAATGAGCCGCCCTTCCAGATCGATGGCGTAAGTCGGATCGGGAAGAAAATCGATGATGTCCGCCAGCCGGCGCTCCGACTCTCGCAGCGAATCCTCCGTCCGCTTGAATTCAGTAATATCCCGTAAGGTCTGGATGGCGCCGATGACACGGTTATTCCGGTCGTAAAGTGGCCCCGCCTTCCCCCATAGATAGGCCTTTATATGGGGGATGTAGCGCTCCGCGATGAGCAGTTCCCCCTCTTTCTTGAATAAAGAATAATCCTCTTCGCGGATGCGACCGGGGTCCAGTACCAGATCGAGCAGCATGGGTCTTCGGTCCCCATAGAAATGCAGGGCGTGCTCGTAATTCCCCTTGCCGAGGATATCCTTCGCCTTGACGCCCATCATCTCCTCCACGGCCCGGTTCCAGGCAATGAGCCGCCCTTCCAGATCGATGGCGTAAGTCGGATCGGGAAGAAAATCGATTATGTCCGCCAGCCGGCGCTCCGACTCCCGCAGCGAATCCTCCGTCCGCTTGAATTTAGTAATATCCCGTAAGGTCTGGATGGCGCCAACAATCTGTCCCCTGCTATCGAAAAGCGGACTCGCCTTCACCCAGAGAGTGACCTTCTTATTCCTATGAATCGAAATCTCCATTTCGGCAATAAGGAGGTTCTTTTCCCGCTTTTTGATCCGATAATTGACCTCCATCGAGATATCGGGCCTGGTGTACCGATTGAGCAGCATCGGTCTCTTCGTGCCGTAAAAGGGTAGAGCATATTCATAATCGCCCTTTCCCAAAATATGATTCTCCCGGACACCCGTCATTTCCTCCATGGACCTGTTCCAGGCGATGACCTTTTCATCCAGATCGATAGCAAAGGTCGGGTCGGGCAGAAAATTGATGATGTCCGCCAGCCGGCGCTTTGATTCCTGAAGAGACTGCGCTGCCAGCATACGTTCCGTGATGTCCATGGAATTTCCGAGAATGGCCGGTCGGCCTTCGTAGGTTATGACGATGACTGTCTCCATGACCCATCGGATTTCCCCGTTCTTGCCGATAATTCTGAACGAATATGGAGAGGTTCTCACACCCTGAAACATTTCACGTGCATACCGCCTGACCATGGCCTTGTCTTCCGGATGCACAATGATATCCGATTTTTTCCCGATCAGATCTGCCGCAGTGTACCCGGCGAAATTCGCTGCATTGTGATTCACCGACTTGAATTTGCCGTCCTGAACAATATAAAGACCCGCTACGGAATGATCCCATATGATTTTGTAGAGGGGATCTCTCTCCCCGATTCGCGCGGATAGAGAAATGTTCTTGCTTGTTTTTTCCTTAAATTCAAAAATTCTCTTCTTTCCCTTCACGGTCCGGCTGCTCCTCTCACCACACCAAATCGAAGGCGGGTCTCTCCTCATCGTCATTCATAAACGATCGCATGTTGATAATGCAAAGACTGCAGCTCATAATGACACGGCAATAAACTTCTAAGTTCATACCAAAGAGTAATCAATATTGAAAGAATAGTGACATTCTATTGAGTCAATTTAATTGTCTGTCCCATTTTCTGGGCGGTCCCGCAGGTCGCCATGAATCGATCAACCCAATTTTTTTTGCCGAAAGCTGTGTGGTCCCGCAGAACAACACCATCCCCGATGGAAAAATCGTCGTCGTCGTGCCCTTTAATATCATGGGGGATGTCCTGCCGAAACACAAGGAATTCTGGACCTACGGTAAACAATTGTACATTGATCTGGCTGCAGAATATGCGGATAATTTTGAAAAACTACCAGATTAAGGAGATCTTGCAGGCGCTGAACTCCGATCCCCCCAGAGGTACTTGCGTCCGTGGGGACCGGCAGTCACGCCCATGTCGGCGGTGAAGGCGAAAGAGATCATAACGCCCATGGACAGGGCGCTGTGATTGCCCAGGGAGAAGGAACTGCCGGCAAGGAGGGAAATCCGGTTTATGGTTTCGTTGGCGGCCATGTCGATGCCGTGGACCGCCCGGTCCATCCTGATCCGGCTTATGTTCTCCTGGATATGAAGGATCTCCGGGGCGGCCCGGCCGGTTCCTTACCGATTCTTTCCGCTCCTCCCGATGCTGAGAGCCATCCGGGGTGTCAATGGGAGAAGGGCAGGGTAAATTTGTTCTCCGCACAAGTAGTTGATATTGATTGGGCAATGAGAACAAAAAATCCGCTTTTTTCATCCGGTTTCGGCCAGAAAAAATTTTCTGTGGGTAGAATGGACTCCGGACCGTCATTTTGTGATTGACCTGGCGAGGGGAGCTGTAATAGGACACAAAAACATTCAGCCGCGAAAGGAGATTTCTATGAAAGGCATCGTACTTGCGGGCGGATTGGGAACACGAATGTTTCCCCTGACCAAGGTGACGAACAAGCACCTCCTCCCCATCTATTGCAAGCCCATGATCTATTACCCCATCCGGACCCTGGTGAATGCGGGCATCGATGAAATTCTCATCGTCACCGGCGGCAACAGCGCCGGGGATTTCCTCCGCCTCCTGGGCAACGGCAAGGAATTCGGTCTCAAACACCTGAACTATGCCTATCAGGAAGGTGAGGGCGGGATCGCCGCCGCCTTGAGCCTCGCTGAATACTTCGCCGATCAGGATAAGATCGTGGTGGTGCTCGGGGACAACATCATCGAGAAAAATATCCGCGCCGCGGCGGATTCATTCCGGAAACAGGCGGAAGGGGCAAAGATCCTTCTCAAGGAGGTGCCGGATCCCCAGCGTTTCGGCGTCCCCGCCTTTGAGGGGGACCGGATCGTCCGTATCGACGAGAAACCATCCGCCCCGGCCTCGAATTACGCCGTCATCGGGATCTACATGTACGACAGCAAGGTCTTCGATTTCATCAGGACCCTGAAACCTTCGGAACGGGGGGAACTGGAGATAACCGACGTGAACAACTACTACCTCCGCCAGGAGAAACTCACCTGGGATGTCCTCGAAGGCTGGTGGACCGATGCGGGGACCTTTGATTCCCTGCTCAACGCCGGCAACATGGTCCGGCAGACGGGGGCCAACAAGAGGGGCTGAGGGTAGTTCCGGACATCCGACATTATCTTTTCAGGAGGGGTGTCGATTAAGGGGATCTCCCCCTGGGAACGATTTTTCTATACAATATTCAGCGGCGCTGAATTATGAACAGTATTCAGCTTCGCTGAATTCACTCCCGCCGATATTGGCGGCGGAAATGTGGAGAGGGCTTGATTTCCCCTATGGAATGGCTCGGAATCAGCGGCGTGATCTTGCTGGGGGCGGTTGTGGGCAGTTTTCTCAATGTCTGTATTTATCGCATTCCCCGGGGGGAGTCCCTGGTTTTTCCCGCCTCCCGGTGCCCCCAGTGCGGACGCGGCATTTCCTGGCATGACAATGTCCCGATCGTCGGTTATTTCCTGCTCAGGGGACGCTGCCGTCATTGCCGGCAGCCGATCTCCGGCCGCTATCCCCTGGTGGAGCTCCTGTCGGCCGTCCTGGCCCTGGCGGCTTACGTCAAGTTCGGCTTTTCCCTGGCTCTGCCCGCTGTCTTTCTGTTTCTGGCCGTCGTGATCGTCATCGTCTTCATCGATATCGAACACCAGATCATCCCCCATGAGATCGTTCTGCCGGGGATTCCCGTCTTTCTTTTGGCCGCCGTCTTCATTATGGGCGTTCCCTGGCTGGATTCTTTTCTGGGGATCATGGTGGGGATCGGAATTCTCTACCTGATCGCCCTCTATTACGAACAACTCACGGGAAACGAGGGCATGGGCGGCGGCGATGTAAACCTCATGGCCATGTTCGGGGCCTTTCTCGGCTGGCAGTCCCTCCTGTTCATCCTCATGATCGCCTCCGTCACCGGCGCCGCCGTGGGGATTTTCCTCATGATCAGGCGTGGCGAGTCGTTGAAATACGCTGTTCCCTTCGGCCCTTTCCTCTCCCTGGGGGCGGTTCTCTACCTGTTCTGGGGCAGGGATTTAATGAAATCTTTTCTCTATCTTTTCTGATATATTAACGCCGTTTCCGGCTCGTAAAAATCTTGACTTACCTGGCCGGGAAAATATAAGGTGCCCGTCGGCAAGGAAAAACGCTGCCCAGGAAGGAGTGGATGCGGTTGCCCGATACCGGGGACCCGAGGACCGGAAGGACCGGCGGGGCGCTGATGATTGGACAATCGCTCCAGTGAGAGAAGTGATGAAGAACCGCATTGTAAAAATGATCGAGAGGGCGTTGCCGGAGGTTCTGGCGGAAGCCGGGGTAGGCGCCATGTCCCTGCCCCCCGTCGAGGTGGAGGCGACCCGTGATCCCGCCCACGGCGACTACGCCACGAACCTGGCCATGATCCTCTCGGCGAAACTGAAGAAAAATCCCCGGCAAATAGCCCGGATGATCTGCGACCGCCTCCAGGATGAAGAAACCATCCTCGCCAAGGTCGAAATCGCCGGTCCGGGGTTCATCAATTTCTTCCTTCGGGAAGAGGTCTGGAAAGCGGCACTTAAAGAGATCGAGGCGGCGGCGGATCATTACGGGTGTTCGGATGCCGGCGGCGGCCGGTGGGTGCAGGTGGAGTTCGTCAGCGCCAATCCCACGGGGCCGCTCCATATCGGACACGCCCGGGGGGCCGTGGTGGGGGATGTGCTGGCCAACATCCTCCAGGCGGCGGGCTACGAGGTTTACCGGGAATACTACATCAACGACGCGGGCAACCAGATGTTCAACCTCGGCCGCTCGGTGCTCTACCGTTATCAGGAACTCCTGGGTCGGGAAGTGGCCTTTCCCGAGACCTGCTATCAGGGAGACTATATCCGGGATATCGCCGGAGAGATCTTGCTCAGGGACGGGGAATTGCATCTGGACCGGCTGGAGGAAGAGGTCGTGCCGGTCTTTACCGACTATGCCGCCGCGGTCATTCTGGCGGGCATCAAGGAAGATCTGGCCGTCTTCGGGGTGGTCTTCGACGACTACTTCAGCGAACGGGAACTTTATAAGGATGACGGCGTGGCCAAGCTCCTGCAGCGCCTCGAAGAAAGCGGCCATATCTACCATGAGGAGGATACCCGGTGGTTCCGGACCACCGCCTTCGGCGACGAGAAGGACCGGGTGGTCGTCCGCCAGAACGGCGAACCCACCTATTTTGCCGCCGACATCGCCTATCACAAGAACAAGTTTGAACGAGGCTTCTCCTGGGTGATCGACATCTGGGGGGCCGATCATCACGGCTATCTGCCCCGGATGTCGGCGGGCATCCAGGCCCTCGGCTATCCTCCGGAATCCCTGCGCGTGGTCCTGGTCCAACTGGTCAACCTGTCGCGGGGCGGTAGGCCCGTGACCATGTCCACCCGTTCCGGGGAATTCGTCACCCTCCGGGAGGTCGTGGACGAAGTGGGTAGGGACGCGGCCCGGTATAACTTCCTCATGCGCCGTACGGACAGCCATCTCGATTTCGATCTGGAGGTCGCCAAGCAGCAATCCAATGAGAATCCCGTATATTACGTGCAGTACGCCCATGCCCGGATCGCCAGCATCCTGCGTCTGGCCGTCGAACGGGGTATTGGTCTTCCCCGCTATGAGGAAGTAAATCCCGGGCTCCTGGTCCTTCCCGAGGAGATGGCCCTCATCAAGGCCCTGAGCCGTTTTCCCGAGCTTGTCTCCGGGGCGGCCGCCGCTCTGGAGCCTCATCGGTTGACCTTTTTTGCCAACGATCTGGCGGCGCTTTTCCATAGTTATTACAATAAGCACAAGGTGATTTCGGAAGACCCGGCGCTGTCTCGGTCCCGCCTTTTCCTCATGAAGACGCTGCAAATCGTTTTGAAGAATAACTTGAAATTGCTGGGAGTATCTGCACCGGACAAGATGTAGGATGAAGCCAGAGAAAAACACCCGCTTCAGGGAAATGAGATTGGGAAAGATCGGGCTGCTCGTCCTGGTGGCGGGGATGGGAATCCTGGTCACGCTGGCTTTTCTCCTGGGCGTGCAGGTGGGGAGAGGCATCGACACCTATCCGGAAAAGATCGTCCGGGGGATCCCGGGCCGGATCGCGGCCGGCATAGGCTCGTTCTTTGCCAAGGCGTCCCCGCAAGGAAATGGCGATGGTCAGGAAAGTCAGGTTACGGAACTCACCTTCTTCGATACCCTGACAAAAAAACGGGGTGATGCCGGCAACGGGCTCCTTGTGGAGGAGAAAAAGGAGATGCCGGCGCCCCCGGCGGCGGTGATCATGGTTCCGGGAGCGCCGGTCAAACCGCCGGGGGCGGAAGAGGAGAAGATGCCTCCACCCCCGCCCCCGCTCGCTCCGGCCACCGTGGCTCCGCCCGCGGCGGTTCCCCCGGCGGCAAAAGTCCTGAACACAGGGAAAGGTTCAGCGCCGGCACCCTCCCCGGTGCCGATGAAAGTGTCGCCGCCGGCGCCTCCCCAAGCGTCCGGATCCGGGATCTTTTCCGTCCAGGTGGTGTCATATCACGAGCGGGACAAGGCGAAGCAGTTGAAGGATAAACTCCGCGGTCTGGGATTCCGGGCGGAGATCGTCGATACGGAAATCCCCGGCAAGGGTAAATGGTACCGGGTGGTCGTCAACGGCTACCAGACGCGGGTGGCGGCGGAGAAAGCCGCCAGTGAAATGGCGGGCAAGGTCAAAGGTTTGAACTGCGTGATCAAGAGAAACTGATACATATTGTCAACAAGGTGGTTTATGTTTGAAAATCTTACCGAAAAACTCGATGCCGTCTTCAAGAAACTGAAGGGCCGGAGCCGCCTGGATGAAGAGAACATCCAGGGCGCCCTGAAGGAGATCCGCATGGCCCTTCTGGAGGCGGATGTCAATTTCAAGGTGGTGAAGAGTTTCATCGAGGACGTCAAGACCCGCTCCCTGGGTCAGGAGGTCGTCGAAAGCATCAGTCCTGGGCAGCAGGTAGTGAAGATCGTGCATGACCGCCTGGTGGAACTGATGGGGGGGACGAGCAGCCAGCTCCGGTTCGGAAGCCGTTTCCCCGCGCCGATCATGCTGGTGGGCCTCCAGGGAAGCGGCAAGACGACCACCGCCGTCAAACTTGCCAAATACATCACGAAGCAGGGAAAGAGGACCCTGCTGGTATCGGTGGACGTCTATCGTCCCGCCGCCATGGATCAGTTGCGGATCCTGGGGAAAGATGCCTCCATGCCGGTATTCGATGCGGGAGATGTCAAAGATCCCGTGACGATATGCCGCCGAGCCGTGGAAGGCGCCAAGAGCCGGGGGTACGAGGCGCTCGTCATCGACACCGCCGGGCGGCTCCATATCGACCTGGAGATGATGGCGGAATTGAGCCGCATCAAAGAGGCCGTCCAGCCCGCGGAGATCCTCTTTGTCGCCGATGCCATGACCGGCCAGGAGGCCGTGAACGTCGCCGCGACCTTCAACGAGCGACTGGGGATCGACGGCGTCATCATGACCAAGCTGGATGGCGACGCCCGGGGAGGCGCCGCTTTGTCCCTGAAGGCCGTCATGGGCAAGCCCATCAAATTCGTGGGCGTCGGGGAAAAGGTGGAGGCCCTGGAAGTCTTCCATCCGGATCGCATGGCGACGCGGATCCTCGGGATGGGAGACATCATCTCCCTGGTGGAAAAGGCCCAGGCCACGGTAGATGAGCAGCAGGCCCGGGAACTTGAAAAGAAGATCCGGAAGAATGAATTCAACCTGGAGGACTTTCGGAACCAACTGCTGCAGATCAAGAAGATGGGATCCCTGAAGGACATCTTTTCCATGATTCCGGGTATGAACAAGATCAAGGCCCTCAAGCAGGTCGATCCCGATGATAAGGAACTGGTCCGGGTGACGGCGATCATCGATTCCATGACCAAAAAGGAGCGCCAGAACCATCTCCTGATCGATGGCCAGCGGCGGAAGCGCATCGCCCTGGGGAGCGGCACCACGGTCCAGGACGTCAACCGCCTCTTGAAGAACTATGGGGATATGAGGAAGATCATGAAGAAGATGACTTCCAAGGAGGGAATGAAGGCCCTCCGCCGGGGAAATTTTCCCTTTTAAATAAGAAAAAGATATGATATATGCTTCGATCTTTCGATCGGCAAAATGCCAGTAAGAACAACAACAGGAGGTGATCGGTAAAGAGGATGGCGGTAAAAATAAGATTGACCCGCATGGGTGGACACAAGAAACCGTTTTACAGGATTGTGGCGGCGGATTCGGAATCGCCGCGTGACGGCCGTTTCCTGGAAGTTTTGGGGTATTATGATCCCGCCAAGGACATGGAGGGCGTAAGTCTCAAAGACGACCGGATCAAGGATTGGCTGTCCAAGGGCGCCAAACCTACCCTCACCGTATCTCAGCTATTGAGGAAAAAGGGATAAAAGCCGGGCAATGGGCTCTTCGAGTCGACATCTTGAAAAGGTTTAACGGACTAATCCAGTGGAGGTGAAAGCGATGAAAGAGTTGATCAAATACATGGCGCAGGCATTGGTGGATCACCCCGATCAGGTCGAGGTATCCGAGGTGGTCGGCGAGCAGACGTCTGTCATCGAACTGAGGGTAGCAAAGGAAGACCTGGGCAAGGTTATCGGCAAACAGGGGAGAACCGCAAAAGCTATGCGTACGGTTTTGAGCGCGGCTTCCACCAAGATCCGGAAACGGACCGTTCTGGAAATTATCGAATAGGGTGACGGAGTTCTTTGAAATCGGCGAAATCGTCAAGGTCCACGGCTGCCGGGGCGGCGTCAAGGTCCGCTCCTATCTGACGGACCCGGAAAGCCTGCTGCCCCGTCTGGAGGCGGTCTATCTGGATGGGCCGGGGCGGGAAAAGGAGCGCTTCCCCATGCGCCGCCACCGCTGGGGGAAGACGGGCCTGTTTTTGGAGCTGGCGGGCGTGGATACCCTTTCCGCCGCCGGGGCCCTGGTGGGTTGCCGGGTCTTCGTGCCGGTGGACAAGTTGGCGCCACTCCCGGAGGGAGAATATTACTGGCACGAACTCATCGGTATGGAAGCGCGTACGGAGGAGGGTACTCTCTTGGGCCGGATCGCGGAGATATTCCCCACAGGCGGCCATGATGTCTATGTCTGCCGGACCGGGAGCGAGGAGCGGCTGCTGCCCGCCATTGAGGAAGTGATCAGGAACGTGGACCGGACCAACCGGATCATTACGGTAAGGCTGCTTGCAGGTTTGTGAGGCCGGTGGATGCGCTTCGATATCCTCACCCTTTTCCCGGAGATGTTCGTTTCTCCCTTCGCGGGCAGCATCCTCGGGAAGGCCCGGGAACGGGGGCTAATCGACCTCCAGGTCCATGACATCAGGAGCTATGCCCCGGGCAAGCACCGGGTGACCGATGACGCACCCTACGGCGGGGGTGGGGGCATGGTCATGAAGGTGGAACCCCTGGCCCTGGCCCTGGAAGCCCTGGCGATGCCGTCCGAGGCGGGCCCGGTGATCCTCATGAGTCCCCAGGGCGCACCGTTCCGCCAGGAAATCGCCACGGAACTAGCCGTCTGTGAGCGGATTTTATTGATCTGCGGCCATTACGAGGGTGTCGATGAGCGGGTCCGGGAACATCTGGTAAACCGCGAACTTTCCATCGGCGACTATGTCCTCACCGGGGGCGAACTTGCGGCGATGGTGGTCGTCGATGCGGTGGCCCGGCTCATTCCCGGCGTCCTGGGCAACAGCGAATCCGCCCGCGCGGATTCCTTCGCCGCCGGACTCCTCGAATATCCCCAATATACTCGACCCCAAAAGTACCGGGGCTGGGAAGTTCCGGAGGTCCTGGTGAACGGAAATCACCGGGAAATTGAAAATTGGCGCCGCCGACAATCCCTGCTGCGGACCTGGCGCCGCCGTCCCGAACTGCTGGCCGGGGCGGAGCTTTCCGAGGCTGACCGGACATTCCTCCGGGAGCTGGAGGCGGCGGAAAAAGAGGATCGCCGGGAAACACGTCCGGGGAGATGATGGCGCAGCCCGGTAAGGTGAAACAGACCCGCCCGTACCGTCTGAAAAATGATCCGTACGCCAGGCGGGGGAATGTATGTCCCGGGGTATTATCGTGGCGGCGCAGCCTGAATGTTATCTCGCTCTTTTGCATTATCCGGTTCTGAACAAGCACCGGCAGGTTGTGACCACCGCGGTGGCCAACCTGGATATACACGATATCGCCAGGGCGGCCCGGACTTACGGCATCGCCCACTATTATATCGTGACGCCCATCGCGGCGCAGCGGTCTCTGGTCGAGACCATTATCAATCACTGGCGGCGGGGATACGGGGCGGAGTACAACCACTCTCGACGGGAGGCCTTTTCCCGGGTGTGCGTCCGGGAAGATTTCGAGCAGGTCTGTCGGGATATTGGGGAGCGCGCCGGTAAGAAACCCCGGGTGGTCGCCACCGGCGCCGCTCTGGAGAAGGGATTGATATCCTACGGAGAGTTGCGGAAGGCGCTTGTGGAAGGAGACACCCCCTGGCTGTTGGTTTTCGGCACCGGATGGGGTCTGGCGGACAGCATCGTTGCCCGGGCCGATTGCTCCCTGCCCCCGGTGCGGGGCGGTTCGGACGGCTATAACCACCTGTCCGTACGCTCCGCCGTGGCGGTGGTGCTGGACAGGCTCTTTGGGTGCTGAGGGTCCGCGTCGGGGCTGGCGGAAGGGAACGAAGCTTAATGCTCATAATATGCCGTCCGATTGTGTAAGCGCTGGCTTTCGGCCGTGCGCCGGGAGAGGACGGCAAACAGGGTTGTATTTTAGATGGCAGACAATAATCACGCGAGGTGTTGAGAGTTATGAATGTAGTTGAATTGATTGAGAAAGAACAGATAAGGACGGATCTGCCCGCGTTCAAGCCGGGGGACAGCATCAAGGTCTTCGTCCGGATCGTCGAAGGTCAGAAGTCCCGCATACAGGCCTTCGAAGGCGTCGTCATTAGAAAGCGGCGCGGGAGCTGTTCCAGCAGCTTCACCGTCAGGAAGATCTCTTACGGGATCGGTGTGGAGCGTACCTTCCCGCTTCATTCCCCGATCATCGACCGGATCGAGGTCGTCACCCGGGGCCGGGTCCGACGTTCCCGCCTGTATTACCTCCGGGGCCTGAAAGGTAAAAAGGCCCGGATCAAAGAGGAAGGGAAGTCGTGACCATTGTCTTTAAGACATGAATTATTTTGAAGAACGGGCCCGGCAACGAGGATTCAGGCGCATTGCGGGGATCGACGAAGCGGGTCGGGGACCCCTGGCCGGTCCCGTCGTTGCCGCCGCCGTCGTTCTTCCGGATCGATATTCCCACCCCGACATCAACGATTCAAAAAAACTCACCTCCCGGAGCCGGGAGCTCCTTTTCGAGGTGATCCGCACCGACGCCCTGGCCGTGGGGATCGGGGTGGTGGACTCCCGGGTCATAGATGAGCTCAACATCCTTCGGGCGACCCTCCTGGCGATGCGGGAGGCCGTCGCCGATCTCCAGGTCGTTCCCGACTGCCTCCTCGTGGACGGCAACCAGAGCGTTCCCCTGGAGATTCCTCAGGAAACGATCGTCAAGGGGGACGGTCGGAGCGTCTCCATCGCCGCCGCCTCCATCGTCGCCAAGGTCAGCCGGGATCGGATCATGGAGATCTATCACCGCCAGTTTCCCTACTACAATTTCTTCAAGAACAAGGGCTATGGAACCGCCGAGCACCGCCGGGCGATCCGGGAGCACGGCTTCTGCAAGATCCATCGCCGGTCCTTCCACATTAAAGATACAACTCAAGATAATTACGAGCTTATCTTCCAATGACCAGGGATAGGATCAGCGCCGGACGGCGGGGAGAGGAGCTTGCTGCGGACTGTCTAGCCCGGGTCGGCTACACGATTCTGGCCCGTAACTGGCGCTGCCCCCTGGGCGAATTGGATATCGTGGCCCGGGACGGGGAGACCCTGGTGTTTGTGGAAGTTCGCACCCGCCGGTCTGCCCGTTTCGGCTCCCCCGAGGAAAGCGTGGGATTTTCCAAGCGGCAGAAACTGTCCCGCCTCGCCGCCTTTTATCTCCACCGTCACGGCCTGTTCGACGTCCCCGCCCGGTTCGACGTGGTGGCGGTGCATCTCCTCCCCTCCGGTCCGGAGCTGGAGTTGATCCGCGACGCCTTTGACCTGATTTCCTGAATATATTTAAATAAATGGATAACTGTTAGCCGGCACGGTGCCGGCAATGTTAGAAAAGCATGACATCTCCGGCGATAGGAGCTTCCGGAATGATTTGCCTTCCCGGTGCTTGCGCAGGCCGGTTTGTGTCAGGAGGAGGCAGGCAGGTCGAAACCCGGTTTGCCCACCGGGATCCCTCCCCACCAGGTGTCGCAGCGGTCGGCCATCTCGTTCATACGGTCGGTGACCAGGCGCCGCAGGCGCTCGCATTCCTCTTCGTCGGCATCGACAGGAACGAAAACCGGCTCGCCGTGAAGGACGACGATGTCCGTAAATGGACAAGGGAGGAAGTAGCGGTCCCAGGATTGAAAGACGATGCGCCGCTTGGCGCCGTACATCATAGGGATGATGGGCAGTCCGGTTTCCCTGGCGATTTTAATGGTTCCCATCTTGAGCTGTCGGGGCGGCCCGTTCGGTCCATCCGCCATCATCCCCGCCTTGTGGCCGGCCCGCTCTTTCAGCAGCTCCACGAGATAATACATAGCCTCGCGCCCCTTCAGGGAATTGCTGCCCCGGACGGAATAGAAGCCCAGGCGCAGGGCCACGGCATTGGCATATTCACCGTCCTTGCTGCGGCTAATCATCATGGTGACGTGGCGGGAGCCGAAGTCATGGAAAAACCAGAACATCCGCTGATGCCAGGTTGCATAGATGCAGCCGCCGTTCTCATGCAGGGCGGCGAGCTCCCGTTCTTCATTCTCCCGGACGACCACCCGGCAGGTGCGGTTCCAGAGCTTTATTGCCCCGGCGGCTATGGGCGGCGCCAGGTGCAGCAATAGCTTTTCCCAGAAACTGAAGGTATATTTGTCTCGTTTGGCCATAGATCTCATTCCCCGAGGCAGCGCCGCCGCTCGCTCATATCCGCGTTGGAATAGATGCCGCTGGCCTGAAGATGTTCAACGCCCGTGGTTGTGAACTCCAGATAAAAACCCCTGGGTATGGACCGCGCGGGTCGCCATCGCTCCCCGGTTCCGGTCACCCGCCGCCACCGTCCTTAACATGCCGGGTCAGCGTGGCAGTCAGCTCGTAATAGGAAAACGGCGTCATCAGATAAAATCCCCGGAAGCATTCCCGGGCCGCATCCACAAGCTCCCGCGCCAGGTCAAGACCTTCCCGGCGGGCATCGGGGCCCGCGGCGGGGTACTTGCCCATACGCTTGAGCACCGTGTCGGTGAGGCGGATCCCCGGCACCTCGTTGTGCAGGAATTGGGCATTGCGGGCGCTGGTTATGGGCATGATGCCGATGAAGATGGGCACGGGCAGATGCCGGGTCCGCTCGGCGATCATCTCGATAGTTCCCCGGTCATATACCGGCTGGGTCAGAATGAAATCCGCCCCCGCTTCGATCTTTTTCCCCAGACGGTTGAAGGCGCCGGTGAGATTGGTGACATGGGGATTGAAGGCGGCCCCGACGACGAAACGCCCCCGCTCCCGGAGCGGCTGGCCGGAAAAGGAAATACCGGCGTTAAGCTGTTTGACCATGCGGATCAGGTCGAATGAGGAGACGTCGAAGACGGAACTCGCGCCGGGAAGGTCTCCATAGCGCGCCGGATCGCCGGTGACGACGAGGATTTGGTGGATGCTCAGGGCATGCAACCCCATGAGATGCGACTGCTGGCCAATGAGATTGCGGTCCCGGCAGGCGATGTGCACCAGGGGATCGATGCCCAGGCGCATCTTGACGATGGCTCCCAGGGCCAGATTGCTCATCCGCGTCTGGGCCAGGGAGTTGTCGGCCATGGTAATGGAGTCCGCCCCCGCATCCTGCAGCGAGGCCGCCCCGATCATGTAACGCTCGATATCCAGGTCTTTGGGTGGGTCGAATTCCACGAGCACCGTGGGCCATTCCTTTACCTTGTCCGTTATGGTTCCGGTCCCCCCGCTTGAGATAACGGCGGGACGGGGCGCCGGTTCCGGCGGTGCTTCCGGATTGATGCGGGCCAGGGGCCGGAGATCCTTAAGAACTGCGGATACCGCCCGGATGTGATCCGGGGTGGTGCCGCAGCAGCCGCCGATGATCCGGGCTCCCTGGGCGTGGAAATGCCGGGCCCGATCGGCGAAGTAGGCGGGAGACGAAGTATAGCCGAATTCCCCTTCCATGATGCCGAGGCGACCGGCGTTGGGAAACACGGAGAGGAGCGTGTCTGGAAGAACAACAGACTGTTCCAGGGTGCGCAGGAGTTCGGCGGGACCCAGCCGGCAGTTGAGGCCGATGATGTCGGCCCCGGCATCGGTCAGGATACGGAACGCCTCCGTGACGGAATGGCCGTCCCGGGTCTTTCCCACCTCCATGCAGGCCAGTTGGGCGATGATCGGTAAATCAGTGCGGGGACGCAGGGTCTGCAAGGCCAGGAGCAGTTCCTCCAGGTCGAGGAAGGTCTCCAGGATAAGGCCGTCCACGCCGCCGGCGAGCAGCGCCTCGGCCTGCTCGATGAATATCTCCCGGTGCCCCGGCAAGACTTCGTGACGGATGCGCCGGGCACTGACGGCGGTCATGCTGCCCATGACCCAGGCATCCGGTCCGACCCCTTCCCGGGCCAGGACGGCCGCTTTCCAATTGATGCGGTAAACGCTGTCGGCCAGATCGTGGCGCGCCAGGGCGTCGCGGTTAGCGCCGAAGGTGTTGGTCTCGATGAGGCGGGCACCAGCTTTGTAATATTGCCGGTGGATGTCCCTGATGAGCTCCGGACGCGAGAGATTCAATTCCTCGCAGCACCAGCCGATGGGAATCCCTTGCTGGTACAGCCAGGAGGCCATCGCCCCATCGCCGACTACCATGTGCCCCCGGAGATACTCCCGGAGAGTGCTTCTATCTGACATCTTCCTCGATTTCCGATGGATTTAAGTCGATTTAAAGTATAAGAGGGGCAATCAGGGGTTGTCAAGGGTTATGTAAGGAAGAAGGAGAAGTTGCCGTGCTCATAGGGATTGTCCATACCGCCGGTTCGCCCTGTGGTTGCGCCGAGGCCTTGGCGGGGGGTCTCCACGCCCTGGACCATGAAGCCCTTATTGTCGATTCCGAGGAGATTTTATTGCGGGCGGAAGAACTGGCCCGGCGGTGCGACCTGGTCGTGGATCACACTGATACCTTTTTAGGATGGGGGGTTTTACGCCCCTTTGTCCGATGGGAGTTGGAACGCTTTGGCGCCCGGGTGGCCGGAACCTCCGCCCGGTCGTGTTTTCTGGCGGACGACAAGATTGCCGCCAAGGGGATCCTGAATGCCGCCGGGATCCCCACCCCTCCCGGGGCAGCCGTTAATACCGCCGCCATGGTACTTCCCCCCTGGCTGACACCGCCCCTGATCCTGAAGCCGGCTTGTGAGCATATGAGTCGGGGCGTGGTAATGGTAACCACCCGGGAAGAGGCACGTGAGGTCATGGGGGCACTCCTGCTCCGGTACCGCCAGCCGGTCCTGGTTGAAACCTACATTCCCGGCCGAGAATTGGCCATATCGCTTCTGGATGGTCCGGAGGGACTCCGAGTGCTCCCGATCATCGAGTGGCTTACCGATTGGGAGGACAACAATGACGTTATCCTTACGGAGGCCTTCAAGCTTAGGGACAACGGTGCGGACAGGGGGGATATGCGGAGGCTTCTTCTTCCTTCGGACCGGTTGCAGGAACTGGAATCCCTGGCCCGGAAGGCCTTTCGCTCTTTGGGATTACGGGATTACGGCCGCTTTGACGTCCGCCTGGCGGCCGACGGTCGCTGCTATTTTTTAGAGGCCAACACGACTCCCAGCCTGGAAAACGCCGAGGCCCTGGCCCAGTCCGCCCGGTGGGCGGGAATGGATTATCCATCCCTGGTAGCCAAGATCCTGGCGGCGGTCCGACGGCGATGCGACAGGGAACGGCGGCAAAACCGAATCGGTCCGGTTGGGGGGAAAAGAGGATTATTTAGCCGTTGATTGTTCTTTTACATTCCAGCTCGGTGGAATTGTCCCATCCCGCTCTTTATGGGTAGCATGCAGATTAGCGCAGAAAGGCTAAAGGGGTTAGATCAACAATCTAACCCCTTGATTTCATTTGGTGGGCGATCCGCGACTCGAACGCGGGGCCTTTGGTTCCGGAGACCAACGCTCTATCCACCTGAGCTAATCGCCCATGCCGGGACCTTCTACTATATTCTTTCAGATTCTTCAATCGATAAATTCGCTGTTATCCTCGTGACTCCTCGGAGTCCCAAGTTCTTGCTCCGTGGTTTCTGTTTCCGGGGCGAGGGCAGGAAAGGAATGGATGGGGAAAATATTTATGTGCCCGTCGCTTGATTTCCGGAGGATTTGCCACCCAGCTTTTTGGAGGCGTGATCCTTCCCGAGATAGTAATTGATCCAGGATGAGGTTTGATAAAGATCCCAGTTGCAGGGGGGGGCGATGTCCTCCTCCAGTTGTCCTTCCCGGCCGTGACTCTGCAAGCGGTCGTAGGCCCGGACGTAAATGCACCGCCTCTTTCCGGGATAAACCTCGCACCAACCCTGGAAACTGCCGCCGCAGGCCCCGTTGCGCTGGTTTTTCGGGCATTGGGACATGGGGCATAGGTAGGCTGCGTCAATGAGGGCGCAATCCCCGCAGTCGCGGCAGTCGAAAAGGGCGACCTTGACCAGGTGCTCCAGCCGGTGAAAAATCCCTTCCATGCTGCTTCCCTGCACCTTACCGCAGACTGTCTTCATGGCGCCGTAGAGATTCTTTCCCGGCTCGTACAGCAGTCGATGCATGAAGCGCGCAAAAAGATAGGCTCCTTCGCCGCCGGATTCACAGGTCCGGCGCCGTCTTTCGGCCGGCTTATCCAGGTTGAGGCCCGTTTCCGGATCGCGCTCATAGTAATAAAAACCGTCCGGAAGGGGATAATCGAAGTGCCTGATAAGACTGGTCCATTGGGTGGCAAGGGCTTCCCCCTGCCGGATGATCTCCGTAACCTGCTCATATTTGATGTTGTGCCCGCCTATGTGAACCCCACTGTAACCCATGCCCTTGAGGATGGCATACAGCCGGGCGGCGCGCAAGATCCTCGCCTGAACTCCTTTGTCCGGATCACTCCGCTCCCGGTCAATGTCCGTGAGGAGCTTGTCCGTCACGACGGAGCCGGGCAGCTCGTTGCGGTTCATCATCTTGGCGGCGCCGTACGGCAGGATGTAGATGTTGCCCACCAGCGGAACGTTGAAGCCCTTTTGTTTCATGAACAGCAACACTTCATGAAACTTTCTCGCGTCGTATCCCAGTTGGGTAACAATGAATTGCGCTCCCGCGGCGATCTTCTTCTTCAGTTTGTAATATTGGGCCATCTGCTCCGCCTCGGTCGCCTTGAAAGGCGAAACGACGGCGCCGGCGAAGAAATCACAGGGATGGTGCCGGATGACCTCTTTGCTTCCCGGATACTCCAGCCCCCGGTTCATTTCCGAGATCAACTGCAGGACATGAACCGGGTCCAGATCGAAGACCGGTGCTGGTCTTCCCTGATGTCCCGATACTGGATAATCGCCGCTCATTACCAGGAGATTCCGGATCCCAGCCCGCTCCAGGGCGTAAAGCTGGCTTTCGATGGCATTGCGGTTTTTGTCTTTACATGTGAAGTGGACGAGCGGCTCGATGCCGAGGCGGACGATTTCACTGCCCATAAAATCTGCGGACATGGCCGGGGTTCCGCCCGGATTGTCGGTCAGGGTCAGGGCATGGATCATCCCCCCGGAAGCCGCCTGGCCGGCGAGGGTCATGACCTTCTCCTGGGCCGCTTCCCTGGCGCCCCGGCCCGGCACCAGTTCCCAGGTGACGGGGAAGACGGCGGGGTTCAACAAAGCTTCTTTGAAACGATTATCCGGCATTGTCAGTTCGTTTTTTCCCTTGTCGGTGGCTGAGCGCTGGAATCGCATTTACCGGTGGGCTTGTCAACCATATTTAATGGGAAAATGAAGGTTGCGTACGAGAAATCACCGGTATTGCCTGCCGTCCGCAACCTTTCCTTGCAGTAGCCAAGGAAATTTGTTAGTGGCATGAACATGCTGACGGTAAAGGTAAATCCATGGCGTAAGCTGATGTTCACATGGGCGATACTGGTTATGGCCGTCTGGTCGTCGCCGGGATACGCCGAGACGAATGTTTTAAACATCAGACACTGGGCGGCGCCGGATCATACCCGCGTCGTTATCGATACGAGTGAAGAGGCCCGGTATCGCGTTGTCAAGGATGACATGCGCCTCAGCGTCGAGATCGACAACGCCCAATACATCAAGACCAGGCCGCGGGCCATCGTCATCAGGAAACCCGGTCTTGAGAAGATCGCCGTCTCCACTCCAACGGAAAGCTTGGTGCTGGTCGATCTCTATCTTGCCGCTCATACCGAAACCAAGGTATTCCGAGTTAAAAAATTCGAAGGCAAACCGGACCGGATCGTGATTGATATCATCCTGCCGGAGGTTGCACGAAAAGAGCGGGAAGACCGAGAACGGGTCAAGGAATACACCAAGGACAAGGTCATCGTCATCGACCCCGGTCACGGCGGGGAAGATCCAGGGGCAATCGGCCGCCATGGCACCCAGGAAAAAAAGGTCGTCCTGGAAATCAGCAAAAAGGTGCGGGACAAACTCAACGCCCGGGAAGGCTACTATGCCTTTCTTACCCGAGAAGGGGATTATTATGTCTCTTTCAAGAAGCGCCTGAGGATCGCCAGGGAATATGGCGCTGATCTCTTCCTCAGCATTCATGCCGATGCCGCCCGGAGCCGCCAGGCCTATGGCAGTTCTGTATATGTCCTATCCCTGCGTGGGGCCAGCAACGAAGCGGCGAAAATCCTGGCCAGAAACGAAAACCTGGCCGATATCGTCGGCGGTGCCGGAAACGGAGAAGGGGCCAAGGAAGAATCGGATCCCATCATCCTGAACATGTTTCAGACCCAGACCATGAACTCCTCGAAAAACTTCGGGAATCTCCTCCTGAAGAATATGGCCGCCGTAAACCGGGTGAAGTTCTCCACCATTCAGGAGGCACCGTTTATGGTTCTCAAGCTTCCGGAGGTCCCATCCATACTTGTTGAGACCGCCTACATCACCAATCCGATTGAGGAAAAGAAACTCCGGAGCCGTAAGTTCCAGAACGAAATCGCCACGACGATCGCCGATTCCGCCGTGGAGTTTCTCTCTTCGGCCCCGCCGCGGACCCCGCCGATCGTGGTTGCCAGGCAAGATCCGGACCCTCCCGCCCCATCTCAAGGCACCTCCGGGGCGGAAGAGAACGCCGGGAAGACGTCGCCGCCACAAACAGAGGGTCCCCCCAGGGAAGCGGAACCGCCAAAGCCCGAAATAACCGGGCGGGGATCAGTTTCATCACCGAAGGAAACCGCGGCGAAGAATATCCCGGCGTCTCCCGAGGAAGAACCGGTGTCGGTGCGGAAGGCTGTGAAGGGGACCGCCAAGAAGAGCGCCCCCATCTTCCATATGGTTAAAAGAGGCGAAAGCGTGGACCGGATAGCGAGGCAATACCGCGTCTCCCCCCTGCTTATACTTAAAGCTAATAATATGAAGCCCCGGGACCCCCTCTATGTGAACCGGAAAATAATCATTCCCACGCCGGCCGGCGGCAAGACCGGCCGCGGGAAAGGACAAAGGGATCGGGCGAAAAGACCGGTTGGTGATGGAGGGGACGCCATCAGATACTATACCGTCGTCAAAGGAGACAGCCTCGACAGCATCGCCGCCCGGCACGGGACCACTTACCCGATATTGATTAAGATCAACGGGATGAAGGCTTCAGACACCCTTTATGCGGGGAAGAAGATCAAAGTCCCCGCACCGGAGGCGCCGAAGGACGGCGGGAAACAGACGGGTCCGGACCGGACGACTCCTGAAAAGGATACATCATCTCCCGGTCCGGTGAAGTATCGGGTGAAAAAAGGAGACACCCTGGAGGCGATCGCCACCCGACATGGAACAACCCTGACTTCCCTGCTGCGATTGAACGGTATGAACGTTCGGGATACCCTTTATGCCGGCAAGGTAATTATCCTCCGGGAGGCCGCCGCGGGCGATGCGGGGGGAGCAAAAAAGGTCGGAAAGCGACCGGAAAGAGCGAAAAAGGCCACCACCGTCTATATCGTGAAGAAAGGGGACTCTCTCGAAGCGATCGCCCGCAGGCACAAGACCACGGTGGGCGTCCTGAAGGATCTGAATGCGGGCCAGCGTCTCTCGCCGCTTTATGTAAATCAACGTCTGAAGATACCTGGGGCCTCAAAGATGTGAACGGCGCCCCCGGTGATAAGATTGCGGCCGTCGAACGGACGGGTTTTTGGGAAGGAACTCTGGCCGGCCATGGTTTTGGCGGCCGTTTAAAAATCAGGAAGGAAGATCGGATGAAGATATTCGATGGCTGCCGGGCCTTCATCTGGAGGCACTATCAGGAAAATAATTGTAACGCTTATTTAATCGATCGGAACAAACGGATCGTGATCGATCCGGGGCATGAACACCTCTTCCGGCATGTCCGGCAGGGGCTGGAAAATGCCAGCGTCTCTTTGGCGGCGGTGGATCTGGTTGTGGCCACCCACGGTCACCCCGACCATCTCGAAGGGGTGCGGATATTAGGCAAACCGACGCTTTTCGCCATGAACGAGGAGGAGTACGCCTACATCCGTGAGCTGGCCGGCGGTTATTTCCGTATCCCGGAGCCGGATTTCTTTCTGCGGGAAGGTGACCTGAATGTCGGGTCGGATTCATTTCAGATCATCAGTACCCCGGGCCACACCCCGGCTTCCATCTGCCTGTACTGGCCGGCCGCGAAGGCCCTGTTTACCGGGGACGTGATCTTCAATCAGGGGATCGGCCGGACGGACCTGCCGGGGGGAAGCGGCGAGCAGCTCAAGGCGAGCATCGAAAGACTTGCGGAGCTGGACGTGGAATTCCTCCTCCCCGGTCACGGGGAACCGGTGATCGGCAAGCAGGCGGTGGAGGCCAACTTTCAGGCCGTCAGGGACTACTGGTTTCCCTACTTGAGCCTGTGAAGCCTTTTCTGAAACTGTTTCCGCGCCATTTCCAGACCGCGGCGCCATTCCTGGTCAAGATTTGGGTTGGGAACGACGGCGCTGCCGTTGATTCCCTGGGCGTACAGGACGGCCAGGGCCTTGTGGCCGGAATCGATCTTCAGTCGTTGCACCTCCGCATGAAAATCCGCCGTCAGGTCCTCAAATGGAGCGGTGTTTATGGCCAGGGCCGTTTGCAGGAGTGAGAAGATCTTCCCGTTGTCTTCCTCCGGGTCCACATGGGTCAGGCATTCCTCGCGGAGCAGGGCGGCCGCCTCGGACGCCGCCGCCCCTTCGTTTGCTAGATACTCCTTGATGTCATCGCCGGTCAGCGACCCGTCACGGTATCGCTGCACCCAGCCCCTGACCCGGGCCTGCCGCTCTTGCGTCTGGATGTCCCTTTTCTCTTCTTCCGTCAGGACGAGGTCCTTGGTCCTTTCCATGATCAGATCGAGGGTGCTTTTTATCTCTGCCATGCGGTTCTCCTTATGAATATATCGGCTGCGTTTAATAGCAGAAACTTATAAATATGTCAAAAATGACGGGAGGGCTTTTAATTGCCTTTTCGAGAATTATTTGCTACATGCGGCGGTGGCAGCGGCACAGGCATATTTTTGGACCGGGGCGCGGACGGTGCCCCTTGTGCCGGCCACAGGAAGATGCACCTAAGTAAATCTTTTAGGAGGTTTTATGAGCAATGAAAATTTAGAATCGAAAAGGTGGTTGATCGCCGGCGCGGCGATCGTCATGCAGCTCTGTCTCGGGACGGTCTATGCCTGGTCGGTCTTCAAGAAACCCTTGATGACCGCCCACGGTTGGGGCGAAACAGGAGTTCAGGCAACCTTCATGATCCTCATCGGCGTCATCGGTCTGGCGGCGGCCTTCGGCGGCACCCTGGTGGACAAGAAGGGTCCCCGGTTCGTGGCCACTATCGGTGGTATCCTTTTCGGCATCGGCACCCTGGCTGCCGGGCTGGCGGATCAACTCGGCAGCATCTGGCTCCTCTACATCGGCTACGGCATTATCGGTGGCCTGGGCAACGGCTTTGGTTACGTCACCCCGATTGCCACCCTGATCCGCTGGTTTCCCGACAAGCGGGGCCTGGTTACCGGTCTCGCCGTCATGGGCTTCGGGGCCGGCGCCTTTTTCATGGGCAAGATCGCCCCCGGGATGGTCAACTCCATGGGCGTGGCCAATACCTTCTACATCTGGGGAATCATCTTCCTGGTTGCGGTCACGGCTTCCGCGCAGCTTTACAAGAATCCTCCCAAGGGCTGGCTCCCCGCGGGTTTCAAGCCGGCGGCCTCCAGTGTTTCCGCCGCCGATTCCTTCCAGTTTGAAGAAGCGGTGAAACGTCCCCAGTGGTGGATGCTCTGGGGCATGCTGTTCCTCAACGTCTCGGCGGGACTGGGCCTTATTTCCCAGCTTTCCCCCATGGCCCAGGATGTCATCAAGAAGGCCCAGCCCATGATCACCCCGGCGGATCTGGCCCTGGCCGGCGGGACGATTCTAGCGATCGCCTCGATCTTCAACGGCCTGGGGCGGCTCATCTGGGCGTGGACCTCCGACGCCATCGGCCGGAAGATGGTGTTCATCATCATGTTCATCACCCAGGCGATCCTCTATGTCTATCTGCCCCAGGTGACCTCACAGGTCCTCTTCACAGTTCTGGCCTGCTATCTGCTGGCCTGCTACGGCGGCGGCTTTGCCGTCATGCCGGCCTTTGCCGCCGACTCCTTCGGCCCCGGCTACATCGGCAAGGTCTACGGGATGATGCTGACGGCGTGGGGCGCGGCGGGCGTAGCCGGACCCTTGATCTTTGCCCAGGTCAAGGACATCGCCCTCTATGTGGCGGCGGGGATGCTCATTATCGGTTTTGTCCTGGCGCTGGCCTACAAGCCGCCGGCAAGAAAAACGGCCTAGGCCAAGGCGACGGCGCCGGTAGCAATAAACTGAAGTTCACAACCGTCGATACGGGCGGGTTGATCGACCCGCCCGTTTTTTTGCTTCGCAAACACTCGTCCCTTTGGCATGGAAATATTCCCTGGGTTTATATATGTCCATGCATCTACTGTAATTCTTGCCCCTTCATTGCCTGATGTTCGCCGTTTTTATGCAGGATGTAGATGATTCCGGCGAGGATGATCCTGCCGTCGGCATTTACCTAGTAAAGGAAATCAACCGGGCATCATAAAGCTGTTCACATCACGCAATCGCTATTGTGGACACGAGGCTCATCGCCTCTCGGTTTCTGCTCCCCTTGGTTATGCCGCCTCCACCCGGACGGCACAGACCTTGTACTCGGGAATCTTGCCGATGGGGTCCAAAACCGGGTTGGTGAGGAGATTGACGGCCGCTTCGTGAAAATGAAAGTTCATGAAGATCGCGCCGGCGGCGGAGCGCTCCGTCAGTTTCGCCTTGGCCTGCAACTCTCCCCGCCGGGACGTGACTTTTACCATCTGGCCGTCGAAGATTCCGAGCCGGTCCGCATCCTGGGGATTGATTTCCACCAGGCTTTCCGGATACCGTTCCGTGGCGCCTTTGGACTGACGAGTCATGGTCCCCGTATGGTAATGATAGAGAACCCGTCCCGTAGAAAGGAGCAGTGGATAGCTTTCGTCGGGAAGTTCCGCCGGCGGGATGTACTCGATGGCATGGAACAACCCGAGACCCCGGGTGAAACGGTCCTTATGGAGGTATTTGGTCCCCTTGTGGTCCGGGGTGGGGCAGGGCCACTGGAGGCCGTTCTTCTCCAGCCGCTTGTAGGTGATGCCGCTGTAACTGGGGGTGACCCTGGTTATTTCCTCCATGATCTCCTGAGCGGAGGAATAATTCATGGCATAGCCCATCCGGCCGGCCAGGGCGGCGATTATCTCCCAGTCGCTCTTCGCCTCTCCCGGGGGGGAGACGGCCTCGCGGATCCGTTGAATCCGCCTTTCCGTATTGGTAAAGGTACCGTCCTTCTCGGCGAAACAGGCGGAGGGCAGCACCACATCGGCCAGCCGGGCCGTCTCCGTGAGGAAGATATCCTGGACCACCAGAAAGTCGAGTTTCCGGAGCGACGCCTCCACATGGGCAAGGTCGGGATCGGAGATCATGGGATTCTCGCCCATGATGTACATCCCTTTGATGGACCCCTTATGGGCGCCGTCCATCATCTCCATGATGGTCAACCCGGGTCGCGCCGAGAGCTTGACGCCCCAGGACTTCTCGAATTTTATCCGCGCTTCGTCGCCGGCCACCTGCTGGTAGGCGGGATAGACATTGGGCAGGGCGCCCATGTCACAGGCCCCCTGGACGTTGTTCTGCCCCCGGAGGGGATTGACGCCGCCGCCCTCGATCCCTACGTTGCCGCCGAGCATGGACAGGTTGGCGACGGATTTCACGTTGTCCGTACCGGTTATGTGTTGGGTGATTCCCATGGCGTAGAGGATGGAGGCCCGTTTGGCCCCGCCGTACATCCGGGCGGCGGTGCGGAGATCTTCCGCGGGGACCCCGGAGATTTCCTCCACATATTCCGGGGTGTATTTCTCCACGATCTTCTTCAGGGCCGCGAAGCCCTCGGTGCGTTTCTCCACATATTCCTGGTCATATAGGTTTTCAGCGATCATCACGTTCATGAGGCCGTTGAATACGGCAACATCCGTGCCCGGCTTCTGGCGGAGCCAGAGGTCGGCGTATTTCACCAGATCGATCCGCCGGGGATCGATGACGATCAATTTGGTCCCGTGCTGGCGGACGGCCCGCTTGACCTTCATCCCCACAATGGGGTGGTTTTCTGTGGTATTGGTACCTGTCGCCACGATTAGATCGGTATATTCGATTTCATCGATGGAATTCGTCATCGCGCCACTGCCGAAAGCGGCGGCCAGACCGGCCACCGTAACGGAGTGTCAGAGCCGGGCGCAGTGGTCCACATTGTTGGTGCCGATCACCGCCCGCATGAATTTCTGAAACAGGTAATTTTCCTCGTTGGTGCACCGTGCCGAGGAGAGCCCCGCGATGCTGTCCGCCCCGTCTTTGCTTTTTATTGCTTTGAACTTGCCGGAGATTACATCCAGCGCTTCGTTCCAGGATGCCTCTCTGAGCTCGCCGCCCTTCTTGTCGCGGATGAGCGGCTTTTTCAACCGCTCGGGCGAAGCGACGAAATCGAAGCCGAAACGGCCCTTGACGCAGAGGCTGCCCCTGTTAGGCTGGACGTAATCACGATTTCCCGTGACCTTCACGATCTTGCCGTCATGGACGTTGAGGTCCAACTGGCAGCCGACGCCGCAATAGGTGCAGGTCGTCTTAACCTTCTGGATTTCCCAGGGGCGGCCGCGAAACCGGGATTGGCGGAAGGTGATGGCCCCCACCGGGCAGACATCGGCGCACTCGCCGCAGAAGTAGCATTCCGAATCGATATAATCGGCGTCAAACGCCGGGCCGACCTTGGCCCGGGAGCCCCGCCGGGAGAAATCGAGGACCTCGTTGACCTGGATCTCGTTGCAGGCCCGGATGCAGCGGCCGCAGAGGATGCACTTGTTCAGGTCCCGGGAGATCATCGCATTGGACAGTTCATGTTTGTAGCCGGGATGCTTGATGTTGAAGCGGGGGCTTTCGATCTCCAACCAGTAAACGAGGTCCTGGAGGTCGCATTTGCCGTTCTGTTCACAGGTCAGGCAGTTGTGGTCGCCGGAAGCCCAGAGGAGCTCCACGATGAGGCGCTGGGCAGCCCGCACCTTCTCCGTGTTAGTCCTGATGACCATGTTTGGGCTGACGGGCATGCAGCATGAGGCCACGAGGGAACGGGCCCCCTCGACCTCCACCACGCAGACGCGACAGGCCCCGACTTTGGTGGTCCCAGCATAATGACAAAGCGTCGGGATGAAAATCCCGTTTTCCCTGGCAACCTCCAGGATCGTCTGTCCCGCCGCCGCCTCCACTTCCCTGCCGTCGATAGTTAAGGAAATCTTTTTTTCCATGTCCTGCTCCTTTTAATATATATTGTTCACTCCTTTCGAATTGAGGGGCCCGTCTGATCCGGGTCCGGGAGGCAATATGAACTGAATCGACTTTTTTTGCAAGGATAAAATATCGTTTAACTATGTCATTAATGACATATGTATTTAGGCAATAAATCCCCGGTGCCTTTTGACCTGGGGTGGAGTTGATGGGAAAGTTTGTCCGGCGCGACTGGTTCAACCCAGGGTGAAGCGGCCGTCTTTGTAGAGCAGGACGTCATCCACCCGGATCTGTCCCCCCCGGCGGAGATCGCAGATCAGGTCCCAGTGGATGGCCGACCGATTGCGGCTCCCCGTTTCCGGGTAGCCGGCGCCCAACGCCATATGGAAACTGCCGGCGATCTTTTCGTCGAAAAGGATCTGCTTAGTGAAGCGCCGGATGCCTTCGTTGGTGCCGATGGCAAACTCGCCCACGTAGCGGGACCCCGCGTCGGTATCGAGGATCTTGTTGAGGAACTCTTCGTTCTTGTCTGCCCGGGCGGCGGTAACCTTTCCCTCTTTGAAGGTCAACTGCACCCCCGTCAGTTCCCGTCCCTGGTAGATGGCCGGGTAGGAAAACCGTACCGTGCCGTTGACGCTCGTCTCCACGGGACCGGTGAAGATCTCCCCGTCGGGCATGTTGTGCCGGCCGTCGCAGTTGATGAACAGGCGGTCGGTGACCTCCAGGGTCAGGTCGGTATCCGGACCGGTGACGCGGACCCGCCGTCTTCCCCGCAACCAGTCCACAATCCGCTGCTGGTCGGCGCTTTTCCGCTCCCAGTAACCGATGGGATCGTCCAAATCGGGCAGGCAGGCCGAGAAGACGAAGTCCTCGAAGTCCCGGAGACTAAGCTCGGCGTCCTGGGCATAGGCGTTGGTGGGGAAGAGGGTGCCCACCCAGCGGAGTTCACCGGCGGCGGAACGCTGCATGAAGAGGTCCATGATCTCCCGGCGGGCCTGGTTCCGGATCACCACTCGAGCGGGATCCACCGCGCTGAGACTTTTGGTGTTGTCGGCGCCGGAAATGGAGATCGTGGCATCGTAGGTTTCGATCCCCAGCTTCGTAGGCGGGTGGATGAAGGTCAACTGCTGGTCCGTCCCGTAGCGGTACATGATCTCTTCCGTTTCCGGGAGGCTCACCAGGGACAGGGGATGACCCCCCACGCGGAGAACCTGGGCGTAAACCTCTTTGAGGAGGGGCGCCGTTTCGGTGGTGCCGTTGACGAGGACCTTGTCGCCGGGTTTGATCTTTACGGAGTAACATACCAACAATTCCGCCAGTTTGACAATACGGGGATCGTTCATTTCCTTACCTCGTTGTGATGAGAATTGATCGGACGGAATATGGGGAGGGAGACCCCTTTTCCCCGGTCATCCCAGACCACCTCCACAGCCATTTCACAGGACACCGCCGCGGGATCACACCCCACGATATTCGTAACGATCTGGGGTCCTTCTTCCAGGGCCACCAAAGCCACGACATAGGGAAGGTCCCCCTGGAAGGCCGGATCGAAGGCCACATGATAGACCGCGTAGGAGTAGACCCTGCCCCGGCCGGAAGCCTTGACCAAGACGGTCCGGCTCGAATGGCAGTTGGGGCAGATAAAAGCGGGCGGATGGCGCAGATGCCCGCAATCTCCGCATTTCTGGAGCCTGAGTTCGTGTTCCCGGCATCCTTCCCAGAAGGCTTTTGTATCCGCGTTGATCTTTGGTAAAGGTCTTTTCTTTGTCATCTCTTCCTATCCCCTCGTCAAGATATAGCATGAATGGGTTTGCAGAATTCCGCCGTTGTCGCTGCACATGATGATCTCGGGCTTTTTGTTGCCCGTCTTGGGACCGAGCTGCCGTTCCCCGCAGCGGCCCATCAACTGCATGACGCCCTCCGTCAACGGGGTCATTCCCATGAAGTATGCTTCGGAGAGCAGCCCGCCCGAGGTGTTGACCGGCATGCGGCCGCCGGGCTCAATGGTCCCCCCCTGCAGCCAGTCCTTCCCATCGCCGGCGCTGAAGAATCCGTAGTCCTGAAGGGTGATCTCGACGGTATAGGTGAAGCAGTCATAGATTTCACAGGCATCGATATCGTCACGGGTGATCCCGGCCATGTGGAGGGCCATTTCCCCCGCCCGGCGGGCCCCGGTGGGGCCGGCGAGATGGCGGGCTGGAGCGGGGTCGGCGGCGGGGTTGCACATCCCCAGGCCCATAATCGTGACGGGCGTATGACGCAGGTCCCGTGCCCGTTCCCGGGTGGTGAGGATGCAGGCCCGACCGCCGTCGGTCAGCAGGCAATTGTCGGCCAGTCGGAACGGCTCGACGACCCAGGGCGAACGGTCATAGTCCGCATCGGCCATAAGGCGGTCGTACATCATGGCCCGGGGATTCAGGTTGGCCCATTTGCGCTGTCCCACGGCGATACGTTTCCACGTCTCGGGGCCGGTATGGAACTCGTGCATGGCCCGGCGGGCCGCCAGGGCGTAGCCCCCGGTGGCGCCGAAGTGGCCGAAGACGGCATCCTCGGCGTTCAAATTCGCGAGCATCCGCGTCATGCTGTCCCCGGAACGGCCGCAATGGCCGTAGGAAAGGAGGATATAACTACATAAACCCGCTTCGAGCACGCCAACTGCGTGCATGAGTTGACTCCGGGATCAGTTGGCGTCTTGGGCCAGGAAGACGGGCGAAATGCCCAGGTGCTGGGCCACCAGGTAAGGTGTGACATCCGTTTCCCCCGCCGAGGGCGGAAAACCGCGATAGCAGATCAGGCCGTCCACATCCTCCCGGCGCAGACCGGCATCTGCAATGGCCGCGGCGCAGGCCTCCAGATGAAAGCTGAGGGTGGTGCGGCCGGTGATTACACCCTGGGGGGTGTAGCCCACGCCTACGATGGCATAATTGTTTTTAAGGCTCATTTGTCATCCCTCCGTATTGTGCGTTATTTCTTTGCACAGCTCTCCGGCCCGGCTTAAGGCCATGATCGGGAAATAGTGGCAATAGTAACCATAGCGGAGCATGAAGCCCCGCGACAGTTCTTTGCCCTGGGGCAGCGGTCGGCCTTTGCGCAAGTCAATTTTTGCGCCGAGGCCGTAACCGGGAAAGCCGGTGCCGGTAAATTCCTTTTCGATCCAAGTCCCGTCGCCGGTCTGAGTGCGCACCAGAAACGCAACGCCGGCGCGGATTTCGTTTTCGTAACGTCTACCGGCGTTGGCGAGGGCAAGCAGTGCCCAGGCCGTCTGCGATGCCGTCGAGACTCCCGAGCGGCCCGAGAGCGTGGGCTGCATATACGAGGCGGCGCTTTCCCCCCAGCCGCCGTCGTCGTTCTGCTTGCCCGCCAGCCACGCCAGCGCCCGGGCAATGCGGGGGGTTCCGGCCGTCTCCCCCGTGGCGAAAAGCGCCGTCGTCACGCACCAGGTGCCGTAGATATAGTTGACGCCCCAGCGGCCGAACCACGAGCCGTCCTCCTCCTGCTCGTCGTAAAGGAACCGGATCGCCCGTCGCATCACCGGATGATCCTGGGTGTATCCGCATGCGGCGAGGGCTTCCACCACGTGAGCGGTCACATCGGAGCTGGGCGGGTCGAGCACTTCACCGAAGTCGCAGAACGGCAGCTTGGTGATGATCGCCTTAGTGTTGTCCTTGTCGAAGGCGCCCCAGCCGCCGTTTTGGGAGCGCATGGCGAGGAGCCAATTCAGTGCCCGTTCTACCGCGGCATCGATCTTCCGGCGCCGTTCGTCCTGGTGGGGGTCCAGCAGGTTTCGGTACTTCCTGAGGACAACGATACAGACCGCCGTATCGTCGATATCCGGATAGAACCGATTTTCCCTCTCGAACGCCCAGCCGCTGGGCGCCGTATTTTTGCCCATCAGTTGCGACCAGTCGCCGTAGTGGGAATTCTCTTTGGCGAGCAGGTAGTCGATCGCCGCGTCCAGTTCCCGGCAGCCGGGGGTTTGGCCGGCTGCAAGCAACGCCCCGGCGGCCAGCATCGTATCCCATACTGGTGATTCCGTTGCCTTGATGCGCGTCCCCCGGGGGGTTTCCTCCGACCAGTGGAGATTCGGCGCGTTGACGGCCCGGGCCATATTTGTCTGCTGCTGGGGAAGACCCATGACCTGCATTGCGATGATCCCGTAAATCCAGGGCGGCTGAATCCCGCCCCAGTACCCATCCTCGTCCTGGTGGGCGGTGATCCATGCCAGCGCTGCTTGCTTTGCCGCACGGCGGAGGGGGGAACCTTTGGCCAGGCGGTTGTAGGCATGGAGCAATTTATCCGTAACCAGGAAAAATTTGGGCCAGGAAAAGAACGGCGCGTTTACAGTCTTGGCCAGGCGGTAATCCACGGCCTCCCGGCCGGCGGGGAAAAGTTCGTCGAGACGCATACGCGGGGGAAGGAGTCGGATCGGTTTTTCCGCCGAGACGATGGTAAGGGGCATCATAGTCGCCCTTGCCCAGGAGGCGAAGTGATGGATGTTGAACGGAAACCACTTGGGCAGGTAGATGATTTCCGGGGGCAGATCGGGGGTGTGCGCCCACGGCCACTCGCCGAAAAGGGCGAGCCAGTATTTGGTGAAGACTCTGATTCTCTCGGTCCAATTGTTGGCGAGGAGCCACCGGCGGGCCTTGGAGATTATCTCCTCGTCGGGGGAAAACCCCGCATAACGGAGGGCGGCGTAGCATTCAACCGTGGTGTTGATGTCGCCCTGTTCGGCGTGGCGATACACATCCCAGCTCCCGTCGGGCCGCTGCTCGTTGACGATGTAATCCACCACGCCTTTCTTCTTCGGGTGGTCGAGGCCGCAAAACACCATTGCCAAGACCCACTGGGCCTCCATGCAGCAATTCGTTTCCACCGGGGCGTTCCAGTAACCTCCCGGAAGCTGCGCCCGCAGAAGCCAGGCAACGGCCCGCGCCAGCGGAGACCTTTCCGACGCGGCGTTGTTTTCTCCCAGTGACGAAATCACCGGATTTCCTTCGCGGGGTATTTGACGCGGGGACATGACATCTCTTTTCAGGCGGGAACATAATGAAGGGGGGCAACAATCCGCTGCGTCGCAGCGGAGGCACCGGCAGGCCTCTTTCATGGCCTCTTCCGGCGTAAAGCCCAACTCCACCTCCACGAAGCTCAGTTTCCTTGTGGCGGCGGGCAGCTCCGGCATGGGGGTCTGGGGCTG
>Ga0302252_1000136_pt1 | contig 88414 bp, 84 predicted proteins | sample AAG_RA_Leu_MG_FD_193511 | JGI IMG/M metagenome (GOLD analysis project Ga0302252, IMG submission 193511) | Enriched activated sludge microbial communities from anaerobic digester in WTTP, New Holstein, Wisconsin, United States - AAG_RA_Leu | ecosystem: Engineered > Bioreactor > Anaerobic >... | reverse complement strand
CTGAAATAGGTAATATCAATTGTTCGCGACGAGTTTTGACATTATTCGTTGGATACCATAAGTTTAAGAGCACAAAAAAGGAGCCGTCTCGTCAATGATTATAAAAATCATTTTGAGACAGCCCCTTCATTTATTTATCCTTACTTCATCTTCTCCGCAACCATATTAACCATGTCAACAACCCTTACAGAATAACCCCACTCATTGTCATACCATGCAGCAAGCTTAACCATGTTGCCGCCCATAACCTTAGTAAGCAGCGAGTCAACTATAGAAGAGTGCTCGTCTCCAACGTAGTCCACAGATACAAGCGGCTCGTCGCTGAAGCCAAGTATGCCCTTAAGATAAGTTTCAGAAGCCTCTTTAAGAGCTGCATTTACCTCTTCAGCAGTAGCGCTTTTTTCAAGCTCGCAAACAAGGTCGGTTATAGAGCCAGTTGGCACTGGAACCCTTAGCGCATAGCCGTCAAGCTTGCCCTTGAGGTTTGGAAGCACAAGGCCAACAGCCTTAGCCGCGCCAGTAGTAGTAGGTATTATAGACTCCGCAGCAGCCCTTGCCCTTCTAAGGTCCTTGTGGCTCTTGTCAAGTATTCTCTGGTCGTTAGTATACGCGTGAACAGTAGTCATGAAGCCTCTAACTATTCCGAATTTCTCGTCAAGCACCTTCGCAACTGGAGCAAGGCAGTTTGTAGTGCAAGAAGCGTTAGATATTATATTGTGGACTGCATGGTCGTACATATCGTCGTTCACGCCCATAACCATAGTTATGTCTTCTCCGTCCTTAGCAGGCGCTGTAAGAATTACCTTCTTGGCTCCGGCAGCTATGTGTCCTTCAAGTTGGTCTCTTTTTACGAAAACACCAGTAGACTCCACAACTATGTCAACTCCAAGGTCCTTCCATGGAATGTCCTTAGGCTCCTTGGCCTGGATTACCTTTATCTCTTTGCCGTTTATTATTAGAGCGTTCTCGGCAGTTTTCACATCGTCCTTTGCTCTTCCAAAGCAAGAGTCATATTTGTAAAGATGCGCAAGAGTAGCCACGTCAGCCCTGGCATTTAGAGCAACAACCTCGATATCGCCTGCAAGCTTAGTCTGGGCTATTCTCAGGAAAAGCCTTCCGATCCTTCCAAATCCGTTAATACCAACTTTTATTGCCATAAAAATACCCCCCATATATGTAATTGAGTTGCAAAATCAATGTGACATACTTTATATAAAATATTACATATTATTTATACATTTACTGCGTCGGTTTGTCAAGGTTAACGGGACTATAAAATTTCCGTATAAATTTGCCGTCAATTATAAATATACCCCAACAGCTACGAACTAAGCAGGCTATGTTGCAGCATGCGCGCAGAAGTTTTAGGAAAAACGCCGTATCCTTAAAATGGTCATTGACCGGACGGTTATTTAAATAACACAGTGATATATGTTTAAAGCTGGTTTTAGGAAGGTATATAATTATTATCATTTTTAAACGGCATATGCCGGCAAAAGAACAGGTGACAGACAAAGGGGGGCCAACATTGGAGAACACGGTGAGAATAACAGAAGACGAAATAAAAGAAATAGCGAATCTGCTGACAGGACTCAGGCTTACAAAGCCGAGCGCTTTTATGTTCAACGACATAAGGACCATAAACAGCTTTTACATAAAAGCCACAGGCAGAGATCTTTTTTCAGAGGACAACATATCCAATCTCGAAAGAGCTTTGGAATATAAACATATATAGATTACAAAAGTAAAGAATATCCCGGATCGGCGTTTCATAGAAATATGCTGATCCGGGATTTTTGATTTTTTGAATGCTGTGCCAAGGCTATTCTATTACTATTACGGAAGTCTGCCCAATCTTGACCCAGTCATACAGAAACTTAGCGTGTGAGGTATAGTTCCTGACGCACTTGTGGGATCTGGGGACTGTTCCTAGAGTGTATAGGGTCTCCTTCTGGCCCGGATCGACAAGCTGGCCGTTTCTCTTTATATAGTCCACAGGCACGCCGTGCACATAGGCTCCGCCGGAGAAGCGTACGGCATAAGGTGCGTAACCGGCAATCTCCTTAGTTACGTCGTCAAGATACAGGAATTTGGACTTTCTTTCAATCGCCATAAAATAGCCAAGCGGAGTTTCAAACTTGTACTTGTCCTGCGCCCCCGTGGTTGCAAACGTGTAGGAAATCATCTGCCATGAGCTGCCTGTCCATTCGAATACGGCTTCATTCTGGTTCTTTCTGTCGACTACGATAACCTGCCCCAGAGAATAAGGAGCATTTTTTGTGTAGACGTACTTCTTGGGCACAAAGTAGCTGCCCGGACGTTCGAGGGACTCAACCTTGTAGTATGAATCCTGCTGGCCCACTATCCTCAGGAGCTTGCCGTCGTCAAAGTATATGAAATCCGACTTGTTGCCAAGGCTTGGGTATCCAGGAGCACTTTGATCCCTGAGTACTCCATATCGGTCGGAGGAGGAACCCTTGTAAAGGGGAGGAAGGCCGTTCCTGTTCTTATAGTTGTTTACATAACCCATATTGCCACCTGCAATTTGAGTGCGGAGGCTTTCAAGGGCTGATGCCATCTTGTCGAACTGGAAGCCTCTTTTTTCAACAAGCGACGAGAGCATATATCCGAATCTCATTTCTCCCTTGCTGTACCAAAAGACCTTGTACCACTTGCCGGTGTTGTATTTTGGAAGAAACTGGCCATTGACAGCCTCGACAACATTCACCTTTTCGAAATAGCTTCCTGTCCTGACTATCCTGGAGCTTGTAGTTGGAGCCTCGCGGATATTGACAGAGCCCTTGGAAAGCAGCACATAGTCATATGCAGGCAGATATTTGTCATACTTGAGGTTAAGGACTATCGAAGCTGGAAGCACAGTGTTGTATGTTTCAATAACATTGCTGGCAGGAGCCGCAGCTGCAGGCTCAGAAGGCTGTTGCTGAAGCTCCTGCTGGGCAGGCAATTCGTCCTGGGGCACGAGCGTATCAGCCTCCCCCTGTGCGGCAAGTTTCTCGTCTTCGGAAATATCCTGAGCGTTCACGTTCTCCTCAAGCGTATAATTCCCCACATTCGCCGTATCCATGACCCCCTGCGTCATCAGGGAATTCAACTGCGCGGCAGTAGCCGATGCGGTTACAGACGTCACGTCGGGGTTGGTAGAAATTGGCGCTGTGCCCATCAGGGAAATAATTACAGTTTTTATCAACAGTTCTTTCATAATTTGTATCACCATCCTGGATTTTTTAGAAGAAAAAGTGACGGTAGCATAGTGTATATATTTATATACCCTGTCGATGTATATTTAATAATATGTTTTTGAAATGGACAAATCCAAGCGGCAAGAGTAGGTGGAGTCGCAATATACCAAGTGCAATTTGGCATAAGCAAATATAGGGGCATGGATGTCAGCGGGAGAGGTTTGCCAGAAATGTTTGAGGGTATACAAAAAATGTGAAGTGCATGATACTGCAAATGGAATTGAAAAATGGATATAAGTGTATTAAAAATATCAAATTACGGAGGGGATTTTCATGAAGAAGATACTATTGCCGGTCGATGGCTCGGATTTTTGTTTAAAGGCGTATGACATAGCAAAAAGCTTCGCGGAAAAGTTCGATGCGGAAATAATAGTGCTGAATGTGGCAGACATAGAGCCGGGATTTACACAGACTTTCATAACCCAAAACTTCCAGACGATGGATGAATATCTCAAGGCAAGAGCTGAAACAATAATAGAAGCCGCAAAATCCAAATTCGAAGGCAGCGACATAAAGGTTACATTCCACATAGCAACAGGCGATCCGGCCATGGAAATAATCGACATGGCTGAAAGGGAAGAATGCGACATGATAATAATATGTACACATGGAATGACTGGAGCAAAGAGATTCCTCATAGGTTCTGTGGCCAGCAAGGTAGTCCACCATGCGTCTATGCCCGTGTTCGTAATAAGGTGATGAGAAATATCTATAGATAAATTAATTCAAAAGCTTAATCAGCGATACAAAAGAAGGCCATAGGGGGAACGCGGTGACAAAACAATAACAAAAATCAAAACTCTGAATAAACCTGCAGGATTTGGGAATATACTATGGCAAGCAGTGACAATCATTAAAACATATAAAGGGGGAAGAGTTATGGCGGAAAATGTAAAAATAACAATCCAGACTGGTTTGAATGAGGTCGCAGACTATCTTAGAGAGAACGGCTATGATGTGTGTGTAATGGGTAACTGCAAAGGCGGCGCAGATATATCTATAGTTGACGTACCGGATTCGGACTGGGAAGAGATGGGCTCTGCCGAATGCAGGATTGACGGAGAAAATGAAATGCTCGTAATAAATGCGGCCAAGTATACGAAGGAAGAGATATTGAATCTAGTCAAGAACAACATGTGTAAAAAGGCAGCCAATTGGTTTGAAGGTTAGGCTTTAAATTTGAATTTAAATAGGGAATCTAAAAGGAGCGCTGTGGGCGCTCCTTTTTACTTCTCCTTATCTTGGGATAAGGCCTATTTTCTTTTGCATTTTCCTAAGCATCTTGGAAGCTGTGTAGTTGGCTTTTTCGGCGCCCAGCTTGTATATCCTCTCGAGCTCGGCCTTGTCTGAAAGAAGCTGGCGGACTTTCTCCTGTATCGGAGCGAGCTCGGCAACAACAAGCTCTGCCACGTCCGACTTGAGCTGGGCGTAGCCGCAGCCCATGTATCGTTCAACTATAGTCTCAGGCGAGTCGCCGCTTATGGCGCTGGCAATGTTTATCAGGTTCTTGATTCCTGGCTGCTCGTCGCTATATGCGATTACTCCGACGGTATCCGTTACAGCCCTTGAGATTTTTTTTCTTATGTCGTCAGGCGTATCGAGTATCATTATGAAAGAGTTCTTGTTCTCGTCGGACTTGGACATCTTCTTGAGGGGCTCCTGGAGGCTCATTATCTTTGCGCCCTCCTTTGGTATGTACCCTTCAGGTATCTTGAACGTAGGGCTGTAGGAGTTGTTGAACCTCTCGGCCAGGTCCCTGGAGAACTCAAGGTGCTGCATCTGATCCTTGCCGACAGGCACAAGGTCCGCATTGTAAAGGAGTATGTCGGCGGCCATGAGTACAGGATACGTGAAAAGGCCCACAGGAATGCTCTCGCCTGCCCTCTGACTCTTGTCCTTGAACTGCGTCATTCTGGAGAGCTCTCCCATGTAGGTGTAGCAGTTGAGCAGCCACTGAGCCTCGCTGTGTGCAGGCACGTGCGACTGTATGAAGAGTGTCGTCTTCTCCGGATCAAGCCCAGAGGCCATATATATTGCAAGCACCTCGAGCGTCTTTTCTCTAAGGCTCTTTGGCTCTTGTCTTACAGTTATTGCGTGCAGGTCTACAACGCAAAAATAAGAATCATATTCATCCTGAAGCTTGACCCAGTTTTTTATGGCACCCAGATAGTTGCCGAGGGTCAGCCCGCCGGAAGGCTGTATGCCGCTAAAAATTACTTTCCTCTCTTCCATATATATCTCCTCCAATAAATAGTCATACTAATATGATAAGATTTTTTTGGGTTATAGGCAACACAATAAATCCAAGTGTCAAATAAGCCCGGTGAATACAGGCAAAAATCCGGACAAACCCTGGCGAAAAAGGACAAAAAAATCTGTTGATTTTTCATTTTCAAATTAGTATAATTATAAAAGTGTTCGTTTAGTAGATATAAACAAAATGTTTAATATTCTTGACTTGGATATCAATGGGAATCTGGATGGGCTCGTGCCTTGTAACGAATTGAGGCGGGTTCGGCCAGATTATTTTGATTGACACCATATAAAGAGAAAGGCGGGGAGTCCCATGAAAAAAGACCAACACAGCATGCCTCTTTTTGAGGCGCTTAAAAAATACCATGAAAAAAAAGTTACGCCATTCGATGTGCCGGGGCACAAGCATGGCAAGGGCCTCCCCGAGCTGGCCGATTTTCTCGGAGAAAAGGTCCTGCAGGTGGATGTAAATTCAATGAAGCCGCTGGATTTTCTAAATGACCCATCTAGCGTTATAAAGGAAGCTCAGGAGCTGGCCGCCCAGGCTTTTTCGGCAGATCACTGCTTTTTCCTTGTGAACGGAACTACAAGCGCGGTTCAGGCGATGATAATGAGTACCTGCAATCCTGGCGAGAAAGTCATACTGCCAAGGAACGCCCACAAGTCAGCTATAAACGGCCTAATACTCAGCGGGGCGCAGCCTGTGTATATACAGCCGCAGATAAATCCGCAGCTTGGCATCGCAATGGGCGTGACAGTAGAAAGCGTTGAGCTGGCAATAGCGGAAAATCCGGATGCCAAGGCAGTGTTCATAATTAATCCGACATACTACGGCTATACAGGCAACATAAGGGAGATAGTAAAGCTCGCTCACAGGCATGGCATGGCTGTGCTTGCAGACGAGGCGCATGGGGCACATTTTGGCTTCAGCGAGGGACTGCCTCAGGACGCAATGAGCGCGGGGGCAGACATGAGCTCTGTGAGTCTCCATAAAACCGGCGGCTCGCTCACGCAAAGCTCTCTGCTCCTAATGAGGGAGGGCCTCATAGACCCGGGAAAGGTAAGATCGATTATAAACCTCACCCAGACAACTAGCGCGTCTTATCTACTAATGAGCAGCCTGGACGTTGCCAGAAAGAGCCTCGCCACAATCGGAAGCGAATCCCTGCAGGAGATACTGAGGGTATCCAGCTGGGCAAGGGAGAGCATAAACGCCATAGACGGCTTGTACGCCTTCGGCAAGGAGCTGCTCGACGGCAAGGGCGTTTACAACTTTGACGAGACAAAGCTCGGAGTAAATGTAACGGGAATAGGCATGACCGGCTTTGAGGCTTACGACCTGCTCAGGGACGAATACAACATACAAGTCGAGCTTGGCGATGCGACCAACATACTTGCAGTAATAAGCCTTGGAGACGATATGGATTCGGTCTCAAAGCTCGTAGGCGCCCTAAGAGACATGGCAGCAAGATTCGGCAAGGAAAAGATAAAAATAAAGACTCCTCCGCTTAAAAACCCAGAGGTTATAGTCTCGCCAAGGAATGCGTTCTACGGCATGAAAAGGACAGTAAAGCTCTCTGAGGCAAAGGGCATGATATGCGCCGAGTCGGTTATGGCCTATCCTCCGGGGATACCTATAGTTGCAATGGGCGAGAAGATAAGCGAGGAAATGATTGAATATATAGGCTTCATAAAGAGCCAGAAGACTACACTTTCAGGCACGAAGGATCCGAATGTAGAATATATAGAGGTGCTCGGATACTAGGCATATTTAATATTTGAATAGAAGGGAGATGCTTGAGCATGAACAAGAACATTCACACGTTTTTAGGCTTTGAAAGCCCGTACGACGAGGCCGGCATAGTTGTTTACGGAAGCCCTTTTGACGGGACTACTTCATTCAGGCCGGGCACAAGATTCGCGCCAGCCATAATGAGACAGGAATCATACGGACTTGAGACTTACAGCCCGTACCTTGATATGGACATAATAGAGGACGCGGCAATATTCGACGGAGGCGACCTCGACCTTCCCTTTGGAAATACAGAAAGAGTTCTCGATATGATACACGAATATGCTCAAAGAGTCGTAAGCGACAAGAAGGTGCCCGTCATGATAGGCGGAGAGCACCTTGTAAGCTACCCTGCAATCAAAGCCGTATTTGAAAAATATCCGGACCTTCACATAATTCACTTCGATGCCCACACGGACCTGCGTGAGGACTACATGGGAGAGAAGCTATCGCACGCCACAGTCATAAGAAGAGTCTGGGAGCTTGTAGGCGATGGCAGGATATACCAGTTTGGCATAAGATCAGGTGAAAAGGTCGAGTTCGAATGGGCCAAAGCTCACACGAGCCTTACGAAGTTCGACTGCACAGGACTCGACAAGGCCGTCGAGAGCCTAAAAGGCAAGCCTGTATACGTTACTATAGACCTGGACATATTGGATCCTTCGGTATTCCCCGGAACGGGCACGATAGAGCCGGGAGGAATCACCTTCAAGGAGATGATGTCTGCCATAGGCACGCTCAAGGGGCTCAACATTGTAGGCGCTGACGTGGTCGAGCTGTCTCCGCACTATGATCAGAGCGGGACTTCAACTGCGGTAGCATGTAAGGTTCTCAGAGAACTTGTACTAGCAATAGCGTACAAATAGACAACCTCAAAGATACAAAACAAAAGAGGATAGAAATTCGCCGATATACGACCCTGCAAAAAGCAGGGTTTTTTTGCATACATATGCTGTATGCGTGAATTGAAATTGACAATTCATTTCCTGGGTGGCGTTGTATTTTAAAAGACAGGTCGGTATAATTAATATTTAAGTGATAGTTTCCAGAAAATAAAAAAATAAATTAGATGTGCTGTGAGGGGATATATATGAATATAGGGAAAAAGATCAAAGAGCTGCGGATGGCAAAGGCGCTGACGCAGGAGGAGCTTGCAAGCAGGTGCGACCTTTCAAAGGGTTTCATATCCCAGGTTGAAAGGGATCTTACGTCGCCGTCGATATCGACGCTCGTAGATATACTTGAGAGCTTGGGGACAAATCTCAAGGACTTTTTCAATGAATATGAGGACGAAAAAATAGTATTTACACGTGACGACGTATTTGAAACGGCAGACGAGGAGCTTGGATACACCCTTGAATGGATAGTTCCAAATGCTCAAAAGAACGCCATGGAGCCGATACTGCTAACAATAGAGCCCGGCGGAAGATACAAGGAAGAAGAGCCACACGAAGGCGAGGAGTTCGGATATGTGCTAAGCGGCAACATTGAGGTGCATCTTGGGAGCAGGAAGCACAAGGCAAAAAAGGGAGAGAGCTTTTATTACAAGGCCAAGGCAAATCACTTTATATCGAATCCAGGCAAGATCCAGGCGAAAGTGATATGGATAAGCACTCCGCCTTATTTTTAGAGAAGAAACGGGGTGTTGAAAATTGTATTCAGAGAGCAGTCATATAATAGAGCTTAAAAACATTGTGAAAGAATACGAGGGAACAAGAGTCCTCGACAACATAAATCTGTATATAAATAAGAATGAGTTTCTGACACTCCTGGGGCCCAGTGGCTGTGGCAAGACTACAATGCTCAGGATAATAGGAGGCTTCGAGCAGCCCACACTTGGCGATGTATATTTCGAAGGGGCAGTGATAAACGAACTGCCTGCATACAAGAGGCAGATAAATACGGTGTTTCAAAAATATGCGCTTTTCCCGCACATGGATATATACGAGAACATAGCCTTCGGACTCAGGATAAAAAAGACAGGCGAGGATGCCATAAGAAAAAAGGTCGAGAGAATGCTCGGGCTTGTCAACCTCAGGGGTTTTGAAAAACGCAGCGTAGAATCACTCAGCGGCGGACAGCAGCAACGAATCGCCATAGCCAGGGCGCTTGTCAACGAACCCAAGGTACTCCTGCTTGACGAACCTCTGGGTGCGCTCGATCTAAAGCTTCGAAAGGAGATGCAGCTCGAGCTCAAGCATATGCAAAGAGAGTTGGGCATAACCTTCATATACGTAACGCATGACCAGGAAGAGGCCCTTACGATGTCCGACACTGTTGTTGTAATGGAAGGCGGCAAGATACAGCAAATCGGCTCTCCTCAGGACATATACAACGAGCCCCAAAACAGGTTCGTGGCCAACTTTATAGGCGAGAGCAATATAATAGAGGCTATGATGCTAAGGGACTTCCTTGTGCAATTCTCCGGCAGGAGATTCGAGTGCGTAGATGCCGGATTTGGAGAAAACACACCTGTTGACGTTGTCGTAAGGCCCGAAGATTTGAAAATAGTGGAATCTGAAAAAGGAATGCTAAAGGGAACTGTAATATCTGAAATATTCAAAGGCGTGCACTATGAGATGGTCGTAGACTGCGGCGACTTCAAATGGCTTGCTCAAAACACAATGCGCTTTGAAACGGGAAGGGAAGTCGGACTGAATATTGTTCCCGAAGATATTCATGTGATGAAAAGGTGTATGAAGTGAAAAACTGGATAGCAACTCCGTACGCAGTCTGGAGCACAATATTCATAATTTTCCCGCTATTCCTTGTTCTCGGATACAGCATCACAGAATCCGGACAGGCGGGATTGAGCCTTGAAAATTATCAGCGTCTGCTCGATCCCATATACATAAATGTGCTAACAAGGTCGTTGATGCTTGCGCTCATATCGACATTGCTCTGCCTGGTGATAGGATATCCAATGGCGATGATACTAGCCAACATGGATTTGAAATATCGCAACACCGTGGTGATGCTGTTCATATTGCCGATGTGGATGAATTTTCTGCTTAGGACATATGCGTGGATGTACATACTCGGAAAAAACGGATTTATCAATTTGGTGTTGGATACATTGGGATTGCCGACAATCAAGCTGCTTTACACAAGCGGCGCCGTGCTGCTTGGAATGGTTTATAACTTCCTGCCGTTCATGGTGCTGCCCATATTCACTGTGCTCAGCAAGATGGACAAGAGTATCATAGAAGCCGCAATGGACCTTGGAGCAGACAAGTTTACCGTGTTCCGAAAGGTAATACTGCCGCTTAGCATACCGGGGATTCTCTCGGGAATCACAATGGTGTTCATGCCGGCAGTGAGCACGTTTGTAATCTCAAGGCTGCTTGGCGGAGGCCAGTACATGCTTATAGGCAATCTGGTTGAGCAGCAGTTTCTGTGGGTCGGAGACTGGCACTTTGGTTCTGCCATATCCATAGTAATGATGATTGTAATACTGATATCCATGGCTGTAATGGCCAAGTATGACAAGGATGAAAGTGGTGCAAGCCTATGGTAGAAAAGATGATCAAAAGGCTGTATATGCTAGTTATTTTCATATTCATGTATGCGCCGATAGTGGTGCTTATAGTGTTCTCGTTCAACGCCTCAAAATCAAGAGGTCACTGGGATGGCTTCACGTTTAAATGGTATATTGAGCTTTTCAAGGACAGGCAGATAATGAAAGCCCTGTATTACACCGTGACAATAGCTGTCCTGGCATCCATAATTTCGACTGTGGCGGGTACAATAGCGGCCATAAGCATACACGATCTCAAGGAGCTTCCCAAGAAGCTCCTTATGAACATCAACTACCTGCCTGTGCTCAACCCTGACATAGTAACGGGTGTGGCGCTTATGACGCTGTTCATATTTTCGCAAATTAAGCTTGGTTTTGCTACTATGCTGCTATCGCATATAACATTCGACATACCATATGTAATATTGGCAGTACTTCCAAAGCTCAGGCAGCTTCCCAAAAACACTCTCGAAGCCGCCATGGATCTTGGAGCCACTCCTTTCTATGCACTCAGAAAGGTCATCCTGCCTCAGATTAAGCCCGGCATAATGTCAGGCCTGCTGATTGCCTTCACAATGTCAATAGACGATTTTGTAATAAGTTTTTTCACAACCGGCTCAGGAGTTACAAATCTTTCGATTACCATTTATTCAATGGCCAGAAAGGGTATAAACCCAAAGATAAATGCTCTTTCGACTCTCATGTTCGCAGTGGTGCTCATACTTCTATTCATAGCAAACAAAAAATCCTCAAAGGGCATATCAGACAAGGCCAAGGATCAGATTTTCATCGAGTAGTTCAATTGGAAAAGGGAGGTGGGTGTTATGATTAGAAGGACAAAGACTGCTTTTATAGTGACGCTTATTGTTTTGTGGGTGGCATCGCTTGTGGGATGCGGCGCGAAAGACGAGACTGTGCTGAATGTGTACAACTGGGGAGACTACATAGACGAATCGGTGCTTGACCAGTTTGAAGATGAAACGGGCATAAAGGTCAATTACGAAACATACGCTACAAATGAAGACATGTACGTGAAGATAAAAACGGGAGGCACGAGCTACGACATAGCAATACCTTCGGATTACATGATAGAGAAGATGATAAAGGAAGGGATGCTTGAGAAGCTTGATTACGCGAACATGCCAAACTGCAAAAATATAGATGAATCCTTCAAGAATCTTGCGTTTGATCCGAAAAACGAGTATTCCGTGCCATATATGTGGGGAACCTTGGGCATAATATACAACAAAAGTGTCGTGAAGGATAAGGTGGACAGCTGGAGTGTGCTCTGGGATAAGAAATATGAGGGCCAATTGCTCATGCTTGATTCACAGAGGGATTCAATAGCAATAGCGCTTAAAAAGCTTGGCTACTCTATGAATTCAAGAGACGTTCAGGAGCTTGAAAAGGCCAAGGAAGAGCTAGTAAGGCAAAAGCCACTTGTACTCGCATATGTGGGCGATGAGGTTAAGGATATGATGGTCGGAGAGGAAGCCGCGCTAGCAGTAGTGTGGTCGGGAGACGCTGTGACTATGATGGCACAAAACGAGAACCTTGCATACGTAATCCCTAAGGAAGGGACAAACATGTGGTTCGACAACGTAGTCATTCCAAAGGGAAGCAAACACAAGAAAGAGGCCGAGATGTTCATGGATTTTCTAGCGAGGCCTGACGTGGCACTCAAGAACACAGAATATATAGGCTATTCGTCCCCGAATGCGGAAGCAGTAAAACAGCTTGCACCGGAAGCAAGGACCAACCCAGTGGCGTATCCGGACAAATCCAGCCTTGAAAACTGCGAGGTGTTTCTCGATCTTGGAGACTTCGTCAAGGAATACGACAGGGTATGGACTGAGATAAAGGCGAAATAATCCCAAAGAATGCCCACGCTGATGCTGTGGGCATTCTTTTGACATAGCATAGAAGGAGATGATTTCTTGAAAAAGCTGTTTGCAAGCGACAACAATTCGGGAGTGCATCCAAGGATAATGGACGCGTTGATAAGAGCAAACGAGGGGCATGCTCTGTCTTACGGGGATGACGAGTACACAGATAGGGCAAAGAAGATATTCAAGTGTATATTCGGCGAGGACACAGAGGTGTTCTTCGTATACAACGGAACGGGCGCAAATGTGCTGGGCATCTCGGCGCTCGTGAATTCCTACAACAGCGTCATATGCCCTTCAAGTGCCCACATAACTGTAGACGAGTGCGGAGCGCCTGAGAATTTCTGCGGCGTGAAGCTTGAGGTTACAGACCACAGCGGGGGCAAGATTGGGATAGAGCACATAAGGAGCAAGCTCCATATGCTGGGCTTCCAGCACCATTCACAGCCCAGAGCCGTATCCATAACGCAGTGCACAGAGCTTGGCGAGGTGTACACTGTCGAGGAGACAAGGCGCATATGCGACTTCGCCCACGAGCACGGACTTCTCGTACACATGGACGGGGCGAGGCTTGCCAACGCCGCCGAGTCGCTTGGCGCAGGCCTGCGTGAGATGACTAGGGACGCGGGTGTTGACGTGCTTTCATTAGGCGGAACCAAGAACGGCATGATGTTCGGGGAAGCCGTCGTGTTTTTCAACACCTCGCTATGTGCGGACTTTAAGTATGTAAGAAAACAGGGCATGCAGCTGCACTCAAAGATGAGGTACATAGCGGCCCAGTTCGAGGAGCTGCTTAAGGACGGGCTTTGGCTGGAGAACGCCAGAAATGCCAATGAAATGGCACGGCTGCTAGCGCAGAATGCCTCGAAAATCGACGGAGTCAGGGTGGACCACGAAGTACAGACAAATGCTGTGTTTGCAGTGCTGCAGTCCAAGGTGATAGAAGAGCTGCAGAAGAAGTACTTTTTCTTCATATGGGACGAGGAGAAAAGAGAAGTCAGATGGGTGACGTCGTTTGACACGACAAGAGAGGACGTAGAAAGCTTCATAAGAGAGCTTGAAGCGGCCGTGAATACATGCAACAAAACGCTTGAGTAACAATCAGTGTATAGGACTAGTATAAAGAGCTGCAGACAGCTGGGCGCAATCAATGCAATCCGGCGGTAGGCAGCTCTTTTTTGTCAGCTTGGCTTGCACTGTATAATATAATTGCTCCCGGATAGTTTTTTGACCTGCTTCTTTATCTCGCCCATTTGCATTGCTAGCGTCTCGGGATCCCCGAATTCGGAAGGGTCTCCGCAAAAGCCCGCTATTGAAATAGACGTCAGGTCGAATCTCATATTTTTACCGGATCTGTCGGAGGTTTCTATATATCCATTTTGTATGTCATGCTCGTTGAAGAACTGGAGAACGTCATTGTCAAATTCGGAGATTATATCCTGGCATATGAGCCGTGCATCCTCAAGGCTGCATTCGATTGTGTATATGAAGTCATCGCCGCCTATGTGTCCGACAAAGCTGTTGAAAGGGAATTCCATCTTTACTATGTTCTCAATAAGCGTGGCCGTCAGCTTTATTATCTTGTCGCCGTTTTCAAAGCCATAAACGTCGTTGTATATCTTGAAATTGTCGAGGTCTGCATAAAAAATGCAGCAGACTCTGCCCCGGTATATAAGGTCGTTGAGCACACGGCTTATGATCACATTGCCGGGAAGCTGGGTGAGCGGATTGAGCTCCCGGGCATAGTTTTTTTCCATGGCGGTAGTATGAAGGAGCAGTTTTTTTATCGAAACTATCCCGCAGTATTCGAAGCCTTTTGTGACTATTATGCAGTCGTACGTTTTGGACTCATCCCGTTGCATGGCCGCTTCTGCGACCGTGTTTATGGGAGTGTAGTAGTCCACTATGAGGGGTGAAGAATCCATTATGAGAGAAACCGGTCTTTTGGAAAATACGGAAACGCCATACTGCTTTGCAAAGGCGGAGTTGAGGTTGGACTTCATAATAAGTCCGCGTGGAATTCCGTTGCGGGCAAGGCAAACGCCTTCAAAGCTGTTGCTCTCCAGAAAATCCTTCACTTCGCTGCACGCCATTTGCATGTCCAGGGAGGGGCGCCCCTCGGCGAGCGAGCCTATGTAGTGGTATTTGCTGTCATAGTCGAACACGTTGTTGGAGAGCGAGTTATACTGGGCTATCTTGTTCTTTATGGTCTCAGGTATCTCCAAAAATGTGCTGGCCGGCCTTTGCAGATAGTAGCCTTGTCCGGCATAGACACCAAGACGTATCAGGGTTTGCAGCTCGCCCTCTGTTTCTATGCCCTCGGCTATGACTTTTATGTTGGTCGATAGTGAAAGGTTGACTATATTTTTTATTAGCGCCTGCTTGAACGCGTCACGGTCTATGTCTCTTATGAGCTCCATGTCTATTTTTATGTAGTGGGGTTTTGTGTTTGTAATTGTCCTAAGGCCCGAATAGCCTGCGCCCATATCGTCTATGGCTATTTTGTAGCCCTGCTCTGTGTAGTTGCTGAGCACCTGGGAAAATGTTTCGTAGTCGCCTATGGCTGTCCTTTCCGTTATCTCAAATATTATAGAGTCGGGTGAGATGTCGTGCGTCTTAAGGAATTCCTTGGTGAAGCCCCTTTTGAATTTCTCATCCCTTATTATGTTGGGGTCGATATTTATGAAAAGAAACCTTCCGTCATCAAGCTTGCCGGCTCTTTCAATGGCCTTTTGCCTGCAGATGAGTTCGAGCTCCCATGTCATACCCAGTTCATCTGCCGCTTTGAAAAGTGCCAAGGGTGAAGCCAGGATAGATTCGGAAGGGCCGCGGCTCAAGGCTTCGTAACCCAGTATTTCGCCTTCACGCAGAGAGACTATGGGCTGGAAGACGGTATGAATCTGTGCCTGCGAGAGTATTCTGTTTAATTCAGCTGCTTTGTCCAAAATTTTGCACCTCTGTTCAAGTTGTTTTATTGTATAAAATCTGGTAGCGTTGCCCTTTGTGGGTATAATAAATAGACGCAAACAAATTTAATGTGTCCATGAATATTATATATTTCGGAGGCGTTTGTTTCAGCATAGAAGACGTTAACTGTGTTAAAAACAGGTAAACATTCATCGAAACCTGTTTAAAATGTCCGACGTGCGCCAGCAAATAATTAATGAATGAATGGAGGTGTTCAAGATTAGAATAGGTTATGCCTGCATAAATCTTTCAATAGACGCGGCAACAAGCAAGGGCTGCCTTCTCAAAAATGCGACCCCGGAGAGGCTGAGGGAGCTCATAGCGGTGAATCTTGCAGGGCTTAGGAAGATACTCGAATACAACAGTGAAAAAGGGATAAGGCTCTTTAGAATAAGCTCAGACCTGATACCCTTCGGATCGCATGAGGTCAACAAGCTGGAGTGGCATCGAGAGTTCGAAGAGGAGCTCGCTTGTATAGCCGACATAATAAAGCGTGATGGCATGAGGGTTTCAATGCATCCGGGGCAGTACACGGTGCTCAACTCCAACAGGGAGGAAGTGGTAAGGAGCGCCGTAAGGGAGCTTGAATACCACGCCAGAGTCTTGGACTCCATAACATCGTCTGCCGAGCACAAGATAGTGCTCCACATAGGCGGAGTATACGGGGACAAGGAGGCGGCATCAAGCAGATTCATAGAGAACTGCAAAAAACTGCCTGACAGCATAAAAAGAAGGCTGGTAATAGAAAATGACGAGAAAAACTACAATGCATGCGAGGTTCTTCAGATAAGCGATGCTACGGGAGCGCCCGTCATATTCGACAACCTTCACAACTCCATAAATCCCTGCGGCGAAGCTGAGGCTATTCTTGTGAGAGAGTGCGGGAGGACATGGAAAAGCATAGACGGGCCGCCAAAGCTCCACTATTCTCAGCAGGACCGCGGCAAAAGGAGCGGAGCGCATTCGCAGACGATCGAGGCTGCGCCGTTTTTCGGATTTCTGGAGGAGTTGGGCGACCTGGACGCCGACATAATGCTAGAGGTCAAGGACAAGAACATATCTGCCGAAAGGATGATTGCGCTTCTTGGCGGTTCGCGAGCCGAGCTGCAGAGGGAGTGGGCCCGTTACAAATACGCTGTCATGGAAAGATCGTATGCCGCCTACAGGGAGATAGGCGTGAAAGCAGCCCAAGGGGAGACGGGAGCCGCGGAAATATTCGGAGCTATAAACAAGGCTCTGGAGATGGAGCCGCACGCAGGCGAGGCTGCAAATGCCGCAGAGCACGTATGGGGCTATTTCAAAAAACGGGCCGGGAGTGAAGAAAAGGAAGAGTTCAAAAGGCTGGTTGAGGGCTTCAGAGGCGGTGATGTCAGCCTGCAGGAGGTCAAGATATTCCTTTCGAAGCTTCGCGGCAAATATCCAGCGCCATACCTTAGCGACTCGTACTATTTCAGCACCTAAAACAAAAAGACAAGGGGACGGTTCGTCTGGATTCACATGCAAAGTGAGACAGTTAATTTAGTAGAACTAGGATAAGAGGGGGTGAAGCTTATGAAGAATTTTTCCGAAAGCAAGTCAAAGATATACTTTGCAGTGGCCGTACTGCTGGCGGTGGTAGCAGCGTTTTTTTTATTCTCTCGCCCTGCAAAGGTTGACTATATAGATGCAAAGGCTAAGGACTACGCCAGGACTCTGCTCTGCACAGGCAGGGTGGCCCTTGAGGAATCGGCGCAGATAAGGGCCAAAGTTTCGGGAACATTAACGGAAATAAAAAAAAGTGAAGGCGAGAGAATATCTTCTGGAGATGTGCTTGCGGTACTCGACTCGAGCGAGAGACAGCTCGAGCTTGCCAAGGCTCAGTCGGACCTTGCATTGGCAAGGGCAGGCTATGAAAACCTCATAAGCAGCGACTATCCTCTGGCCGCAAAGGACTACGAGAAGGCCCGCCTTGAATATTCGGCTGCATATGATTCACACGAGAGGGTCAAATCGCTATATGAGATGGGTGGTATTTCAAAGCAGGAGCTGGACAATTCCAAGAGCAGACTTGACATACTAGCAGCCGAGCTTGAAAAGGCAAGAATACGAATCGGAGCCCTGTCAAACGGCGGAAGCCTCAGGAAGGAAAAGCTTTCGCAGGTGCAAAAGAGCGCATCCGACATTGAGCAGCTGAGGAGACAAATCGAAGACTATACCCTAGTCTCGCCGATTGAGGGGACAATCATAGATGCTCAGGCAGAAAACGGCGAGTTCGTCCAGGCCGGCCAGCTGCTTTTCACAGTGGGCAATCTACAGAGCAATTATGTGAGCATAATGATAGACGAGCAGGACATAGGGCTTTTGAAGGTCGGGCAGGAGGCTGTAATATCGCCGAAGGCATATCCGGAAAAAAGGATAAGCGGAAGACTTGAATACATCAGCCCGTCTGTTGAAAGCGCAACAGGCACGGTCGAAATAAGAATAAAGCCACTTGAAGACGATGAAATCTTAATAAAGGACCTCACTGTCGATGCGGATATCAAAATCGGAGAGTACAAGGCTGCCATAGCCCTTCCTGGTGAATACGTAATACCGGAGGAAGGGAGAAGCTATGCATTTGTCTACAGCGGCGGCAGGGCCAGAAAGACTGAGATCCAGACTCTCAAGGATTCTTCGCTAGGCAATGTTATAGTTGAAAAAGGCATCTCGCAGGGCGACAAGGTGCTCAATCCTAAAGGGCTTCGGGATAGTCAGAGAGTCAGCCTTGGAAGGCAGGTGGACTAGACATGCTAGAGCTCAAAATTGGGATAAGATTCCTTAAGGAGGGGAGGATGCAGACTATTCTCATACTCCTTGGAATATCTGCGGGAGTCGCAGTCCAGGTGTTCTTGGGATCTCTCATAACAAGCCTCCAGGAAGACCTTATAAACAGGACTATAGGTACAAGTCCGCACATAACTATAGCAGGAGCTAAGCATGGACAGACGCCTCTGCGCGATGGCATATCGATATCGACAAGCGGGAACATACCCTTGGAAAGAGAAAGACTCAGGAATTATCAGCAGATAGTCGAGCAGCTCGACAAGAACGACAGCCTAACGGCCGTATCGCCGGTAGTTTCGGGAAGCGGATTTGTGACAAAATCAGGCGATAATACACCTGTAACAATAAGGGGCGTATCCATAGAAAGAGCCGACAGGATATACGACATAAAAAACAGAATAAGCGAAGGACGATTCGACTTGAGCGGCAGCAACGTGCTAATAGGAACATCTCTTGCAAAGGAATATGGACTCGAGGCCGGAGGCAGTGTGACAATCAGGCTCCCCTCGGGCGTTAGCTCTGACTTTATTATATCAGGCATTTTCGACCTTGAGAGCGAGGCGCTCAATGAAGGGCTTGTCTTTATGGACATAAAAAGAGCCCAAAGCCTCCTTGAATCGATAAACTATGTTTCGCAGATAGAGCTGCAAGTCAAGGACGTGTTCACAGCTGATTCGATAGCCCAGGACATAGCAGCGTCATTGCCAGACACAAGCGTCAATAACTGGAAGGACGAGAACGCGTCGCTGCTTACTGCGCTAAGGAGCCAAAGCTCTTCGTCCTACACAATACAGGCCTTCGTAGTTGCGGCGGTGGCGCTGGGCATATCAAGTGTGCTTGCGGTGTCGGTCGTTCAAAAATCAAAGGAGATAGGCATACTAAAGGCCATGGGCATGAGGCCAAGGAGCATAGCTCGTGTATTCCTGCTTCAGGGAGCCCTGCTTGGAACAGTTGGATCGGCAATAGGAATAGTCCTGGGTATTATTCTTATAGAGGGTTTCATATTCGGAACCTCACTTCAAAGCGGACAGCCTACCTTTGATATAAGAATAAGACTCTTGGCAGTTATGGGGATAGCGGCAATAGCATTAGTCACAGGTACGCTGTCAGCCCTGATACCCGCAAGACGCTCGGCGGGGCTTGAACCGATAGAGGTGATAAGGAATGGATAACAAAATACCTGTCGAAATAATGCTGAAGGCAAGTAAGATAACTAAGGTCTATGGCAAGACAATTAGAAACCAGGTGCTGTTTGACATAGACCTGGAGATAAAAAAAGGCGAGTTCATGTCAATAATAGGACCATCAGGCTCGGGCAAGAGCACACTCCTGAACATAATAGGAGCCCTCGACCGCCCGACGTCGGGAGAGCTCACTATAGACGGCAAGGAGACAACGCGGCTAAACGAAGTAGAGCTTTCAGACTTCAGGAACAGGAGCCTGGGCTTCATATTCCAGTTTCACTATCTCCTGCCGGCTTTTACAGCCTTGGAAAACGTGCTAATGCCCTCCTGGATAATGAGCAAAAGCCCCTCAGGGAAGCTCGAGGAGAGAGCCAGGGAGCTCCTTTCAATGGTGGGGCTGTCTGAAAAGATGGACAGCAAGCCCGCGGAGCTTTCAGGGGGCCAGCAGCAGAGGGTGGCCATAGCGCGCTCGCTCATAAATTCTCCTCCTATAGTGCTTGCCGACGAGCCCACGGGCAACCTCGACACTGAATCCACAAGCCAGGTATACGAGCTGCTAAGAGAGATAAACAGAGAGCTGCATACGACGTTCATAGTCGTAACACACGACAGGAGGATAGCCTCCAAATCAGACAGGATAGTCGAGATAGTAGACGGCCGAATTCAGAAGGATTATCCGACGGATGCCATAAATGATGAGGGCTTCTGGCAGGAGGCATACCCTATATACTGCAAGTACTGCAAGAAATACGAGGAGAAGTGCAAGTGATACAAAAAGCGCATCCCATGTTTAGAAAAGCTAGGGGATGCGCTTTTAGATATGATGTTTAATTTGATTAGACTGTTCCCGGTCTCTTACCTTCCTTAAGCAGACCATTTATTTTGTCAATCATAAGGGGCAGGTCGCTAATTTTATTTATCGTGAAGTCGGCCCCTGCAGAGATAAAGGCATCTTCTGCGCGTTTGACCGCAATGTTTCTTTCGGATTCAGAGAGGCTGCTGAACTCCTCGAAGCTCAGGCCCATCTGAGAACTGCCTGTGATTACCCCCACAGACCATACTCCGGCACTGACTCCCTCTTTTATATCGGAAAGAGTATCGCCAACCTTGACAACATTGTGTGAGGCTGAGAGCTTTAGTGATTCCATATTCCTGAATATCATGTAGGGGTAGGGCCTTCCGCACATACCTGTGGAGTCTGGAGTTATCCAAGTATCAGGGCTGTAGCCCTTTGATTTTGCGGCCTCAACCACGGGCCTCATCATGCTGTTGGTATATCCGGTTGTAGACCCTATCTTAAGTCCGTCAGCCCTAAGTTTTTTGACAGTCTCGACGACACCGGGAATGGGGTCTGTATATTGTTCTATTGACTCCATAAGCAGCGGTTCAAATTGAGAATAAAGCTTCTCCACGTCGTTTTCGTCATGGAAACTGCCGCTTCTATCCTTCCAGGTGGATTTTATCCTGGGCATATCAAGCATGGCCCTTATGTGATCTTTTTTCAGCATTCCCATAGGAGCTCTCGCCTCGTCCATTGTGACAGCTATGCCTGCGGCTTTGAATATTTCAACGAATGCGTGGACAGGCGCGAAGCATCCAAAGTCAACGGCTGTTCCGGCCCAGTCGAGTATAACCCCTTCAATCCTATTCATTATATTGCCTCCCCATGTATTCTTCTATTATTTCGCAAAGCTCTGTAATGTCCGACTCATATATTTCGCCTATATTGCCAATTCTGAACGTATCCTTGTCTGTAAGCTTGCCCGGATACATTATGAAGCCGCGTTCTTTGACATGATTATAGAAACTGTCGAAATCGAAGTGTTCTTCGGGGAAAAGGAATGTTGTTATTATGGGCGATTGGACCGCAGCCTTGACATACGGCCTGATTCCAATATGCAGTAGGCGGCTTCTTAAAAGAGAGTTGCTTTTGCTGTAGCGCATATGCCTTGCAGCAACCCCCCCTTCAGTTTCAAGTTCATCAAGAGCCTTTGAAAAAGCAGCTACCACGTGGGTAGGCGAGGTGTACCTCCATTTGCCGTCCTTATCCATAGCAATCCATTGGTCATACAGATCCAGGGAAAGGCTCCTTGAATTTCCCTTGCATAGAGACAGCGTGCTTTTCCTGGCTATTACAAAACTGAATCCCGGCACGCCCTGAATGCATTTGTTGGCGCTGCTTATGAGAAAATCTATTCCGAGTCCGGCAACATCGATAGGAATACCTCCAAAGCTGCTCATGGCATCTACAATAAGAGTTTTGCCGAATTCAGCCGAGATTTTGGCAACATCCTCAAGCGGGTTGAGTATCCCGGTGGTTGTCTCGCAGTGAACCATGGCAATATGTGTTATTGTATAGTCATCAGCAAGCATGCTGCGGATTTTAGCGACATCGTGAACAGAATCGCATTCAACCGAGTATACTATAGTATTTATTCCTATGCGCTCTGCCATGGATGAAATTCTCTCGCCGTATGCGCCGTTTACAAGCAACAGACATTTATCGCAGCTTGAAAAAGCGGTGTTAAATACGGCTTCGACTCCGAAGGTGCCGCTGCCCTGCATTAGTACAGCCGTGTATGAATCGGAAGGCGCATTTGCCGCTTCAAGCAGTTGCCTCCTTATCTTCTGGGTTATGCCCTTGTATTCGTCGTCCCAGGTACAGCGGTCTATTAGCATTTCCTCCTTGATTGACATGGTTGTAGTCAGAGGTCCAGGAGTTAAAAGTTTGTAATTTTTCATGAGAGTTCTCCCTTATATTTATTTGGTTTTAGTTTGTTGCCGCTTTGAAAAATTCCTGGTGCTTCTTTAGAAGGTCTACAGTGAGAGCCTCTTCGAATTTTTGTGGATTTGCAGGCTTGTTAATAGCGTCTACTGATTCGCCCTTGTAGAGCGCCACAGGGTAGTATTTTATAAGCTCAGGTCTTGCCTTTGTCGTTATGACCTTGGCCATATCCATTGCAAGTCTGGTTTTTTCAGAATCATCTTTTTTCACGACTGCAACAGCCTCTGTGAGTGAGAAGTTTCCTTCTGTAGGGTCAATGAAATCTATAGGCTTGCCTTCGAGCTTGTCTGCAACAGCCTGATGGCGAAGACCAAAGCCTGCTGCGACCTCGCCGACTCTAACTTTTTTAATAGGTCCTGACCCCGAGCTTTCAATATGGGGTCCGCAATTTTCAGCCAGCGCCCCAAGCACGGCGGCTCCCTCAGTCTGTCCATATTCACTTATTATAGCTTGCACAAGAAGCCATGCCGTTGAGGAATCCATTATGTTTGGGATTGAAACTAGACCCTTGTACTCCGCTTTCGTAAGGTCCTTTATCGAGGCAGGAACGGGGAGTCCTTTTTCTTTTATAAGGCTTGTATTGACAAACAAGGCACCTGTATTTGCAAGTATTGGAGTGTAGTATGCTGGATATTTTTCAAGAGAGTTACTCTCGAATGTCAAATCAGCGAACATTCCATGCTTTTCTTGGGCGCTTTCTATAAAGTATGAGCTCATTGTAATCAAATCTGCTTCTATGCCCGTTCCCTCGGCAAGAAGTTTTCCGCCAAGCTCGGATGTGCCAAAGGACTGAACTACATATTTGCCTTCATAGCCTTCACTGTCCAGGCTGCTTTTTATGGCGCCGACGGCTTCCTCGTCAGCATTTGTGTAAATCACAACCTGACCAGCGTCTTTACTGCTGCATCCAGAAAATCCAAGCACCATTACAAAAACCATCATAAATGCCGCCAAATGCTTGAAGCTCTTAAATCCTTTTTTCATCAAAGTCATCTCCTTTTATTCTGTTTATATTATCATCCAGTTTATTGATTGGATGACAGTTTCTTGTTGAAATAACCGCTTATAATCCGAAAGGATATATTGGTGAAGAAAATAAGTATAGACAGTACGAAAACCTCATTGAAGTTTGCAAAATGCTGAAGCTCCTTTATTTTGCTGGTGACTACAGCTGTTCTGGCCGTCACCAGAAAAATTATGGCGCTTATAGTAATCATGGAATTAATGAAAAAGTATGAAACCATATCAAGCATTGTGGATGCGGAGTTTGGAACAATCACTCTGGCTATCGTGTTAATCCATTTATCTCCCATCAACTCGCCGGTTATCTCCCATGCAGGATTAAGCTTGGACAGGGAGTTTTTAGCCATAAGGTAAGGCGTAGTGAAAAAATGTATAATGTTGCATATAATGATTATTGCAAAGGTTCCCTTAAGACTGCTGCCATTGAAGAAAACCAGATACGAAAGGCCAAGCACCATACCAGGAACTGTATTCGTAATCATGGAAAATACATCGGTGCTGAGTCTCAGGGATTTGTCCGCATTAGTTCTGGTGTTAACGAGAGCGGCTCCGTAGGCTACAATAGTTCCAAACACAGCTGAAAAAATTGAGACAATAAGCGAGTTTCCAAATACGTATAGTATGCCGCCTGAACTGAGCGTGGCAGTGAAAAATTCAGTTGTAAAAGACATGTCATAGGGAAAGCTTTTTACAAAGGGCGTTATGAACATTACCAGGAATACAGCCATAATGCCAAGTACAACCAACATGGACGCCGAGCCCAGGGCAATATCCCTGAAGCTGTTGCCGGGCAATTCTGTATTAGACAGCTTGTCATAGTGGAAGTTGAAACGCTCCAGATAGTTTAGAAGCAATACCCCAAATGCAGCGGGAATCAGCATAAGCACCGCTATGACCGAGCCTGAATTGAAATCAGGTATTGCTCCGAGCATTGCCTGATAAAGATAAGTGGCAATAACGCTGTAGCTTCCGCCGACTGATGCAGGTATTCCAAAATCGGTAAAGCTAAGTACGAATGACATTACGAAAGCGCCTCCGATTGCGCCGATAAGAGGACGAATAACGGTATTGAAAAAGCTTCTTAAAAAACCGTCGCCCATGAGCTTGGAAATTATTATGAATTTCTTGTCCATGTAGCCAAAGGCGCTGTTTATAAGAAGAAAAGCCGAGGGCAGAGTGTATATGACATAGCCCATAAGCAGCCCGTTGAATCCGTATATTTCGATGATTTCTCTGCCTAGAAGCCTTGTAATGAAGCCTTGCTTTCCGAAGGAATATATTATTGCAAAGCCATATGTTATCGTGGGCAGGAGCATTGGCAGCAGAACGCCTGTGCGTATGGCTGACTTTATAGGCTCGGCAATCCTTGTGCAGTTGACAGAGTAAGCCAACATAAAAGCCATAAAGGTGGAAATTAGTGCCGAGGCAAGGGAAATACCCAGGCTGTTGGATAAGGCAAGCGTTATATCGCTGTTATTCAGCACTGAGATGTAATTAGCCAGCCCAACGCCAAATCCTGTATTAAATGAGTTCATAAGAAGGACAGCAAGAGGATTAAAAAGGAAATACAGGAAAAACAGTGCTGTTGCAGCAAATATCACAGCTGCCTCCGGTCTCATATTACGCATAGCATTCTCCAAAAAGACTATAGATGTTATCTCGTTTCACCCTCAGCTGGCGGATTATAAATTCCTCGACAAAGTTATTTCCGGGTTTGCGTATAACTTCATTGGGAGTGCCGAATTGTGAAATTCCTCCGTTTTCAATAATAAGAATTTTGTCAGACAATGTGAGAGCCTCCTCTGGGTCATGAGTCACTATTATTGTTGTAAGACTGAATTCCCTCGTAATGGCCTTTATCCGATTTTTAATCGTTTCCTTTATGACCCCGTCAAGAGCGCTTAGAGGCTCATCTAGAAGAAGTATTCCCGGCTTTGTAGCCAATGTTCTTGCCAGAGCCACCCTTTGCTTTTGTCCGCCTGAGAGTTGGTTTATCCTTTTGTTAAGATGTGGCCCTAGCTCCAAGAAAGATATTATGCCCTCCAGTTCATCGTTGCTTATTATATTGGGCTTGTTTTTCAAGCCGTAGACTATATTTTTATAGGCGTTCAGATTAGGGAAAAGGGCGTAATCCTGAAATACTATGTTGAAGCCCCGGTCCTTCATAGGCACTTTGCTTATGTCCCTACCTTCAAAAATTATGCGGCCCTCATCTTGAGCAGTAAGCCCCAGTATTATGTTAAGCAGCGTTGTCTTGCCGCTTCCGCTGGGGCCGAGTATTGAAACAATCTCGCCCTTTTGAATTTCCAGGCTTATTCCTTCAAGCACAGCTTTGCCGTCAAACTTCTTGCTTATATTTTGCAGTTCAAGCAAATAATCCACCTCCGATAATGTTTCAAGCAATAGAAATATTGTTTACATACCTAGAATACACTGGGCATGTTAAGCGAATATTAAGAAGGTGTTAACAATGAGTAAATTATTACTAACAGTTGATTATGTTTAGAATATATATTGACCAAGTATTGACTGGTGAAGTGTCGATTTTGACAGTTACACTTGAAGGTTTGTGGTTTTGATGATAGATTCATTATATGATGCATAATATAAATATAGACAGGGTGATGATATGCTGCCGAGTGAACGACAGGAGAAAGTATTTCAGTTGTTAGCTTCAAGGGGAATAGTAACTATTCCCGAGCTAATGGCGGAGTACAAGGTTTCGATAGAGACGGTGAGAAGAGACCTGGCCGCTTTAGAAAAACAAGGTAAAATAGAGAAGGTTTATGGAGGGGCAAGAGTTCGCCAGATGCCGGGAGAGCCCGAAATGGAATCTCGCATGACAGGCAGACTGCCCCAAAAGCAGGCCATAGGAAAGAAGTGTAGTGAATATATAAATGACGGTGATTGCATTTTCATTGACAGTGGCTCAACGGCATATAATGTTTCAAAATATATTTCAAACAAGAAAAAGCTTACTGTAATTACAAATTCTATTCCAGTAGTAAACGAGCTTATGGAGACCGAATTTGAAATAATAGTAATAGGCGGGCGTGTAAGGCATGAAGAGCGTTCCGTAGTTACATACGAACACATTTTCGACTTCTCTCAGCTAAATATACAAAAAAGTTTCATAGGTGCCGGCGGAATTACAGTTGAAAATGGCATTTCAGACTACAACATGCAGGAGGCCGTCACAAGAAAAATGATATTAGAAAGATCAAGGGATATATACGTGGTGGCCGATAGCAGCAAATTCGGCAAGGATGTAACCATAAACGTAGTGCCTATTTCAAAAATAGACTACATAATTACGGATTCCCAGCTCTCTAAGGGTATAGCAGATGAATTTAAGAAAAATAAGGCCAATATAGTACTTGCACAAATCGAATAAAATGTGGGCGGAAGATTTCAATCAATCTGCCGCCCACATTCAACTAAAGGGCTTATCTGCCCTTGCACCCAATGTTTATGTATCTTTGCTTTTGCATCCTTTTCCCTCCTATTCTTTCAAGATTATGCCTGTAATCGCTGTCGGTTGTCAGCCGCATTGCAGCCTTAATAAGATAATGTGATTTAGGTATGCGCCTTTTCCTTATAAGATCTATGCATGTGACAGCACCCTTGAAGCTGTCGAAATGGCTGTGGTTTTCGTAGCCGCCGCTTGCGTTTACAACCACGAAGTCGCGGCCTGTCTGAAGCACTTTAAAGCTGTCTATGCTTGCCATGACTCTGCACATACAAAGCACCTCCCAAGTATATAAGTTATTGCCTGTGATAATTGTCACCAAAGGATTAAGCTGCACATATTCAATTGAAGTGCATTAAAAATGAACACTAACTAAAAGTAAAAAAAAAGAACAGAGAAGGTTTAAGCAATCTCTTGTTCCTTTTTTATGAGATCTTTTGAGTAAAGCTCGATTTCATAGCCTATCTGCTTCCAGTCATAGACGCGCACTACTCCCTCGGGTAGGGGTCCCTGGTTGTATTCGCAGTCTATAAGCAGCACGTAGAAACCAGCGGTTGAAAGCTCCAGGGCGTTCTCGTATCTGTCCTCTATGAATATGTCGCAGCCTAGTTCCCTGGCCTTTTCGACCTTATAGTGGGAGCCCAGAAGGTGAACGCCGCCAAGATGCACTTCATTTTCAAAAAGCCAGGCGTGTGTCAGGCTGTCGAGTTTTTTGTGTCTTGCGCTTACATATTCGATGTTGCAGTATGAGGCGATGTATTTGATAACATCGGCTGCGTAATCTCTTATCCCCGCATTATAGTGGATATCGAAGCAGACGTCGTTGTAGAAATCAACATAGTCCTCACGGGGAATACCCAGTACGCTGTGGATTTCATAGCATGTAATGTCTGAAGGCTTCATATCCATGCCGAAGTGGCGGTTCGCTCGCTCGAGCCAGTAGTAGGGCTCCGTAACAGTTCCGTCAATGTCGATGCATATGTTGATTTTCATTTTATCACTCCCTGTGAAAGTTTGTCCTTCAATATCATTTTACCCTGTCGTCATCAAAACAATGGTTAAAAAAGGGTAAAGCAATATTAACTCTAGGTAAATACTCTTGAAGGCGGAGTTTTTTTTAGTTAATCTCATATTGAAAGGGAAACAGACAAAAAGAGAATAGGGTACAGCATACAGGATTTAAGCGGGGGTGTTATTGTGAAATTTCTTATAAGCATTAACAGCATAGGCTTTGACGTTCCGCCGGAACTGCTTGTGCAGGCAATAAAGCATATAGATACCGGCAATGCGGTTGAAGGCATAGAGCTCAACGCTAACGTGTTTGACGAGGCAGAGAGGGAATATCTAATGCGAATGGCGTATGCTGCAAGGGAAAGCGGCCTGCTGCTTCAAATACACGCCCCCGAACCGGAGACTCACTGGGAGAGCGGGACAAAAATAGATATGATGCTTGACTTATACGACAAAGTTGCCAGGATAATCGGGCATCCCGCTTCGGTGGTTTTCCATCCCGTGAGCTTTAGAGATAGGGATATTGCCATGGAGCTTACACAAAACTACATTGAAACCATCCTCCTGAAAATAGACAACAAGGGTCTATTGATAGTTCCAAGCCTTGAGAATCTCAACGACACCAGCCTTGTCGCAAGGCTTGGAACAAAACAATTAGACCAGGTGCTCGAAAATACCGGTATGGGCTTTTGCTGGGATGTCGGGCACGATGTAATCAGCGGAAACGATTCATACACTCTTCCAAATGGTCTCGAAGCGAGCCTTGAGAATGTCCATATTCACGACGTATGCGATACTGATCACTGCCCTTTTTACCATTTCAACACAGATTTTGTAAAAACACTGAGATATTTAGAACAGATTGGGTATAAAAAGAGTGTAGTCCTCGAGATAAATATAAACAAGCTAAACGCCAGCTCGACTTTTCAAAGATACCATGAATATATTGGTAATTTAATGATGATAAAGAGCTACAGGCAGCAATGGCTGTTCGAGGACGTATACAACACAAGGGGTTATGGGGCGCAGGAGGTAGTGTAGAATGGGGAATTCAATAATAGAGCTTATAGAGAGGCTAAAGGGTGAGAGGGAAACCGAAAATACATATGACAATATGAGGAATAAAATAGACAAACAGATAGTAGAGTATACTAACCTCATAAAAGAAAAAAAGCCTGTCTAGGCTTTTTTTGTTGTTCGGCAGATAGCTAGAATGCAAGGGACTGGAGGCGGTTGCGATTAAGATAATACTTGTAAGGCATGCAAAAGCCCAAGAGAGAGGAAGCACAGAGGACGATTCAAAGAGAAATCTTGTGGAGAAGGGCTACAAACAGGCGGAAAAGGCTGCAAGGCAGCTGAAAAGCATAACAGAGCACTGCGGCAACACTTACATATGGTCAAGCCCATATGTGAGGGCATGGCAGACTGCCCTGGTGCTGGAGGAAGAGCTAAGGATTAAATATGTGCAGCAGATGGACTTTATAGCCGACGGCACGGCGCAGGACCTGATAGCTAACATAAAGGCGGCTGGAAGCACGGACTGCCTTATAATAGTGGGACACGAGCCATATCTTGGCGAGTGGGTCAAGGAGATAACGGGAGAGAGCGTTGAGTTCAAAAAATGCCAGATAGCAGTTTTGGAATTCAGGGAGGGCTCTTATTTGGAAGGCTCATTCAAGCTGCTCGATAGGGAGTAGAATTATATTGCCAATGGACATTAGGCCATATAATGGCTATAATCGACTTGAGGCTTTTAATATGAAAGCGAGAAAGGAGAATTTAAAATGACAGACGCGGAACTAATAAAGGTGCAGGATGAGGAAGGAAACGACATAGAGCTTGAGCTTATAGAGACTATAGAACTTGAAGGCAACGAGTATGTGATACTTGCGCCAGTGGGCCAGGAGGAAGATGCCTACGTGTACAAGGTGATAGACTCTCCAGATGGAAAAAAATACGTGGCCATAGAAGACGAGGATGAATTCGATAGAGTAGTCGAAGAATACGAATCGTATTTCGACGAGGAATAAAGGAGATAGACATGGAGCCATTCAGAATTATAGTCATGGAGAAGGACTTGGAGTCCGGAATGCTCACAAACGAGATAACAAGCTACAAGATTGACAAAGGCGGAGAGCTCATAGGAGCAGTGCATGCCGAAAAAACTGCAGATGGCTATGTCATAGACATAAAGCTAACGACAGACAGAGATCTTGAGGATTGGGAGTATTCGGCGGTTTTTGACTACTACGACATTGAAGCTCTGGGTGAAGACATAGTGAGCGCAGAGGAAGACACGTCATTCTTCAATCCTGTTTGGGCAGTCAGGCTAAAAATGGACGAAGACGACGAAAAGATGGAAGCCATCATACAGGGCCTTACAGAGCGCCACATGGCGGAGCTCGAGAGCGTATATGAAGAAATAAAGGACAAGAGGGAAGACTACAGGGAGTTCGACGAAACCCCTCACGTGCTTGACTAATAACAAAAAGACGCAGTCTGCATATTGCAGATCTGCGTCTTTTTGTTATTAGTCGTCTTCTCTAAGGATGTTGATATTCTTGCCATCCATAATCCTGTTCATGTTCCTTACGGCGCACATCTTGCCGCACATTGTGCAGGAATCCTCGTGGGCAGGCTTGGACTCTTCCCTGTAGCGCCTTGCCTTTTCAGGGTCCAGTGAAAGCTCGAACATCTTTTCCCAGTCAAGCTCGGCTCTGGCCTTGCTCATGCTGTTGTCCCAATCCCTGGCGCCAGGCACTCCCTTGGCTATGTCGGCGGCGTGAGCAGCTATTCTTGAAGCTATTATGCCTTCCTTCATGTCGTCAAGGTTAGGGAGTCTAAGGTGCTCTGCAGGAGTCACATAGCAGAGAAAGTCGGCTCCGTTTGCAGCCGCGATTGCACCGCCTATTGCGCTGGTTATGTGGTCATATCCAGGAGCTATGTCTGTAACTATTGGTCCAAGTACATAGAATGGAGCGCCGTGGCAGAGCTTCTTTTGAAGCTGCATGTTGGCGGCAACCTCGTTGAGGCTCATGTGGCCAGGTCCCTCAACTATGATCTGAACGTCCTTTTCCCAGGCTCTCTTTGTAAGCTCCCCAAGCACTATGAGCTCCTTTATCTGGCTGGCATCCGTAGAGTCGGCTATGCTTCCAGGCCTGCACGCGTCGCCAAGGCTTATAGTGACGTCGTACTGCCTGCATATCTCAAGCAACTCGTCGTAGTATTCGTAGAAAGGATTCTCGTTTCCTGTGAGCTCCATCCATGCATAAAGCAATGAGCCGCCCCTTGAAACTATGTTGGTAAGCCTGCCGTTTCTCTTGAATATGCCTGCAGTTTCCCTGTTTATGCCGGCGTGTATAGTCATGAAGTCAACGCCGTCTATAGCGTGCTTTTCAACTACTTGCAGGAACTCCTTAGGCGATATTTCAGAAAGCTCCTTGTCGTAAAAGCCCACGGCGTCATACATTGGAACTGTGCCTATCATGGCTGAAGACATGTCCACAAGCCTTCTTCTGAACTCCTCGGTCTTTCCGAAAGAGCTAAGGTCCATTATTGCCTCAGCCTTCATTTCTATTGCTTTTTTCACCTTGTCAAGCTCAGTTTCAACGCATGGGCAGTCCTTAGATATCCCTAGGTTTACATTTATTTTAGTCCTTAGGCCTTCGCCCACGCCCTCGGCGTCAAGCGACTTGTGGTTCTTGTTTGCAGGTATGGCTATTCTTCCCTTGGCAACAAGGTCCATAAGAACCGCAGTGTCCATGTTCTCTTTTCTTGCTACTGTTTCCATTTCTTTCGTAAGAATGCCCCTCTTGGCGGCATCCATCTGAGTAGTATAAGTCATGTAAGTTCTCCTTTGGATTTTATTTTATAGTTTTTGAATTTTTCACTATTTCAAGAAGCCTTCTTGAAGCATCAACTGGGCTATCGCTTGCGACTATGGCAGAGACCACGGAAATGCCGTCTATGCCGGCTGACATTGGTATGTGGGCGTTGATTTCGTTTATTCCTCCTATTGCAACAACCGGAATGTCTACCGAGCCTTTTATGCGCCTTAGCTCGTCAATACTGACACTGTCGGCATCGCCCTTTGTCCCAGTGGGAAAAACAGCCCCAACACCAAGGTAGGCGGCCCCGCCTTCGAGTGCGAGTTTGGCCTCTTCAACGCAGGAAGCCGAAACTCCTATAATCTTTTCGCTGCCCAGCAGCCTCCTGGCCACTTCAAGAGGCATGTCGCTCTGGCCTATGTGAAGGCCGTCGGCATCGACTGCAAGCGCGATGTCTAAGCGGTCATTTATTATAAAAGGCACGCCATAGTGGCAGGTGAGCTTTCTAAGTTCCAGGGCCATTTTGTAGAACTCGGCAGAGGAGGCGTCCTTTTCGCGAAGCTGCACAACACTTACGCCGCCCTTTATGGCCGACTCTATAGATTCCAGGAATTCGCCGCGGCAAAGCTCTCTGTCTGTAACAAGATACAGGCTGTAATCTATTTTATTTTTCATAGGACACATCACCCATTTCCATTAGTGTTTGAGGAGTAAGGTTCGAAATCGAGTCGAACAGCCTTATCCTGAAGGTGCCTGTGCCTTCCCCATACTTAAGCATGTCCCTGGCAACTTCGCCTGCTATCCCCATGCTCATTATGCCGGCTGACGCACCTATGAAAAAGTCATCAACGGAACCGCAGAAGGCTCCTATAAGTGAGGTGCACATGCAGCCAGTGCCCGTGACCCTCGAGAGCATAGGCGTTCCATTTTTGATGAAAACAGCCTTGTCGCCCGAGACTATTATGTCTACAGCGCCAGTGACTGCCACTGTGCAGGCGAGACTCTTAGAAAGCTTTATTGCAGCGCCCAGGGCCTCCATGCCTGATTCGCTAGAGTCGACTCCCTTTATTCCTGCGCACTCGCCGGCGAGTATCATTATTTCCGAGGCATTGCCCCTTACGACGGCGAATTTGGCGCTTTCTATCAGTTTTCTGGCAGACTCGGTGCGTAGCGCGGTCGCTCCAACTCCGACAGGATCAAGAATTACAGGCACTGAAAGCTCATTGGCGGCTTTTGCAGCATGTATCATGGATTCTATGCTCCTCTTGTCGAGCGTTCCTATGTTCAGGACAAGGGCATCTGCGCATGCAGCCATCTCGGCAGACTCGTCAATTGAGGGAGCCATTACAGGAGAGCCGCCTATTGCAAGAGTTATGTTGGCGCAGTCGTTGACAGTTACGTCGTTAGTTATGTGGTGGACGAGAGGCTTTTTCTCGTGCAGTGCTGTCAGAGCGACTGATATCTGTTGAAGCAGATATTTTTCGTTTTGTTTCTCAGGACTTTCCGTCATAATAAACATCTCCTTGATAAGTAGTATAATCAGCTGATTTTCATCGGAGCTCGCACATATGGTTGACAGGACCGCACCCCTTTCCTATGTCAAGTGAATGCTCTATTGCGAGTGTTATATATTCCTTGGCCCTTTTGACGGATTCCTCGAGAGGATGTCCAAGAGCCAGGTTGGCGGCTATGGCTGACGAAAGCGTGCAGCCCGTGCCGTGTGTGTTCTTGGTTTCTATGCGCCTTGACGCAAAGCGGCAAAAATTTTTGCCGTCGTAGAGCACGTCTATTGCGTCGGCTGCGCTGTGCCCGCCCTTTACAAGCACGCTGCAGCCGCAGCTTTCGAATATGCGGCGCGCCGCCTCCTCCATGCCTGCTATGTTTTTTATGTTGATTCCGGTGAGACATTCTGCCTCCGGTATGTTGGGCGTTATGAGATGAGCCATGGGAAACAAGAGCGCAGCAAGTGATTCCTTGGCGTCAGTGCTGAGAAGGTCATGGCCGCTAGTTGAAACCATCACAGGATCGAGCACTACGTTTGCCGGGTTGTGCTTTCTGAGTGAAAGGCTTACGGCCTCTATTGTCTGAATCCTCGAGAGCATGCCGATCTTTACAGCATCAGAGCCTATATCCTCAAGCACGGCGTCTATCTGAGACTTTATGATATCGGGGCTGATGTCTTCAATGGCGCGTACTCCCTGTGTATTCTGGGCAGTTATTGCAGTAATTGCGCTGGCTCCATAAACACCGTGCGCGCAGAAAGTCTTCAAATCAGCCTGTATCCCTGCGCAGCCGCCTGAATCAGAGCCGGCTATTGTAAGTACCTTTTTCAAAATCCCACCTCCAGGGCAATAAAAAAAGAGCACAAATCCCAGTATAAGGATATATGCTCTTCACGGCAAAATTAATGTCGCTCAAACTTCCCTACGCTGGCATTATCCAGATCAGGTTAAAGGGTTAAAGAAAAACATCTTTATCTCAGCCGGTAACTCCGGCACCCCTAGTCAGAAATTGTTTTTAGTTTTACAGTTTGATACTAACATACGCCACACCTAAAATCAAATAAATTTTTCACAAAATTTACATCAGACGTTCACAAGAATGTCACACAAACAGGGCATAATAATGAATGTAACAAAGAAAACAACATCAAATAAAAAAGGAGTGAACATCATGAAAATATTCAGCAAAAAAATGATTCTTTTGACAACTGCCGCTGTGGCAATGCTTTCACTTGGAGCTGTAGCCTTTGCGGACTCACTAAAAACTCCGGCGCAGATATACTCCGAAGTGACAGGAAAGACTGTAGAGCAGGCAATTACTGAAAGGCAGACATCGGGAGAAAGCTACGGACAGCTTGCGCAGGACGCCGGCAAGTATGATGAGTTCAAAAGCCAGATGCTTGAAAACAGAAAAGCCCTGCTTGATGAAAAGGTAAAAAGCGGCCAGATAACACAGGCTCAGGCTGATGCAATACTTGAAAGGGTTGAAAGCTGTGAAGGTCCAGGACAAGGAGCTTGTGGCAACGGACTTGGAAATGGCTTTGGCAGGGGCGGCGGCTGCGGCATGATGAATGGCGCAGGCAAGGGCAACGGCTTTGGTCAGGGTAACGGACAAGGAAGCGGTCAGAACAAATAAAGAGTGAGCTGAAATAGCCTCCGGCGAAGCCGGGGGCTTTTCCAATTGGAGCTGCCTGCTGTAATCCGATGAAAATGCCGGTCTTATGTCTCGTTTTGGAGACTGCAAAGGCTCGCATATTTCAAAGCTCTTGAATTTTGAGAACTCGCTGCGCTCAGACACTCAAAATTCTGCGGCTTTGCGCATCTGCTTCGCTAGCAGCCTCATCAAAACAAGCCTCAAAAAGACCTGGCATTCTTTCATCGGATTTACGCTGCAAAGCCTGCGATAGGTCCTCGGGCCCTATTCTGGTAAAAGGCAATTTTGTTGCAGCACAGATGTATTTTGGGTATCATAAAGTCAGTTAAGCGATATTGGACGGGGGTGCTGTAGTGAAACGCAAAAAAGTTCTCATAGTGGAAGACGAGGAAAGAATGAGAATATTAATAGGAGATTATCTTAAAAGCGAGGGCTACGAGGTTGTTGAGGCTGCGGATGGAGCCGAGGGCATAGAGCGCTTTGAAGCCCAAAAACCCGACATGGTAGTCCTCGACATAATGCTGCCGCGCATGGACGGCTGGACAGTATGCCGGAAGATTAGAGAAGAATCAGATACTCCAATAGTTATGCTTACGGCCAGGTCGGAGGAGTCCGACGAGCTCTTTGGCTTCGAGCTGGGAGCCGACGAATATATAACTAAGCCGTTCAGCCCCAAGATACTCATGGCCAGAATAAAAGCACTCATGAACAGGACTCTTCCTGAGGAAACCCAGGCGCTGCAGGTAGGGTGCATAAGCATAGACGAGGCAGGACATACAGTGAGCATAGATGGAAAAAAGATAGAGCTCACGCCGAAAGAGTATGAGCTGCTGCTGTACATGCTGAAAAACAGAGAAATAGCTCTTTCTCGTGAACAGATACTCGATGCCGTGTGGGGCTTTGACTACTATGGCGACTACAGGACTGTAGACACTCATATAAAAAGGCTAAGAACAAAGCTTGAACACTGCGGTGAATACATTCAGACTGTGCGGGGACTTGGCTACAAGTTCGAGGTAAACCCATGAAAAAATCGATAAGAGCCAGGCTCTTTTTCTACACTATAGGCCTTGTAATGTTTATACTCGCGCTGCTTTTCATAATGAACTCATTCTACTTTGAAAAATATTACCTTGGCCTTAAAAAAAACCAGCTCAGCAGCACTGCGAACGAAATAGAGGAGATGCTTCAAGGCGGCTATTCATCAGAAGAAATTTATGCACGCTTCGAGAAAATAGAAAGCGAAGCAGGTATAAAGATAGCCCTCTTCTCCGGAGATATGGACAATATCTATTCGTCCTTCGCAAGGGGACGAATGGGCGGTTCGCCCTGGAACCTCATAAACAGGCAGATAATAGAAATACTCCAGGACAAGGATGTCACATTCGGAGAATACGAGCATCCCATGACAGGAACTGTGTTCCTGACATATGCAAAAAAGCTTGAGGGCGGATATATCGCGCTTCTCCAGATACCCATGGCCGCAGTCGAAGAGAGCATAAGCGCCAACCACACATTCCACATATACGCGGCAGCGATTACGCTTCTAATAGGATTAATAGGAGTATTCATATTCTCAAAGGGCTTTGTTCGGCCGATACTCGACATAGCTGACATAGCAAGGCGGGTTGAAAAGCTGGATTTCAGCAAAAAATATGGAGGCGGCCGCCAGGATGAAATAGGACTTCTGGGAGAAAGCATAAACAGCATGTCAGATCGGCTGGAAGGAGTAATAGAAAGCCTCAACACCGCAAACGAACAGCTCAGAGTTGAAATAGAAAAAGAAAAGCGCATAGACATGATGAGAAAAGACTTCATAGCTGCAGTCTCACATGAGCTCAAAACACCGGTGGCACTCATACAAGGCTACAGCGAGGGCCTTCGCGACAACATAGCAAACGACAGCAAAAAGACATTCTACTGTGATGTGATAGAAGACGAAGCCAGAAGGATGGGGGCCCTTGTAAGCGAGCTCCTGGAGCTCTCGAGGCTTGAGTCGGGCAGCATGAAACTGGAGCTTGCGGAGTTTAATATGGAAGAGCTGGTGAATGCCGTGGCGGCCAAATACTCGCTGGCTGCAGAAGAGCGCAGCATAGCCCTCGATATACGGAAAATCGGAGAAGCATCTAAAGTCTGCGCCGACCGAGACAAAATACAGCGAGCCCTCGTCAACTATCTCGACAATGCCTTTAAAAACGTAGACACTGGCGGAAAAATAAGCGTAAGGCTAATCCAGAGTGGAGCCGCGGTGCGAGTAGAAGTTGAAAACACAGGAAGCAACATACCAGAAAATGAACTCGATATGATATGGAACCAGTTCTACAAGCTTGACAAGTCAAGGAGCAGGAGCCTTGGAGGAAGCGGGCTGGGACTTTCAATCGTCAAGGAGATAGCCTCGCTCCACAACGGCAATTGCGGAGCCTACAACACCGAAAACGGAGTGGTGTTCTGGCTGGAAACACCTTCGGGTTCGTGAATACAAGAAACAGGCGGTCTTCGACTCCGCTTTTGGATTTCCAAGCGGCTCATACTTGATGCAGCTCTTGAATTTTGAGAACTCGCGCTACGCTGCTCAGACACTCAAAATTCGGCGGCCGCATCATCGCATTTTGCCGGGAAATCTGCAAAAGCAGACTCCAATCAGACCTTGCCTGTTTTTCTTGTATTCAAACGCCGATGGGCTATAGATACACTCGAAACTCAATAAATCAGGACTGCTGATTTTCATCTCCCCGGAGCGGCATTGTTTCATCGAATTTACCCTGTACAGTGCGCTCATATATTCGCTTATGATGCCTTGGCCAATCCTTCTCATGTGAAATTTTCTCGAAAAAATTGGTCACTTACTGGAATTAGCGTTATAATTGGACATATAACAGTTCATTTGGCGCTATTAGCTAGATGTGAGGACGGACCTTACGTTCCAAGCTATCTGCGATTGTAAATAATTGTCGTAAATGTATTCGTGGTGGGGCCGGAGAATATCCGGCCCCAAAGCAAAGCATTCATGAAAAACACAAGAAAAACCACAAGAAAACAAGGAGATGAACCATATGGCAAAAATACTAAACGGCCTCCAGCCGGCGAGCGTATTCGAATACTTCGAGGCCATAAGCGAAATACCAAGAGGCTCGGGAGACGAGGAGAGGCTCAGCAACTACATAAAGCAGTTTGCAGAGGACCTTGGCCTTTGGGTTCACCAGGACCAGGACTTCAACCTCATAATAAAAAAACCGGCCAGCCCCGGCTATGAAAACGCCCCTGCGGTAATACTCCAGGGTCATATGGACATGGTCTGCGAAAAAAGGGAAGACGTCGTGCACGACTTCACAAAAGACCCGATAAGACTCATAGTCGACGGAGACAATATAAAGGCCGACGGCACAACGCTCGGAGCAGATAACGGCATAGCGGTCGCATATATAATGGCGGTGCTTGCCGACAAGACCCTAAGGCATCCGGCAATAGAAGGCCTTATAACCACTAGTGAAGAAGTAGGCATGGTCGGTGCGGAGAAGCTTGACGGCTCACTTCTTTCGGGAAAAATACTGATAAACATGGACGTTGAAAACGAAGGCGAGATTTTCACAAGCTGTGCAGGCGGAGTTAGAGCAAAGATACAGGTAGACATAAAAAGGGAAAAGGCCCAAGAAGGCATGACGGCCTGCGAGATAAAGCTCAGCGGACTAAAGGGCGGTCACTCCGGAATGGAGATAGACAAAAAAAGAGGCAACGCCAACAAGCTGCTGGGCAGGGTGCTATACGACATTTCAAAGAGCACTGGAGCGCAGCTTTCGAGTATAGGCGGCGGAGCCAAGATGAACGCCATACCAAGGGATTCAAGGGCCATTGTGCTCGTTGAAAAATCAAAGCTGCAGGAGCTAGGCAGGGCAATATCCAGCTGGGAGAAGGTATTCCAAAAGGAGCTCTCGGCGGCAGACCCTAATTTGAAGCTTGAGCTGCACCAACTCGAGGGCGAATTCGACATAATATGCCCAAAGGATGCTGAAAGGGTAATATCAATGCTAGTCATGCTGCCAAACGGCGTCATGACAATGAGCCAGGAGATGGAGGGGCTTGTTGAGAGCTCGTCCAACATAGGAATATTGACAACGTCTGAAGCTTATGTGGAGTTCGACAGCGCTGTAAGGAGCAACATAAAGAGCCAGAAGCTAAGCATAGTGGCCCAGATGGAATGCATGTGCAAGGCGCTGGGCGCAAGGCTTGAACTGGAGGCCGACTACCCAGAGTGGGAGTACAGCAAAGACTCATACATAAGGGACGTATTCATGGCTGTATACGAAAAAAAATATGGAAAAAAACCGCTTATTACAGCTGTACACTGCGGACTCGAATGTGGTATATTTAAGGAAGTGATCGGGGATATAGACATAGTAGCCTTCGGACCGGACGTACATGACGTCCATACGCCCGATGAGCACATGAGCATATCGTCGATCAAGAGAACATGGGAATACCTGCTTGACGTTTTAGAAAGCATTAAGTAGAAAGCCATACGGAGGAGATAAATATGGAAAAGAAACTTGAAGGCTGCGGCTGTGGCTGCGGATGCGACTCATCAGAAACAGAAACAGAAGTTAAGGAAAGCTGCTGCTGCAACGAATTTGACGAGTGCGGCTCTGAAGAATCAGAAGGCTGCGGCTGCGGATGTGGCTGCGGCGGAGAAGATGACGAAGAGTATGAGACTCTTGACATCACTCTTGACGACGGACAAGTCCTTAGCTGCATAGTGCTTGGAGTATTCGACGTTGAAGACATCGAAGGGAAAGAGTATATAGCTCTGCTTCCAGAGGCTCACGAAGACGTATTCCTTTATGAATTTGCAGAAGACGAAGAAGGCGTTGAGCTTTCAAACATAGAAGACGATGCTGAATTTGCGAAGGTTTCTCAAAAATTCACAGAGCTTTTCCAAGACTAGTTTCTGCATAAGTCAAATACCTGCAAAAGCAAAACAAAACAAGAATCCCGCTTGCAGCTCATATAACGAGCCGTAAGCGGGATTCTTTTCGATTTAAATTCAATCTGATCAGAGCAATAATTGGACTATTTGTCTCTAACTACCGCACCTGATTTTTCTTTAAGAGCGGCGTGTGCAGCAGCTATTCTTGCAACCGGAACCCTGAATGGCGAGCAAGAAACATAGTCAAGGCCTATTCTGTGGCAGAACTCCACTGAAGAAGGCTCTCCGCCGTGCTCTCCGCATATTCCAAGGTGCAGGTGTGGGTTTGTGCTTCTTCCAAGCTCGCAGCCCATCTTGACTAGCTTGCCTATTCCGTTTTGGTCAAGCACTTGGAACGGATCCTTTTCAAGTATGCCCTTCTCTTCGTATTCGCCAAGGAACTTGTTGGCATCGTCTCTTGAGAAGCCAAAGCCCATCTGAGTAAGGTCGTTAGTTCCGAAGCTGAAGAACTCAGCCTCTTTAGCTATCTCGTCTGCAGTTATAGCAGCTCTTGGAATCTCTATCATTGTTCCAACCATGTACTCAATTTTAACGTCTGATTTTGCTATTATGTCGTCTGCAACCTCAGTCACTATAGATTTAACGTATGCGAGCTCTTTAACAGAACCTATAAGCGGTATCATTATCTCAGGCTTGACATTTATGCCTTCCTTCTTGACAGCTATGGCGCCTTCTATTATAGCCTGAGCCTGCATTGCGTATATCTCAGGATAAGTAACCGCAAGACGGCAGCCCCTGTGTCCAAGCATTGGGTTGAATTCCTGAAGCTCATCAACTCTTGCCTTGAGATCATCAACATGTATGCTCATTGCCTTGGCAAGCTCTATGATGTCTTTTTCCTCTCTTGGAAGGAACTCGTGAAGAGGCGGGTCGAGAAGTCTTATAGTAACAGCTCTTTCGCCCATAGCCTGGAATATTCCTATGAAGTCTTCCCTTTGCATTGGAAGCAGCTTTGCAAGCGCAGTCATTCTAGCCTCAAGCGACTGAGCAAGTATCATCTCTCTAACAGCCGGAATTCTTTCAGCCTCGAAGAACATGTGCTCAGTTCTGCAAAGGCCTATGCCCTCTGCTCCAAAGTCAACAGCTATCCTGGCGTCTTTTGGAGTGTCTGCGTTAGTTCTAACCTTGAGCCTTCTCATTCCGTCAACCCAAGTCATAAGAGTTTCGAATTTTCCTGAAAGTTTAGGCTCAACCCTTTCAACCTCACCAAGGTAAACAGAGCCTGTGCTTCCGTCAAGAGATATGTAATCTCCCTCTTTTACAGTTATGTCTCCAACCTTGAAGAAGCCTGCGCGCTCGTCCACTCTTATAGATCCGCAGCCAGCAACGCAGCACTTGCCCATTCCTCTTGCCACAACGGCAGCGTGAGAAGTCATTCCGCCTCTTGCAGTAAGTATACCCTCAGCGGCAACCATTCCCTCTATGTCCTCAGGAGAAGTCTCCAGTCTTACTAGCAGAGTTCTTTCACCCTTTGAATTTGCTGCCACGCAGTCCTCGGCATTGAAGTAAACCTTTCCTGCTGCGGCTCCTGGAGATGCTGGAAGTCCTTTTGCAAGAAGATGTGCAGCCTTAAGCGCCTTGTCTTCGAATTTAGGGTGAAGCAGCTCGTTGACTCTTTCGGGCTCTATCCTAAGAACAGCCTCCTCCTTGGAGATACGGCCTTCCTCGACCATGTCTACAGCCACGTTTACGGCAGCCTGAGAAGTTCTCTTTCCGTTTCTAGTCTGGAGTATATAAAGCTTTTCGTCCTCTACTGTGAACTCTATGTCCTGCATGTCCTTGTAGTGGTCTTCGAGAAGCTGTGTTATTCTTATGAATTCATCGTAAACAGCTGGCATATTGTCCTTTAGAGTATCTATAGACTGAGGAGTTCTTATGCCGGCAACAACGTCTTCGCCCTGGGCGTTTATAAGGTACTCGCCAAAGAGCTTGTTTTCGCCAGTAGAAGGGTTCCTTGTGAACGCAACGCCAGTACCCGACTTGTCGCCAGTGTTTCCGAACACCATCGACTGAACGTTAACTGCAGTTCCAAGGTCATGAGGAATGTCATGAAGCCTCCTGTATGTAATGGCCCTTGGATTGTTCCATGAGTTGAATACCGCTCTTACAGCTATAAGAAGCTGCTCGAAAGGATCAGAAGGGAAATCCTGTCCGATCTCAAGCTTGTATACAGCCTTGAACTCGGCAACTAGAGCCTTAAGATCGTCTGCAGAAAGCTCAGTGTCGTAGTGGTATCCTTTTTGCTCCTTTGTACGCTCAAGTATAGCCTCGAACTTGTACTTAGGCACATCCATGGCAACGTCAGCAAACATCTGTATGAATCTTCTGTAGCTGTCGTATGCAAGTCTTGGGTTGTTCATAGCTGTTGCTATGCCTTCGACAGACTCGTCGTTAAGTCCAAGGTTTAGTATAGTATCCATCATTCCAGGCATTGAAAAAACTGCTCCTGAACGTACAGAAACAAGAAGCGGATTGGACTTGTCGCCAAGCTTTTTGCCCATAGTCTGCTCAAGCTCTGCAAGCTTTGATTTGATCTCGTCCAGAAGTTCGCTCCAAAGCTCCTTGTTCTGCTTGTAATAGTCAGTACAAGCCTGAGTTGTGATTGTGAAGCCCGGAGGCACTGGCAGCCCTATTCTGCTCATCTCGGCAAGGTTGGCTCCCTTTCCGCCAAGAAGGCTCTTCATTTCCTTTGCACCTTCAGAAAAACTGTAAACGTATTTAGTCATTTTCGCACTCCTTTTCAATCGTAATAAATATTTTTTCAAAAAGTTATATTTTTCAAAAGTTATCTACTTACAAGCGAAACTATAATATGTGCAAGCTCCTCGAGCGACCTGTCGGTTACGTCTATGACGGGGCAGCCCAGGCAAGCCATGACCTTGCGCGCATGCTCAAGCTCCAGCCTTATCCTTTCGATTGAGCTGTAGTTCCCTGACGGGAGGCCCATATACCTCAGGCGCTCATCCCTCACAGCTGCAAGATTCTCAGGAGAGTGAGAAAGGCCAACTATGCGCCCTGGCTTTGCCGAAAACAGCTCATGAGGCACGGGAAGCTCCGGTGCAAGAGGCACACTGGCTGACTTTATTCCCATGCTGCCTAGTATTATTCCAAGCGGCGTTTTGCAGGTCCTTGAAATTCCAACAAGGACAACGTCTGCCTGATGGATGCCTCTAGGATCCTTGCCGTCGTCATACTTTATGGCAAAGTCAAGAGCGTTTATGCGCTGCGCAATCCCCTCCATCATCTTCTTCCTGAAGTGGCCGGGTTTTCTCAGCGGCTTAAGGCTGGTTGCCATTGAAATAGAGCATACTGCATTGTTTATCATGTCTATGTGGTATATTTTTTTCGCAGTGCAAAACTCCTTTAAAATGGCTATGAGCGACAAATCCAAAAGCGTATATACTATGACGGGATTCTCGGACTCAGCCTGAAGGAGTATGTCCATAAGAAGCTGTGCATTCCTTATATAGGTGAATTTCTTGACCTCGAACTCAATGCCTTCGAATTGGCAAAGGCCTGCAGCAGAGAGTTTTTCAGCTGTTTCACCTATTGAATCAGAGATAATATATATGCAAAGCTTTTCCATCCGAACACCTCCTATCTATAAAAACACACAAGTAATATTTACCCTGTGGCATGAGTTTTAAGCAAAAATCCGCTTAAATTAGATTTGAGATGTACGTAATGGAGATATGGGTATACATATTCTGTGGTGAAAAACAAATTTTTCACATAATATAGAGCGCCATACAAACAAATAGAGCACTATATAAATAAATAGTATGACATAATTATTTTACAAGAAATAATAGTGATATACAATATGTTTTTAAAATACAACAGCATTAAAATAAAAACAGTTCTGGAGGAGAAAATGCGCATAGGCATAGACGTTGGAGCTACGGGGATAGCCGGAGGAATAGTGGATTCCGATGGCTGCGTGATTAGGGAAATAGTGCTTTCCACAAGACCAGAGCGTGGCTATGAGAAGATAGTTATGGATATTGCATACATAATTAACACGCTTAAATCGCGCTTGCAGGAAGACGGAGTGAAAATTGAGAATGTAGGCGTTGGCATACCGGGCGTAGCCGATGAAAAAGGAGACGTCATATACTGCGTCAATCTGGGATGGAAAGGAGAGCCTCTGGGGCGCAATCTTAAAAAGCTGACAGGACTTGAGGCCTTCACAGAAAACGATGCTAATGCGGCCGCGCTTGCAGAACATGCATACGGCAGCATGAAAGGAGCCGACTCCGGCGTAATGCTCACGCTTGGTTCGGGGGTGGGTGGAGGAATCATACTCGGAGGCAGGCTGCACCGGGGCTTTAGCGGAGTTGCAGCTGAAATAGGTCACATGGCGGTGGGCGAGAACTTCTACAACTGCACCTGCGGCAGGAACGGCTGCCTCGAGACGTTCGCATCGGCAAGGGCGCTGGAGAGGTACTTCATGAAGCTTGTCGAGTATGCCGACGAGGAAAGCTCAGCGCTGCAGGCGGCTGGGGAAGGTGACAAAGTAGACGCCAGGTTGATATTCGAAGCCGCAAAAAAGGGAGATTTGCTCTCGCTTATGGCGGTCTCGCGGCTTTCGCGCTATCTTGCAAAGGGTATAGTCAACATAATCAATATGCTGGATCCGGAGGTGATAGTCCTTGGCGGAGGAGTCTCAAAGGCCGGCTCATTTCTACTTGATATGACAAGAGAGCAGGTAGAAAGCGAGCTGCTCTACAAGGGGGTAAGGCATGCACGGATTAAGCTGGCTGCATTTGGAGACAAGGCGGGCATAGTTGGCGCATCGCTGATTCCCGAGTACAGCAAAAGTTGCTAATCTTTAGCCATAATCCGATGAAAAAGCCGGTCTTATGTCTCGTTTTGAAGGCTGAATAGGCTACCATATTTCAAAGTTCTTGAATTTTGAGAACTCGCGCTCCGCTGCTCAGACACTCAAAATTCTACGACTTTGTGCATATGATTCGCCTTCAGCCTAAGCAAAACAAGCCTCAAAAAGACCTGGCTTTGTTTCATCGGAGCTCACTGGATCGGATCTCGCATTTAAGTAACCAGGGTTACCGATAATATAGCCAGAAAGGGTATAATTTTGATTGAGCGGCTCATCACATGGAGATAAATATATATAGAGCAGCAGTTTCAATGCACTAAAAACAATACCTTGAAGCGGTATGAAGACTAAAAGGAGGTCGGATTAATGAGTATGTTTTGCTATCAGTGTCAGGAAACAGCTATGAACAAGGGATGTTCAATGAAAGTTGGGGTTTGCGGAAAGACAGAAGAAGTTGCCAATCTACAGGACCTATTGATATACGCCCTAAAGGGACTATCTCTTTACAGCCTTAAGCTGAGGGAAAAAGGCGGCGCGCCTGAAGAGGACGAGAAGAGATTCATGTTTGAAAGCCTATTTTCCACAATAACGAATGCGAACTTTGACAAGGATGTATTTATTAAAAGGATAACAAAAGCTTTTGAAATAAGGGATGCGATAAAGGCAAGGGCTGCTGCGGCAGGAGCAGATCTTTCAGGAGTCACTCATGACTGCGCCACTTGGAGCGGCACTCCGGCAGAATACGATGCGAAGGCTGAAACTGTAGGCGTTCTTGCAACTGAAAACGAGGACGTAAGATCACTTAGAGAGCTCACGATATACGGCCTTAAGGGAATAGCTGCCTATGGAAGCCACGCTTACCACCTTGGTTACAAGGATGATGAAATTTTCGCTTTTGCTGAAAAAGCTCTTGCTGCAACACTTGATGACAGCATGAGCGCTGATCAGCTGGTGGCGCTTGTAATGGAAACAGGAAAGTTCGGAGTAGATGTAATGGCACTTCTAGACAAGGCCAACACATCAACATACGGCAACCCTGAAATAACATCAGTAAAAATCGGAGCAGGAACCAACCCTGGAATACTAATAAGCGGACACGACCTTAGGGACATGGAGGCTCTTCTCAAGCAGACTGAGGGAACAGGAGTTGACGTATATACTCACAGCGAAATGCTTCCTGCAAACTACTATCCTGCATTCAAGAAGTACAGCCACTTCTACGGAAACTACGGAAACGCATGGTGGAAGCAAAAAGAAGAGTTCGAGTCATTCAACGGACCTGTACTCTTCACTACAAACTGCATAGTTCCTCCAAAAGCTGACGCCTCTTACAGAGACAGAGTCTATACAACAGGAGCTTGCGGCTTCCCGGGCTTTAAGCACATAGAAGAAGCGGCTGATGGCAGCAAGGACTTCAGCGAAATAATAGAGCACGCCAAGAAATGCGCTGCGCCTGTAGAAATAGAATCTGGCGAGATAGTTGGAGGCTTTGCTCACAATCAGGTTATAGCACTTGCTGACAAGGTTATAGACGCTGTCAAGTCAGGCGCCATAAAGAAATTCTTCGTAATGGCAGGCTGCGACGGCAGAATGAAGGACAGAAACTACTACACTGAGTTTGCAAAGGCGCTTCCAAATGATACAGTAATCCTGACAGCAGGCTGCGCGAAATATAGATACAACAAGCTTCCGCTGGGAGACATAGGCGGAATACCAAGAGTTCTGGATGCCGGACAGTGCAACGACTCATACTCGCTTGTGAGAATAGCTCTTGCGCTCAAGGATGCATTCGGCCTTGAAGATGTTAACGAGCTCCCGATAGCATACAACATAGCATGGTACGAGCAAAAGGCAGTAATAGTTCTGCTTGCCCTTCTATACCTGGGCGTTAAGAACATACACCTTGGACCTACACTTCCAGCATTCTTGTCTCCTAACGTGGCGAAGGTGCTTGTTGAGACCTTCGGCATAGCTGGAATAGGCACAGTAGAAGACGACATAAAGCTTTTCATGGGAATGTAATATAAAAAACAGCATTAAGCAACCAAGGCCTGGTTCCTCGTCTAGAGGGACTGGGCTTTTATGCTTGAGGTGCAAAATCATTATGCCAAGCAGGAGATTCAATAGTGTAAAACTTTTTTTGTTTGGGTATACTAGATAATGCAATAATGCACTAATAAATAGTACTAAAAAGAAAAAAGGGAAGTGAATTGAAGTTGAAAACAGATTTTTTTGTAGAACACGGCGGAAAGCAATTGTCAAAAAAGGACATGGTGAGGCTGATAAAGGAGGACTGGCAGCAGCAAGGCAGACTTATGAAGGAAATAAAGGAACTGCAGATGTACTGCAATGTGGACGAATCGAAATGCTATTGGGTAATAAACAATAAAGAAAAAGGCTGTATAAAACTATAAGAACCTGTAAGGCAAACTGCAAAACACCTCTTAGAGCCATTTAAATGGCTCTAAGAGGTGTTTTTGTTAATCAGCCTTGTCAAATTCCAAAAAAGCACCCGCCATTTCCTGGGCTCTTGGAATTATTATATCCATAGTGTTCAATATTATGGATGCAAAAATAAATCCTTCCCATTCGCCAAAAAACAGGTAGCAGAGTATGTATGTGGATGTAAAAAGTACGATATTAAGCTGTTTGATTGAAAGTTTTATAATGTCGAGGAAAATGCAAGCCACCCCTCCAATCAAGAAGATGGTTACTGACCCTGTAAAAAAGCCTACAAGCGCCCATAGGATGGCCGCTATTTGTAGAAGCATAAAATCCCCCCCCTTAAGTAAGTGAACGATACAGATATCTCGAAGCAGAATCAGAAGTTGAAAAAAATCAAATAATCCTTCATATATAGATTATATTACATATATACCTTAATCGGCGAAAAAAAATCAAGATTACACATAAAAAATAGCTGTTTTATGTTTGCAAGCACCCTGTTTGGTATATATACAATAATAAGATGCAAGTCATATTTAGACACTGTACATATGTGTCATGTCAAGTAATACCAAGTATTAACGATTTGCACGTCGATTAGTCGATTAAATGTTATCGCATACAAAAATATCAATTGATTTTTTGTTTTATTTTTTAGATCTGTGGGTATCTATAAACTGGCGACATTTCAGTCACAAAAAAACAAAAGGGGTGCATAGGGTTGAAGCTTTTAAAAATCAGAAAAGAAAGTGAAGACAGAATCAAGAATTTCATCAACACTCTGAAGGGGTATCACATGACATTGGAGACCAAGGCATCAGAGCAACATGTGTATATGAGGGTGTATGAGTATGACGTTAATCGCATTATGAAGGTCGCCAGAAATCAGAGCGTCAAGGTGCTTGAGGTCTAAATATTTTCAGAGGAAGATAAATTCTTCCTCTTTTTTATTTTTTTGCGTCCTTTTTCAATCCATATATATAACATTCTCTCCGGGGAAAATTTCATGCACAGATTCGAAAATCTGCATGCTTACAGTGTCGTAAGAGTCCCAGTCGACTGTGATGCTGTCTTTGGCGATGGATATGTTCATAGGACTTTCCTTGAACAGCATATTGAAGGAATACCCGTCCCACCCCTGCGGCACATGGGGACTCATTGAGAGGTTCCCGTTCTCGACTCTTATGCCTGCAAATCCGAGGCAGATGCAAAGGTATGCGCCGGACATGCTTGTTATGTGAAGGCCATCGGCAGTGTCGGCGTTTCGATTCTCCAAATCAAGAGTAACAGAATGCTCAAACAGCGAGAGCGCCTTTTTAAAATCACAGACTCTTGATGCAACTATGGAGTGCACCAGTGCTGAGAGGGAAGATTCATGCACGGTCCTGGGTTCGTAGAATTCAAAATTCCTCTCAATGGTCTCCTGTGAAAAATTATCTGGCAGCATGTAGAACGCCTGCAGCACGTCGGCCTGCTTTATGAAGCACGATCTTAGAATCCTATCCCAGGACCAGCTGTGCGATATTGGAAGCTCGCGCTCAGGTATGGCAGAGGCATTCTCGAGCACCTTGTCCCGGTAGCCGTCCTGCTGCTCGAACACGCCTTGCTCCTGCCAAAACGGAAGGTACATGTCAGCACATATTTGCAGCCAGGTTTGGACTTCGCCATCTTCTATACCAAGGCGAGCAAGCGCCAATTCATAGCGGTGCAGATCCGTTTTTTTCATCAGAGCAAGCGTGTTTGCAGCATACTCCATGTTCCAGCATGCCATGTAGTTGGTATACCAGTTGTTGTTCACGTTGTTTTCATACTCATTCGGTCCGGTTACGCCGAGTATTACGTACTTGCCTCGAAAACTGCTCCAGCTAGCCCTTGATGCCCAGAAGCGTGCAGTTTCTACAAGCACGTCAATGCCGTATTTTTCGATGTATTCGAAATCGCCGGTGTGTTTTTCATAAAGATATATGGCATGAGCCATGGCCGCATTTCTGTGTATCTCCTCGAAAGTGATCTCCCACTCGTTATGGCATTCATCGCCGTCGATTGTGACCATGGGATAGAGAGCTCCGCCAAGTCCAAGCTTGCGGGCGTTGTCCCTTGCCTTGTCGAGCTGATTGTGCCTGTATTTGAGAAGAGCCTTCGAAGAGCGTCCAAAGGACATAAGGTAGAACGGAAAACAGAAAGCCTCCGTGTCCCAGTATGTACCGCCTCCGTATTTTTCCCCGGTGAAGCCCTTAGGGCCTATATTCAGCCGCGAGTCATGGCCCGTGTATGTCTGGAGCATGTTGAAAATGCAGTAGCGCGCCGCGCTTTGCAGCCTTTCATCGCCCTTTATTTCTATGTCGCATCGCTTCCAGAGCGATGCCCACGCAGCCCTGTGGACTCCGTAAATCGATTCAAAGCCCCTATCCCTCAAGGCATGGACCTTATCTAATGCATATGACTCCAGAGTCTCGAAGGAGTGGTCGCGGTTTGTGAGAGAACAAAAAAACTTCACTACTCGGAGAGTTGAACCCTTGGGGCATAGGCCCGAAACGGGTATGGAAACCTTTCCGGGAGACTGCTCCCAGCTGAGCGAGCTGAAGTCGCAGGGCGGTATTTCCTCTTCGGCGAGATAGGCTCTGCATGCCATGGCCACGCAGTTGCCAAAGCCGCTTTTTCGGGTCATCGAGCATATGTAGCCATCGCTCATGCCGGCGTGGAATGAAATGTTCTTCCAGAAAGAATCGCCCCAGTTGGAATTCTCGTTATGTACATTGGAGCTTAAAAAGGGTACGGTTGTAATCACTGCGTCATCGTCAAGGGGAGTCGCCTCGCATACCACGCAGCCGCACTCCTTCTCGTGCATGCTCAGAAAGCGAAAAGTCCTTATCTGGAGACGTTTGCCGTTTTTGTATTCGAGCACCACATTTCTTTCGAGCGAGCCCTCCCTCATGTCCAGCGTGCGCTCGAAGGACAGCGGCGCCTGTATATTCATATCTATGTCTATTCCGTCAGCGTTCAAGTCTATGCCTATAAAATCAGGTGAATTTATTATTCTTGCGTAATAATCAGGATAGCCGTTCTTCCACCAGCCAACCTTTGTGGAGTCGGGGTAGTATACGCCGGCAAGATACGTTCCCTTGAGGCCATCGCCCGAGAACGATTCCTCGAAATTACCGCGCACACCCATATGGCAGTTGCCAAGGCTCATAATGCTTTCATACACCCTGTTGTTTTCAAAATCAGGCTCGGATTGAACAATGTGCCAGGGCTTGAGATGGAGCGCCTTCATCGCATTACCTCCAAAAATTAAATATTCCAAAAATTTAGCATTCTTACTGAATCATACCCCAAAAAGGGTATTATAACAAATAAAAAGAATCCAAAAAAAACAGTGGGGTGATCAAAATGCTAAAAGCCTGTATATTCGACCTGGACGGCGTCATAGTAGACACCTCCAGATACCACTTCCTCGCATGGAAAAGGTGCATGAAAAGCCTCGGCAGCGACCTTTCGCCGGAAGAAAACAACTGCCTGAGAGGCGTGCCCCGGGACGAATCCCTCAGGCTGCTGCTGGGCATGAAGGACATGAGCGTCACATCCGAAAAATTCGAAAGCCTCCTCGAGCTCAAAAATACCTGGTACAGGGAGTATCTTGCCGGACTAAATGACAGCGACATTCTCGAAGGCGCGCTGGAGCTCCTGCGCGACCTGAGAGGCAAAGTCTTGAGGCTCGGGCTTGCCTCCTCGAGCAAGAACGCCAGAGAGGTCATAGGCAGGCTCGCCATAGAAGCCTACTTTGACGCAATAGTCGACGGCAACATGATAAGCAGGGCAAAGCCGGACCCCCAGATATTCCTGCTTTGCGCGGGGATGCTTGATACGGCTCCGAGCGAGTGCGCCGTGTTTGAAGACGCCGCCTCCGGGATAGAGGCGGCAAGGAGCGCCGGCATGCTGAGCGTTGGAGTCGAGGCCGAAAACACCCTTGAAAAAGCCGACCTGAGGGTGAAAAGCCTGCAGGAGCTTGATTTTGATAAACTTTCAGAATGCTTCAACTTGCGTTAACAACAACGAGTAAGCTTGTGGTATACTTGTTTTAGCATTCAAACGGATGTTTCATTTTTTCAACCGGAGGGAAAATCAGATGAAAAAACACCTCAAATTCAAGACAATAAGCCTTCCAAAACTTGACGGGCTTTCGCCATCGCTAGAGAGCACAGCGCTCAAGGTGGCCGAGGAGCAGGGCGAGCTTGCGCGCGCCATTGGCAAGTTCAGGGGCATCAGCGGCGAGAAGGTCAGCATGACCCAAAAGGAAGTGCTCGATGAGATAGCAAAGGAACTGCTCGATGTGGCGCAGACAACAATATCAATGTGCTTCGTGCTCGAGGAGGAGTACGGCGTTGACATAGACCAGAAGGTCGAAGAGCATATACAAAAGCTCGTGAACAAGGGTTACATAAAAACCCCGGAAAAATAAAGCGTAAACAGGAGACTTAAATGGGAAAATACGAAATCATAGCCACGGCCGCATTCGGACTTGAATCGGTAGTGGCCGACGAGATAAAAGCGCTCGGATACGAGAACGTCACAGTGGAAAACGGCAGGGTGACCTTCACCGGCAACGAGGAGGCCATATGCAAGTGCAACCTCTGGCTAAGGTGCGCCGACAGGGTTTACCTCAAGATGGGGAGCTTCAGGGCGACCACCTTCGAGCAGCTGTTCCAGCAGACAAAGGCGCTGCCATGGGCTGACATAATACCTGAGGACGGCGAGTTTCCGGTGGCGGATGCAAAGTCGGTGAACTCCAAGCTCTTCAGTCTCTCAGACATACAGGCCATAACTAAAAAGGCCGTCGTAGAGAGCATGAAGGGGACCTACAGCAAGGAATGGTTTGCCGAGACGGGAGCCAAGTATCCAATACACGTGTCAATACTCAAGGACATGGTGACCGTGTCTATAGACACAAGCGGCGCGGGACTCCACAAGAGAGGCTACAGGGAGGGCTTTGGAGATGCTCCGATAAAGGAGACTCTCGCGGCTGGCCTTATAATAATAAGCAAGTGGAAGAGCGACATAGCCCTGATAGACCCCTTCTGCGGCTCTGGCACAATACCTATAGAGGCCGCCATGATAGGGGCCAACATAGCGCCTGGGCTTTCAAGAAGCTTCGTGTCAGAAAAATGGGACATGATACCGGATGGAATGTGGAAGAGAGTGAAAAAGGAAGCCTACGAGGCCATAGACCATGACGCACAGATGAGCATAGAAGGCTACGACATAGACGGCAGGCTCATAAAAAGCGCCATGCAAAACGCTGAAAACGCAGGAGTGGACGAGCACATACACTTCCAGGCAAGGCCAGTGCAGGAGCTTAGCTCTTCCAAAAAGTACGGCAAGATAATCTGCAACCCGCCATACGGCGAGCGTATGAGCGAGAGGGAAAGCGTCCTGAGGCTGTACGAGGACATGGGCAAGGCGTTCGCAAAGCTGGATACCTGGTCATACTACGTCATAACCTCGAGCGAGGATTTCGAAAGAAGCTTCGGCAAAAAATCGAGCAAGAACAGAAAGCTCTACAACGGAAGAATAAAATGCTACTACTACCAGTATTTCGGGCCAAGACCTCCTAGAAAGACTGATTAATCAAAAAAGCCGCACCTTATTATTTAAGGTGCGGCAAAATAGATCAAAATATTAAATATTCAACGAAAAAATTAATGCTCATAAGAAATGATAAGTTCATCAAGCTTGCAGCCTAGAATGTTTGCAAGTACAACCACCTTCTGGAAGCTAGGGTTTTTCTTGTCCCCTCTTTCAAGCTCTTCCAGATAAGACTTCGAAATGCAGGTGCCGTACTTGGGATTTTGCGTTATCACCTCAATATCCTTTGCGGTGTAGCCCAGGTTAAGCCTGAATTCCCTTATCTTGCTCCCATCAAGCATTCAAAAGCCCCCTTTTTTACAGTGTATGTTACAGTGTAATGTTATGAGCCAGGGACATTGTCCCTACAACCATTATACTACTATAAAGCGCCAAATTCCACAATTTCGCATGAAGTTAACATAATTAACAATGCGCCTGACCTGCGTCTTTTGAATCCGACTGTGTGCAGGAGGCTACTGCTGTTGGACAGAGGCTTCCGGAACAGGAGGCATGAAGCCGTTTGCATCACTCCATTCTACAGAATTTTCAGATGTGACTTTCGGGATGTCCAGTTTCACCTTCTCGCCTATATCCCACAGGTTTGAATCTATGTCGAACGCCATGTCGACATATCTGGAGGTCTGCGGATCGTCGACTCTCATCGTGAGCTTCATTTTAGAGCTTCTTATGTTGTAATCCTTGTCGATTACGTAATCAACGCTCATGCTGTCGAACTGCACAACTTTGTAGAGTTGGTCCACGCCGGTTTCAAGCTCATCCTGGAACTCCCTCAGCCTTTTTTCGGCCTCGGCCTCGCTGGGCACCTCACACTTCATTTGCATTCTTATGCTCTCCTTCATGTTTTCCTTGAAAGAGTCGTTTTCGACAATGAGGAAGGCCGCCTTTTTCACAAAATCCTTGAGCTGAGCGTCGCTCATGGAAAAACTTATGCGCTTGCCCTTGAAGCTCCCCTGAGGCGACTCTGCAGCTACGTTCCTCTCTACGTTTATCGCATCTTCGCCCACAGTCTCAAGCATTATAGTAGAAAGCTGGGCGCTTAGCTCCTTCATGTCATCAATATCTTCCTTGCTGTAGTCCTTGGAATCAAAAACCAAATACTTGTCCATAGCAGGCAGCTTCATTATAGACTTGCCGCCCTGAGTGAAAATCATGCCATCGTAGGTTATGCCGTCAGAATGGATTGAAAAATCCCCGGCAGATTCGGCGCCTGCAGATATGTAGGCAATCTCGCTCTTTAAAGTCACATTGCGCATAAGCGAAAGGGCCTGCTGCTCCTGTTCGGAAGCTCCTCCAAGGTCCATTTGCATATCCACCGAAAAATCCTGCCTGGCGCTCTCAATCTGAAGCGTCTTGTCCATGGCCTTCCTGAGAGTATCCATCGGCGGCTCCGTCCTGTACCCGGCAAACGCTGAAGCTACAATCAGGCACAGCGCATAAATCCATATATATCTCCTCTTCATCTCACTACCTCCTCCCAAACCATGTGAGCTCCGGTGAAAGCCGGCCTTTAAATTTCATTTTGAGATTTCTATTTGGCTCATTCTGGCTTGAATGTCATGATAAAACGATCGCAAATCCGATAAATTAGGTTTTCAAGCCGGCTCTGGTGGCAAGAATCCAAATGGAATAAAGCAGGCCTGATTTAATAAGTTTTGATTGATTTCCTGGCAAAGTGCATGAATGAAATCGTTGGAATTTTGAGTGTCTGAGCAGCGTGGCGCGAGTTCTCAAAATTCCAGATTTCAGAGTGCATGAGCCAATTGGAAATCACAAAACGAAATTTAAAGGCCAATTATTCCTTTGGATTCTCACACACATGCATACTATAAGTATTTTATACCCCGAATAAAGGGTATAAAAAAAAGAATTAACCAAAGCAGGGAGGTGAAGCCGGAGCGGCCCAAAAGGCATGCATCCGGAGCATATGTTCGAGAAGATAGACCTGTCAAAGCAAATAGACAAGAAGGAATACAAAGCGCTGATGAAAGACATAGAAATACGACTCGGCCAGCTCCAGCGCGAGGCCAAGGACAAGGAAGTGCCTGTAATAGTAGTATTCGAGGGCTGGGACGCATCGGGCAAGGGGCGAATAATAAACGAACTCATACTCCCCATGAATCCCAGATATTTCAGCGTAATCACAATGCAGGAGGAAAACGAGGATGAAATGAGAAGGCCTTTCCTTTGGAGATTCTGGATAAAGACGCCTGAAAAAGGCGACATGGCAGTCTTTGACCGGAGCTGGTACAGGAGGATAATGGACGACGCAGCCGAGGGAAACGTGAAGGGCAAAGCCCTCGAAACCTCATACGGCGAGATAAACTCATTCGAGAGGGTGCTATATGAAGACGGCTTCATAATACTCAAGTTCTTCCTCCACATAAGCAAGGAGGAGCAGAAAAAAAGGCAGGAGCGCATGGAGAAAAATCCCGCCACCGCATGGAGAATAAGGGAGGCCGACAAGCGGCAGAACAAAAAATACGATGTCTACATGCAGGCTATGCAAAGGGCCATAGAGGAGACTGACACAGAGCGAGCGCCCTGGACGATAGTCGAGTGCGAGGACTACAGGTTCGGAATAATAAAGACGCTTATGAGCTTCATAGAGGGAATGGAAGCAGGGCTTGCAAGGATAGACAGGCAAAGGGAGCTCGTCGCAAACGCCCAGATGATAAGAAAAATGAGGAGCCAGTCGCCCGATGAAAATCCCGAAAACGGCTCAATTCTAAGAGTGAGCGGCCTCAAATCTTCGGTTATAGACAAGGTCGACCTCTCTCTTTCCATGGACAAGCAGGAGTATGAAAAGCGAATAGACAAGCTGCAGTGCAAAATGAGGCTGCTCGGCAACGAGCTCTACAGGGCCAAGATCCCAGTCGTCATAGCGTACGAAGGCTGGGACGCGGCAGGCAAGGGCGGCAACATAAAGCGCCTGGCTGCATCGCTCGACCCGAGGGGATACGATGTCGTGCCGATAAGCTCTCCCGACGACACTGAAAAAAACCACCATTACCTGTGGAGGTTCTGGAGGGAGATGCCCAAGACAGGCCACATAGCGATATTCGACCGGAGCTGGTATGGAAGGGTCCTTGTCGAGCGCGTCGAGGGTTACTGCAGCGAGGCCGAGTGGAAGCGGGCCTACAGGGAGATAAACGACATGGAAGAGCACATAGTCAACTTCGGTACCGTATTCCTCAAATACTGGATACACATAGACCGGGACGAGCAGCTAAAGCGCTTCAAAGAGAGGGAGTCGGACCCGAACAAGACCTGGAAGATATCTGACGAGGATTGGCGCAACAGATACAACTGGGACAGCTACAAGGACGCCGTCGACGAGATGCTCTTTAGGACGAGCACGACCTTCGCCCCATGGACAATAGTCGAGTCCAACTGCAAAAGATACGCCAGAGTCAAGGTCCTGGAGCACACAATAGAAGAAATAGAAAAAGCCCTGAAGAATGTGTGAATTCTCCCCCACTTGTAGAAGTGGGGGCTTCTTTTGTCCGTATCGAATTTAAGTTTCCACCGAACCGTTGCTGAAACCGCAAAACATATGCAGTTTCAGTGTTGAAACAGTTAGGCAACGAGTAACGAGACTGGCGAATTCACAACGCCGCTATCCCTCCGAACGTTCAATGAATCGAACGCCTTTGGGAATACTTTTCTTATCATATTGAAGGCTCCGTTCACGTCGGCATTGATTACCATGCCCGACTTGCTCCTATACAGACCGCGCTTTATGCGGCGACCGCTGAAGCTTACCTTGTCGTCATCTACGCCGTATGTTGGCATGTAGTCGCCGTCGATGAAGCTTGCTTTTGACGTATAGCTTTCTTCCGTAAGCACAACAAGTATGCCCATAGCATGAGCCTTGTAAGTAAGCGTCTCTATGAAGCGGTTGTAAGGTATGCTTATGAAGTTTTGTTTGTCGGATTTCCTAAGCTGAACGTCTTTTTTCCAGTTGGCGTTTTTGCCGATTACTATGGTGTCTATGCCGTTTTCCTTGCAGTAGGCAAGTATCAGCTTTGACGCCTTGTGGAAGTAGTCTTTGAAGAATGCGTGCCTGTTTGCATCGATTCTTTCGAGCCTTTTTGAGGAGAACTGACCCTCGTTTTGGGATTTGCCCATACGCAGGATTCTGTAGTAGTGGGCTCTTTGCTTGTTGTATAGCTGGTTCCTTGACTTTAAAATTCCGCCCTTAATAACAATCGGACTCTTGCCGATGTTATTTGCTATGGCTGCGAAATTCTCTACGCCAAGGTCTATGCCTATTACGCGTGAAGATATGTGGCTTTCGAAATCAATCTTTGGCTCTGGAAGCTCCATTACAAGCTCGATTGTGTAGAAGTTTGCATTTGGAATAATTCGCACCTCTTTGAGGGTTCCCTCGAAAAGGTCGTAGCTTCCGAAGCTGAGTACCTGCTTTGTCTTTGGGAATGTAAGGTGTTTTTCACCAGACGATTCCTTTAGGAGGCAGATTTGTCCTGTGAACACGGCGGGTTTCCTGCCGTTTTTGTGGGCGTATTTTGGTGGCTTTGGCTTTCCCGTGAACTTGTCGGGGCTACTTTTGTATTCTTTTATGGACTCAAAAAAGCTCTTCCAGTCTCGGTACAGCAGCCTCATGGTCTGCTGGTTGACTTGTCCTGGAAGATTCCTGTAGTCGGCTTGGTTTGTGACCTTGAAAAGCCCCTCAAGCAGGCCGTACGAAAGGAACGACTTCTTTTCGCAGGGCTCTGCAAACAAGGTCGGCTCGGAAACTTTGAGCTTCTTGCCAGAAGCCTTAGCTTTTTCAAGCTTCTTATTGAAGGTGTCTGTCTTGATCTGGTTGAGCGTGTCGATGTTGTCGCTTATGAGCATAAGCACTTCCTGCTCGTTAAGGTGTCTTTCATGAGCTGGCTTTTTGACTCCGCTGTAGGCTTGCCTGATGTGGAAGTTTGCCGCATTGTACAAATTCTTCGAGGCAAAGCATACGGCGTCGCAGAATTCGAAAAGGTGGTGTCCTTTCTTGATTCAGACTTGGTGGGTTCTGTAGTCTTTTTTAGGTTCGTCGTCTTTTTGCAGCTCGTCGTCTTTCTCCTTAGCCATTGGGGTTGCCTCCTTTCAGTAAAAATCTGTTACGTTAATTATACCACAAAAATGATTAAATATAACATTTTTGAGAAAGATTAGCATCTTATCCTGTCTTGTCTCTTTCAGAAGCAATTCATCCCCCACCTAAGAGGATGGGGGTGTTCTTGCGGTTAAGTGATAACCTAAGCCAGGGGGACGGTTCTCTTGTCTTTTTGGGCCAAGAGAACCGTCCCCCTGGCTTAAGCAAATATCCTGCCAGAGTCATTTTAAGACCAGTCTCGTGAAGTTTTGTGGTATAATAATTCTCTGTGTGTCAATCAGAAATACCTATAAGATTGAAAAAATATGTGAAAATTGATATAATATTTTACATATGTCAAATTAGCACCAGATACTAAAATCAAGTCATGATTTCTCGGATAATCGAAATCATGCAAATTCGGAGGTAAAAACTGTGGATATTAAAGATATAAAAGAGCTAATACACGCGCTGGATGCCAGCGGCATACAAAAATTCGAAATGGAAGAGGGCAGCTTAAAGATAAAGATAAGCAAGACTGCAGAGGTTGCTTTGGCCGCTCCGGCTTCAGTATACCAGACTATTGAGGCTCCAAAAGCTGCAGCGGCAGCTCCAGCCCCAGCAGCGCCTGCAGCTGCGGTAGAGGCGGTTCCGGCTGCTGTGGCTGAAGATCTTTACATAGTCAAATCGCCTATAGTGGGAACCTTCTACGGCTCTTCAAGCCCTGGAACTCCTGCATTCGTAAAGGTTGGAGACAAGGTTGCCAAGGGTGACACGCTCTGCATAATTGAAGCCATGAAGATAATGAACGAGATAGAAAGTGAAGAAGCGGGCGAAATAGTCGAGATACTAGTTCAAAACGAGGACATTGTAGAATACGGTCAGCCTCTTATGAAAATCAGGAGGTAGAATTATGATAAGCAAGGTACTCGTTGCAAACAGGGGTGAAATAGCAGTAAGGATAATAAGGGCCTGCAAGGAGATGGGTATAAAGACTGTCGCTGTCTATTCGGAAATGGACAGGGATTCTCTTCATGTGCACATAGCCGACGAGGCCGTATGCATAGGTCCGGCCATATCTACAAAGAGCTACCTCAACATGGACAGCATAATAAGCGCCGCCCTCGTAAAGGGCGCCGACGCCATACATCCGGGCTACGGCTTCCTCTCAGAAAACCCGACCTTCGTAAAAAGGTGCAGGGACGAGGACATAATATTTATTGGCCCTACGGAGGACCACATAATAAAAATGGGCGACAAGGCCCAGGCCAGAAAGACCATGATAGATGCAGGGGTTCCCGTAGTTCCGGGAACTGAAGACAGCATCACAGATGCCAACGAGGCGCTTTTAGAGGCAGAAAAGATTGGCTTCCCTGTAATGATAAAGGCAGTAAGCGGCGGCGGCGGAAGAGGCATGAGAGTCGCCAGAAACAGGGACGAGTTCATAAAGGGCTTTAGCGTCGCCCAGTCGGAATCGGCCATGGCCTTCGGCGACAACTCAATGTACGTCGAGAAGCTCATTGAGAATCCAAGGCACATAGAGGTGCAGATAATTGCGGACTCTCACGGCAATGTAGTCCATCTAGGCGAGAGGGACTGCTCGCTCCAAAGAAGAAACCAGAAGGTGCTCGAGGAGGCCCCAAGCGCGCTCCTTGACGAGGACATAAGAAGCATGATGGGAGAGGCCGCCGTGAAGGGAGCCAAGGCTGTCGGCTACGTCAACGCCGGCACAATAGAGTTCCTCGTGGACAAGGACAAGAAATTCTACTTCATAGAGATGAACACCAGGATACAGGTCGAGCATCCCGTCACAGAGATGGTAACGGGCGTGGACATAGTAAGAGAGCAAATAAACATAGCCTCAGGCGAAAAGCTGTCCTTCACCCAGGAAGACATAAGGATAAACGGCCACGCCATAGAGTGCAGGGTCAACGCCGAGGACGTCAGCCACGGCTTCAGGCCGTGCCCTGGAACAGTCAGCGACTTTTACTTCCCGGGCGGCTACGGCGTGAGGGTGGACTCGCACATATACAGCGGCTACAGGATACCGCCGACGTACGACTCCATGATAGGCAAGCTCATAGTGTGGGGCCGCAACAGGCACGAAGCCATAGGCAGGATGAAAAGAGTGCTCGATGAGACCATCGTAATGGGCATTGAGACTAACATAGATTTCCAGAGGGAAATACTCAGCGACGAGTTTTTCGTGGAAAACAAGTTCGACACGGGCTTCATAGACAGAAAAATGTTCGGCGCAGGCCACAAATAAGAAGCAGGCGAGGTGAATTGAATTGCTAAAGGACCTCTTTACCAAGAAAAGTCAAAAAAGCCATCATGAAAAAGGCTACGCAGTTATAAATGTTCAAAAGGAAAAACCATCAGACGAGCCGCAGGAAGCTCCAAAAGGTCAGGCGGAGCCGCAAAAGCCCCAGGTGCAATTGGACGAGAATCACACGTCATGCCCTTCCTGCTCGGCGGTAATCGAAAAGCAGGCGCTCTCTGACAACCTGGGAGTGTGCCCCGAGTGCTCTCACCACACAAGGCTGGGAGCCAGAAGAAGGATAGAAATAACAGTAGACGCTGGCAGCTTCAGGGAATACGACATGAATATAAGGACTGTCAACGCGCTTGAATTTGCAAGCTACGACGACAAGCTAAGGGACGCAAAGGAAAAGTCAGGCCTGGACGAGGCCGTAGTTACGGGAGAATGCAAAGTCGCTGGCCAAAGCTGCGTTATTTGCGTTATGGATTCGCTCTTCATGATGGGCAGCATGGGCTCTGTGGTAGGCGAGAAGATTTCAAGAGCGGTGGAAAAGGCCGTTGAAAAAAGACTTCCGGTAGTCATATTCTCGACATCGGGTGGAGCCAGGATGCAGGAGGGTATGCTTTCGCTCATGCAAATGGCCAAGACCTCAGCGGCGCTTGGAAAGCTCGACGACGCTGGCCTGCTGTATATATCCGTGCTGACGGACCCTACAACGGGAGGCGTCACGGCATCTTTTGCAATGCTAGGAGACATAATAGTGGCCGAGCCTAAGGCGCTCATTGGCTTTGCAGGACCAAGGGTAATAGAGCAGACGATAAGGCAAAAGCTGCCTGAGGGCTTCCAAAGAGCAGAGTTCCTTCAGGACAAGGGCTTTGTGGACACAATAGTTCCAAGGGGCGACATGAAGGCGTTCCTGGGCAAGCTGCTTGCAATCCATTCGACTGGAGGTGAACTCGATGACAAGTAGGAACGAATTCGACGGACCGGTACTCCAGCTGGAGGAGAAGATAAAGGAGCTTAAAGCGCTCGTAGAGGAGACGGGAGTCGACCTGTCGGGCGAGATAGAGCTGCTCTCGAAAAAGGCCGCTTCAATGAAGGACGACATATACAAGCACCTTCAGCCGTCCCAGAAGCTAAAGCTCGCAAGGCATCCAGAAAGACCTACGACGCTTGACTACATCGAGCGGATAACGAGCGAATTCATAGAGCTCCACGGCGACAAGCTCTACGCCGACGACCGCGCAATAGTGGGCGGGCTTGGCATAATAGACGGAGCGCCTGTGACTATAATTGGCCACCAAAAGGGCAAGGACACAAAGGACAACATAATGCGCAACTTCGGAATGCCTCACCCTGAAGGCTACAGAAAGGCGCTGAGGCTCATGAAGCAGGCCGAGAAATTCAAAAGGCCGATAGTGACACTCATAAACACCCCGGGAGCCTTCTGCGGACTAGGAGCCGAGGAACGCGGCCAGGGAGAGGCAATAGCCAGGAACCTGCTTGAAATGAGCAGGCTAAGGACTCCTGTAATAGCCATAGTAATAGGCGAAGGCGGAAGCGGCGGAGCGCTGGCGCTGGGCGTAGGCAACCGAATAGCTATGCTGGAGCACTCAGTGTATTCTGTAATATCGCCTGAAGGCCTATCGAGCATACTCTGGAAGGACGCCTCCAAGGCATCAGAGGCCGCAAGCATGATGAAGCTTACGGCGCAGGACCTTATGGGACTTGGCATAATAGACGACATAATAGAAGAGCCCCTGGGCGGAGCCCACAAGGACGTCGACCTGACGGCAGCGAAGATAAAATCGTATATAACAGCCTGCCTCGAAAAGCTTTCAGGAATGAGCGGAGAAGAGCTGGCGGAAGAGAGATACGAAAAGATAAGAAAAATGGGCAAGTGGATGTAACGTGCCAGGCACGAGCTTTTGAACATATTAAAATTTTGCGGGAGCTGATCTTTGGATCGGCTCCTTTTTTGCTTGTCTGAACTCGGAGCGGAAAGTTTTTTGAATTTTTCTGAAATTTTTGTGTTTAAAAAATATACAAGGAGGTATATAATAAAGTATAATAAAAAAACATACTTCGAGGGGGATGACGTGCTATGAACTGGATGACATTTATAGATGTTTTCAAAACAAAGACAAAGAATATATTTAAAATAGAAAAAGCTGACGTGAAGGCTGGTGTAAAATCAGGCAAAAGCGTAAAATGCAAAGACATGGGCAAAGTCATATACGTTGATTTCACAGCCCCTAGAAAAGTGACTTACAAAGAAGAGCAGCTCAAGAAGCCAGTATAGAGCTAGAAACAGAATACTGCATGCGAATAGCATTCTATATATCAACAATAATTAGAATCCCCACTGGATATTCCGGACGGGGATTTTTTGATTTTGTCTGAACGGCGCCTTTTCCATAATCAAAAAACAACAAGGCCGACATTGATTTTTTTCAACATCGGCCTTTTAAAATGAGCTTTCATCTAAACTATTCATACTATGGTGGAATCGTCTCCCTTCGTTTTCATATTTGGAGAATTATTTTTTATCTCCGAAGTTTCGGTTTGAAAACTTAACTCTATGGTGGAATCGTCTCCTTTCATATTGTATTAGGAGAATTATGGTTTATCTCCAGATTATCCTGTGTGAGTTCTGTCTGTTTTGGTGGTATCGACTCCCTTCGCTATGTATTTGGAGAATTATTTTTTATCTCCGTAAGTGTCTGGTGTCTTGAGTGAATTCTGTGGTGGAATCAACTCCTTTATTGTTTTATGTATTAAATTTATACCTCCAAAATCACAATCTAAACACCAATCCTCAAAAAGCCTCTCCAACTATTTCTATAGCTTCATTTTTTGCTTTGAAACCGCAAAACTGGGTAAGAAATATGTAATTGGAACGTGTATATTTTAAAGGAGGAATTTGGATGAAAAGGCTAAGCACAAACTTCATGGGCATACATCTCAAAAACCCTATAATAGCGGGTGCAAGCAACATCTCGGACAAGCTCGACAACATAAAAAGGCTAGAGGAGGCGGGAGTTGCCGCCATAGTATTCAAGTCGCTGTTCGAAGAGCAAATACAGCTTGAAAAGCTCGAGCTCGAGGCTGACCTTGAGGAGTACGATGAAAGGCATGCAGAAATGATAACTACCCATCCCCACATGGAGCATGCCGGCATAGAGGAGCATCTGGTCAAGCTGAGAAAGGCCAAGGAAAGCGTGAGTATACCTGTTATAGCAAGCCTAAACGCAATCCACGGCAAATCGTGGATTGAATACGCAAAGAAGCTCCAGGATACCGGAGTTGACGGGCTTGAGCTGAACATGTACTCGATTCCAAAGAGAGTGGACCTTGACGCCGCCTTTATAGAAAACGAACACCTTGAAAAGCTGACGGAAATAAGAAGAGCCGTCAAAATACCGATATCAGTCAAGATAAGCCCGTTCTATACCAACATAATGAACGTCGTATACAGGATGTCAAAGGGCGGGGCAGACGGCACAGTCCTCTTCAACAGGCTCTACGAGGCAGACATAGACGTAAAGAGCGAGACAACCAAGCTCGACATGACTCTGAGCTCAAGCGACGAGATGAGGCTGCCATTAAGATACACGGGGCTTCTTGAAGGCAGGATATCCGCGGACATATGCAGCTCAAGGGGCATATACACTGGCGATGACGTGCTCAAGATGATCCTTGCAGGCGCCAAATGCGTCCAGATTGTAAGCGCAGTTTACAAGCACGGCTACAGGCACGTTGGAATAATGCTCGAGGACATAGTAAGGTGGATGGACAGCAAGGGCTACGAGAACATAGAGGACTTCAGGGGCAAGCTCTCAAAGAGCAACCTCAAGGACCCGTATGCATACGAGAGGGCTCAATACGTGGATCTTCTCATGAGGCCTTTCGAATCACTAATAAAAGAGCCGATGAGATAGGAGTCGGAGACATATAGGCTTGCAGGTGAGCCCGGCAGCATGCATTTCGCCTGCCGGGCATTTTATTATGCTACGATGGCTACGTAAGCTCTACTAAACCATATACGCAGGAGGAAATCATGGCAGCCAGGATAATGGACATAGCAAAAACCTTTGGAATCGACATACTAAAAAAATTCTACAACCTCACAGTGACGCTTTTTGTATTGGCGCTGGCCATGCTGATAATATACTGGGGCTTTAGCCTGTTCTCATCAAGGGCCAAGGCGGTCAAACCCGGGACCTACATCGAGGTGTCCCTGCCAAGCGACATAACAGAAAGCCCCTACATGTACGTGCAGGACTGGCAGATACAGAGGCAGACAGACTTCTTCGCGGTGCTCGAAGCCATAGAATATGCCGCCGCAGACAAGAACGTGGCGGGTCTCATACTCGACATGGATTCGCTGGGACTTCCTGCGCAGCAGCTTGGCGAGCTGCGGGTCAGCGTTGAAAAGTTCAAAAAAAGCGGCAAGAAGGTATACGCCGCAGGAGACGGAGCAGACGCTTCATCCTACAGGGCTGCCCTGCTCGCAGACAAGATAGTAATGACGCCCTCCCAGGCGGCAAGCTTCAGCATAATGGGCTACTACGCGGCCTACCCCTATTACAGGACGCTGTTTGACAAGGCCGGAATAAGGTGCAGCGTGCTGAGCACGGGGCCCTACAAGACATACGGCGAGACCTACGAGCGCGATGCCATGTCAGAGGGCATGAGGCAGCAGATGAGCTCGCTGCTTGAGATCAGATACGCAAGCCTCACAGACGACATAAGCTCATCAAGGGGCATCGAAAAGGAAAAGGTAGTCCAGATGATAGATTCGGGCGAGATCTCCTTTATTAGCCCCATAGAGGCCAAAGAAAAGGGTCTCATAGACGAAACCATGCACTATGAAAGATTCCTGCGAACGCTCTCCGAAAAAGACGGCGAAAAGCCGCCCATAAGGGACATAACCGAGTACGCATCGCTGCCGAAGGTCAGCAAGAGCAAGGCGAGCGGCAAGGGCAGCATAGCCCTCATATACGCTGAAGGCAACATATACATGGACGATGTCAATCCGTCCATACTCAGGAAGGAATCGGTAATAACGCCGGCTGTGCTTTGCAGCCAGATAGAAAGTGCAGCTGACGACGAGGACATAAAGGGAATAGTAATAAGGGTCAACTCGCCCGGAGGCTCAGCGCTTGCGTCCGATATAATCAGCGACTCCATAGCCATGGCCAGAGAGAAAAAGCCAGTCTACATTTCTATGGGCCCCGTTGCGGCATCAGGAGGCTACTACATAGCCTGCCAGGCCGATCGTATATTCGCAGGCAGGGAGACTCTGACCGGCTCGATAGGCGTAGTCAGCGTAATCCCGACATTCGAGGGCGTTTACGAGAAGCTGGGAGTGAACGTGGAGAGGCTCCAGCGAGGAAAGTACTCGGCCACAATGGACCTTTCGAAGGGACTGTCACCTGATGAAGAGGCCCTCCTGCAAAGGAGCATAGAAAATGTATATGCAGAGTTCAAGCAGAGGGTTTCAAGCGGCAGGAACATAGACCTGGAAACGCTCGAAGGCTACGCCCAGGGCAGAGTATGGACGGGCGATAAGGCTGTCGAGATAGGCCTTGCAGACGAAGTGGGCAACCTCGGCGACGCACTGGACGCCATGGCCCAAAAGACTGGCCTTGGAAGGTCCGACGTCACGCTCGTTGAAAGCGGAAAAAAGGACATGACAATGGCGCGCATGGTAAGGGACAACCTGGCCAGGCTCCAGGGAGAGCCGCTTAACATACAGGGCCCGGTAGAGGACCTGCTGCTGGAATGCGAAAAGCTCCTTGAAATAAGGGAAGAGCCCCTCATGCTAATGCCCTACGAGCTCGACTAAAAATAAAAACCTCCAAATGGAGGTTTTTTATTTTAGCCTGATATTGAAACTATTTTGAAGTTCTCTTGTTCAGAGCCGCCTGTCTCTCGTTGGAATCCTTCATCCACTTCTTGAGCAGATCGTCAAGACCGCCACCGCCACCGCCGGTGCCACCAGCGTCGCCACCTCTGGCATGCTGCTGATATTGCTGCTGCATAGGCCTTTGCCTTGGAGGCTCGGATTCAGCAGGCTTGGCATCCTTTATAGAAAGAGAAATCTTCTTTGACTGTTCATCAATTGTAAGAATCTTTACGTCCACCTCATCGCCCACAGTAAGCGCCTCGTTTATATCCTTGAGGAAGCCGTGAGTAATCTGAGATATGTGGACAAGTCCCTGAGTATTGGCATCGAGAGCCACGAAAGCGCCGAAAGGCTTAATACCGGTAACTTTTCCTTTTACAATCATTCCAGGTTCAAATTTTGACATTATAACACTCCTATTATCATATAATTATATATAGTCTATAATATCATAAATACCAAAACATCGATAGGATAAACCGGAAAAGAGGATAAAATTTAACCTGGAGAATAAAAAATAGTTAAGTATATATCATAAAATTAAACTTTTATGTCTGGAAAGAGCTTTTCAAAGGCGTCCGATAATGCCAAGCCCCCGGGCCTTGCATGCCGCGCAAACATTGCAAATACAAAGTGATGCAGAAATACTCGGAAAAAACAGAATGCCCTCAATAGAATAAATTAATTAAAAAAATAACAATCATAGAGAAATGCTATTTCATTTTAGAACGCATCAGGTATATAATCTTAGTTGCCGGCGAGACAAGTTTTGCATTCAGTATATATATATATGATTTTATTCTAATATTCTGGGTATCATGGAAAATATAAGGTGCCGCAAGGCGCAAAAAATCGAATCCAGGGGGTGCAATATGGGAATACTAGACAAGATAACTGAAAAGACTAAAGAAGCTGTAAAAAAATCAAGCGAGATGGCAGGCGAGATAGTTGAAAAGGGCAAGGACATGGTTGAAAAGACTAAGCTCGAGGGGGAAATCAAGAAGAAAAAGGATGAGATAGGCGAGCTTGTATACAAGGCATACGCCAGCGGTCAGACTCCGGACGAGAGTGCCATAAGAGCCCTGGTCAACGAAATCAAGAAAATAGAAATACAAATACATGAAATGATGCAGGACTAACACACATATAAGGTTGCTGCAGGTCTGAGGGAGGATAAAAAAGGGATGAGCGGTAAGGAGCTTACTCCGATAGAGGAGCTTAAGTTTTCGCTAAGGGCGTACAATTGCCTGAGAAGAGGAAATATAAGATATATAGAGGAACTGGCCAAAAAGACAGAAGAAGAGCTGCTCCTTATAAGGGGGCTTGGCCAGAACACTCTGGAAGAGATAATGAGCGTGCTTGGCAGGAGAAAGGAATACGACTCAAAAATGTACAAGACATGGGAGGCTCTCAAGATACTGAACCAGAATCCCAAGAAGGTATTCAGGAACAGCGTGGGAGGCTACATGACACTTAGAAGAAGCGACAAGGACAATAACAGGTTCGAGCTTTTCGATCCGGTCGCCAATTCGGGAGTTGACATAAGCCACGTGTATTTCGACCAGAGACAGTACCAGTGGGAAGAAATTGACACCCCTCCTCTAGGGAAGCAAGTATAGACAAGGCGGGTTTTTGGGGATAGTGCCCTGAAAACCCGTCTTTTTTTGAAAGGAGGTATGTTAATGGCTACGGACAAAGCAAAGGGCGGATTCAAAGCCTTCATCAAGTCGCACAAGCTGCTTATAATCGTATCACTGATATTTGGCATGGCTCTTGCAGCGGCGCTTGACCATCTGGAGATAAAGTCGCCGCTGTTGTTTATGGGAATAGCCCTGCTCTTTGGACTGGCGGCCGGGGCGCTTGTATATTTCAAGGCGGCCGGCAGCTTCATACAGACGATAAAAAACGGCGACTACGACGGCTTCATAAGCAGGCTCGAGGAGCTCAGGAAGACCGACAAAAAGCACATCAGCCACATCGACTTCAACGCCGCGATGGCGCTCAACCGGAAGGGCGACATAGACTCCTCCATGGAATACCTGGGCAGAATAGACCCCGCTCTGGCCGATAGGAACCTTCGGGCATCCTATCTTAGCCTCTACAGCGCCAACCTTATGATAAGAGGCGAGCGACTCAAAAATGCCCTTGAATACGCCAGCGAAGCCTCAAGGCTGGTGCAGCTGCCGTCCATAGTGCTCCTTAGGGCTCTCCTTGAACTCCTCAACGGCAGGGAGGACCAGTCCGAGCACACCCTGCTCGAGTACGAGCGGCTCAAAGGCAAAAAAGCCATAGTCCCGGGCAGGAGCGTCCTCTACACCGACAGCGAATTCGAGACCATATACACAAGCTACCTGCTGGGCAGGTACTACTACGCAAAAAACGAGTACCCGGCGGCCAGGGCGCATTTTCGCGAGGCGGCCGAGTGCGGCTACGACAACTACTATTCAAGCTACGCAAGGGACGTCCTGAGGCATATATAGGACGTCCCTATTTTCCTCTTGCGGAATTGACGAAAAACTGACAAAATAATATATGCGGGCCGCAATATGCGCCCGACAGACCACATAAAGGAGACCTACAAAATGGAAGAAAATAGAGTTTTGGCCAAGGTTGGCGACAGAGAGATAACAGAAAGAGACGTGGACTTCCTGCTTCAGAGCCTTGGACCACAAAAGGGAATGCAGTTCTACTCGCCGGACGGCAGAAAGCAGCTGCTTGACGAGCTTATAAACCAGGAGCTTTTCTACCTTGACGCGCTTGAGAGCGGAATAGACAAGGACGAGGCTTTCGTAGCCGAGCTGGAGCAGGTTAAGATCAACCTTCTCAAGCAGTACGCCATGAGAAAGCTGCTTACTCCTATAACTGTTGACCCTGCAGAGGCAAAAGAGTTCTACGAAGACAACAAGGCTTCATTCGTGAGCCAGGAGTCTGCAAGGGCAAGCCACATACTAGTAGAGACAGAGGAAGAGGCAAAGAACATAGCAGCCGAGATAGAAGGCGGACTTGACTTTGCAGAGGCTGCACAGAAATACTCTAAGTGTCCGTCAGGCGGCGGCGGGGGAGACCTTGGCATGTTCACAAGAGGCAAGATGGTCCCTGAATTCGAGGACGTTGCTTTCTCTATGGAAGTAGGAGCTGTGAGCGAGCCGTTCCAGACTCAGTTCGGATACCACATAGTTCAGCTTAATGAAAAGCACGAGCAGGAGGAGAAGAGCTACGAAGAGGCGAAGGCTGACGTTGCAAGGATAGTGCTGGGCAAGAAGCAGAACGAGGCCTACAACGAGAAGACTAGCCAGATGAGAAGCAAGTACAGCGTGGAAATAATAGGCTAATTGTAGTCCATAATTAAAAATAATGCTTGTAATGTTCGGCTATTAAAGATATAATCAATAAGCCGGCATGAAGCAGGAACATTTCAGCCGAAGGGGAACCTTCGGCTGTACTTTATCAGGCAACTTCCTTGAGTTTGGCGATATATGTGACTAGCAGCGGAGCGCTTATTGGTTGAGAGCATACCCCCAGAAGCTGCAGGTCACTTACGCAGATATTAACTGCATTATTTGGATTGCAGACAGATTTGGGATTGCACTTGCTTTAAGCTGGACACTCGCGCTATGCGCATAATACGAAGGGAAAGATTTATATAATGACAAACGGATTTGAAAAACTAGGACTATCAGAGAAGATTTTAAAGGCAATAAAGGACCTTGGATACGAGAACCCGTCTCCTATACAGGAGCAGGCTATACCAATGGTTATGCAGGGCCACGACATAATAGGCCAGGCAAAGACAGGAACAGGAAAGACAATGGCATTTGGAATACCTGCTGTTGAAGCAGTAGACCCAGCCGACAACTCACTTCAGGTTATGGTACTTTGCCCTACAAGAGAGCTTGCAGTACAGGTTGCAGGAGAGCTCAAGAAGGTATCAAAGCACAAGAAAGGCATAAAGACGCTTGCAATATACGGCGGGCAGTCAATAAGCATACAGCTTAAGGCCATTGAAAGAGGAGTCCAGATAATAGCCGGAACTCCGGGCAGGGTAATAGACCACATAGAAAGAGGAACCATAAAGCTTGATTCTCTTAAGCTCGTAATACTTGACGAGGCTGACGAGATGCTCAACATGGGCTTTAGGGACGACATAGAAAAGATACTTGCAGGAGCTTCGTCAGAAAGACAGACAGTATTCTTCTCGGCCACTATGCCAAAGGAGATAATGAACCTTTCCAAAAGATTCCAGAAAAAAGACAGACAGGTGGTAAAGGTCGAGGGCAGAAACCTCACAGCCGACGCCATAGAGCAGTCATATATAAAGGTAAGATCATCAGACAAGACTCAGATGCTTTCAAGGCTTCTGGACATACATTCGCCAAGGCTTTCGCTGATATTCATGAACACTAAAAAAGGCGTGGACGAGCTTGCGCTAGAGCTCTCGTCAATGGGCTACCATGTTGACGCCCTTCACGGAGACATGAGCCAGCAAAAAAGAGACAGCGTAATGAACAAGTTCAGGAACGGCATAATAAGGGTTCTTATCGCGACAGACGTTGCGGCAAGGGGACTTGACGTGGACAACGTGGACGCCGTTTTCAACTACCAGATACCTCAGGACATAGAGTACTACGTCCACAGGATAGGAAGAACAGGAAGAGCGGGCAAGAAGGGAATGTCCTTCAGCTTTGCCTGGGGTGAAGAGGTTTCAAGACTCAGAAGAATCGAAAGCTATACAAAGGCACCTATAAAGATGATAGCTCCTCCTTCAGTTGAGGACGTTGAGAAGATAAGAATACAAAAGACTCTCGAGGACATACTTGCCAAGGCAAGCGGCTCAGTCAAGAAGTCGTACGTCAAGGCGGCGCACTCCCTTATCGAAGGCAGCGCAATGGAGCCTGAAGCTCTGCTTGCAGCCGTAATATCGATGATGTGCAACCCTGTAGAGAGCAAGGAAGAGCAGCCGGTGTTCGAGAGCACTTTCGACAACACGGGAGCAAGAGAAGCTGGCATGGTGAGACTTTTCGTCAATGCCGGAAGAAAGCAAAAGCTTAGACCTAAGGACATAATAGGCGCCATAGCCGGAGAATCCGGAATAAAGGGCGAGAATGTCGGCAGGATAGACATATACGAGAAGTTCACGTTTGTAGAGGTCACTAAGGACAGCTGCAGACAGGTGCTCAGCGCAATGAACGGAGCAGAGATAAGAGGCCACGCAGTGGCTATAGAGCCTGCAAACTGCAGGAACTAATATCAAAGCCCCATTACAATAACGCTCATAATGCACACAAAGCCAAGCAGCAGCATGCATGCGTTTTCAAATGAAATATCGGCATTCCGGATCCTCCTTACCAAGGGAGGATCTTTTTTTATGAAAAAATGATAAACCATATAGCCCGCACCTAGTATCCCGGCATATTCCAGCATGTGCACAGGGTCGGACGGAGAAAAGGCCGGTATCGGGAGCTGAAAGAGCCAGGAGGCCAGCTGCCTGTAATACGCCGCCAGCAGTGCGCAACTCGAGGCGAGCAGGAAAAGGGGCAGGTGCTCGAGGCCGACTCGCTTCACGGGAATGCTAAGGTGTTTGTAGTCCGCCGTGAATATCTGGGATATCTTTATAAACGACGCGGCCGTGCCTACGTTTACAAGGAGGAGCACAGCCTTCTCCCAGAATATGTGCCTGACGGAGTCGGCTAATATGTGCTTTCCTATGTAGCCGTTGAGCGAGGGCATGCCGGTGATTGAGAGCATGCCTACAATCATAAAGAGCGAGAGCAGCGGGAAGCGACGCAGGACGCCGCGGATCTGGGTGACGTTCCTGTTCCTGTAGTCTGAGACTATCATTCCCGCGCACAGGAACAGCAGCGCCTTGAACATGCCGTGGTTTACAAGGTGGAGCATCCCGCCCGAGTAGGCAAAGCCGCGAAAGGGCCCTATGCCCATGAACATTATGCCAACCTGCGAGACCGTGTGGAAGGCGAGTATGAGCTTTATGTCCTTCTGGCAGAGCGCGAATACTACGCCCAGCATGGCGGTCGCCGCGCCTACGGCTACAAGGAAAAGATCGAGCGAGGCGTAGTGGAAGACCTCATTGAGCCTTATGAACTCGTAGAGCCCGCTTTTGACAAGGAGGCCCGAAAGGAGCGCCGAAACCGCGGACGGCGCGGCGCTGTGGGCCTTGGGCAGCCAGTTGTACACAGGGAAAAAGGCCGACTTGACGCCAAAGGCCGCGGTGACCAGGACGAAGGAGAGCTTCACCGGGAACTCGCCCATGTGGGAGGGCAAAGCCTCCTTCATAAGCTGGAGATTGAGAGTGCCGCACACCTGGTAGAGTATTATGAAGGCGACAAGGTAAAACAGCATCCCGGCGTTGTTGAAGAGCAGGTAGTAGAAGCCCGAGCGCAGCGAGGACCCGTCGCCCCTGTAGGTTATGAGCATTGTGGATATTATTGTGATAACCTCTATGAACACGAACAGGTTGAAGAGGTCGTTGCTCATTATAAGCCCCATGAAGGTCCCCTCGAGAAAGAGCAGGAAGAACAGGTAGCTCCTGCTGAGCCTCTCGAAGAAGGCGTAAAGGAGGACGCACCACCACAGGAATATGGCCATGGCGGCAAAGCCCATTGACAGGTGGTCGTTTCGCAGGGTTATGGCTGCGAATTCAGGCCAGCCTCCGAAGGCGACAAGGTGCATGTCCATGTCGAATATGCGGGCGTAGTAGTGGAAGGCCGCCAGCGTAAGCAGGGCCTGGCAGAAGGCGCAGATCCATCTGGAACCCCTCTCGGGCAGGAGGTAGATTCCTATGGCGAACACTATGGGTATTATTATAAGGTATGCGGGCATAATGTGCAGCGAAGTGATCATCTATTTCTCCTTCCTTTCGAGCAGCATGCGCCAGTCCAGGCTTCCGTAGGCGCGAAACAGCCTTATGGAAATCATAAGGGCCAGCGAGGTCACCGAGGCTCCTATCACTATGGCCGTTATCATGAGGGCCTGGGGCAGTGGGTCCACCATCTCGCCGGCATGGTGCAAGCCTATAATGGGCAGGGCAGCCCCCTCGAAATAGACGCTCCTGAGGAATATGAGTATAATGGCCGCCTCCGATATATTTAGGCATACTATGGATTTTATTATGTTTTTGGATGTGCACATGCCGTAAAAGCCTATGAGCACTATAGCTGTTGCGAGCATTATCTGCATAGCAGCCTCCTTGTCAAGAATTAGTCGTCCACTGACTCCTGCTCCACGAACGACGAGAAGAGCGAAGTTATGCCCAGAGCCACCTTGAAGCCAATAAAGACGTTCATTGCAATCAGGAAAAGGCGCCTTACACTGAGCGGCTCACCCGAGGGTATGAAGCTTGTGAAGGCCTCGCCTTTTGTGAATGTTGAAATAAGGGCCATAATTACAATAAGCACGTAGAGCAGCTTTTCCAGGAGCACCAGGCTCCCTATCTCGAATATCCTCTCGCCGCGGGCTATGTAGGCCGTTATATAGGCGCTTGCGAGTATGGCACCGCCCTGAAAGCCCCCGCCCGGCGAAACGTCGCCGTAGAGTATTATGTACAGCCCGAACATGAGCATGAAGGGGAATATGAAGCGCGCTATGTTTACAAGCAGGTTCGAAAGCCTCATCGCTCACCCTCCCTCGCCAGATGGACGACTCCCGCTATAGTAAGCAGGAGGAGGCTGGTCTCGAATATCGAATCGAGCAGGCGGTAGTCCAGGTATATGGCGGCAACTATGTTCCTCGCTCCCGTGTCGGCGTAGCCGTTTTCAAGGTAGAAGTCCCGAGAGAGGCCGCTGGCGCCCTTGCCTGCAGTTGTCAAGGCGCTTGAAAAGTAAAAAAGGCATATTACAAGCATGTAGGCTGTTATTATCTTCCTAATCATAGTTTTCTTCATCCCCTGTCAGCACTAGGCTTATGTCCTCGTGGTCTATGAGCATGTGCGATAAGCGCTCCATTATAAGGCTCGACCCCTTCCCCTCCATTATGTATTCGCCGCCTTCCTCGTAGACATATATGTCGGCGCTGCTCCTTGCCAGTATTCGGCAGGCCTTCTCGTCCTCGCTGGGGCAAAGAACAAGCTTGAGGCCGTACTGCCTGCACAGGGAGCTTAAGATGACGTAGCCGCGACCCGGGCGGTGGCCGTCCCTGCCAGGGCTCAGAAAGCCGTCCTCGAGCCTCGAGAGCACTATGAACTCGCGCTGCTTTGATATTGCCACTATGAATATCATAGGTACAAAGGCGCTTCCTATCGCGGCCTCCGCAAGCGCCACGTCAGGCGCCATGTATATGACGTAGAGGGTGGCGCAAAGGAGCGAGAATATGGAATAGAGTATTACCATATGAAAAAGGTCGGTCTGGGCGACTATGACAATCGCAATAAAGGCTACTATAAAGAGCAAAAGCGTATCCATCCTACTCTCCCCCTTTCTCTGAATCCGAATCCGCCCCGTCGGGCTCCTCTTCTATGAGCTTTACGGGAAGGCCCGAGTCGAACGCCGAGCGCGCTATTATGTGGCTGCCTATGGGGGTAGTCACTATTATGAAAAGCAGTATTACAAGGAGCTTTGCCGAGAATGCCCATGATCCGGATCTTAGCATGAGGGCCAGCAGCAGCGTTATCATGGCCGCCGTGTCTATCTTGCTGCCGGTAAGCAGCCTGGCGTAGACGTTCCTGAAGCGGAATATCCCAAGAAGGCCAAAGGCTATGTAGATCCAGCAGAGCACCAGAAGCGCGTTTGATATCATCAGCATCATTTCTGGCGGCCTCCCCTCAGGATGAAGCTTGAAAGCAGGGCCACTCCGAGAAAGCCTACTATTACATAGGACATTGATATGTCAAGGAGGCGCAAGTCGCCCGTGTAGACAGAGTAGGCCGTCAGCAGCATTACAGTCTTTGCAGATATGAGATTGAGCGCTAGCAGGCGATCCCATACGGTGGGCCCAAAGGCCGCCTTGAGCGCAAGCAGGAATATGGCGGCTATTATTACATATATGGTTGCAAGCATCATGAGCGTGGCCTCCCTGTGAGCTGTCTTTCAAAGCCTTCTGTTATTTCGGCGCGCAGGCTCTCGTAGCCAAGATCGCCCTTTATGCAGAGCACCGTCAGTTCGTCGCCCTTGGTCGAGAGCGTTATGGTGCCGGGCGTCAGGGTGACCGAGTTGGCTATTAGGGAGACTATGAAGGGATTGGCAGTGTGCAGCCGTATCCTCAGGGCAGCCGGCTCCTCGTCGTTTCTTATGATGTGGAGCATGTAGCGAAAGGCCGCCTTGTATATGGACAGAATGAGAAAAAGCAGGTACGAAATAAGCTTGAGAGGTCCGGGTATGCGAACCTCTTCCATTTTGCCTGAAGGGTCGTAGAGTAACTTGGATGAAAAATATGACACGGCAAAAGAGAGCATGAGGCCGGTGCCTATGCTCGGGGCTGAAAAGTCCATTGTAAGCAGCATGTAGAATATGAAAAGGGCCAGCGAGAGCCTGATTATGCGCCATGACATGATATGACCTCCAGTGAAAAATAAGTATTCTACTTTTACCCATAAGGGATGCGCGGAAAAATAAAAATTGTAAGGTAAATTAAAAAAGAGCAAATTAACGGAGTCCCATAGTGGTATATAATAAAGAAGATATCTGTACATATTAAATTAAAATATAAAACGTGAAAGGGAGATGCCGCTGATGAAATACAAGATAGTGGGGGACAGCTGCTTCGACAGGAGCGCTTACATAGATGAATACGTAAAGCCCCAGATAGTGCCGCTTACTATAAGGGTGGACGAGCTGGAGCTGAGGGACGACGAGAAGCTCGACCCCCTCGAGCTCATAAGGCTCATAAAGGAGTCTAAAAACGGCCCCAAGACGGCGGCGCCTTCGCCGCACGATTTTCTAAAGTCCTATGAAGGCGCGGACAATGTGTTTGTCGTGACGCTCTCCTCGAACCTGAGCGGGACTTATTCGAGCGCTATGGTAGCAAAGAATATGAAGGAAGAGGGCGGGGGAGACACTTTCGTGCACGTTTTCGACTCAAAGAGCGCCACTTCGGCGGAGACTCTAATAGGGCTGAAGATAAGGGAACTTGCCGATATGGACATGGAGCCCCGGGAGATAGTCGAGCAGGTGGAAGGCTACATAGCCGGCATGAACACCCTCTTCATACTCGAGTCGCTCGATACGCTCATTAAGGCCGGCAGGATAAGCCGTCTGGCGGGCCTCATTGGCAACGTGCTCTCCATAAAGCCGGTAATGGGGGCAGACAAGGAGGGCAACATATACCTTGTGGAGAAGGCCAGGGGGTCGCAGCGGGCCTTTGGAAGGCTAGTTGAGCTCATTGGCGAAAGGGCCGTTGATATGGAGAGCAGGGTGCTTGGGATATCCCATGTCAACTGTAAAGACAAGGCCGAGAGGCTGAGGGATGAGATTAAGGAGAGGTACAGCTTCAGGGATGTTATTATTGTTGAGGCCAGGGGGATTACGACTGTGTATGCTGGGGAGGGGGGGATAGTGGTTTCCTTCTAAGACGCGCTGAGCGATGTGTTTGGCATTCGCTTTATTTTGATATTTCCCAGGACTCAAAAAACCCGCAAAATCTGCAATTTCGAAAACTCGCTTCGCTTCGGACAGTTCGAAATTGCCAGGATTTTGCGGGTTTTAATTCGTCTGGAAATATTGCAAAATGAAATCCAAGAATGCCTGCACACATCGGCTTCAGCGCGAACATAGCAGAGAGCCTCAATAAAATGCAATGTGCACCTATTTTAAGGAGAACACCAAATCGTCTCTACTTTTGATAAATTTTAACTGTAACCTTCGAATCGCCAGATAGTGAATTAGAGAATTGAAGAGTCCAGCCTCCAAGCTCGACAGTCTTAGTACTTTTTGCACCAGCTGCAAAGTTTTGGTTTCCATTTTCCATAACCTTGGCGTAGTCGTAAGGCATAAGCGTCTTCAGGTACTCATTGAGTACAGTCTTGGCTTCGCTGCCCATGTTGACATCGTATCTTATCATATAGTCATAGCCATTCTGTTCTTTGAGAGCTTCTGTCATTACGTCTATTGTGAAGTCATATTCATAGTTGCCGCCCTTTGCAAGAGTAGACGGAGTAGGAAGTTTCATTGGATTGGTGTTGTACACAAATCCAGTTCCGCTGGTTTCGTTGAACACAAAATTGCTGAAGTATGTGTTCATGAAGCTCTTTGTTTCGGAGAGTCTCTTCTGGTATATATTCATTGTCGGATATTTTCTCTCGTCCTTGTCGATTATGCGCAGTATGACGGCGCAGGCCTCAGCCCTGGTAAGGGTGTTATAGGGCTTGAAGGTGCTGTCGGGATAGCCTGTGATAATCCCGTTGAAATAGGCAGCATTCACTGAATCCTTGTACTCCTTCTCAATAGTGTCAAAGTCAGTCAAATAGGAATACACATTTTTGTCTGCCGGATACGACTCAGTAGCCTTGGCGGCAAGCTTGGCCATCTCTCTTCTGGTTATAGGCTGATCCATCTTCGAGACAGTGAACGTATTTTGGTCGTAGGAATCGAGGAGGCCGTCAGTATAGGCCTTCTCCATCCATGCTTTCGCCCAGTAGTCGCCCACAAGTGAATCAATCTTATAGCCCTTCCCGGCCATGACCATCTTCAGGAACTCGGCCCTTGTGACGGTGTTGTTGGGCTTGAAGACACCTCCCCCATAGCCGCCGACAATCCCATTGGCTTCAAGCTTATTCACGCCCTCATAGAACCAGTCTGAAACCTTAACATCCGTGAAGTTTGCTGCAAAAGCACCAGCAGGCAGCATAACCAATGTCAAACCAAGAGCAACGGCTGCTTTGAATTTTCTTTCCATATACAATCCCTCCTATTATTATAATTGATACTTTAATACCCACGGCAGCGCAGCAGACACACTTTATTTGCATTTCCTGCGAAGCGGGTCAATGCCAAGTCAATCGCTTTGTGCTCCCATGTCGAGTCCATCGTCCGCTGCGATTTCCACAGAATCCACAGACTTATCAACAACATATTGCGCATAAACACACATTAGAGCAAGATTATCCACCAAATCCACAACAATCAAAGAACAAAGCCTGTTGATTGTTTTTTCACAAAAATACACTATTTTTCAGAATTCACCTTTGCAAACTCTCCTGTATAGCCTTATAATATAAATTGAAAGACTCAACAAAAATTGCTTAAAAACTAAAGGAGGATTTTATCATGGCTTACAAAATAACTGATGCATGTGTAAACTGCGGAGCTTGCGAAGCTGAATGTCCAGTTAACGCTATAAGCGCTGGAGACGGAAAATACGTTGTAGATGCTGCTACTTGCATAGACTGTGGTGCTTGCGCTAGCGTATGTCCAGTAGACGCTCCTCAACCAGAATAATAATGTAACGAAGCTGCTAGCAGTTCTTTTGGATTGCTAGCAGTTTTTTTATTTGCTGTGGTATACTCTTATATAAAATATGTCAACAGAGAAAGAGGTGTATTCATGATTGCAAGAAGATTGAAAAGATCGGCGGCAGCACTCTTGATTACTGTAATGAGCTTTACAAGCCTGTCGTTTGGAGAAGAATTCAAGAAGGACATGGAGTTTTTCGATGCGGCAAAGCAGTATATCCTCAACAACTATGCGGGTGAAGTCACAGAAGACCAGCTCATAGATGGTGCAGTAAAGGGCATGTACGACTCTCTTGACAAGTACAGCACCTATCTTGACGCCGAGGAGAACAAGCAGTTCACAGAGGATGTATCTGGAACTTTTTCTGGCATAGGGGCTCAGATATCACTTGTGAACGGAAATGTCACGATAGTAGAACCTATGGAGAATTCGCCCGCTCTTAAGGCGGGACTGCTTCCGGGCGATGTAATCAAGGCAATAGATGGAGAAGAGATAAAGGAAGTCAAGAACCTGACGGATGTGGTCAACAAGATAAAGGGGCAGAAGGGAACTGTCGTAAAGCTGCTTATTGAAAGGAAAGGCCAGAGCTTCGAGGTATCAATCACAAGAGACGATGTGGTTATTAATCCTGTGAAGTCAAGAGTCCTTGAAAATGGAATAGGTTATATAAAGATAACTGAATTCAACAAGACAGCAACGCAGAACACATTGACAGCAATTGAAGAATTAAAAGCAAAAGGAATTAACAAGCTTGTGCTCGATCTTAGGGGCAATCCTGGCGGAGGGCTTCTTGATGTTGTGGGCATTGCCCAAGAGTTTGTGCCTAAAGGAAACATAGTAAAAATTCAATATAAGGATGGAACCGAAAACAGCTATCCATCTTATGGCAACGTAAAGTTCCGAAAAGTTGCTGTCCTTGTCGATGAGTCTTCGGCATCCGCGTCAGAAATTCTTGCTGGAGCGATACAGGATACTAAAGCGGGTGTGCTTATAGGAAAGAACACATACGGCAAGGGTACTGTTCAAAAAGTGCTTAACCTCAAAAATGGCGAGGCCATAAAGCTTACAATAGCCAAGTATCTGCTTCCGTCTGGAAGGTCAATAGACCACAAGGGACTTGTTCCGGATGTAGTTGCTGAAAGATATATGGAAAGCATTGTGGATTTAAGCAAGCTGCAGAGCCTTTCTACAGACAAGGCTATGAAGGCAGGCGATGCCGGGCTTGATGTACTCGGGCTCCAGGAGAGACTTGCGGTATTGGGATTTAAGACTTCAGATGCAAAAGGAATATATGGTCACTCTACAGCTGTGGTTGTATCGGCATTCCAAAAGAGCACAGGGCTGTACCCTTATGGAGTGGCGGACAAGACTACGCTGAGTGCTGTTTCAGAGAGCTTCTCCAAATTCATGCTTTCTGACCAGATGGACAATCAGCTAAGCGAGGCGCTTGAGTATCTGAGAAAGCAGCAGATATAGTATTATCTGAAAATGTATGAAATGCCATTTTTAATGGATAATTATCAATAAAAAACACCATGTAATAAATTTGTAATGTTTATTGTGCCGAGTTTCACGGTATAATAAGAGTAGTTTAAAACTACATGCTATGCCACATTTACTTTGTTACAGAAATGTTACAAATTTTGTAACGTTGTTGACTGAAAACAAAATAAGGTGGTATAATCACAATGTAGAATGGGTTAAGACCCTGAAAAACAAAATTATTCAAACAAATTAAAGGAGGATTAAGTCATGAAAAAAAGACTAGTGTCGCTAGTGCTAGTGCTTTCACTTGTACTTGGAAGCATGAGCATGGGCTTCGCTGCAGGAACACTTACAACTGGCATTGAAGATGCAAAAGTTGTAAAGGCTGTTGAGAGACTTGCAGCGTTCGGTATAGTTAATGGTATGGAGGATGGAAAATACCATCCGGAACTAAAAGTAACAAGAGAGCAGTTTGCAAAACTTCTTGTTGAGGCTCTTGGACTTGGATCAGCTGCCAATGCAGCACAAGGAGCTACAAAGTTTTCTGACGTTGAAGCTGCAAGATGGTCTGCTGGCTATGTTAACGTAGCTACTGGACAAGGCATCCTTAAAGGATATCCAGATGGAACTTTCGGACCAGCTAAAGAGGTTACATACGCTGAAGCTCTTACAATGCTTGTTAGAGCGCTTGGATACAAAGATGAGTTCCTTCCAGGCTCATGGCCAGGAAACTACGTAGCTAAAGCTGCGGGTCTTGGAATAACTTCAGGTGTTAACTTCTCTGCTGACAGCGTAACTGCTGACAGAGGATCAGTTGCAGTGATGGTTGACAACACTCTTGACGCTAAGATAGTTAAGGTTAAAGAGTTCGGTTCAGTTACAACTTACGAAGAGACTCAACTTACTCTTCTTGAAGACAAGCTTGAAATCGACAAGTACGACAACCTAAGACTTGTTAAGAACCAAAGACTTGATGATTCTCTAGATGCTAACGAACTTGCTTTCGTTGCTACTAAAGATGATGCTAAGCTTATAACTGAAGAACTTGACAAGGGTGACGAGTCAAATGCGGTTGAAGTTAAAGCTGGCGTTGACACTGAAGCTCTTATGGGTATGAAAGTTAAAGTTTATGTAAACGATGACGATGAAATAGTTTACCTTGAGAAAGACAGCACTGAAAAAGCAGTAGTAGATCAAATAGATGAGATATCAGGTAAAGATATATCACTATATGTTCTTGATGATGAGTACACTCTTGCTGACGATGCTTATGCATACGTAACAGGAGCTGAAGATGATGTAGTTAAAGCTGACGCTGCTGGAGATTTCGCAGTTGGCGAGTTCGGTAGAGTAATAGTAAGCGGAGACGAAATAGTGTTCGCAGACATGTTCAAAGCTGACGAAACTGACAACACTGGTATGGTTGTTACTTCTGTAGACAAAGCTGCAAAAGAAATAACTGGTGTGGTTGGCGCTGGCGCTGGAACTCCTGATGATGAGTTCGTAGTAAATCTTGAAGATGATTATGATGAAATAATAGTAATGAACGCTAAGACTAGAGCGACTATGACTCTTGATGACATAGCTGCTAACGATGTTGTATACGTATCTGCTCAGACTATAGACGGAGATGACTACGCTGTAGTTCAAGTAGTTAAAGACAACAAGATAGAAGGCGAATTTGGCAAGTACAAAGCTGAAGAAGCTGTTATAGGCGGCAAGTCATACGACCTTACTATGGTTGGAGACGTTGTATACGCTACAGTTTCATCAAATGACAATGACGACATATACAGCTACTCTGATGAGTTCGACAATGGAACTGTTCTTGAAGATGTATATGGCGAAGATGTAGTAGCTATAACTGACGTGGTAGACAGAGTAATGCATATAACAACTTCTGCTGCTGCTACTTCTGGCAGCATGTACGGAGTAGTTGACAAGTACTATGATGGCGGAGAGAGAGTTAGACTTTACGTTGCATCAGAAGACAAGCTTGTAACATACACATTCGAAGAAGATGATGATTCAAACGTAGCAGATCCAGGCGAATTCGTTAAGTTCAAGCTTAACAAAGACGGCGAAATAGCTGACGGAAAATACGATGCTGTATCAGGAACTGTTTACACAGTTGATACTGAGTTCGGCGAAGATACAATAAAGACTACTCAAGGCAAGACTTTCTCAGTTGATGAGAAATCATCAGTATTTGTAAATGCTCCAGACAACTCGGCTTACCCAATAACAATAGACACAGATGACTGTGAACCAGTTAAGTGGGCTGACATAGCTGAAGATGATGTTAACGCTAACACTAAGTTCGTTGTATTCGCTGATGAGAACAACGAAATAGATGCAGCTCTATTCTTCACAGGCCTTGAGTCTACTTCAGATGAAGAAGCTGCATATATAGTTGACACATTCAAGCAAGATGGAGACGAAGCTGCTACAGTTGACTTCTACGGCGGAGCTGTTGAAGACATAGTGGTTGATTCTAAGTCAGAAGCTGCTGCTAACGATGAAATGGTTGCTGTAGTTAAGAAGCAAAGCGACGGCGAACTTGAAGTTATGGCTTATATAACTGATGCTGGCGTTAAAGGAAGCTCAGAAGACTTCGACATAGTAACTGGTAAAGTTGCTAAGAAAGACGGAGACTTCGTATACCTAGAAGGCAAAACTACTGCGTACAAACTTACAACTGGAACACTTGTTTACGATGAAGATGAGAAGAAATCTAAGTCTAACATAAGCAAAGGTGACTTTGTTGACTTCGTAGTAGAAGACGGAAAGAACGTAAGAGTTGCTAAGCTTCTTGATGAAGCTAGACCAGGCGTTGTAGTTGACGCAGCTGTTACAAACGTTATAAACCTAATAACAGATCTTCCAGCAGTAGCCAACATGACTCTTGCTGATGAAGCTGATGTTGTTGCTGCAAGAACAGCTTACAATGCTCTTTCTGTAGCTCAAAAGGCTAACGTTACAAACTACTCAGCTCTTACAGCTGCAGAAGCTAAGATAGTTGAGCTTAAGGGTGGAGCTGGAGAAGAAGTTGCATTCCAATTCAATGTATACAACAGCACAGTTCCAGGAAAAAAACAAGTTACAGTTAAATTCACAGGAACAGAGAATCCAGCTGACTACACAGTTGAAGTTGCTGATGTTGAGCTGACTTATAACACTACTCTTGGTGTATTTGCTGGAACAGTAAACGAAGCAGATGCAGTTGAAGGTAATGTTGTAATAACAGAAAAATAAGCACTGACATTTAACAATAATAATAGCTATATAGGGCGTATGCTCTATATAGCTATTTATTAAAAGTGATGCAGTCTTTATACGACTACACCAAATATGAATTGCGTTTTAATAACACATAACTACTAGAGCTCAGAATTAATCCGATTGATGCAAACGAGATATTTGTATCAATTAGATGTGTATGAAAAACATAATATATTAATAAAGGTATTCACTTGATTTGCAGGCGCAGAAAAATCCAAAAGAATATAAACTTATGTATATTCAAAAGGATTGAATTATTTACAGAATTCATCTGCTGCTTTTTTTTTCAGTAAACACAAGCTCAATGATGTATTGTGGATTAACACGAATTTAGCTTGACTGGGGAGTGATGACTTTGAAATTTTACTCCAAGATAGTAGCTGTCATTATGGTATTAATATTCGCGGTTGGAAGTAATTCATACGCAAATATTTCGAAGGTGGTTGTGAGCTCAGGAGCGAATAATTACCAATATGATATGAGTTCATTGGAGAACTCATATTTGGCATATCAGATTATGCCTGATTCGCCAGCAACGTTGCTGTACTTAGATTATAAAGATAAAACACCTATTGCATTTTATGATGATATAAGAATGGCATATGTCGACTTTAGTGATATAGAAAGCGCATATCTTGTATCTCAAATTACAGGCCAAGTATTTGACCCTGATGAATATTCAGAAACCGATGCAAAAACTGCACCCGGCACAGTTCAACAAAACCTGAATGATGTAATGGTTGAAAATGGTCAAATAGTAACAGTGCCTGTTTCTGCAGATACAGAGGATTTTGAGATTATAGGAATAGAATAGCAAAAATTTTGAGGAGGTACTTTTTAGTCATGAAAAAAACAAGAAAAATAGTATCCATGGCTCTAGCGACAGCTTTGGTAACGTCTGCATTTGTACCATCATTTGCAGCAATTGAAAAAGTTGTAGCTACTGACGCACAAGGAAATGATTATCAGTATGATTTGGATGCACTTGATGCATCGTACTTAGCTTATCAGATGGATTCTACACTTGAAGCTGCAGAGCTTTACAAGGATTTCAACCAATATACACCAACCGCTTTCAAAGATTCAGTAAAAGGTTATGTAACAGTTCAAAGTGTTGAGGATGCATATCTTGCAGCTCAAATATCAGGTGAAGATTTTGATCCTGATCAATTTGCAGAGTCTGGTGAAGCTACAGCAGCTCCAGCAGCAAATACAGACAAACTAAATGATGTGACAGTTGTAAATGGAGAGGTAGTTGTTACTCCTGTTGAAGAAGGACTAGTTGTTGAAAGCGTAAGTGCTATAACTGAAGCGGGTGTTACTACAGTAACAGCTGACGTTCTAAACGCAGAAGAAGGAGCAACAGCTAAAGTAGAGATATTCGCTAACGGAGACACAGAAGCAGAAGCAGCGGCTACAAACGCAGATGTTGAAATAGTAGACGGAAAGATATCTACTACATTTGAAGGACTTCCAGCAGGAACTCATGTAGCTAGAGTAACAGTAGGAGAAGTTTCAGCAGATGCTGAGTTCACTGTAGAAGAAGCAGCGTTAGCGGTTGAGAGCGTAAGTGCTATTAACGCTACTACAGTTCAAGCAGTTCTAGCTGAAGTAGCAGTAGAAGCTCCAGTGGCTGGAGATTTCACAGTACTAGTTGATGGAGCGCCTGTGGAAGTAACTGCAGTTGCTAAAGCAGCTAACACTACTAAGACTTACAATCTTACAGTTGCATCTCTAAATAATAAAGAGGGCGCGCTAACTGTAAATGGAACTGCTTCAACTATAGCGGGTTCTGATTTTGGATATGACTTCAAGAAGCCAACAATTGCAAGTGTAACAGGTGTTGACAAGAACCACGTGCAAGTTGTGTTCAGTGAGAAGATGAACAAGACTGATGCTGAGACAGTTGCAAATTATGAATTAACAAATGTATCAGATGGTCTTAAATTATCAGGTGCTGCTGCCAAAACTCCAACTCTTGCAAAAGCACAAGCAGATGGAAAAACTGTACTTTTAACAACTGATGGTACAATGACCACATTTACTAATGGGTATATAGCAACAGTTAAAACTGGGGTTAAAGACGCTAAGGGCAATGCGACTACAACGGATCAATCGACATACTTCAGCGGTAACGGAGAAGAGTCGACTCAAGCTCCTGTTGTTCTTTCAACAGTTTACAATCCATCAACTACAGCTACAGTTGTTGTTAAATTTGATAAAGATATAAGTGCAACTGTTACTAAGAGCAAAGTTACTGTAGGTGGACAAGCTCTTGCATTGGGAGATACTGTTGCAAGAACTGGAGTTGCAGAGCTTACAATCACAATGACAACTGCTACAAGAACTGCATATGAAGCATCAGCAGATAAGACAGTTGTATTGGCAGCAGGAGCTGTAAAAGATACTGCTGTTACTCCAAATGAAATAGGAGCTACTACGCTGACTCCTGTTGAAGCTACAAGACTTACTTCAGCGACATTCGATGAAGCGAATAACAAGCTTGTAATGAATTTCAATAAAGTAATAGATATATCTACTATAGACCTTACAAAGGTTACAGTAAACGGAGAAGTATTGGCTGCATCAACAGCTACAGGAAACATATTGACACAGACTGCAGATAGTGCAACTCTTGAATTTACTCTAGGAGATGCGACAGCTGGTGTTCAAGCTCAAGACACCGACTTGACAAATGTTGAAGTGGCAGCAGTAGCAAACAGAGGCTTGGCAATAGCAGCAGGGTTTGCTACTGATGCAAATGGAAACGCTGTGGCTGACTACAACTACAAGAATATGTTCGCATATACTGATGACTCAGTAGCTCCTGTTGTTGAGAGTGTAACATACAATGCGACAACTAATACTATGGTTATAACAGCAAATGAAGATGTTACAATTCCTGACTTAGATAAAGTAGCAGTATATGATGGAACAACAAAACTATTTGATTTTGAAACTAAAAAGGCGAGCATTAGTGCAGCTTCAAAAGGTGGAGCAGCAATTGCAGATGCAGCAGCTTCTTCAAGCAAGAAGTTTACTTTATACTTAAATGATTCAGTTGGTACAGATGCTGGAAGCTTAATTGAAGGATCTAGCGTTAATAAAGACAACTTGGTAGTTAAATTTATTAAAGCTGGAACTGCAGGACAAGAAGCTCTTAAAGATATAGCGGGCAACGTCTATGCAAAAGACGCTGATTCTGATGTAGCCATTGCGTATACAGATCAAGATCCGTTCACAATAGCTACTGGAGCGGATCAAACAGGGCTGCCAGCAAATCAAGTTAAATTGATATACGATAAATCACTAGCTTCAGCAGATTTGATTCCAAGTAAGTTCACCATATACAAAGACGGAAATACAGGTGTAACAGTACCTGTAACTGCCGTGAATGCATATAATAACAACAAAACAGTAGTGCTTACAATGGATAACACAAGCGCTAACTATGTAAACGGATATGTGTATGTGGTATCAACAACTGCTAAAGACATATATGGAAATCCATACCTTGCGCCAGCAAACGCTACAACTGGTGACGATGTTGGTGGTGCAGACTTCACTCTTGATACAACTGCTGTAGGTACAGCATACAAGCTGACCAATGCTGTTTATGCAGATACTAATGGAAACTATTCGGCCGATGCTGGAGACAAAATCACATTGACATTCGATGGTGCAGTAAGTACATCAGGCGATGTTGAAAATAACGATTTTGCATTTGGCGGAGGAGGAACTCCAAGCTTCGGCAACTTCACGATAGCGGCTGGAAACCAACCAGAGGAATTGGTGGTTACGCTTGGAGCAGGAGCTGACATCACTCTTGGAACAACAACAGTGAACATAACAGCAACAGCTGCTGACAAGAACATAGTTGGAGCTAACGGTGTTAAGGTTGATGCTAAACTTGCTCCGGTTACTTTTGTTAAGCCAGACCAAACTGGACCAAAACTAACAAGTGCTACGTTCACAGATGCTAACGGAAACGGTATCCAAGATGCTGGAGACACATTGACAATGGTGTTCAATGAAAATGTAGCAATTGTTGCAGAAAACATGAAAGCGGATGCAGTAGCTACTGCAGGAGATGAGTTCCTTCTATCAGCAGGAGATTTGACTCTTGACGGAACAAAAGCTTCTGTTGAAGGAGATACACTTACAATAGAAATAGGAACTGTTACAACTGCAATAGTTCCAGGTACTACAACTATTAACGGCGGAGCCAATGCGCCAACAGCTGTTAAAGACCTATGGGGCAACGTAATAGCTGCTGACGTGGCTAAGACTATAGCTAAGTCTGATACAGTTCAGCCAGTGTTCTCTAACGTAAGAATTCAAAAGGGAACTGGAAACACGGCTGCAGTTCTTCAAGCTGGAGATAAAGTTGTATTCGATATGAGCGAGGCTACTCACCTATCAACAGCTGCAACAGAAGGCGCTCCAGACCTTGATGCGCTCAAGTTCTATGCCGGTGCTACTGAAATTAAGTATGCTACTGATAATGTAACAGGCGGACTTGGATTTGGTGGAGATGGTACAGGTGGAGTTGCAGGTCAAATTTCTGTAGATAACTCTGCTAAGACTGTTACTGTAACAATAGCGGCAAACGATGGATGGGTTGGAGCAACAATTTCTGCTCTATCTTCATTCAATATAGATACTCTTGGAACTAAGACATTCTTTGATGCCAACGGAAACCAAGTTAAGACAGCATCTGGATTTGGTTTAGCAGTAACTGCTGAATAAAAACTAAAAAACTAACGGTGCCTGACACGAACATACGAACATAATGTTCAAGGTAAGTGGAAGGACGGTTATAGGGACACCTCACAGGTAGATATACTTGTGGGGTGTTTTCTTTGTTGGTGAAGTATACAATGCGCAGGATACACAGTAACTTTGAAGAAACTAACGGTGCCTGAGAAAGCTCCGAAAAAAGGGATTTTTTCCTAGAGCCACCCTGTAATTTGAATGAATATTGTATCCGTCAAATAGAAACTAACGGTGCCTGAGAAAGCTCCGAAAAAAGGAGTTTTTCCCTAGAGTTATCCCTGCAATTTGAATGAATATTCAAATTATTTGATAAGAATCCGGACTATTGTCCTCATATAATCATAATAACCACGCTAATCCTGTTCA